>Ga0187893_10004250_pt1 | contig 27578 bp, 19 predicted proteins | sample MA1701074metaG_FD_139574 | JGI IMG/M metagenome (GOLD analysis project Ga0187893, IMG submission 139574) | White microbial mat communities from a basaltic lava cave in the Kipuka Kanohina Cave System on the Island of Hawaii, USA - MA170107-4 metaG ... | reverse complement strand
GTGAGCTGCTGCGGGCTCGCCGTGCCGGTGAGGTCGCCCGTGAAGCCGTCGAACACTGCGTTCAGGTCCGGCGTGGCCGTGACCGTGACCAGGCTGCCCGGGGCGTAGGGGCCGACCGGCGGATCGAGCGTCACCGTGCCGGGGCCGGTCGCGTTCACCGCGACCGTGTAGTGCTGCGTGAAGCTCGCGCCGACCGTCTTGTCGGCGTCGACGGTGAGCTGCTGCGGGCTCGCCGTGCCGGTGAGGTCGCCCGTGAAGCCGTCGAACACCGCGTTGAGGTCGGGCGTGGCGGTGACCGTGACCAGGCTGCCCGGGGCGTAGGGGCCGGTCGGCGGATCGAGCGTCACGGCGCCGGGGCCGGTCGCGTTCACCGTGACCGTGTAGTGCTGCGTGAAGCTCGCGCCGACGCTCTTGTCGGCGTCGACCGTGAGCTGCTGCGGGCTTGCCGTGCCGGTGAGGTCGCCCGTGAAGCCGTCGAACACCGCGTTCGCGCCGGCCGTGGCCGTGACGGTCACCACGGTGCCGGCCACGTAGGGGCCGGTCGCGGGCTCGAGGGTCACCGTACCCGGGCCCGTCGTGTTCAGGCTGACGTCGTAGAGCCGCGCGAAGCTGGCGGTCAGGCTCTCGTTGCCGTCCACGATCAGCGTGGCGGGGTTGGTCGCGCCGCCGAGGCTGCCGCTCCAGCCCTGGAAGACCCAGTCGGGGTCGGCCACCGCGGTCACCGTGACGGACGTGCCGGCAGCGTAGGGGCCGACCGGCGGATCGAGCGTGATGGTGCCGCCCCCGACCACCGCCGTGGAGACCGGGTAGAGCTGCGTGAAGCTCGCGCTCACCGCGACGTTCGAGTTGATGGTGAGGGACTCGGGGTTGAGGTCGCCGCCGAGAGCCCCGCCCCAGGCGCTGAACACCGCGTTCGCGTTCGGCACCGCGATGAACGTCACCAGCGTGCCGGGCGCATAGATCCCGCCGGGCGGCGAGAGCGTCACGCTGCCGGGCCCGGTCGTGGTCACGTTTACCGTGTAGTGCTGCGTGAAGCTCGCGCCGACCGTCTTGTCGGCGTCGACGACCAGCGGCTGCGGGCTCGTGGTCCCCGTGAGCGCGCCGCTGAAGCCGTCGAACACCGCGTTCAGCCCGGGCGTGGCCGTGACGTTCACCACGCTGCCGGCGACGTAGGTGCCGCCGGGCGGATCGAGCGTGAGCGTGCCGGGGCCCGTCGCATTCAGGGCAACGTCGTAGAGCGTGGCGAAGGTCGCCGTCACGCTCTCGTTCCCGTCCACGATCAGCGTGGCGGGGTTCGTCGTGCCCGTGAGGTCGCCGCTGAAGCCCACGAACGCCGCGTCCAGGCCCGGCGTCGCCGTGACCGTCACCGAGGAGCCCAGCGGATAGGGTCCGTTCGGCGGCGAAAGCGTCACGCTGCCGGGTCCGACGGCCGTCGCAGTGACGGTGTAGAGCTGGGTGAAGCTCGCGCTCACCGTGGAGTCGGCGCTGATCGTGAGCTGCGTCGGGTTCGCACTGCCCGTGAGCGCGCCGCTCCAGCCGCCGAAGACTGCGTTCTCACCCGGGAACGCGCTCAGCGTCACCAGCGTGCCGGGCGCATAGACCCCGCCGGGCGGAGAGAGCACCACGCTGCCGGGGCCCGTAGTGTTCACGGTGAGGACGAAGTGCTGCGTGAAGCTCGCGCCGACGGTCTTGTCGCCGTCGACGACGAGCTGCTGCGTCGTCGTCGTGCCGGTGAGGGCGCCCGTGAAGCCGTTGAACACCGCGTTCAGCCCGGGCGTGGCCGTCACGCTGACCACGGTGCCGGCGACGTAGGTGCCGCCCGGCGGATCGAGCGTGACCGTGCCGGGGCCCGTGGTGTTCACGGTGACGTCGTAGAGCGTGGCGAAGCTGGCCGTGAGGACCTTGTCGCCGGGGTTGATCACGAGCTGCTGCGGATTCGTCGTGCCGGTGAGGTCGCCCGTGAAGCCGGTGAAGGCCGAGTCCGGGTTCGCCACGGCCGTGACCGTGACCGTGCTGCCCGGCGCGTAGGGGCCGACCGGCGGATCGAGCGTGACCGCGCCGGGGCCGCTCGTGTTCGCCGTGACGGTGTAGTGCTGGGTGAAGCTCGCGCCGACTGTCTTGTCGGCGTCGACGGTGAGCTGCTGAGGATTCGTCGTGCCGGTGAGGGCGCCGCTGAAGCCGTCGAGGATCGCGTTCGGGCCGGGGTTGGCGGTGACGGTGACGACGGTGCCGGGCGCGTACGGCCCGGTCGGCGGCGAGAGCGAAACCGTGCCGGGGCCCGTCGCGTTCACCGTGACGGCGTGGTGCTGGGTGAAGCTCGCGCCGACGCTCTTGTCGGCATCGACGGTGAGCTGCTGCGGGCTCGCCGTGCCGGTGAGCGAGCCCGTGAATCCGTTGAACACGGCGTTCGGGCCGGGCGTCGCGGTGACGGTCACGAGCGTGCCAGGGGCGTAGGGCCCGGTCGGCGGGTTCAGCGTCACGGTGCCGGGGCCCGTCGAGTTCACCGTCACCGTGTAGTGCTGCGTGAACGTCGCCCCGACGCTCTTGTCCGCATCCACGGTGAGGAGCTGCGGAGTGGTGGTGCCGGTGAGGGCGCCGCTGAAGCCGCTGAACACGGCGTTCGCGCCGGCCGTGGCGGTGACCGTGACGACGGTGCCCGGGGCGTAGGGCCCGGTCGGCGGGTTCAGCGTCACGGTGCCGGGGCCCGTCGCGTTGACGCTCACCGTGTAGTGCTGGGTGAAGCTCGCGCCGAGCGTCTTGTTCGCGTCGACCGTGAGCTGCTGCGGGCTCGTCGTGCCGGTGAGCGCGCCCGTGAAGCCGTTGAACACCGCGTTCGGGCCGGGCGTGGCGGTGACCGTCACGACGGTGCCGGGGGCGTAGGGCCCGGTCGGCGGGTTCAGCGTCACGGTGCCGGGGCCCGTCGAGTTCACCGTCACCGTGTAGTGCTGCGTGAACGTCGCCCCGACGCTCTTGTCGGCGTCGACGGTGAGGAGCTGCGGCGTGGTCGTGCCGGAGAGCGCGCCGCTGAAGCCGCTGAAGACGGCGTTGAGGCCGGGCGTGGCGGTCACCGTCACGACGGTCCCGGCGACGTAGGTTCCGCCTGGCGGCGAGAGCGTCACGCTGCCCGGGCCGACCGTGCTGACGTTCACGTCGTAGAGCGTCCCGAAGCTCGCGGTGATCGCCTTGTTGGCGTTCATCACGATCTGCTGCGGGCTCGTCGTGCCGGAGAGGTCGCCGCTGAAGCCGGTGAACGCCGAGTCCGCGTTCGGGACGGCCGTGACCGTGACCGTGGAGCCGGGCGCGTAGGGCCCGGTCGGCGGGCTCAAGGTCACGTTGCCAGGGCCGTTCGTCGTGACGGACAGCGTGAAGTGCTGCGTGAAGCTCGCGCCGATCGTCTTGTTGCCGTTGATCAACAGCTGCTGCGGGGTCGTCGTCCCGGTGAGCGCGCCCGTGAAGCCGTTGAACACGGCGTTCGGGCCGGGCGTGGCCGTCACCGTCACGATCGATCCGGCCGGATAGCTCCCGCCCGGCGGCGAGAGCGTCACCGTGCCGGGACCCGTGCTGTTCACGGTGACGGTGTGGAGCGTCCCGAAGGTCGCGGTCACGACCTTGTTGCCGTTCATCAGGAGCGGCTGCGGGCTCGTGTTGCCCGACAGGTCGCCGGTCCAGCCGACGAAGCCCGCGCCGCCGTTCGGCGTGGCGGTCAGGTTGACCGTCTGGCCGAACGTGTAGGAGCCGCCCGGCGGATTCACGGACACCGTGCCCGGACCGACCACCGTGGTGCTGAGCGTGACGGTCGTGCCCAGGATGACCGACATCGTGTCCAGGGTCTGGAGGGCCGAGTCGTTGCCCACGAGCTGGAGCACGTAGGTGCCGGGCGCGGAGAAGGTGGCGGTCGTGACGGGGTTGTTGGCGTTGCCGAAGCTCACCGAGCCGGGCCCGGAGAGCTTGCTCCAGACGGCCACCACCGTGCTCGGCGGATACGGATGCCCGTCGTCGCTCACGAAGCCGGAGAGGTTCACCGTGTTCTGCGGCCAGGTGGCCGTCTGGTTGGGGCCCGCGTCCACGACCGGCGCGGCGTTTCCGCCGAGCGGGATCGCCACGATCTCGAAGACGCGACCGTCGTTCGCGGTGGGGTCAGTGTTGTTGTCGGTGCCGCGGTCCGTGACCCAGTAGTTGCGCAGGCTCGGGTTCGCGGAGCCCGGCGCGATCGTGATGCCCGAGGGCCGCGTGCCGCCCGGGAAGTTCACGTCGATCCGGCGCAGGTAGCCGCCCTCGGGCGTCAGCTCGTGGAGGTCGCGCGTGCCCGTGCGATCCGCGACCACGATCGTGTTCCAGAACGGGTCGTAGACGATGCCCTCGGGGTCGCCGATCCCCATCCCCGCCAGGCTGTGCAGGACGACCACGTCGTCGCCGGTGGGGGGCGCGCTGCTGAACACGCCGTTCGGCCCCACCGAGATGGTGCAGAACTGCATGCTGTCGCCGCTCGCGATGTAGAGCTGTCCGGTGACGGGGTTGTAGGCGATGTCCTCGAGATCGGTGCAGCCCGCGGTGGTGTAGTCGCGCAGCGAGGTCCGGATGTCGTCCGCGGTGTTGAAGAGGCCATCCGGTCCGAAGTTGACCTGGAACACGCGGCTCGCGATGTCGTCGGAGACCCAGAGCCGACCGCCCGCCGGATCCCAGACGATGCCGGTCGGCTCGGTGCTCCACGGCACCGTCGTGGTCGTGCTCGCGACGACTCCGTTCCGGTTGTGCGTCCAGATGTTGACGCCGGCATAGAACGTGATGCCGTCGACGACCTCCTCGACCTCGGAGTCGCAGGTGAGGAGCTGCTGGGTGTCGGGGCGGTAGGTGATGCCGGCGGTGTCGGGGGCCGGCGGGGACCAGAGCGAGGCCTGGATCGTCTGGACGACCGTGCCCGGATCGACGACCTGCGCGGCGGCCGGAGAAGCGAACCCGCAGAGTGCGAGCAGGAGGGCGACTAAGCGCGCGCCGACGCTGCGCGCCCTTTCACTGGATGCCGAGCTTCGACCGCTGCTGCTGCTGTTACCGGTCACCGCATGTACCGCTTCAGGACCGAACCGAACACGCCCCGCTCAGGTTGCGTACCGCATTCCCGGGTTGTGGCGCGGGAATGCGAACGAAGCTTGAGCACCCCGCGGGTTCGAGTCGGGTGTCGGAGGGCTGACGGCTGGGTCTAGACGGTCTGCCGCCGACGGCGGAGCGCGTCGAGGAGCGGGATCAGCCCCGCCAGCTCGGGACCGATGCCGCAGCCCCCTCCGCCCCCGCCGCCGCCCGAGAACGCGGCGTGCACCGCCTTGTCGGAGCTCATCTCGAGCGAGAGCGGGTTCTCGCTCCCGCTCGCGTCGCCGCTCCAGCCGGTGAAGGCGCGGCCGCTGCCGGGGACGGCCGTCAGCGAGACGAGCGTGCCCGCCGCATACGGCCCGTCCGGGGGAGCGACCAGGACGGTCCCGCCCGACCCGGCGGTGGCGCTCAGCGCGTACAGCGCAGTCAGCTCGATCGCCACGCTGTCGAGGCTCTGGAGCTGGGAGTCGTCCGCTTCGAGCTGGAGCACGTAGCTCCCCGGCGCGGAGAAGGTGGCGGTCGTCTCGGGGCTCTCGTCGTCGCCGAAGCTGACCGAGCCCGGCCCCGAGAGCTGGGTCCAGAGCATCGCGAGCGCGCTCGGTGGATACGGATGCCCGTCGTCCGTCACGAAGCCGGAGAGGTTCACCGTGTCTTGCGGCCAGACCAGGTTCTGCGGCGGGCCGGCATCCACGACGGGCGCGCCGTTCCCGCCGACGGGGAGCGCGACCACCTCGTAGATGCGCCCGTCGTTCTCGTCCGGATCGCTACCGTTGTCCACGCGACGGTCGGTGACCCAGTAGTTGCGCAGCATGGGGTTGGTGGAGCCCGGCGCGATCGTCACGCCCGAGGGCCGGGTGCCGCCCGGGAAGTTCACGTCGATCTTGCGGAGATAGTCGCCCTCGGGCGTGAGCTCGTAGAGGTCGCGCGTGCCGCGATCCGCGACGACGAGCGTGTCCCAGAGCGGGTCGTACACGATGCCCTCCGGGTCGGTGATCCCATACGCCGCGACGCTGAACAGGCTGACGACGTCGTCACCGGCGGGAGGAGCGCCGTCGAACACGCCGTTCAGCCCCACGCTGACCCGACAGATCTCGCGGCTCGAGCCGCTCGAGACGTAGAGACGGTGGCGGAAGGCGTCGTAGGCGACGTCCTCCAGATCGTCGCAGCCCGCGTTTTCGTAGCGGTCGAGCTCGATGAGCACGTCGTCGCCAGTGCCCCACGCTCCATCCGATCCGAAGTCGACCTCGAAGATCACGCCCGCGTTGTCGTCGGCGAGGAAGAGGCGCGTATTGGCGGGATCCCACGCGATTCCCGTCGGCTCCCGGCTCCAGGGTACGGTGGTCGCGGTGCCGGTGACGACGCCGGTCCGGGTGTGCGTCCAGATGTTCACACCGTCGTAGATCTCCATCTCCTCGACCTCGGAGTCGCAGGTGACGAGCTCGCCGGTGTCGGGGCGGTAGGTGATGCCCGCCGGGTCGGGGGCGGGCGGGCTCCAGAGCGAAACGTCGATGGTCTGGACGACGAGGCCGGGCGTGACCTGGGCACCCGCGCCGGAAGCGACACCGGCGAGTGTCAGACAGAACGCGAGCGCCCGGCTTCGCCGGGGGCGCGCGCGCACCCCGGATCTGCCGACCGGCTCCGCTGCTCTGCTTCTTCGGCCCGACACCCGCTCTCGTTTCGCTCAGCTCGGGCTCGCGATTCCCCTGCGCCTCGGCTCAGCCCGCGCAGAATACGCGGCTAGCCGGCGGGGCATACAGGGATTTGGTCCAAAGGCGAGGCGAGTGTGAGCGATTCCTGAGCCCCTGAGCCGCCTCGAGCGAGGCGGAGCGCTAGCGGCGTCGCCGACGGTGGAGCCAGGTGAGGAGCGGCAGCGCCGCGACGAGCTCGGGGCCGATGCCGCACGCCGGACTGCCGCCCGTGACGTTGAAGCTCGCCTGGACCGACTTGTTGCCGTCCATCACGAGCAGCAACGGGTTCGCGTAGCCGCTGGCGTCGCCGCTCCAGCCGCCGAACACCCGGTTCCTGCCCGGGAACACGGTCACGCGCACGACGGTGCCGGCCGGGTAGGGTCCCGTCGGCGGATCGGGCGACACGCTTCCCCCGGGATTCGCGGTGGCGGTCAGCGTGTAGAACGTGGAGGAGAAGCTCGCCGTCACGCTCTCGTCGCCATCGACGGTGAGGAGCTGCGGGCTCTCGGTGCCCGAGAGCGAGCCGCCGAAGCCAACGAAAGCGGCGCCGGGCTCCGGCACCGCGCTGACGGTGACGATGCTACCGGCCGGATAGGTCCCGCCCGGCGGGTCGAGCGTCACCGAGCCAGGGCCCACGCTCGACACGCTGAGCGTTACGGTGTGGCTCACCGTGATCGCGACGCTGTCGGTCGTCTGCGCGGCGGAGTCGTCTCCCACGAGCTGGAGCACGTACGTGCCCGGCGCGGAAAACGTGGCCGTCGTCTCGGGGCTCCCCGCGTCCCGGAACATCACCGAGCCTGGGCCTTCGAGCTTGGTCCACACCGAGAGCAGGGTGCTCGGGGGATACGGATGGCCGTCGTCGCTCACGAAGCCGCCGAGCGTGGCGCTGTTCGTCGGCCATTCGAGCGTCTGCGCGGGGCCCGCATCGACCACCGGCGCGCCGTTCCCGCCGAGCGGGATCGCCACGATCTCGTAGATCCGGCCGTCGTTCTCGTCGGGGAGCTCCGGCGTGTTGTCGAGGCGCCGGTCGGTCACGTAGTAGTTGCGGAGCGCGGGGTTCGTCGAGCCCGGCGCGATCGCGACGCCGGACGGCTTGCTGCCGCCGGGGAAGTTCGGCGAGATCTTGCGCAACAGGTTGCCTTCGGGCGTGAACTCGTAGAGCGCGCGCGTGCGGCGGTCGGCGAGGACGAGCGTGTTCCAGAACGGGTCGTAGACGATGCCTTCGGGATCGATGATCCCGAGCCCGGCGAGGCTGAACGTGACCACCACGTCGTCGCCCGCGGGCGCCGTGGCATCGAACTCGCCGTTCGGTCCCGGCGCGATGCGGCACATCTCCAAGGTGGCACCGTTCGAGGCGTAGAGGTGGCCGTGCACGTTGTCGTAGGCCACGTCCTCCATCTCCTCGCAGCCGGCGGCGGGGAGGCCGCCGAGCTCGAAGACGAAGTCGTCTGGTGTGGCGAAGCTCCCATCCGGCCCGAACTCGACCTCGAAGATCTCCGCCACGTTGTCGTCCGCGATCCAGAGCCGGCCGCCGGCCGGGTCGATCGCGATGCCCGCGGGCTCGTTGCTCCAGGGCAACGTGGTGACCGTGCCGTGGACGACGCCCGTCCGCGAGTGGAACCAGAGGTTCGCGCCCTGGTAGAGCGTCATCTCGTCCACCTCGGAGTCGCAGGTGAGGAGCTCCCCGGTCTGCGGCAGGTAGGTGATGCCGGCGGGATCGGGGGAAGGCGGGCTCCAGAGCGACGTGTCGATCGTCTGGACGATCGTGCCCGGGTCGTTCGGCACCTGCGCCACTGCGGCGCCCGACGCGCACACGAGCGCGGCGAGCACGAGAAACCCGACGGCCACCGACCTCCGAAGACTCCACTCCATACCTGCTGGTCCTCTCGGGATCGTCCCGTTCCGAAGCCGCTTCCCCGTCTGTGCCCGACGCTCGCCGTTCGGCTCACGCGTGGGAGAGGAACCTCCCGGGCCCGAGCGTCGGCCGGTGGTTGCCGCTCGATTGCGCGCGCGCTGCGCCTTCCCGTGTACGCTAAGGCGCTCGATCGGGAGGACCCGTGCAGCACACGAACCTCGTCCTCGTGGACCGGCCCGCGCCCGGCGTGGAGCGGCTCACGCTGAACCGGCCCGAGAAGCGCAACGCCATCTCGAACGAGCTCCGCGGGGAGCTGCTCGCGGCCCTGCGCCGCGCCGACTCCGACGACGAGGTGCGCGCCTCGATCGTGCGCGGCGCGGGACCGTGCTTCTCGTCGGGCTACGACCTCAAGTCGGACCTCGCGAGCGATCAGCCCTACTTCACGGCGGACGTCGGCATGCAGTGGGCGCGCCACGTGAGCGAGGGCTGGATGTCGCTCTGGGACCTCGCGAAGCCGGTGATCGCGCAGATCCACGGCTACGCGATGGCGGGCGGGCTCGAGCTCGCCGGCGCGTGCGACCTCGCCTACGCCGCGAGCGACGCGATGCTCTCGCACCCGGTGCTGCGCTTCGCGGGGCTTCCCGACTTCGCCTGGTTCCCGGTCTTCCTGGCGCCGCGCCACGCCATGGAGCTCCATCTCACGGGCCGCGTCTACAACGGCGAGGAGGCCGCGCAGATCGGCCTCGTGAACCAGGCCTTCCCCGCGGCCGAGCTCGAGGCGCGCGTGCTCGCGATCGCGCAGACGATCACCGAGACGCCGCCCGCCGTGGTGACCGTGAACAAGCGCTTCGTCTACACCGCGCTCGAGGCGCGCGGCGGCCGCAGCGTGATCCGCACCGGCGCCGATCTCCAGGCCGGGCCGCACCTCCAGGGCGTGCGCGCGGGAGGCGCCGAGCTCTCCGCGAAGATCAAGGCCGCGCAGCAGAAGAAGTAGGACTCAGCAAGCGCAGCGCGCAGTGAGCCGAAGGCGAACGGAGGAACCAGGTTGGAGGATCGCGTCACGCCGGTGCTCCACCTCGAGCTCTCGGACCTCGGGCCCGAGGCGTGGCTCACCGGGCGCGGCCCCGGCCTCCTCGCCTGCCCGGGCGTCGCGCGCGTGAGCGCGTGGACGAACTGCGCGCTCCACCGGACCGACCTGCCCCGCACGCTGGCCGAGTTCGGGACGCTCGGCGTGGCCGAGGCCCTGGCCCCCTTCGCCGCGCCCGCGCCGCCGACCGGCGTCGCCGCGCACCAGTTCCGGCAGTGCCGGCCGGGGCAGGGGGTGATGACCGGCCGGCCCACGCGCGGGCTCGAGCTGGTGCTGATCAGCCCGCGGAACGAGGCGGGCGCACCGGCGCTCCGCGACTGGGCCGACTTCGTGCACATCCGCCACATCGCCGCTGCCGCGGTGCCGGGCTTCGCGCTGATCACGCCCTACGAGAACGTGACGCGCGGGCGGCCGCGTTTCCTCCACTTCTACGAGCTCGACACCGAGGACGCCGAGGCCGCCTTCCAGCGCATGACGCCGGCCACGCTCGCGCGGCTGCCGGAGAAGGCCGAGCGGCGCGCCTGGGCCGGCCACCCCGAGCTCCTGATCGAGTACGTCAGCACCTTCCGCTTCGCCGGAGAGCGGAGGGCGTAGGAGAGCCGCTCTGCGACGCCTCTCGCGCGCGAGCGCCGGCCTGCCGAAGAGCCGATCGGGACGGACGGGCGCCGGGGGGATGCCATGGAACGGGAACGAGGAGCGCGGCGCACCGTGCGCTGCGGGCTCCACGGCCGCTTCTACGACGCCTGGGCCGCGGGGGGCTGCCCGGACTGCACGAGCGGCGGGCCGGCCTCTCGCTCGCGGCTCGGCGCGGGCGTCTCCGCGACCCTGCTGCTCCTCGCCGGCGGGCTCGCGCTCGCCTGGTGGCAGGGCGGCCTCCCGCTCGCGAACACGACCCGCGTGGAGCCGAGCCCCCGCCAGCCGATCCGTGATGCGGCCGAGCCCGCGCCGCCGCAGCCTGCGCCTCTCGAGCCCGCACTCGCGCGTCCCGAGCTCGCGGCGCTCGAGCGCTTCGCGGGGACGCTCGCGTCGATTCTCGAGGAGGGCCGCGGGGAGGCACCTCCGCTCGGCTGGGGACTCAGCGTCTCGGACGCCTGCGCGAATGCGCCGCCGGCGCCCGCCGCGGCGGACGCGCACGGCGCGAGCGCGCACCAGCTCCTCGGCGAAGCCTGCGAGCAGCTCCGCGCCGCGCTTGCACTCGCGCTGGACCCGCTGGTGCCGGCCGCTGCGCAGCGGCGCGAGGCGCTCGACCAGGCGGCGGCCCAGGTTGCCGCCGCGCGCGCCGAGCTCGAGCGCGCGGCGCGCCTCTAGGAGCCCGCTCCCGCCAGCGGACCCACGCACTCCGCGCGGCCCGCGTCGCGGAACGTGTAGCCGGCCGCCGGCAGGAACTCCCAGTCGTAGGAGCGCTCGCGGAGCGTGAGTGCGAGCACGCCGTAGATGCCGCCCGCGCTCGCGACGGAGTTCGCCACCGTCCCACCCATCTTGCGCTGGCTCCCGCCGCCCGTTCCGACCACGAACTGGCGCGGCGCGCCGGGGTCGGCGCGGCCCGCGGCGTCCTGCTGCGCGAAGCGCTCGTAGTTGTGATCGTGCCCGGAGAGGACGACGTCGCCGCCGTGCTCGTGGAAGATGGCGTAGAGGTCCGAGAGCTTGTCGATGCTGCCGTGCTTGCTGCCCGACGAGAAGCGCGGGTGATGCCAGGCCGCGAGCGTGCACGCGCGCGGGTGCGCGGCGAGCTCCGCCGCGAGCCAGCGGGCCTGGGGCGAGCTCCGCTTGCAGCCGCCGGCCTCGCGACAGTTCGAGTTCAGCACGACCACGCGCCAGCTGCCGAGATCGAAGCCGTACCAGCCCTGGCCGGGCTCGCCCGCCGCCGCGCCGAAGTACGCGAAGTGCCCCCCCGCTCCTTCGGTGCGGTACTCGTGGTTCCCGAGCGCGGGGCGCGTGCGCGCCTTGTGGCGGCCCCAAGTGGGCGCGTAGCAGCGCTGGAACTCTACGAGGCTGCCGCTCCGGTAGGCATTGTCGCCGAGCGTGAGCACGGTGCCGAAGCGGCGGTCGAGGAGCGCGGCCGTCGCCTCGTCCCCCTCCGAGGTGCAGCTCGCGATGTCTCCGGCTGTGAGGAGCGTGTAGCTCCCCGCCGTCACCTCGACCTCGAGCGAGCTGGCATGCGCGGCGCCCGCGCCGTCGGGGAGCTCCGCCGTCAGCGTGTGGATGCCGGTCGAGAGCGGCGCCCTGAGCTCGATGCCCTCGCCGAGGGCGCCGTCGCGGCTCGAGCGCCAGCGCACGAGGTCCGCGTGCTTCGCGTCCTCCGGGTCGGAGAGCGCCGCGGCCAGACGGACGGGCACGCCCGCCGGGAGCTGGGTCAGCGCGATCGGCGCCACGATCTCGAGGCGCGGGAGCGCCGCGGGAGGTGCTCCGCGCTCGTCCGGCGTCTCGCGCCGTCCGAGCGCCGGATGGAGCGCGAAACCGCCGGCCAGCGCCGCGAACGCCAGCACGAGGGCCGCCCGGGTCCGCATCCGGTGCTCTACGGCCGCAGCGGGCCCGGGCATGAGGGGGGCGTGGGACGCGGGGACGGGCTCAGGGACCGAGAAGGAATCGAACTCGAGCTGTGGGGTTGGCCCTGCCCCGAGGCCCCAGTCGTGACTCCGTTCGCCTCACGCGAGGCAAAGCCTCGCGTGGGCTCACTGCGCGCCCGCGCATCGCGCGGGTTTGCACTCAGCGCGGCTCGAGGCGCAGCGGCAGCTTCGTCACCGCCTTGAAGACGGGGCTCGGGTGAAGCGGCAGCGGCTCCGCGTCGGTGCGCTCGAAGCTCGCGGTGCGCGCGAGCAGCACTTCGAGCGCCACGCTCGCCTCGAGCCGGGCCAGGTTGTGGCCGAGGCAGTGGTGCGTGCCGAAGCCGAAGGCGAGGTGCGGGTTCCGCTCGCGGCCGACGTCGAAGAGGTCCGCCTGCTCGAAGACGCGTTCGTCGCGGTTCGCCGAGCCGAGCCAGCAGAGCAGCATCGTGTTCTCCTCGACCTTTGTACCGGCGAGCTCGGTCGCCCGGGTCGCGCGGCGCGGATCGAACTGGACGGGCGAGGAGAAGCGCAGGACCTCGTCGATCGCGGTGCGGAGCAGCGTCGGGTCGTCGCGCAGCCGCTTCAGCTCGCCGGGGTGGTCGAGCAGGGTGAGCACGGCATTCCCGATCAGGGTCGTGGTCGTCTCGTTGCCGGCCACGAGCAGCAGCACGAGCATCGCGAGCATCTCGTCGTGGTCCAGCTTCGAGCCCTCGTGCTCGGCCTCGACGAGGCCCGTGAGCAGGTCGTCGTGCGGCTCGCGCCGGCGCGCCTCCGCGAGCGGGACGAAGTAGCGGTTCATCTCCTCGCGGAGCGCCAGCTGCTGCTGGATCTGCTCGAGGCTCGGCGGCGCGAAGAAGCCGACTCCGAGCGTCGCCACCGCCTGGTCCGACCAGGTCTTGAACTGGTCGCGATCGGCGGGCGGGACGCCGATGATCTCGGCGATCGCGGTCACGGGCAGCGGATAGGTGAGCGCCTGCACCAGGTCCACCTCGCGCCGTTCGAGCGCCGCGTCGAGCAGCTCGTGGGCGACCTCGCGCAGGCGCGGCTCGAGCTGCCGCACGATGCGCGGCGTGAAGGCCTTGTTCACCAGGCTGCGGAGGCGCGTGTGGGCCGGCGGGTCCTGGCCGAGCATGCTCGGCGGCGCCTGCTTGCCGAGCTCCACGATCTCGGGGGGGAGCTCCCGCCCGCGCGTGAAATCGTTCGAGAAGAGCTCGTGGTCGCGCAGCACGGCCTGCACGTCCGCGTAGCGGAAGATCGAGACCAGCGGGATCGGCAGCCCCGCGTGCGCGAACGCAGGATGCTCGCGCCGCCCGCGCTCGTAGAGCGCGTACGGATCGCGGCGCACCGCCAGGTCGATCGGGTTGAACGCGAAGGGCTCGGACATGCTCGGCTCCGTGGGCGCGCGCGGGACGGTACCAGCTCGCGCGGCTATGCGGCGAGCCAGTGGAGGCGGGTGAGCGACGGCGTTGCGGGGGCCCTCACTTCGCGGCCGGCGCTCACCCTCCGTACGAATAGGCCAGGCGCTCGTCGATCAGGGCGAGCCTGTCGTCCATCGACAGCGTTCCGCCCAGATCGACCAGATTCCGGGCGAGGAGGTCCCGGCGCCCCAACAAGATCCAGAACAGGATCTCGTAGACCTGGGTGTCCCGGAAGACGATCGCCCCCTCGTCGCGGTACCGATCGAAGTCCGTCTCGAATCGTGACGGCAGGTCATGCCAGTTGGCTTGCGGCTCGAGGTGGTGCGCAGCGTGGAAGTCCTCGTTGAAGACGTTGTAGTGCCCGTCGAGGATGGTGATCGAGTTGCGGTAGGGGTTGTCCGGGTCACGCCGGTCGACGAAGGCGTGCTGCACGAAGTTGACGCCGCCGATCAGCATGACGATGGACAGGTGCGGCAGGAGCACGTAGCCGAGGCCGACGCGCGGGTCCCAGAAGGCAAGGGCCAGCAGCAGGCCGTAGAAGAAGAGCATCCCGCGGGCCATCCGAAACGCTTCGGGGCGTCTGCCACATTGCCAGTGGTGGAGGAACACCGTGACGCCGCTCTGGGAGCCGAGCTGGCGGACCAGCTGGTCGACCAGTGAGCTCGGCGCCGACCGCGCCATCCGGGCGGTGGTCGTGATATCCCGGGTGCCGTTGTCGTAGCGATGGTGGATCCGCACATGGCCCATCGAGTACTGCTCGGGCACGTGGCCGTACACGAATCCCATCACGTACATGATGTAGGCGTCGAGAACACGCCACGGGCCCCTGAAGAAGCCGTTCTTCTGGTGGCCGTGCTGGTGGGCGAGGGTCGCGAAGTACGCGAAGAAGCGGAAGTACGGACCCATCAGGAGGGTGTGGTAGACGAACAGCCCGAGCGCGTCGAAATGATCGAGCCCGTGCTGCCGCCACGCCATGCATGCGAACAAGCCCGGTCCGACGACTCCGACGCCGAAGATCACCCACAGCCACTCTGCGTTGCGCTCGTCGCGTAGCATACGCGGAGCGAGTGCACGGCAGCTCGTGCGCACGCGCGCGGCGAGCCACGTCGCGGCTGCACTTCCCATCAGCGGCTTCTGGAGGAAATCCCAGAGCAGCGTCGCGCCGACCACAGCGGCCGTCCAAGGCAGCTGAAGCAGGAACAGGAAACCGACGATCTCCGTCGGTGCACCAGGCGGCGTGGGCACACTGGCCACCGTGGTCGTCGTGCTCCGTCGCTGCACGCGAGACCTCGCGCCCAGCCGGACCGACCGTCGCTCGAGCGAACAGCCGGTCCGCGCTCCTGGGGCGAAAGAGGCTACACCGCCACGCGGCCGACGATATCCCCCGAATGGGGGGGGCCCGCTCGACTCTTCGACGAGACAATCGGTTGACCCTTCGCGCCAACCCATTGAAGATGGACGCGAACGCACCGAAGGAGGAGCGGCGATGAAGCTCCACTCGTTCGACGGAAAAGGTGACGACCTGGTCCGGCACCTGCAGATGTACAACACCGCGGACGCGGACGCCGACGAGAAGGAGATGAAGGAGCAGCGGAAGGAGAAGTACCTGGATCTGGTGAACAACTACTACAACCTGACCACAGACCTTCTCCACCTCATCTGGGGGCCGCACTACTCGACGGGAATCGTGTTCCCCGTCGAGAACGGCAAGTGGCAGTCGTACCGCGCGTGCCAGCAGATGTACCAGTGCTACCTGGCCCTGTCGCTCGGGGCCAATGAGAACATGACCCTCGGTGACTTCGGCTGCGGTACCGGAGGTCCCACGAGGTGCATCGCGCAGTTCACCGGAGCCCGGATCAAGGCGGTCAACATCAACAAGAAGCATCTGGCGCAGATGAAGAAGTGGAACGAGGAGTTCCGCATCGACCACAAGATCGAGCTGGTGTGCTCGGACTACCACCACACGCCCTTCGAGGACAAGTGTCTCGACGGGGTGTACATGTGCGAGTCGCTGGCACACTCGCCCGACTACAGGAAGCTCTGCAAGGAGGTGTTCCGGGTGCTCAAGCCCGGGGCCAGGTTCACCGGCTTCAACTGGGAGCTCACGGAGAACTACGACCAGAGCAACCCGGAGCACCGGAGGATCCGGCACCTGATCGAGTACGGGGTCGGCGTGTGTGGGCTCGTGAAGATGTCGACGCTCACCGAAGCCCTGGAGGACGCGGGATTCGAGATCCTCGCTCAGCGGGACCACAACGACTTCGCCGTAGACCTCGGCGGCAAGCGGTGGTGGTACCTCTTCGAGGAGAGGAGCCTGTCGCTCCAAGTGATCTTCGCCTCCATGACCCGGCTCGTGTCGTCGGGCATCTGGCTGCTGGAGAAGCTCTCCCGCGTGCCTCGCGGAACCGCCAAGGCCTATGGCGACCTGATGATCGCCTTGAAGACGGGCATGTACGACGGGGCGAAGGAGCGGATCTTCACCCCGATGCACTTTTGGCTCGCGAGGAAGCCCATGTGAGCGGGGTTCCAGCAGGTAGGCGGCGCCGCCATGTTCCCTTCGAGCTGGAGCGGACTCGCGAGATAGGCGAGCTGCCACGCGCCCGCCGCCTCCTGCCTGGTGCGATATTCCGCTCGTGGAGACCATCCAGGACCTGCCTGGCCTTCGCCGATCTGGGACGAGCCGGGCCTCGCGACGACGAAGCGCTGAACGCGTCACACCGTGATCCTCGATGCGATCGAGGTCGAGGCGGACGTCCGCGCGCTTCTCGACGAGGTCGCGATCGAAGATGCGCGCGACGTCGGGGATCGAGAGCGGATTGGCTATCTGGCGTCGTTGTTCTTCCTCGTCGCGGTAGACGTCAGCCTTCCAGAGTACGCTGACGCGGATCGATTCGAGCGGAGCGCGGTAGCGGACCTCGCCGCGATCGGTCACGGCCCACTCGCCGCTGCCGTCGGACGCGGGCGCGAGCTTGGCGAGCGGCGTCACGAGCGGCGTGCCCTGGTCGAACGGTCCGACGGGACCGACCTGATGGAACATGCCGTGGTTGTCACCGACCAGTGCTGTGTTCGCCATCTCGCCCACGTGCACCTGCGGCGGCTTCTCGGGACCGTCCGGCCAGTAGAAGAAGCCACCGCCCTCGACGTCGTTCATCCACCAGATCGAGGTGGCCTGCACGATCGCCTGGCGGTCGAAGAGGCCGGACCAGAGCATCGCGCGGAGCAGCCACATCGGCGTGTTGCTGCGGTCGCGCCCCTGGAAGCGCGGGTTGTCCGTGTGTGCCGGGCCGGCCTTGTCGATCGCCGTCATCAGGTTCACGTACACGCTGTGCGGAACGATCACCTCCGCGTCGTAGAACTCGCGGGCAGCCCGGGTCACGCGCTCGTGGAAGAGAAACAACTCCGAGCCCTCGACGCGCAGATCCGCGTGGACCCAGTCGTTCTGGAACCACATCGGGCTGGTCGGCACGTCGGGGTCGATGCCAGGTCGGTACCAGCCCCCGAGCGGGGTGTACGGCGCATTGCGTTCGAGCAGGCGGACGACCTGGCCGACGTCTTCGATCACGTCGTGCAGCAGGATCGGGGGAGCGCTGTACCGGATCATCCCCGGGAAGGTAGAGGCGTCGAGGCGACGTTCCAGCTTGGCGAGGAGTCCGGCCGAAGAGCAGGCGGACGGGCACCGCTCTCCGGCCGTCTGCATCGGGCTCTAGAGCGTTGTCGGCGGGGTGAGCGACGGGGTTCGAACCCGCGACCTCCAGGGCCACAACCTGGCGCTCTAACCAGCTGAGCTACGCCCACCGCCGAAGGCTCGGGAACCTACCACCCACCCTCGGGGGTGTCGATCAAGGTATGCTCGGGCGCTGCCTGCTCGGAGGATCGCGTGCCCGACCATCCCACGAATCCGAAGGTCCGCCTGCACGACCGCTTCTTCTACGTCGATCCGCACCCGCAGTTCCGCTGGCTGCGGGAGCACGCCCCGGTCTACTGGGACGAGACGGCGGACGGCGGGCTCTGGGGCGTCGCGCGCTACGCCGACATCATGGAGGTGTCGCGGCAGCTGGAGCTCTTCTGCTCGGGCAAGAGCTCGCGCCCGGAGCGCGACTCGTGGATCCCGTCGATGATCAACCTCGACGATCCGCAGCACAAGCGGCGCCGGAACCTGGTGAACCGCGGCTTCACCCCGCGCCGGGTGGCGGCGCACGAGCCGATGCTGCGGAAGCTCACGACGGAGCTGCTCGACGCGGTCTCGCCGCGTGGCGAGTGCGACTTCGTCACCGAGATCGCGCAGTGGATCCCGATGGCGGTGATCGGCGACATGCTCGGCATGCCGCGCGAGCACCACGCCGAGCTGCTGCGCTGGTCGGACGAGCTCCTCGGCGGCGGCGAGGTCGCCGCGATTGCGGACGACGGCGAGCGCCGCGCGCGCCAGGCCTCCGTCGCGCTCGAGTACTGGAGCTACGCGCGCAGCGTGATCGCGGACCGCAAGGAGCGCCCGCAGGACGACCTGATCTCGATCCTGGTGAACGCCGAGCTCGACGGCGACCGGCTCACGGAGGAGGAGATCCTCCAGGAGAGCCTCTTGATCCTGATCGGCGGCGACGAGACCACGCGCCACGTGATGACGGGTGGGCTCCTCGCGCTGATCCAGCATCCCGACCAGAAGCGGAGGCTCGCCGCCGATCCAGATCGGCACATCCTGACCGCCGTGGAGGAGATGCTCCGCTGGGTGAGCCCGATCCAGAACATGAACCGGACCGCGACGCGGGACACGGTGTTCGGCGGCCAGAAGATCCGCGAGGGAGACCGGCTCTTGCTGCTCTACCCGTCCGGCAACCGCGACGCCGCAGAGTTCCCCGAGCCCGACCGCTTCGACGTGACGCGCGAGCCGAATCGGCACGTGGCGTTCGGCGGCTTCGGGACGCACCACTGCCTCGGCGCCACGCTCGCGCGGCTCGAGCTCAAGGTGCTCTTCGAGGAGCTGCTGCGCCGCTTCCCCGACATCGAGCTCGCGACGAGCGAGCCGCTGCCCATCCGGCCCAGCAACTTCATCGTGGGCCTCGAGCAGATGCCGGTGCGCTTCACGCCCGGCGGCTGACCCGCGGGCCGCTCCGCGGCCCTTGCGCTCAGCTCTCGTGCTGCGCGAGGGTGAGCATCGCGACACGGATGCGGTTGTTGAGCCGCCCCACCAGGCGCTCGTAGCGGAGCGCCTTCTCGTAGAGCTTCGCGGCCGAGCCGCCCTCCGCCGCGCCGAGCCCGAGCCGCACCGAGGAGAGCTGCCTCGCGAAGTGCTCGTGGAGCGGCACCAGCTCGGCAACCTCGGCGCGCGCATCGTCGGGGGGGATTCGGGGGCTCATCGTCAGAGAACGCCTGATTAGGGCCGCTCGCGTGCGGCGTCAACCGCGTGCCGAGAGGAGCACGGCGCCGCGGGCGCTGATCGCGACGTTCCGCGCACGACCTGGAGAGCGTGCGGTACGAACCGCCGTTTGATTTCGAGCCTCGGGCGGGGCGCGGCGGTGAAGCGTGGCTGATAAGCCCCTGCGGCACCGCTAGACCAAGCCGCCCGCTTCACCCTCGTCAGCGAGCCCGTCTCGAGTACACGCGGAAGACCCGGTTCTGGTAGCTGCGCTCGAATCGCGCGGGATTCGGCTCGAGCGAGCCATCGAAGCGCCCGCGCCCGAGCACGATGACGTCAAGTCGCCGGCCACCCTCGGAGTCCGCCGTCCGATAGTACTTCTCCATCAATCGGCGTGCCTCCGAGTTGGGCAGCGCCACGCTCCACGAGGCGAATGCGTTCATCGAGCGCAGCCTGTGGCGCACACCCGCCGGGTAGTCGTCGAGCGTGGAGAAGGTGTATGCGGGAGAAGCCTGGTACTTGGCGCACGACAGGAAGAAGATGAGCAGCGCGCTGTCGTGCAGCATGCGGCGAGCCGCCGTGGCTTCGAGGCCGTTCAGCCTCAGGAAGGCAAGCAGGCGGTCCTCGATCTCCTCGTCCGGCACGCCCGTCGCGAACGGGTCGGGCAGGAAGGCCTGGCCGCCACCGAACAGCGACCACCAGGCGTGGACCTGGATGTCGAGCGTTGCCAGGACACGAGCGTCGCGGTAGCGCTCGGAGCCGAGCTCCTGCGTCAGCGCCGCGAAGGCGCTGCGGTACTCGCGCACCCGGTAGGACGCGAAGTCGGCGCGGACGTGGCGTCGCATGGCGAGAGTGGCTCCATGGCGATCACTGCTGACTGCGATCCCGACGACGGCCGCGAGTCCGAGTGCTGCGAGCCTGAGCCAGGGGCGTGACGTGGCGCGCGGCGCCCGGAGGGCGAGCGCCCGCGCAGCGACGTCGGCAAGCTGGCCGAGGCAGACCACGATTGCGAGCGTCTTGAAGACCGCCACCTCGCCACCGAACTGGTAGGGCTGCACAGTACGACCCAACAACAGCGTACTCGCCGGCAGCGCCAGGAAGGACAGCGGGCAGAGCAGCACGAGGGCGCCGAGCGCACGCAGTCGCATCTCGCGCCCGGGCAGCTGTGCCCGCCGGAGGGAGAGACCCGCCAGCAACGCCACGCCGAGAGCCTGGAGGACCTCCCCGTACCGACCCTCGATCCAGAGCGGATCCAAACGTCTCACCGGGAACGTGCCGAAGCGCACCGGGACGTCCGGATGCTCGATCAGCCGCTGCGCGAGGAAGGGCAGCAGGGTGACCGCCGTCGTCAGCGCGAGCGCTCCCACCCCGCGGAGTGTCTCGCCGAGCCGGCGGCGCTCGCTCAGGCTCTGCAAGAGCACGGCGATACCGATCGCGAGCCCCAGCGTCGCGCCGGTGTAGAACCGGCTCTGGAGCAGCAGGCCGAACCAGACGCCGAGCCAGAGCCATTCCCGCGTCTCGCGCTGGCCGCCGACGAAGATCCGCAGCCACGACCCCACGGTGAGGAGTCGGAAGACGTCGTTCACGAACGGCCGCGGTACTCGGTAACCCGACAGCAGCAGATCCGGCATCCACTGTTCCGCGCCACCTCTCGCGGGCAAAACCAGGACCGTGCATGCGACGAGCAGCGCCAGCACTTCGCAGGTCAGCGGAAACAGCGCGCATGCGCGGAGACAGCGGCGGGCGGCGAAGTAGGTGAAGCTGGCCGTTGCGACGTCGGCCACCGCGAAGCCAATGGGCCCGAGCAGGCCGATCAGCAGGCCGTGTAGGACGAGCACGGGCAGCGGGAACGAGCAGATTCCCTCGCCGAGATGCTCGAACACGAGCGACTCGCCGAGGGAGAAGCGTGCCAGCCCGGCGAGCAACGGAAAGTACTGGTAGTCACCATAGCGGTAGACGGCCGCCACGGAGAGCGAGTCGCCCTGAGCGAGACTGCAGATCCAGTAGAGTGCAATCGCGAAGCCTGGTACGAGCGCCGGAGCGAGCACGTAGAGCCGGCGGCGGTCCGGCAACCGGTCTCGGGCAGGCGGCACGCCCACCATCTACTCCAGATCACGCGACACCTTCAAGGGCGTACTTCGCCGCTCGCGGACTTCACCACGTGTAGTAGGCGCGGAGCATCGCGGCGGCCGAGACCGCGAGCACGACGGCGAGCGAGGCCGTGACGAGGGAGCCGAGTGTGCGCTCGGAGACGCGCGGGATCCGCGGCAACGCGACGAGCGCGAAGGGCAGCAGGGGCAGGAAGTAGCGGCCCTGGACGCCAGGGATGCGCTCGGCTCCGACGGCCGCCCAGGTGAGGTACGCCAAGAAGAGCAGGGTCGTGCCGCTCGCGAGGCACGCGCCGAGGAGGAGCAGGCGGCGGCCGGGCCCGAGGGGAAAGCGCTCGATGGATCCGCTGACCGCGACGGCGGCGAGCCCGAGCGCGGTCGCGAGCCCCGGGATCTCGACGTCGAAGTGGCCGAGGTTCCCGACCAGACCCTCGAGCCAGCGAACCCAGAGCCCGCCGATCGTGTCGGCTGCGGCGCGCACGAAGGCGAGCGGGTTCCCGAGCACGAAGCGGAGCTGCGCGTCGGGGTCGACGCCCGCCACGACGGCCGGCTCCCGCGCCGCGCGCGCGACAGCGGCCCAGGCGAGCGTGGGGAGGGCGGAGGCCGCCAGCGCCGCTCCGCCGAGCGTCGCGCGCCGGCGGAGCGTGCCCGGGAGCGCCGCGCACGCGAGCGCGAGCGGGGCGTAGCCCGGCTTCACGAGGCCGAGCGCCACCGCGGCCGCGAGGAGCCGCGCGTCGTCCCGCGCCCGGCGCGGCTCGTCTCTGGCCGTCACCGCCCGGAGCCACTCGGCGAAGAGCCAGAAGCAGGCGAGCTGCGTGAGCGGGTCCGCCGAGACCGAGCCGGCCTGGAACACCGAGAGCGGGAGCAGCGCCACCGCCGCGAGGAGTGGGCGCTGGCACGGCGCGACGCGGAGGACGAGCCAGACGCCCGCGAGCCAGGTGACGAGCCCGAAGAGGCGCGCGAGGAGCAGGCCCGCCGCCGCGGAGAGCTCGAGCCCGCGCGCGATCCAGAGCGCCGGCACGAAGGGCGCGTATACGACGGGGTTGTAGGGCGTGAGGAAGCGCACGGGCTGGAGCTCCCAGCGCGCAAGCGAGCCGCGGAGCTCCTCGATCCGTTCGGCCGGCGCGTGCGGCCCCGTGCGCCCGAGCCGGCTGGCCGGTCCGCCGCGCTGCACCTGCTCCCCGCTGAAGTGATGGCCCGGCGGATGGAGCTGCGTGATGTCGCGCGGAAGAGAGGCTCCGTGGCCGGGCGCTTCGCCCACCACGGCGAGGCGGCCGGTGCTCAGCAGCCAGGCCCGCGCGTGGTGGCGCGCCTCGTCGGGCGGATCGTGCGGCGGCGTCGCGAGCGCGAAGAAGAGGCCGAAGAGCCCGCCCAGCGCGAGGAAGACGGCTCGCGGCGCCCCCATGCGTTCGGGCTAAGGCCGCTCGCCGGACGGCTCGCGCAAGGAGTCGAGCTCGCCGCGTAGCACGGCCAGCTCCTGCGCCAGGTTCTTCACCTGGAGGGTCAGGCCCGAGAGCCGCACCGCGTAGTGGAGACAGATCGCGAGCAGGAACAGCTCGCCGAAGAAGAAGAGCGCCGAGCTCGGCGTCCAGGCTCCCACCGCGCGCGTGAGCCAACCGAGCAGCGGCGGCACGAGCGAGAGCGCCGCGATGCCGAAGGCGACCCCCATCCAGATCGGCGTGTACTCCTCGCGCAGAGTCCGGCGCCGCACGAGCCAGAGCACGGCCGTCACGAGCAGCAGGCTCAGAACGATCGCGAGGACGCGCGTCGCCGCGGATTCGGGCGCCTCCAGGAACAGTCGCCGCAGCTCCTCGAGGCGTTCTTCGGACGTCATGCACCCTCCCTGCGCCGCGGGCCCGTGGACGACGCCGCCCAGACCGACAGCAGCATCTTGTAGACGTAATAGATCGGGGCGAAGCCCGCGTGGAGCGTCGAGGCGCGCGTGCCCTCGCGCATGCGCACGGCACGCTCGCCGACGCGGAGCCCGTGGCGATGCGCGCAGAGCAGCACGTCCACGTCCGGAAAGTCCGATGGGAACATGTCGCTCGCGTAGAGCTCGAGCACGGTGCGGTTCATCGCCTGGAAGCCGGAGGTGGGATCGGTCAGCCGGAGGCCGAAGGCGGAGAGCAGCGCGCGGAAGAAGTCGCGCCCGAGGCGGTGCAGGCCGGCCATGCGGTAGTCGCCGACGCCGAGGAAGCGCGAGCCGACAACGAGGTCGAGCTCGCCCGCCGCGACGGGCGCCGCGAGCCCCGCCACGTCGTCGGGGTCGTGCTGGCCGTCCGCGTCCATCTGCACGAGGAGCGTCGCGCCCGAGCGCAGCGCCCACTTGTAGCCGGTCTGGAGCGCCGCGCCGTAGCCGAGGTTGAAGGGATGGCGCAGCACGCGCGCGCCGGCGCGCTTTGCCACGGCCGCGGTCGCGTCGCGCGAGCCGTCGTCCACCACCACGACGCGAAAGTCGGGCGCGGCGACGGCGAGGCGCTCGAGCACCGCGGGCAGCCGGGCCTCCTCCTGGAAGGCCGGGATCACGAGGAACTTCAAGCGGGCTTCCGCCACGCCACCGTGAGATAGTGGTTCGTGAACCCGTGGCGCAGCGTCGCCACGAGGCGACGCAAGAGCGCCCGCGGGTGGCGTAGATACCAGGCGGGCAGGTTCGGGCGGACGCCGGTCATGCGCGCCTCGGTGCGGCCGAGCACCGCGCCGAGCGGGACGTGCTGGACCTGTCGCAGGCAGTCGACTTCGTGGAGGCCGTGCACCGCCACCGCAGCGCGGAACGAGCGCTCGGTGAAGTCGTGGACGTGGTGCAGGTTCACGTCGGTCGACGGTGTGGTCGGCACCGAGGCGACGAAGCTCCCGCCCGGGCGGAGCAGCGCGGCCATCGAGGCGAGGAAGGCGTCGGGATCCGGCAGGTGCTCGACCGTTTCGAGCGAGACGATCGACGCGAAGCCCTGCGCATCGCGGAAGTCCGTCGCGTCCGCCATGCGGAAGTCGACGCCGGGCCCGCCGTAGCGGATGCGCGCGTAGTCGATCGCCTGGGCCGAGAGGTCGACGCCGAGCACGGGCTGGCCGCTCTGCTCCGCGAGAAGCAGCGTGCCGTACCCCACGCCGCACGCGAGGTCGAGCACGCGGCCCGGCTGCAGGTGCTTCGCGGCGAACGCGTAGCGCTCGAGGTGGAGGGCCAGCGTCGCGCGGCCGGTCGCGCCGGTCTCCGCGAGCAGGTCCGGCGTCAGACGCTCGAGGCTGTCTGCGGCCGCGTGCATGCGGCCGAAGCCTATCAGGTCCGGCGGGTGCGGTCGTTCGTACGACGCGGAGCGGCGCCCGTCTCGAGCATCCCCTCGGCACCGCGGAGCGCGCGCTCTGCGCCGGTCACCAGCTCGCGCAGCACCTCGGCCGCGGGACGGATCGCCGTGATCATGCCGATGCCCTGGCCCGCGAAGCCGGGCGCGATGTCGGCGCGCTCGGCCGCGAAGGCGGCCGCCTGGATCGGGCCGGACACGGCGCCCTGGAACGGCATCGGCAGCGGCTCGAGGCCCGAGGCGGCGAGCGCGTCAGTCCACCTGCTGCGGATCATCCGCGCAGGCTTGCCGGTGAGCGCCCGGCTCACCACGGTGCTCTCCTCGTTCGCCGCGACGATCGCCTTCTTCTGGTACTCGAAGATGCCGGCCTCGTGCGTGGCGAGGAAGGCGCTCCCGACCCAGGCGCCGTCCGCGCCGAGCATCAGCGCCGCCGCCACCCCGCGGCCGTCCGTGATGCCGCCGGCGCCGAGCACGGGGATCGGCGCCACCGCGTCCACCACCTGCGGAATCAGCGCCATGGTGCCGATCGGCGAGTTGTGGCCGCCCGCGTCGTGGCCCTGCGCGACGATCACGTCCACGCCCGAGGCTGCGACCTTCTTCGCGTGGCGCACCGCGCCCACCACCGCCATCACCCGCGTGCCGTTCGCGCGGAGGCGCGGGAGCCAGGGCCCGGGGTCGCCGAGGCCCGAGGCGTAGACCGGCACACGCTCCTCGATCACGACCTCCATCTGCGCCGCGAAGAAGTCCTTGGTGAAGGCCGCGCGCCGGCGCTGCTCGAGCGCGGGCGTCGGGGGCGGAGCCGCGAGCCCCTCCTTCTCCATGAACTCGCGCGCGAAGGCGAGGAGCGCCGGCAGGCGCTCCTGGGGCGAGGGGCCCGCGGCCTGCTTGTAGCTCTCGCGCTGCACGGAGGCGGGGAGCAGCGTGTCTACGCCGAACGGCCTGTCCGTGAGCGCGCGCGTCTTGCGGATCCACTCGCGCAGCTCGTCGGGCGGGCAGGCCGCGGCGCCGAGGATGCCGAGCCCGCCCGCGTTCGAGACGGCCGCGGCGAGGGCGGGCGTGCTCGCGCCGCCCATCCCGGCCAGCACGATCGGCACCTCGATGCCGAAGAGGTCACAGATCCGCGTATGCAGGCTCATTCGAGGTCTCCCGTAAATGCGCCAGCGAGCGCGGCGTCGTCGAGTGCGAGCAGATGCTCGAGCCAGCAGTGGAAGCGCTGGCCGCCGCCCTCGTTGCGGCCGAACAGCACGTGTCGCTTCGCGCCGCTCGCGAGCGCGCGCTGCTGGCGAAGCCGGTCGCGTAGTCTTCCTCGCGCACCACGTAGCCGAGGAGGTCGAACACCTTCTCCGCAGCGGCCCGCTGCGCGTCGCCCGGCTCGTCCTCCATCAGGTAGGTCTGGAGCGTGAGCGACTCGCGCGGCCCGTCGCCGGGGAAGAGCTGGGACACGAGCACGCCGCGCCCGCCCGCGTCGAACGTCGCGATCGAGACGTGCGGGAAGATCGTCCAGACGCCGGCCAGCAGCTCGCGGAGGCCCCAGTCCGCGTCGGGCCGCTCCTCGAGCTCGAGCAGCGAGGGGTTCGGCGCGTCCACGCGCTGATGCGGGCCGAAGGCGTGGTAGAGCGGGCGGTTCGGGAAGTCCGCGCCAAAGGTGTTCTTGTGCAGGATCGGCAGGTGGTAGAGATCGAGGTAGCCGTCGTAGGCGAGCTTCCAGTTGGGGCCGGGCAGCTCGCGCCGCCCGACTAGATGCCAGCGCGCGAAGCCGAACTCCTCGAGCAGCGCGTCGTAGCCGCAGAGGAACGCATCGAGGTCGAGGCGCGAGGCGGGGTCGAGCGTCACCCAGACGAGCCCCGCGCGCTCGGTGCACGGCAGCGCCGTGAGGCCGTGGCAGCTCCGGTCGATCTCGCCGAAGTCCTCGGGCGCGAGGATCCCGACCAGCGCGCCGCGGTGGCTGCACGTGTTCACGAAGGCGCGCACGACGCCGTCGCCGCCGCCCGGCAGCTCGACCGAGAGCGCGAGCACGAGCGGCAGGCGCCGCCAGATCCGCGCGCGCTCGAGCTCGAAGCGCCCGGCGTCCACGTAGTGGGCGACCGGCACGCGGCAGACGCCGGCCTCGAGCGGCAGCGTGCCGGCCTTGGTGTGCGCCAGGCTGTGGCGGGCCATCGCGACGAGCCGCGCGCGGGCCGGGGTTTGATTCATCGCACGGACTGTGCCACGACATGGAGCCCGTCCCAACCAGGAGATCCCGCATGCAGCTCTCGCTCGCCGGCAAGGTCGCGTGTGTCACCGGAGGCTCGCGCGGCATCGGGAAGGGCATCGCGAAGGCGTTCGCCGAGGCCGGCGCGAAGGTGATGATCACGTCGCGCAAGGCCGACGCGTGCGCCGAGGCCGTGCGCGAGATCGGGCACGGCGCCGTGTTCGAGGCCGGCAACATCGGCCGCACCGAGGACGCCGAGCGCGTGATCGGCGCCACGCTCGAGCGGCTCGGCGGTCTCGACATCCTCGTGAACAACGCCGCCGCGAACCCGTACGCGGGGCCGACCATCGACGTGCCGTTGCCCGCCTGGGAGAAGACGCTCCAGGTGAACATCACGGCGCCGCTCTTCTGGACGCAGCTCGCGTGGCAGCGGCGCATGAAGGAGCACGGCGGGGCGGTGATCAACATCTCGAGCGTGGGCGGGCTCGCGACAAACCCGATCCTCGGCGTCTACGACGTGACCAAGGCGGCACTGATCCACCTGACCAAGCAGCTCGCGGCCGAGCTCGGGCCGAAGGTGCGCGTGAACGCGATCGCGCCGGGCCTGATCAAGACGGACTTTGCGCGCGTGCTGTGGGAGAAGGGGCGGGGCGAGCAGGTGGCGCAGGTCTACCCGCTGAAGCGCCTCGGCGAGCCCGAGGACGTGGCGGCCGCGGCGCTCTATCTCGCCTGCGACGCCGCGAGCGGCTGGGTCACGGGCCACACCATCGTGCTCGACGGCGGCGGCCTCGTCGGCTTCGCCCGCGTCGGCTGAGGACGGTGAGGACGAGGACGTTCTTCAAAACGTCAAAACGCGGACCTCCCGCACTCCAGACCGTTTTGACGTTTTGAAGAACGTCCCCGCTACTCCTCCGAGGTGCGGTAGTCGCCGAAGGGCTGGTCGCGCTCCTGGAGCGC
>Ga0187893_10004249_pt1 | contig 27578 bp, 17 predicted proteins | sample MA1701074metaG_FD_139574 | JGI IMG/M metagenome (GOLD analysis project Ga0187893, IMG submission 139574) | White microbial mat communities from a basaltic lava cave in the Kipuka Kanohina Cave System on the Island of Hawaii, USA - MA170107-4 metaG ... | reverse complement strand
GGGAGGCTTCAGAGCAAAGCCCGTATCGATGTTATTGATGTTGCGCGCCCCATCGATCAGGAAGTTGTTGGACTCAGGCCGCATACCGTTGATTGAGTAGGCATGACCCTCGCGAAGGGATCCTCCCGCTTGGGCCAGTCCCTGAGTGAGAGGCGCCGCGCCAGCCTGCAACAATCCGAGCTGGGTAAAGTTTCTGCCGTTCAGGGGCAGGTCCACTATTTCACGACCGGAAGCTACCTTCCCCAAAGAGTTGCTGACCACTTCAACCAGAGGCGCATCCGAGGTGATTTGAATGACCTCCTGGGCGGTTCCCAGCTTCAGATCAATTGTCAGTCGCAGAACATCGTTCACATTCAGCGTCAGAGGTTCACGAACATAGCGGGCGAAGTTAGCAATTTCGACCGTGAGCCGATACTGACCAATCGGCAAAACCACGAAATTGAAGCTCCCCGTGCTGTCTGATTTAGCGGACTTCTCGGCACCGGTTCCCAAGTGAGTCAAAGTGACACCAGCATTGGGGACCACGGCACCCTGAGGGTCTCGCAGAATTCCTTCAATTCTTCCGGTAGCATCCTGGGCCAAGCCCCAACTTGAAAAGGTGAAGCAAACCAGCAAGAAGACAACACAATAGAATCGGATCGACATGATCACTTCGCTTCTCCTTAGTCATTCGCGATATGGACTGAATCAGGCCGCACAGGCACGAACTTGTGACTATGAAACTTAATCAGGGCGGTGCGAGAAAGAAATCTCGCTCCTGCCAGGCACTCGAGATCAATTGATTCGGTGTATTAGAGAGGATGAGCAGACGTTGAATGTCACTGAAGTGTAAAAAGAAAAGGGAGCCGATGAAGATTTGCCACAGATCGGGCCAATAGGGGCAACGCTGAAGCCCCTGAGTCGTTGGGCAGCCACTGGGGAGAATTACGAGGGTTTCTCACAGGAAAAGTTATTCACGTCCGAGCTTGTTGTAGTGATGCCGTTTCTCTTCGGGAAGGTCCATAGGAGGCGGCGGCTCGTGCATGATGACTTTGGGAAACAGTTTCGTCTGAAACCCCTCGAAGTCGCGCGCCCATTCTTTGTGGTTGTAAACGCACACCGGCAGGCAGATGGAGCACGAGTTGTGCTTAGCGAAATAAGGGAAGCACTTGCCCGTATCGACGATATAGCGGTCCTTGCCGATAGGGTCCTTACCGGCTTCGGGACTGCGGTGATCGGGAATGGCATTGGCCGGGCAATAGATTCGGCAAGCCCGGCAGGTGTCGCAGAAAGCAGCGATGCCTGCATCGACGGGCTTGTCTGTTTCGAGGGAAACGATGTCGCCACGCTACCCATGCGAAACAACGGACCCAACTGCGGATGAATGATAGACCCATGCCGGCCCAATTCGCCGAAACCCGCCTTCAGGCCAACAGGAAGATGCAGCAAGTTGCTGTCGCCAATTGGGTGCTCCACTTCGCAGGTGTAACCCAGTGAGCGAACGTGATTGGCCAGCGCGATGACCGTTTCTCCGAGCGTGTAGTAGACCCGCAGGCATTCGATGGCCGACTCGTCGGATGGCACCACTTGAAACGCGCGCCAAAGCATACGCTGGCCCACCGCGATGGCGTATTTTTCGGTGATTGTACGCCCGTGATAAACATCGGAAGGCTCGATCTCGCAAATGCCGACGATGTCGGCTCCAAACTCCCGAGCCTTCTCCTTGAGATGGCTGGCCGCCTCTTTCGGCGAAGCGAAGTGATGACGTTCAGGCGCTACCGGCCCCTCCAATCGCAAGCACTGCTCGTCGCGGATCTGTGTCAGGTAGACATTGACCTGGGCAGGCCTGATCGAGCGTCCTCCGACCGCTGCGTAACCACTCCTCCCATTGAAACGTTGGCGGTGAATCAGAAGAAGCAGAACGCGGTGGTGGCGATAGGCCTGCTTCCCGATCACCGGGTCTCTCACCCGCAGTCTCTAGTGAAGAGGCGTCGGTTGTTTGCATTCATTTCCTCTTGTTCTCTTTAGCGAGGTCAGGGTTTCCGGCAAATCATCCGCTTCAGGGTTGCGGGTTTTCCTGGGAAGCCCGGCAAAGCGGAAATCTCTCGCAGACCGCGTCAGATTCGCAGTCCTGCTCAAAACAGGAACTTCAACCCAAACTGTAGAAGCCTGGGAGAACTGGCATCCACAATCCGACCGAAACTGGGCGAAGCCACATCGATCACCGGGAGACCAAAATTCGGATGGTTGAGAGAGTTAAAGAACTCCGTGCGGAACTGCAGGTTAAGGGTCTCAGTCATCTCAAAGTTCTTGAAAAGCGAGAGATCAACATTAGCAAACCCCGGAGCGCGAACAATGTTGCGTCCGGCAGTCCCAAAGTTGCCTGCCTCTGTCAGTGGGTTGAGTCGCCGGAACGCGGAGGGGCTCATCCATTGTTCCACAGTGTGCGGACCTTGGTTAGGGTCAGACACCAAATCAGGGCGGCTTGCCGGAATGCCGGAGATCGGAGGATGTGAGGCTTGACGCGATATGTTTGCGCTATCGATAACGGTAAACGGGGTTCCGGAACTGAAACTGGCGATACCGTTCACTTGCCAGCCGCCCAGGAAGGCCTTCGTCACGCCCGACGACGAACGGGCAATCGGAAGTTCCCAGCTCCCGCTAAAAACCAGGCGGTGGCGCGCATCGAACAACGACGCACCATGCTCAGCGCGAAGGTCAAACGGATTTTGCGCGATATCTATCTCACCTGAAAATGGACGTGCCGCGGCGCCGTTTAGAGCCATTGAAGAGAGGTAGTCAAGCGTCTTAGAGAACCAGTATGACCCCGTAAATGAGGCACCTGCAGCGAACCGGCGAGTCACCGAAAGCTGTCCTGCGTGGTAAGTAGAGTTGGTGATGTAGCAGAGCATGAGAACGTGGCCCATTTCACAAGGGGCGACAGGGTCCGTGCAATTTGCATAAAGTCGCCGGCGATCGGCATTTGCGGCCGTCGCCCCAGGGCCAAAGACTGCTGGGTTTGCCTCGATGTTGCGCGGAACGCGCGTGCCTTTGCTGCCCACGTAACGAGCTTCAATGACATAATCTTTGAATACCTCTCTCTGAATCGAAAGGTTCCAATTCTGGGCATACGGAGGCCGCGCGTTTTTGTCTACGACCAGCGCAGTCAGAGGGCGCTCGAAATCGTTGTCGCCGGGCCTGGATTTTCCAGCCCAGGGATCCTGGAATCCGACATTCGCGCCCGCGAATTGGACCAAATGTGTCCACGGGTGCGCGCTCACCGGGGCTTGAGAATAGATACCTCCGCCGGCGGACATCGGATCGAAAAAGATTCCGTAAGCTGCCCTTATGGAGAGCAGGCCGCGCCCCTCAGGATCCCAGGCAAATCCCAAGCGCGGCATAAAACCCTTCCAAAAGACGGGCGCGATGGCTTTGGCCACGCCCGCGTCTCCTGGAAAGAGAAGGCCTCTTGGGGCATTGGGCACCACGGTTGATTGTTGCCCAGGGACGAAGGCATTGAGCCAATCCCTCTCTTCCGAAATCGGCGTGTTGACCTCATAGCGTAGCCCGTAGTTCAGCGTGAGGCGGTTGCTCACTCGCCACTCGTCCTGAAAGTAAAGCGAGTTTTCCCAGTCGCGCAACCCACGCGACATGTTCCCGAGTCCCTGGTAGAACAGACTGGGTTTGGCCAACAAGAAATTGGCAAAGCCGTCGTTGGTTGGAGAGGCCGACGAGAAGACAAAGAATGCATTGGGCGCGATCACCTGCAAGGCATTGACCTGAGTCCGGCGGAGTTCGCCGCCAAACTTCAGGGAATGAGACCCGCGGAGTAGAGAAAGCGAGTCGGACACTTCGTAGTTATTCTGTGTCGAATTACGCGGCCCCGTGATCGTTCCACCAATAGGTGAATAGCCGTTGACGTTGAAAAATGGCGGACCCTGTCCGATAGCCGATGCCGAGTCGTAGTTGAAGCCGAGTTCTCTCGGCGAGGTTCGATTCAACCGCTGATCGAAATAGAAAACATGCCGGAAATAGGAAATTCTGGCCGAGTTAATGGTGGTTGGCGAAAACATGTGCTGCTCAGACAACGTAAAGGAATGGGTCTTGATGTCATCCTCGGCGGGAAACCCAGGCATATCAGAACCGCGAATGGAGATCGGATTAATGTTCATACCGACCGAATAGGAATAGCGAGTGGAGAGCTGATCCCGGTCTGAGATGCGATAGTCGAGGCGTCCGCCTCCTTGATCGGAATTATTTTGGTCGACCACGGTTGTCGTGTAAACGGATGGCGCCGTGTTCCCCAGCGGGTAATACAGGTTCATGAGTTTTACCGCCAGCGGATCGATCTGGTCCGCCGGCAACTGACCGTTTGGATAAGGCACGCCACCCGCGGCGATGTTCAGCAAAGGTGTCGAACGGCCTGAGAAGTCGCCCTGCCGTTGTTGCGGAGTCGGAACGATGCCCGAACGCGTAATGCCCTGCCGGTTGCGGAAACCTTCGTAATAGCCAAAGACGAAGATTCGATCCTTTCGGATGGGCCCGCCAAACGTTCCACCAAACTGGCTCTGTTTCAAGGGCTCAACATCTTTTGAGAAGAAATTACGCGCATCGAAGACATCGTTGCGGAAGAACTCGTAGGCCGAGCCGTGAAAGGCGTTGGCTCCGGATTTGGTCACCACGCTCGTGTTTGCACCGCTTGCCCCACCATACTCCGGCGCGGCCGTATGCGTCAGAATGCGAAACTCCGCAATCGCATCGACAGGGACACGGAGAGCAAATCCTCCGTCCATCCGGTTGACGTTGCGAGCCCCATCCTCCACCAGATAGTTGTTGGACTCCGGGCGTTGTCCTTGTACCGAATAGGTCTGGCCGGCTCGCAAGCTTCCTCCCGCGATCATAAGCCCGTTCGTCATCGGAGCCACTCCAGCGTGCAACAGGCCCAACTGAGTGAAGTTTCGGCCGTTGAGCGGCAGGTCCAGCACTTCCCGCGTTGTCACAACCTTTCCAAGCGTGTTGGTTGCCGTGTCCACCTGTCCGGCGTCGGCTTCCACCGTAAGGGATTCACGCTGCGAAACCAGCTCCAGTTGCACATCCAGCCGCACCGTTTGACTCACATTGAGGTGCACCGGTTGTTGCAGGAATCGTGAGAAGCCAGCTGCCTCAATCGAAACCGCGTATCGTCCGATGGGAACCAGGGAGAGCCGATAGGAGCCATTGGCACTGGTGACTTGGTTCTTCGTATAGCCGGTATCCAGGTTCGTGAGAGTCACCCTCGCTCCAACAATGGCAGCCGCAGACGGATCGAGCACTTCTCCTTCAACGGCTGCTACGGGATCCAGACCGGCGCAAAGATGAACCCCAGAATCTATTTCGCGCGCTGGGCGAGAATTCAGCTGCCAGAGATGGGCTCAGGCAATGGCGCGATTATCAGCTTAAAGGCACATCAGCTTTGGACGCAAAGAAGCGAGCCCAGATCGGTCTCTTCATTTCAAGGCTGAATCGCTGTCAATACAGCGCCTCTTGGTTTTCCAGGAAGCTGCGCGAGCTGGGGGCCAGCCAGTCCGAATGCGAGCGGCTTGGAGAGGGGAGGCCCTTGGACAACTTGAGCTCACTCGATGCTCTGACCTTCAAGCATGCCGAGCGACTCACCCGGCGTTCCTGGACCACCACGGAAAGCGACATCCGGAAACTCCGAGAGGCCGGCCTTGATGACAACGGCATTCTTCAGCTGACCACGCTGTGCAGTTACTTGAGCTTCGAAAATCGCGTGGCAGCAGGGTTGGGCGTGGCGTTGGAAGGAACGAGTGATCTGAGTACTAAGTAGCGTGGCTCTGACCTTCCTGCCGAACCTTCGAGAAACCACCGTTGGCAAGACGTTCCTGCTCTTTTTAGAACAGGAACTTCAAACCGAACTGCAATAGCCGCGGAGGTCCTGCTTCGATGATGCGGCCGAAGCTGGGTGACGCCAAGTCCGTCACTGGCAGGGCGAAATTTGCGTGGTTGGCAAAGTTGAAGCACTCCACTCGGAATTGCAACTGACGGTTCTCCGCGAGCGAGAAACTCTTCAACACCGACAAGTCGACATTGGCCAATCCCGGGCCGCGCACGACATTGCGGCCGGCGTTGCCGAACTTCCCGCCTTCTGTGACGGGGTCCATCCGCCGGAAGGACGAACGACTCACCCACTGCTCCACCGTGTGAGGGCCGTCATTGGGGTTTGCAATCAGGTCGGGACGGCTGGCATAGAATCCGGAAACCGGGGGATGATTCGCCTGGAGCGAGACGTTGGTGCTGTCGAAAACCGTGAATGGTGTGCCGCTGGTCACATTGGCGATGCCGTTCAACTGCCAGCCAGCGAGGACCGTCCTTCTCCAACCTGCCAGTCCGGATGCCACCGGCACCTCCCAACTTCCGCTCAAAACAAGGCGATGTCTCGCATCGAATAAGGAGGGTCCATGTTCAGCCCGAAGGTTGTAAGGGTTCTGCGCCATGTCGTTCTCTCCAGCGAGAGGCCGCGCCGCCGCGCCGCTCAGGTTCATTGCGGACAAGTAGTCCAGGGTCTTCGAAAGCCAGTACGACACGCTGAATCCAGCGCCTGAGGTGAATCTTCGCGACAAAGAAAGCTGGCCTGCGTGGTAGGTGGAGTTGGTGATGTAGGACAGCATAGCGACGTGCCCTAGGTCGCAAGGGGCGGTGCCTGCCGGACAGTTGCCATAGAGGCGGCGGCGGTCGGCGTTTGCTGCCGTTGCGCCCGGTCCGAAGACGGCGGGGTTGGCTTCGATGTTGCGTGGGACATGCGTGCCCTTGCTCCCGACGTAACGGCCTTCGAGCAGGTAGTTCCTGAAGATCTCATGCTGAATCGACAGATTCCAGTTCTGTGCATAGGCAGGCTGCGCATTTTTGTCGAGCGCTACCACGGTCGCCGGTCGGACGAACGTGTTGGGCGACGGTGGGGGCTGAGTTGCATAGGGATCCTGAAATCCAGTGGCCGGTCCACTGAACTGCTGAGCCTGGGTCCAGGGTAGCGAACTCACTGGGGCCTGAGACAGGAGCCCGGAACCCGTGGCCATTGGATCAAAGAAGATGCCGTAAGCCGCTCGAATGGAAAGCCGTCCATCTCCTTTTGGATCCCAGGCTAGTCCTACTCGTGGCATGAAACCTTTCCAGAAAACCGGTGCGACCCCTTTGGCGATGCCTGCGTCCCCGGGGAAGAGGATGCCTCTTTGCGCAGATGGAAACACGGTGGACTGTTGCCCCGGCACAAAAGCGTTCAACCGATCACGTATGTCAGTAACGGGTGTATTTACTTCGTAGCGCAGCCCGTAGTTCAGTGTGAGCCTGCTACTGAAGCGCCATTCGTCCTGGATATATAGAGAGCTTTGCCACTCGCGGAGCCCGCGGCCCGAGTCTCCCAACCCCTGGAAGAAGACCACCGGCCTCCCCAACAAGAAATTGGCAAAAGAGTCGTTGGTTGGAAATGACGGGGCGAAAACGAAGAAGGCGTTCGGAGCAATCACCTGCACGGCATTGACTTGATTACGTCGCAGCTCGCCGCCAAACTTCAAAGAGTGAGCGCCACGGACATGGGAAACGGAATCGTACACTTCATAGCTGTTCTGTGCAGAATTGCGCGGCCCGGTGATGGCCCCGCCCACCGGCGAATAACCGCTCAAATTGAAAAAAGGCGGTCCCTGGCCGAGATCGGAAACGGAGTCGTAGTTGAAACCCAATTCTCTCGGCGACGTGCGATTGAGGCGTTGATCGAAATAGAATTTGTGCCGGAAAAAAGAAATGCGTGCCGAGTTGATCGTGGTGGGCGAAAACAGGTGTTGTTCCGAAAGTGTGAACGAATGCGTTTTGAGGTCGTCATGCACCGGAAAGCCCGGCAGGTCGGAACCTCGAATCGAGATAGGGTTGAGGTTCGATCCCACTGAGTAGGAATAGCGCAACCAAAGCTGGTCCTGATCAGACAGTCGGTAGTCGAAACGTCCGCCGCCCTGATCGGAATTGTTGTGCGCCACGACGGTTGAGGTGTATACGGACGGTGATACATTGCCGAGGGGGTAATACATGTTCATCAGCTTTACTGCCAGAGGATTGAATTGGCTCAACGGGAGTTGGCCGTTGGGAAACGGAACCCCGCCGGCAGCCAGATTCAAGAGCGGGGTTTGCCGGGCGGAGAAATCGCCGCGGCGCTGCTCCGGTGTGGGGACGATGGCAGACCGGGTGATTCCCTGTCGATTGCGAAAACCCTCATAGTAGCCAAAGAAAAACATTTGATCGCGCTTAATGGGACCACCAACCGTGCCGCCGAACTGGTTTTGCTTCAGAGGTTCCACGTCCTTCGAGAAGAAATTGCGCGCATCGAACACGTCGTTGCGGAAGAATTCGTAAATCGAGCCATGCAAAGCATTGGCTCCGGCCTTGGTCACCACACTGGTGTTGGAGCCACTGGTGCCGCCGTACTCCGGCGGAGCGGTATGCGTCAGGATACGAAACTCGGCGATGGCGTCCACCGGCACCCGGAGAGCGAATCCTCCATCCATGCGATTGAGGTTTCGTGCCCCGTCCACCAGATAACTATTCGATTCCGGGCGTTGCCCGTTTACCGAGTAGGCCTGACCCGCCCGCAGGCTACCTCCGGCCGAGGCCACGCCATTGGTCAGCCCAGCCACGCCTCCTTGTAAAAGGCCTAACTGCGTAAAGTTGCGTCCGTTGAGCGGCAGGTCAAGGATTTCGCGGGTGGTGACGACTTTTCCCAGCGTATTGGTAGCCGTGTCAACCAGAGTCGCGTCGGCCTCGACGGTGATGGACTCCCGCTGAGAGGCCAGTTCCAGCTGAATGTCCAGCCGGACCGTTTGACTGACATTAAGCTGCACCGGTTGCTGTAAGAAGCGGGAAAACCCGGTCGCCTCTAAAGAAACCGAATAGCGACCAATCGGCAGCAGTGAGAGTCGATAGAAGCCATTGGACCCAGTAGTCAAGCTCTTCGCATAACCCGTGTCCAGGTTCGCCACTTTGACGGTCGCGCCCGCGACGGCTGCTCCAGACGGATCGCGTACTTCGCCTTCCAAAGAGGCCACGGGATCCTGGGCCTCAACAACTCCACAACTCATAAGGCAAAGGAGAATTGCACTACAAAACTGCGTTCTGAAACGCAACCTACCTCGATAACCGCCAAGACTCGAATTTCCGTCCATAACATTCTCTCCACCACGTATTCATAATCGATGTCACAAGACTCCGAGCTCCGGCAGCAAAGACAGATAGGGCGTCGCCTTTCCCGCAAAGATGTTTTCGATCTTTTCAGGCCTGGTGCGTCGCCTGCGCTGGACGGGCTCGATCAACTACATAACATGGAACTCTGGAAAGAAAGATACCCAAGGAAGAAATGGAGAATGTCACACTAATGTCAAATCAGTGGAGAAGCGGCAACAGATCAAAATCGAATGGGCGTAATGGAAGAATCAGGGGTGGCGGGAGAGAATTTGCAGTTACTCTGCCATCGCGGCAGCCAAGCGATTCCCGCGTGCCCAGTCAGCGCGCTGCAAAACTTCGCGCACCTCGGCAGGCGTCATCGCGAGCTTGGTAGCCTCTGCGACGAGATCTTCGAAATCGACTCCATACCAATTGCGCTTGGCTGGGTTGCAGAGGCCTGCAACGTTCAGGCAGTCGGTTTGCTTTCTGACTTCGGCCGCAAAGAGCTCCGATTGTGCGCCGCGGGTCCGCAGCATTCGACCGAGAATTCTAGCGGCTTGGCCAAACGTGGGATGATCTGAAGCCAAGAATTGGCGAACCATGTGCCCGCGACCCAGTCGCCGCGCCATCTCGCTGAAGCTGGCGGCCACAAAATAGAACATGGAATACGCAGCGAAATCTTGAAACTGCGGAAATCCGGAATAGCAACCGGCAATGAACTGGGCCGTGTGGTCGGCCTCAGCCAAGGTGACTTCGTTGTATTCCTTCATGACTTGAGCCTGGTTTAAACGATCTTCTTCTAGCGCACGGCCGAGCCTTTCAATCCCCAAGAGCGTCAGCGGAAATCCTGTTGAAAACAGCGGATCGATGAAAGCAGCTGACGAAGGTAGCATTGCCCAACCACCGCCAGTGGCTGTCGTCGCACGATATGCGAGCTGAGGCATCCAAGTGAATTCACGAATCGCTTTCGCTTGGGCAAACTGATCGTAAATCGATGGGAATCGCGACAGAACTCTCTGCCAGGCTCGTTCCCCCTCCGAAAGCCTGAGTTTCTTCGCAAGCTCATCGGTAACGGCAACACCTGCGCTGGTGACACCGTTGTTGAACCGCAGCACCCACATCCATCCGCCATCGAAAACGTGGTGCAGCGCTGCATCGTCCATCGGGTAGGGAGCCTGTTCAGCGGTGGTGTAAGCCGGCATCGCATCGCAACGGTGCACGCCCGTGAAATGGGAAAACAACGCCTGAGTTGGCGGATAACTATTGAAGCGGTGTTCCGCGATATCCAATCTTCGGCTCAGGAAACCGCGCGGACCGCTGGCATCCACGACCCAGCGTGCTCGCAATTGAATCATCTGACCAAGTCGCTGCGCATTGAGCCGAGCGGTGCTGTCAGCGCCCCATTCCACGCCCTGCAATTCGATTTGATCGAGATATTCGACTCCAAGAGCAATGGCTTCGTTCACCAGGAAATGGTCCACATCCGAACGCAACCAGTGTGTGTCGGCAACGTCGTCATGCGGACTTGCGGCCACCAGCAACTGGTTGGAACGATCTGGCGCTGGACGATACGTCTGATTGATCTGGTGCTTGAAGAAAGTGAACCCACGTTTCAGACCACAGACAACCTCCGGATAGTTACGTTCCCACTCACCGTAAGAGGTTAGCGCATTCAGACGTGGCAAGCCGTACCGCTCGGCAAGTTGTTCAATGATCAGATTAGCCAGCGGTGAACTGGATTCCCCGATAGCAAACCGCGGATGCCTTCCGCGTTCGAGCAGAACCACCTTCAGCCCGATGCGGTGCGCAACCATGGCGAGTAATGATCCGCCGAATCCAGATCCGATGATGGCAAGGTCGAAATCAGGTTTCATTGGGTATGAAATTACAGACCTCGTCTCTCGAAACACTCAATGGACCTCGGTCTCCCTCGCTCCCACACGGGAGAGAGGGGGCCGTGCACACAGCTGGGGTTCGCGGAAGCATTCTGAGATCCTCATCCAGAGCCGAGTTACAGGAATTGATTCAGCAGAGAGATATCCCCCTCACCCCCCAGCCCGTCTCCGACGTTGGGGAGAGGGAGTCGATACTCGCAGTTTGTTGATGTCTCACCCCAATTTGTCTTGTTCTCGCAACTACACATCACTTTGGTTGAAGCGATCTGAGTATGATTTATCTGACGCAACCGCGCCGACCGCTTGGCCGAGCAGTCGCAATCGAAGAACCTCTCAATTTCCCAGAGGTCCGCAAGCACTCGAAAGCGGTTCAATGAAAGGCCGTATTCAACGGCCCGCTCCAGCGACTGCAAGCCCGGTCGGGCGAAGCCGGTTCCCAAAGATTCCATCGCTCCGTTTCCGCCGCGGACGGGAATGATCGCACACGCGGTCGCGCCGCATTTCGCGGCAAAATCCAGAGAACGGCACGCCCATTCAACTCCTTCGATTTCACTCATGAAGGGGGGACGAAGCAGAATAAAGACTCGGAGATCAATCCTATGCGCCTGCAGAAACTCGGCGGCTCGTTGGAATGAATCCAAGGTCATGCGCTTATTGAGCTTTTCCAGAACTCCAGGATGAACTGTCTCCAACCCGACGGCCACTTCCAGCTGACCTGGAAGCAAATCCCGAAAACGCAGGCAACGCTCGCCACGAATTCCATTTAGAAATGCCGGATGAGATTCGACGATCACACGATCGAAACCGCGGAGCATGGCTCCGATGCGCCGATAGTTTCCGGTTGGAATCGCTTGCGGATCAAAGAAGCTGCCGGCGTTGTACAGCTTGATTTGCTTTGAAGGCGGAAGTTTTTCAAGTGCATAACGAATTTGGCTGGAGATTGCACCTGGCGGAACCCGGCGATCGAGCGTGTTGACCCAAAGATCGCACATCAAACATCTGAAGGGACATTCGCGGTTGGTCAAAAAAATTACTGAGGTGGGTGCTGGCTTCTTCGCCGCGTCGCACTCTTCCTCCCAAAGAAAGGCATAAGGTTGAGAGGGATTGAGCTGCGCCTTCGGTTGCCGGCGCTGCAATATCCATTTATCGCGCTGTGCCGGGCCGGTGGGGTAGGGCTGCGCCGTGCGGTGGGTGGATCCGGTGGACTTCAGGAGGCTCATGGTCTGCTCGCAAGGAAGGCCTCGGCAGGAACCAACATTTCGTTGCCCGATCGGCGTTCCTGTTCCGTGTGCGAAGCGGTCTGCAAACGCTCTTGCCACTGGCGCAGGAACACCTGACGGCACCACGCTTTGCTGACGCGCCAGCCACGATAACTCTCACCGCCTGCGCCATCTTGAAAGCGACGCTTGGGATGTGCAGGTATGGCAACTCCCGTAACAGCCTTGATGCCACAGCCCACCACTTCCTGCTTGAGCGTGTAAAGTCGTTCCACACTTCCGTCCAGGACAGTGTCAAATGGAATGGCAAGCGCGGCAGCAATCACCGAGCGAACCGTGTAAGGCGAAAAAGCGTTGAAGCCGTAAGCTGCAGCAGGCGCATACGTGCGTACATAGCTTCGCGACAGACCTCCGGAATACGTCAAGCTGTGCTTGATGGCATCAATGCCCCAACCTTCCTGATACAGCATCGGATTGCGCAACACGCTGGACAACGTCAAGTCTGAATCCTCCAAAGGATAAGACTTCAAGTTCTCGTCACCACCATCTCCGTCCAAAAGATATTTGAGACTTGGATAGCGCTCCCGAATGCCTTGCAGCAGACATAAGGCTGCCGCGGCACATTCGACGTCAAGTGGATGATAGTCCTCAATCACATTGACCGCTTCTTGCAGGTTCAGACGGTCTGCCGGCACCCTGACAACTTCCCAGTTATCTTGAAAACCAAGTGCACGGATCGTTTCACCAGCCTGTTCGGCATCCTTACCTCCACCCAGATCGAGCGTGAGAGCGCGCACCCGGTTTGGATCACCGCCTCGCTCCTGCAAGGCCTTTCTTGCCAGAAGAAACACTGAAGTACTGTCAATGCCACCGGAGAACGCCACTGCAATCGGTTCATCTTCGGGGACCGTCGCTATCCAGCTCTTGATTGCTCTGTAGGTCGCTTTCACGTAAGCCACGCCCGCTTCTTCGACGTCCGGTGAACCTTCTCCAACGGCCGGGGTGAAGAACCGCTGATAACGGGGAGCAGGATCGGGGCAACCGAGCTGGTCGATTTCCACCAGATAGTGCGCCGGAATCATTCGTGTGTAAGCCGGATCGAACTGCCAGCCAATTTGCTGTACCTGACACCACTCGAACAGCCGATCCATGCGGTCGGCTACCACAAGGAACGGGCCGTGATACATCTTGGCAACGACATAGCGCAGCGGCAGTCCAAGAGTACGAGCCAGTCGCACAGTCTTGCCTTCGCGAGCCACCGCTCCGAAGTGGCCATCGCTGTTACCGAGGGCCTCCACGTTTCCCTGCTGCACGGCTTCTTGAATATCGCCGATTGCGCAACCGGTCAGAGCCGACGAGCGCGATCCCACCAGATTGACAAGGCGTTCAATTCCTTCAAGCATGGGGTTCTCCTATGTGGGAATACGACCTTCCCGTGGGCCTGAATGGTCCAGACAATCCAGCCCAGGGCAACGCCCTGGGGAAAAGGCCCCCAACCACCGAAGCCCTGTAGGAGCCACTGGCGTTATGTCGCCCTTACAGGGCTTCGACCGGGGATCCACGGTGACCCAGGGCGTTGCCCTGGGCTACATTATCCCGCCCTTACAGGGCGGAATCATTCTTGACTCACCTTCGCCTGAAGACTGATGTTCGCGGGCTTGATATCTTCCGGAATGAAGGAACGGTCCACAAGTTCTTTCATGTCGACAGATTTCTCCAGGATGCCTGCTTTCAAAGCCATGTCGCGGATTCTCCCCATCTCTTCATCCGTCGGTGTCAGCATGCGGTAACTGACGCGATCTGGGGGTTGGGTCAACACATAGCGCACGAGCTTTTCGTCTTGTCTGAAATAGGGCGAAACAACTTTGGCGGCATCCAGGCGATGGGTCTCTGCCCACTCTCCGCTTTCAGCGATCCCGCGCACCAGGTCTTTCACGACAGCCGGACGCGTTTGGATCAACTTCTCGTGAACCACCAGGACGCAGGAAATGAATCCGGGCCAGATGTCTTTGGCGTGATACAAAACGCGTCCGCTACCGTCCAGTTCCGCTCGCGCAGGGTGTGGTTCACCGACGAAATAGGCATCGATCGCCTTGGCGGCCAGCGCCCCCGGCATGTCGGGCGGTGGCATTTCAACGAACCGGATCTCATCGGGTTTGACTCCCTGATCTTCCAGCAGCTTGTGAATCACCAGGTTCTGGTTACTGTACTTGCTCGGAAGGGCGAAGACCTTGCCGCGCAGATCGCGCAGGTTTTTTGCCGGAAGATCTTTACGCACCATCACTGTCGAGCCGTCGCGGTGACCCAGGTACAGAATCTTCACCGGCATTCCTTGTTCCCGTAATTTCATCGCCAGCGGCGCGATCATAAAGGTGGCGTCGAGCCGCCCGCCTTTCATCGATTCAACAATCGTTGGGAAATCTGCAAAACGTTGCGACTCGAAACGAGTAGTGGTGCTGGTGCGAGTGGCAAAATCAGTTACCGGACAGGTGAGATGACAAGTCACGGGCAGAAACCCAACGGCAAGGGTCTCACGGGCGTGTGGCGTGACGACGTTCTCCTGAATCTCTGGTCGTTGCCATGGCTTATAGCGAAGAACGGCGAGCGCCACGATGAATGCGAGGGTCCCGAAGACCCAGCGTGCGGCGGAAGATCGAAACATGGTGTCTACTCCTAAGAAAGTCCCTCCTTGGAGGGGTGGCGGCGGTGGCCGCCGGGGTGGGTTGCAACCTCCACAACCCACCCCAGCGCCTGCGGCGCTTGCCCCTCCGGTGGAGGGAACTCTGGATACTTTCTTTCCTGCACAAGACCGCGACCCGAGCGGTTTGGGTTCAAGGTGTCGAGGTCACGATTCTTTCCGAGTCGTGTTCGAGGCCCAATTCAGTCAGGATGCGATGAGTGGCGCTGACGACTTCAGGATGCGTCAGATCACGCGGGCGCGACGCCGTAATATTGAGTTCGCATTGAATCTGCGCCGGGCGTTCGGTGAGCACGATGACCCGATCTGCCAACTGAGCCGCTTCTTCGATGTCGTGCGTCACCAGCATCACCGTGCGCGGGCGCTTCTGAAGCAGACGAGCCAGTTCCTGCCGCATCCGCAGCCGCGTGAGATAGTCCAACGATGAGAAGGGTTCATCCAGCAGCAAGATGTCAGAATCGCCAGTCAGGGCGCGAGCCAGCTCCACGCGCTGCCTCATGCCACCGGAAAGCTGGTGCGGATAGTGATCTCTGAAACCCTCCAGCCCGATCAGGCGCAACATATCGCCGATTTGCCGGTCACGTTCGGCTTCGTCGCTAAGGTGGCGCAGCCCAAGCGCGATGTTCTCGCTGACCGTTTGCCAGGGAAAGAGTCCGTCCTGCTGATACACCATCCGCACACGCCCGTTGCGCAGGATGACTCCAGAGGAGGGTCGGTCGTAGCCGGACAGTAGGTTCAACAACGTTGTTTTGCCGCAGCCCGAAGGGCCCACCACAGCCACGAATTCGCCTCGCCGGATGTCCAGCGAAAGGGCGCGCAATACCTCCACGGCGCCGAACGACCGGGAAACCAACTCCAGTTGTAGAGGCTTAGCGCTCATATCCCCATCGCATGCTGCGAACCTTCGTCAGTTGTACGAGCACGCGATCAATGACGACTCCAATCAAACCGATGACAATCATTTCGACGACCAGTAGATCCGTGCGCAAGCCATTGCGAGAATCCATCACTGCAAATCCCAGTCCATCACGGCCGGCAATCATCTCAGCCGCCACGACGACCAGCCAGGAAAGGCCAGCGGTGACTCGCAGAGTTGTGATCACTTGCGGCATGATGGCGGGCAGTGTCACTTGAGTGAGCCTGGCGAGCCCCGTCAATCCGTAATCCTGGGCGACGCGAAAATAGACTGCCGGAATATTTGCGACGGCTGCGATGGTCGCCAATGCAACCGGGAAAAACGCAGCCAGAAAAATCAGAAAAATAGCCGCCGCATCGCCGACGCCGAACCAAAGGATGGCAAAAGGCATCCAAGCCAACGGAGAGAGATTGCGAAAGAAATTGATGATCGGTAGAAACGTCAGGCGTGCCGCCAGCTTTTGCCCGAGCCAAAGGCCTGTCGGAATCCCAGAAACCACTGCAATGGCAAAGCCACAACTCACTCTGAAGAGCGAAGTCACCAGATCGTTAACCAGCCGGCCGCTCTGCGCCTCATGTCCAAAACCGCGAACCACGGCAAGCGGGGAGGGAAAGGCGCTCTCATGAAAGACACCTGTTCTCCACACGGCGCTCCAAATCGCGATGAGGGCGACCACTGCAACCAAGGGGAGCATCGCCGATTGAGTCACGCCAGGCTTGCCGGTCATTTCCATCTCACGCGGCCGCCCGCTGACCTGAGATCGAGAGAGGACTTCTGGAGGTCCACCAGATTTCGATGAGGTTGGCGATGGGGCCGGCAATTGTCAGAGCGTAGTAAGGTGCATGGACATTTTCGGCCAGCCGCAGAATCATCTCGACCACGGCCACCATGAACGCTACCAGGCACTGCCCCCATTTTGGCTTCACCGTCGTCTTGGGGTCGGTAATCATGAAGAAAATAAAAAGCTGATACATGGGACCCGTGATTGGCGCCACCTCTGCCAGGAAGGCATGACCGGTGATGGAGCTTCGCAGCAGCGCTAATACGATGAAGGAAATCACGTACGTAGCGGTGATGTGAAAGCGCTGAACCCTGTAGGTGATGATGATTCCGAGCGCCCAGACGATGAGCATGGGCCAGATGGCATTGCCCCATTGAACACTGAGCGTCGCAAAGAATTCCGGAGCCACCAGAAGCATGGCACAGATGGCGAAGTTCGACGGATTCCAGAGATGGCGGCCCTTCCATCGAATGACATACTTCGAGGTGATCGCAATCGCACTGCAAAGCGCGAAAGGCCAGTATTCAGGCGAGCGGATCAATATGCCGACGCTGATTCCCGAGATGTAAGCACTGGCGAGATGCGGAATCTTTCCATAGAAGAGGCGCCCCAACACAATTTCAAAGAGCATTGCCGTGGCGATGGCCAGGATCGTGTGGGAAAAACTCTCAAGCAAGCCAAACGAAATCTGGCCAACCAGCAGGATGGTGGTGATGAAGAGCGGCGCCAGGTAACGGTTCTGCAGGCTGAAGAATCGTCCCAACATGGATTGAGGCTGCACAACCCTACTTTCGGTCGCAGAACTGGCAGAATGGGAGGCAACCACGTCCGTGTTCATACGGGCTCCTTCAGCTTATGGATTTGGTTCAAGGCCAGCGCCGAGAGTGTCTGTGTTTTGCCAGAAGGCCACCGAATCTCGACCCGATCCACAGTACCGGCTTTGCCTAGCCCAAAGTGCAGTCGTCGTTGGTTCTGTGCGCAGAAGCCGCTGCCACCGGAAACTTCCTGCATCTGGATTTGGCCTTCGCGGAAAATCTTCACCTGCGCTCCGATGGCGCTGGGGTTGGCCTGGCCTTCGAGTTCGAAATCAATCCAACGGCGATCGGGCGATAGAGTGTTCTTGTACAGCAGCAAGGGTCCTTTCTGATTTGCCACGACGACGTCCAGAGCGCCGCGATTTCCGAAGTCTGCCAGCGCCACCGAGCGACCGTCATAAATATCTGTGGCGCCCACCATTTGGGCCACTTCGTTAAACTGGCCAGCTCCATCATTGACCCATATTCGCTTCTGTTGATAACCAGACAAGCTACGGCCATCAAGTGGCGGCCAGTTGGCTGCATCAGAGATAATCGCTTGATTGCCTCCGGCAACTTTTGAGTAGTCGTACCAGTAGCTGCGACTCCTGTCCAGCGACACATTGCCATTGGTGACGTAAATGTCCATGAAGCCGTCATTGTTCAAATCACCAAACTGCGCACCGAAGCTCCAGCCCCCCAATTCCACGCCCATCGCATTGGCCAGGTTTTCGTATTGAATACCATCGCCCGATGTGCCTGCCTTCGGCATCCACAAGTTGTTACCCTGAACCAGGAGTCCTTCTTCAGAAATATTGGTGACGTAGATTCCAAAGCGGCCTTGATTCAGCACGTCGCCAACCGCCGCGGTCATCCCGCTTTTGGGTGCATACCCAACGCCAGTTTGCTTACCGGCCTCGCGAAATGTTTTGCCTCCTTCGTTGAAATAGAGCTCCGATACCGCATAGTCATTGGCGATGAATAGGTCAGGATAGCCTGTGCCGCGCAGATCTGCAGCCACGGCAGCCAGTGCCCAGCGCCGCGACTGGATGCCGACGCGCTCCGCCACCTCTTCAAACCGACCTTCGCCCAGGTTGTGAAATAGGTACTTGCGGCCACCGTTGTCGGCATACTCGAAACTCTCAGGCATGATCTTGGTGGTTTTCAGGTTCCAAAGATTGACCGCTTCCGCATAGTACCCACCAACAAATAGATCCAGCTTGCCATCCCGGTCATAGTCGAACCAGACAGCCGTATTCGCATTCATCCAGGCAGGCAGTCCGGCCTTCTCGCTGACGCGGCTGAAGCTCTTGCCCGCGTCGTTATGAAAAAGCTCCGGACGGCCCCACTTATAGATGAAGACGTCCTCGAATCCATCGTTGTCGTAGTCGCCCCACACGGCCCCCATCGAAACACCGGTTTCGCGCGCGTTCACTTCAGCCAGGCCCATTGCGGCACCCAGTTCCTTGAACCTCCCATTGCCGAGGTTCCGGTAAAGTCGATTGTTGCTGTTCTCGCTGCTGTTGGTCGCATAGATGTCCTGCCAACCATCGCGATCGAAGTCCACAATCGACACCGCAGCACCCATGGAAGCGACTTGCTCCATGATGTGTCTGAGCTTTGCGTCCAGAGTTGGGGCCGTGTGTTTGAAGTCGATACCCGAAGCTTTGGCGGATTCCTGAAGGGTGAATCCGTAACGAGCCAATGCGGTCGACGCGTTGGCACTGGCATGCGCCGCTGCCTTGCGAGCGGTGACGCGCTTATACACCAGCGGTCCCGCAAGCAGACCGATGAACAATATGGTTACACCGATTCTAGGGATACGACTTTGCATCAATGGTTCACTGTGATTCTAAGTGGCTTAATTCCTTAACGCCCTCACGAACGCATCGGGCGTTACAAAGCGCGTATGGTACTCCTGCCAATCCTGCGGATGTCGTCGATAGAGTGGATCAACTTCCAGCCTTCCGGGAGGCACTGTGTAATTCTTCAAGCCGTGGTAGGGCAGGGGAAGGACCGTCTTGGAAAAGACCGAGTTGTAATCTCCGTCTTTGATCCAGCCGTCGCCGATCAACACAAAATCCCGCACCCATCCGTCTGGCGGTGGGGACGGGGCAGTGAACCGGAGGCGCATTTCGTCGCCTGCATTCACGATCACGATCCGATCGTCTACCTGTTGCAGCAGTTCCCGAATATCCCCATGGCGCGTGTAGTAACCTTCGAGATCCCGCCACTTCTGAGTTGTGTTTTCAATCTGATCATAGCTGGGAAGCTCAGGTGACGAATCGTTGGCAGCTCTTATTGCCGAAAATCCGCGATAGCGCAACTCGGCCCGTTGCAAACTCAAGCGCTGAGTCTTAGTCTCCAGCTTAGGCATTCCAGAAGCCCACTCCAGTTTGTCCCAGTAGATCTCCATATTCGTCCGCAGCCGCAGTCTGCGCGGGGCGTTAGGCCGGAAAATCTTCGTCAAGTCCAGCACGATTGTTTTCTGCTTCCCTGCGGGAAAACCAAGTCCAGACTTTGCCTTAACCCATTCACCATTGGCGGCCGGGACGTCAATGCTCAAACTCTGTGGCGGCAGAGTGCTGCCTTGACCCAGGGCAACGTTAACGGACGCATCCGTTGGATGTAACCACCCATGCCCGACCAAGTAAAGAGGGTCATCGCGAGGCGCGTCATTCGGGAGTTCCAGCTCAACCCAATGGTCGCGCGTCAGACCCTGATAGCGTCCGCGACCGAATGTATCGAGGTAATTGTGGTCGAGATTCCGGACCACGTCACTCACATCTTGGCCGTGATCGTCGATGGCAACGGAAAACGCCTTGGGTTTGTCGGTTGCATAGATCGTCAACTGCGGAGCCGGCATGACACAACGCTCGTCCGTAAAGACCTCCGTCCCAGCTGGATGATCGACGACGAGGAGAGAGTAGTGATCGATATAGAAGGTTTCCCAAAGCTCGGCCGTGATCCGCAAATCATACTCCCCGTCCCGAGGCGATAAACTCTTACCAGGAATCTTAAACCACTCTTCGGTGCGGTCAATACTCGCGAAGGATTGAGCATTGATGTGCAACCCCAACGCGGGAGACCACGGCGCGCAGTCCTTGACGAAACGTATCTCTTTCCCATCCCATGCGAATAGAAATGGACATGAACCTTTCAAACGTTGCTCGGCTAACACCGACTGGTTAGAGTTCAACTCAAATTCCGCCTGCACCGAACCGTTGGGCCACACAATTCGCGCCACGTCTGTCGCCGTGTGCTCTCCGAGCCCAAAGTGGAGGAATGGAGACAGGATAGCTTGCTTTTGGGTCAGCAAGCCCGAACGAATTTCAATCTCGCCACCAATGCCGAAAGAGTTGATGCGTTGGTCGCCACTCGCTTTGGCTGCGCGGGTTCGAATGGTTTGCCAGTGATAGTTCACCTTCCCCCGATTCGCGTAAGCTGTCGGCTTCGCGGAGCCTGAGGGACCGGCTGAAAGACCGACCAAATCGAGCTTCCCGTCTCCATTCAGGTCCACCACGCTCGGTGACGTGATGGGTAGTCTTGCGGCCAGGGGCGAGAAGCCTTGAACGCCTCCCAAAAAAATCTGCGCGGCCCCTGCCAGCAAATCCAAACTGCCGTTGTTATCGAAATCGGCGACCAGCAAACTCGACCCTGCGGGCTCGCCGGTTGCTTCTGTCTTCATCAACTCGGCGACTTCCCAATCTTTGCCTGCGTTACGGTCTGACAACCGAACTACGGTGCCGTCATTTTTAAGAAGCACGAGATCAAGGAATCCGTCGCTATTCACATCACCCACACTGACGGCCAGAAATCTTGCGCCTAAGTTTTCGGGTGCTAGGCGCGGGTGGAATTGCCCTAGCCTCTCGTTGCTGAAGAGACTCAGCCGGCCTTCCCGGTCAAGCATGGCCACATCAGGGTCACCATCCCCATCTACGTCCGCGCTGACAAAGGAGGCCAGATTGGCGACTTGTTTGAAAGGCCTCAGCTCTGCAAACGTCAGGTCACCATTGTTTCGCAGCACTATGGGATCAGTGCCATTGGCACCGAGGAGAACATCGAGGTCGCCGTCTAAATCCGCATCCAGAGCCCAGGCCCCAAGATAGGATGCGTTCACGATATTGCGGGGAATTTTCGAACGAGCCGTAACGTCGGTAAAGCTTCCCGCGTTCTGTTGGAGGTAGATCCGAACGCCGCTGCTGGTCGCAACGACGAGATCAGTCTTGAAATCGTAGTTGAGGTCTGCACTGAGAATGGCATTCCTGTTCGCCTCATCACTTAACAGGGCGAAGTTCTTTCCACCCGCGAGTGAAATCTTGCTACCGCTGACGGTCTGAATGCCGGATTCGCCCGCACACAAGATCGATGCCTGGCCGCTGTCGTCCAGTGGAACGACTCCGACCCAGCGGTATGGACCTTCAGGCGAACTTGGAAGCGACTCCGCCTCAAAAGTCGTGGCCAAATCGGGTGACGCAGGCTCAGAACTTGGGGAAGATAGCTTGATGAATCTCAGGAACGGGTCGCCCACAAACTCAGCCGGTGTCCGAACCGCATTGAGGCTTTGCCGATATTCCGGAACCCGCGCCAGCACGTTGCGCAAAAAAGCAACTTGCGTTGCTGCCGCCCTGGGGTTGGGTCCGTCGGCCGCTTGCCGCAGGGCGATGACCTGTTGCCGTGCTTCCTCGGGCCAGGCCGAAGACCTCGCTGAAAGTTCAGCCACGGCCTTCGGCAGCATAGCAGCATCTCCACGTTTGGCTGCAAGGCGGGCTACATCCAGCAACGCTGCCAGATTTCCGGGCGCAACTTCCAGGATCTTCTCAAACAGTTTTTGGGCTTCACCGTCACTCGGTTCAGTCGCTTGCCGCTCAATCTCGCGCGCCAATGCGTACAATGCTTTCAGATTCCTTCCATCCAGATCGACCGCCTTCCTAAAGTGGCCAATTGCTTCCGCCAGTTTGCCGCGCTTACTTTCGATCAGGCCGAGCAGGGCTTCAATTTGGCTGTTGTCTGGAGCGAGCTGGCGAGCTTTCTCCACTGTTTCATACGCCGAGTCGAATTCCTGATGGCGCACAGCCAGCAGCCCGAGATTGGCCCATCCTGCCGGCTCCCCAGGGGCGATCTGCGTGGCACGCGTCAATTTGTCCTTCGCCCGCACATCCTCACCCGTTTGCAACCCGGCGAGGCCGACGTAAAAAGCGGAGACCAGGTCGCGGTACTCCTTCGAATTCGGTTTGGGTAGTCCCGAAGTGCGAGTGCAGGCAGTGAAAGGGACGAGTAGTGAAACCGTCAATACGCAGAGGAACGGCAGCCGATTTGTGGTCTTGGTCCCTTGAAACATTTCGAAGTTGCTGAAGGATTCAGCATTTCTAACTGAAGTTGAATGAACTGTGCACTGCGAGTTGGGACGACTGATACAGGCTGCCTCCACCCGTCCCTGGAAACTTCCTCTTTGGAAGAGGGATTGGATGAGACTACTTTTGCACCAAGGCCAGTATCCGTTCTTGATTCTTCAGAATTAAATCAAGCTTGTCCTGGTTTTTCTTGATAGTCACTTGGTTGCCCTTAATATCGCCCTGATTCTTTTTGATGGTTTCCTGGTTCCTCTTAATGGTTTGCTGGTTGGCAAGGATCGCCTTTTGGTTCTTGAGAATGGACTTCTGGTTGGCGATGATCTGTTGTTCGGCCATGAATTTGAGCTCCTTTCGAACGAGAGAAGAGAAAGATACAACGATGGGGGTTTGCCTCACTGGACCGGCACTTAGTATAGCTTACTGATCACTCGATCCGACGCAATCCAATGGTTTCAGGGTAGTGGGCAGGTTGAAGTGGCTGATCACTTCAACCCTTGCGCGGTGATGTCCTGCCACGTTTCATAGACATCCAGAATAATCTGCCAGACGAGCTAGATTTCAACAAGGCTTGCAACGAGGATGAATGCAAGAATCAGGTAAGTCATCATCTTACTTGTCCCTCCACTCTCCCAATTGTTTTGGTTCTAACTCGCCTTCTCAGCGTCATCGGCTCTACCATCCGCATAATTTCCCGAACCGTCGAGACGTGATCCAAAACGCTGGCTTTCATCGTGGGCCTAACTCTCAACGTCTGATCAATCCTGGCGCAGTTGCCCGTAGTGCAGGAGGATAGCATTGCATCAGATTTCTCAACCTTCTTGCTGTCAAACTGACCAACTATAGTTTCCAGGAGTGCAAAGTTTCTCAAAGGCACCGAGGTGGAGTGTCATACTAATGTAATGATGTTGGGAGAAGAATCGCCCAAGGCGGGAATTGAACTGGCAGACCGCTGTGTCCCACCCGTATCTTTTACAGCAATGTGACAATCAACGAGCGTCACTTTGCTATTTCAGTCTGAATTTCACAATTGAGAACGTTCGGAATCGCTCGACACAATCTCGAACCGCCAGTAGCCAGCTGGACGCTGCGGTTTCCAAAGGCGTAGAAGCAGAAGTTGTGAACACCCGATAAGGGAAAGACAATGCGTCTCACCAAACTAAGGATTGGTAGTCTGCGCTTGTGGCTAAGAGTTGGGGCAGTCCTCGCTTTTGTGTATGCGATCCTCTGTGTCGCACTCTTGGTCGCGATGAAGCAGCCACCGATGCAGTTTGCGGCTGTGATGTCCAAACTCCCAATGGTTTCGATGATCGTCTTGCCATTCGAGTCCCTTTGGAACATCGCTCGCGCTGGCGAACTGAGAGTCGGCGACTTGGCACCGGACTTTCATTTGCGAACCTACGACAAGTCTTCCTGGATACAGCTCTTCAGCTTCCGATCTGATCGACCGGTTGTGCTCATCTTTGGAAGTTACACCTGACCGCCCTTTCGCCGGGAGGTTCCCGCGCTCAACAAACTGTATGAGGAGTACAAAGACAGAGTCGCCTTCTACGTTGTCTACATCCAAGAGGCCCATTCCAGCGATGTGTGGCAAATGTCCAGCAACATCCGCGACAAGGTAATTTATCGAACACCGCAGAATTTCGACGAACGCACGGAAGTCGCGTCAAGCTGCGTCAGGAATCTTGGGATCAAGATTCCAGCAATCGTCGACGATATGAACAACTCCACCGAACCGCTTACACGGGATGGCCGGATAGAATCTATCTGATCGATCGCGAAGGCCGAGTCGCACTAAAAACCAGACCTGGACCCTTCGGGTTTGAGCCCTCTCAGCTGGCTGCACAACTTCAAAACATTGTCCATCGCACCAGATAATGAATCGCGAGGCCAGCACTCACGCAAGAGATCGGAGCAGACTCCCTTGCGAATCAATGCCAGTTTGAGCCGTTCCGAGGCCGCTTTCGGTTCGCGGGATTCTTCGATTCACGAAAGTTTTCATTGGCAGAGTTCTTTTCGAGCCTTCCAGCACCTCTTTGGCGGCTCAATGAGCCATGGTATTTAACGGCTGTTGATTTTTGATATGAGAGCGCAGTCCGAAGCCGAATGAAACCTGAAGACCTCCTGTTAGCTGCCGAGCTAGGCACAGACAAGATCGTAGATTTCTTGAGGCTCTACGGCTTCAAGGATCCTAAGTCGGCTGACCGCAATCTGCAACTCATGGCGGAGGAGCCTGCACTGAGGCACATCCTCGCTGACATGATGAAAGGCTTGCTGGAGGCGGCCCGCGAGTCCCCGGACCCTGATGCTGCCGTCAATCACTTCGAGCGACTGTTTGCCAATGTTCCTCATCGTGCCAATTTTCTCGGCTTCCTCCGTGACGCGCCCGAAGCGCTGGAGGCCCTTATCCTCATTTGTGGCGCCTCGCCGTTCAACGCCGAGATTCTGATTCGCAATCCTGAATACTTTTATTGGCTGATGGACCAGCTGGGTTCTTCTTGGACCAAGCCTTCGGAGGTGTATCTGCAGGAGGCGCGGCAGGCGATGGGGAAATTCGAAGACGGAGACCAACAGCTCCGCGCGCTGGCGCGCCTCAGGCGGCGCGAAATATTGCGTATTGGCGCTCGCGACCTGTTGAAAGTCGCGGGCGTCGAAGGTACGGTTGCGGAACTCTCACATTTGGCAGACGCAGTCATTCAGTGTGTTTACGAAGTCTGCTTCCGCGGATTGGTGGCGCGCCATGGCGTTCCGCGCGATCTGGATGCCACCCGGGGGCCACGCGACGCCTGCTTTACCATTCTGGCGATGGGCAAGCTGGGAGGTTGCGAGCTCAACTACAGCTCAGACGTCGATCTCATTTACATTTATGACGGCGAGCAAGGCCGCACCGAAGCCTCTGCGCTATCTCAAACCACTATCTCCAACCGCGAGTTCTTTGCAAAACTGGCGCAGTCACTTACCCATGAGCTTTCCACACTCACTGAAGAGGGCTATTTCTATCGGGTCGATTTGCGCCTGCGCCCGGAAGGCAACGCCGGCCCCGTGGCCAGCGCACTTTCAGCATGCAAGAACTACTATGGCTCCTGGGGCGAGACTTTCGAGCGCCTGGCCCTGATCAAGGCGCGTCCCGCGGGCGGATCGATGGAACTCGGACAGGAATTCTGCGAGGCATTCAGGCCTTTCGTCTTTCGCAAGTTTCTCGACTTCGCCGCTCTGGAGGAGATTCAGGAAATCAAAAGTCGGATTGAAGTGAAGCTGTCAGCCAGCAAAAGCCAGGGCCTCCATGTCAAGCTGGGGCCCGGCGGTATTCGAGAGGTTGAGTTCTTCGTTCAAGCGCTGCAGCTGATTTATGGTGGCCGCGAGCCAGAGTTGCAGGAAAGAGGCACCCTGTCAGCGCTGAGCAAACTGCTGAAATGTGGCTATCTTTTGCCGGCCGAGCACCAGTCCTTACGAAAGGCTTACCTCTTTCTGCGCGATCTCGAACATAAACTCCAGATGGTTTACCACCTTCAGACGCATGAACTTCCCACCGAGCCAGCGGAGCTTCACAAGTGTGCCCGACGCATGGGCTTCAAAGGCAAGTCGGAAGAGTCAACGGTGGATCTGTTCTTAACTGCTTTTCATGGGCACCGTTCGGTCGTCGAGCAGAGTTTTCAGAGTCTCATTGGGTTGAGGCGCACTGGGATCGCCGACGGACAGATGCGGGAAGCAGCGCTGATCTTGGACAGAACTCTCACCGAAGCCGAGGCGTTAGAGATTCTCTCAAAACCGGGGTTTGAGGACCCGCGAACAGCTCTCCACCAGGTGTTGTTGCTGCGGGACGCTCCCTCGTTTGCACACTCGCCCTCAAAGATGAGGAATCTCCTCGCGAACTTGCTCCCGCCGTTGCTGCGCGCGTTGCAATTAAGCCCCGATCCTGACACCGGGTTGAGCTACTTTGAAAGGTTTGCCAATACTCTCGGAGCGCGTGATGCGCTCTACACTTTGCTCATTGAGTCGCCGTCAGCTCTGCACCGTGTGGTTCGAGTGCTCTCTTGCAGCCAGTTTCTCGCGGATTTTCTTTGCCGAAAGCCGGAGTTTCTTGATTTCCTGCTCCGAGATGATTTCCTGGAAGGTGTTAAGACAAAAGATGATTACTTGACAGAACTTCAAAAGGAGGTCTGCTTTGACGATAGCCCTGAAATACAAGTCTCTGCTCTGAGAGACATTCAGCAATCGGAGCTTTTCCGCATTCAGGTTCGAGACATTCTAGAGGCGAACGACCGCCCTGCCGTGGGTGCCCAACTCGCCGCGCTGGCTGAGGCTTGTCTGGTTGCGGCTTTTCAGATGGTCTGCCACCACCTGGAAAACGAAGGAGACTGCGGATTGTCCGGCTGGGCGGAAGAACATGTTGCCATTGTGGCGTTGGGGAAGCTGGGTGGCTGCGACTTGAGCTACAAGTCGGATCTGGATCTGATCTACTTCTATTCGGTCGGCGCTGGCGAGCAGGCGGCCACCGTTCAAGGGCGGTCTTCTCGCGTTATTGACCGGATCGAGGAAATACTGAGCGTCTCCCACGGTGAGGGATCAATTTACGCAATCGATACACGGCTTCGGCCTGAAGGTAAGAAGGGAGGCGTCGTTGCCGCGATTCATCGCTACGAAGAATATCTCCGAACCCGTGCTGAGTCCTGGGAACGCCTCGCCTTGGTGAGGCATCGCTTTATTCTGGGCAGCGTGCAGAACTGCGCCCGGCTTGGGGAGATG
>Ga0187893_10004247_pt1 | contig 27580 bp, 31 predicted proteins | sample MA1701074metaG_FD_139574 | JGI IMG/M metagenome (GOLD analysis project Ga0187893, IMG submission 139574) | White microbial mat communities from a basaltic lava cave in the Kipuka Kanohina Cave System on the Island of Hawaii, USA - MA170107-4 metaG ... | reverse complement strand
GCGTAACCATGTCCAGAAGACCGTCGGTAAGCCGTGTGCGGGAGAACCGCATGCACGGATTGAAAGGGGGATGGGGAAACGTGCTCGCACCGCGAGCGGCGCGCCCCTGACTACCAATGGCCCTCCGCCCGTCCCCTGGCGCCCCCGACCGTCCCCCCGACCGTCCCCCCGACCGATCCGCGGACCGATCCCCGGTCCGCAAGGCCGTCATCCCCGCCGCGGGCCTCGGTACGCGCTTTCTGCCTGCCACCAAGGCGCAGCCCAAGGAGATGTTGCCGATCGTCGACAAGCCGGCCATCCAGTACGTGGTGGAGGAGGCGGTGGCAGCCGGTATCGACGACATCCTGATCGTCACGGGCCGAGGCAAGCGCAGCGTCGAGGACCATTTCGATCGGAACGTCGAGCTGGAGTTCGAGTTGGCCCAGCGCGGCAAGCATGCCGACGTGGCCCTGGTGCGCGGTCTGGCCGAGATGGCCGACATGTTCTACGTCCGCCAGGGCGAGGCGCTCGGGCTCGGCCACGCCGTAGGCCTGGCCCGCAGCCACATCGGCGACGACCCCTTCGTGGTGCTGCTCGGTGACGACATCATGGTGGCCGAGTCCCCCGTGCTCCGAGGGATGATCGCCACCTACCGGCGTTACCGCCGTTCGGTCATCGCCTTGAAGGAGGTGGCGCCGGAGGCGATCTCCTCGTACGGCTGTGTGGTCCCCGAGCCGGTGGCCGACGACCTCGTGCGGATCCGCGGCATCGTCGAGAAGCCGGCTTCGGAGAATGCCCCCTCGAGCCTGGCGGTGATGGGCCGTTACGTGTTCACGCCGGAGATCTTCGACGCCATCGCCCGGGTGCAGCCCGGCGTCGGCGGGGAGATCCAACTCACCGACGCCGTGAGCCTGCTCTTGGCCGACCAGGACGTGTACGGCTTCCCGTTCCGGGACGGCCGCTATGACACCGGCAACAAGGTCGACTACCTGCGGGCCGTGGTCGAGCTGGCCGCGGCTCGCGACGACCTCGGACCGCCGTTCCGCCGGTTCCTCGCCGACTTCGTACGCCGCGAAGGCATCGTGTGATCAGCCTCGCGCAGGCGCGTCGGTTCGTGCTGGAGCGGGTCACGGTCCTCGACCCGGTCACGATGCCGCTGGCCGAGGCCCTCGGCTGCGTGGCCGCCGAGGCGATCGTGGCTACCGAGCCCGTCCCCCCGTTCGCCAACACCGCCATGGACGGCTTCGCGGTGCGCGCCCGCGACACCGTCGGCGCCGGCACCGCGCCGGTGCGCCTGGAGCTGGTCGGCACGCTGGCCGCCGGGTCCGCCTTCGCCGGCGAGATCGGTCCCGGACAGGCGCTGCGGATCATGACCGGCGCGCCGATGCCCGCCGGCGCCGATGCGGTGGTGATGGTCGAACGTACCGCGCTCGTCCCCGCGGTGGCCGGCGACGACGGTGGCGTCGAGGCAGTGCTGATCGGCGCGCCAGCCCGGCCCGGCGACCATGTCCGGCCGGTGGGTGACGACTTCGGGGCCGGCCAACAGGTGCTCGACGTCGGCGTCGTGCTCACCCCGGGTCACCTCGGCGTGCTGGCCAGCGTGGGTGCGGCCGACATCGCCGTCGTGCCCCGGTGCCGGGTGGGGGTGCTCTCCACCGGCGACGAGCTGGTCGACGACGGCCGGGCGCTGCGACCGGGCCAGGTTCGCGACTCGAACCGGCGCATCCTGCTGGCGTTGGCGGCTGAGTCCGGGTTCGAGCCGATGGACCTCGGCCTGGTCGGCGACGATGCGGCGACCATCGCCGAGGCGATCGAGCACGGCGTGGCGTCGTGCGACGCGTTGGTGACCAGCGGCGGGGTCAGCATGGGCGACTTCGACGAGGTCAAGGGCGTGCTCGGGCGGATGAGCCAGGACATGGCCTGGATGCAGGTGGCCATCCGGCCGGCGAAACCCTTGGCCTTCGGCACCATCGCCGGGGTGCCGGTGTTCGGCCTGCCCGGCAATCCGGTCTCGTCGCTGGTGTCCTTCGAGCTCTTCGCCCGGCCCGCGCTGCGGTTGCGCAGCGGGCACCGCCACCTCGACCGGCTGCGGCTACCGGCCGAGACGGCCGAAGCGTTCTCCCGGCGGCCCGATGGCAAGACCCACTTCGTGCGGGTGGTCATCGGCGCAGGGGACAGCGGTCGCTTCTACGTTCGCTCGGCCGGCGGGCAGGGGTCGCACCACCTGGCCGCCATGGCCGCGGCCAACGGCCTGATGACCCTGCCCGACGGCGACGGCGCCCGCGCCGGTGACCAGGTCGAGGTGATGGTGCTGGGTGAGATCGACCCGTGGAGCCCCGGTCCCGGCAGTTGAGGACCGGCGGTGGCCGCTACGCTGCGCGGTGATGGCTGCGGAGCTGGTCGATTCCTTCGGACGGGTGCACCGCGACCTGCGCATCTCGGTCACCGACCGCTGCAACTTCCGCTGCGTGTACTGCATGCCCAGCGAAGGGATGCGCTGGCTCGACCGGGCCGAGCTGCTCAGCTTCGAGGAGCTCACCAGGGTGGCCGCGCTGCTGGTCGACCGCTACGGCTTCGACGGGATCCGCCTCACCGGCGGCGAGCCCACGGTGAGGGCGCACCTGCCCGTGCTGGTGGGCAAGCTGGCCGCTCTGGGCGTCGACGTGGCCCTCACCACGAACGGGGCGACGCTGCGGCTCCTGGCCCATGACCTGGCCGCGGCCGGCCTCGGGCGCATCAACATCTCCCTCGACTCGTTACGAGCCGAGCGCTTCGAGGCCCTGACCCGTCGTGACGGGCTCGATCGCGTGCTGGACGGGATCGACGCGGCCCTCGAGGCCGGTCTGCGGCCGGTGAAGGTCAACGTCGTGCTCATGCGGGGGATCAACGACGACGAGGTCGTGGACTTCGCCCGGTTCGGGCGCGAGCGCGGTGTGACCGTGCGCTTCATCGAGTTCATGCCTCTGGACGCGCAAGAGGAATGGAGCGCGTCGCGGGTGGTAGGGCGCGACGAGATCGTCGACGCTGTCGACGCCGTCTTCCCGCTCGAGGGCTTGGCGCGAGGGAGCGAACCGGCCGAGCGCTTTCGCTACCGCGACGGTGCCGGCGAGATCGGGGTGATCGCCAGCGTCACCCATGCCTTCTGCGGGTCCTGTGACCGGATCCGGGTCACCGCCGAGGGCCAGCTCCGCACCTGCCTGTTCGCTCTGGACGAGCACGATCTTCGCGGTCCCCTGCGCGCCGGTGCCGACGACGAACAGCTCGCGGCCATCGTCGAGGCGGCCGTGGCGCAGAAGTGGGCTGGGCACGGCATCGACACGGTGAACTTCGTCCGACCGTCGCGGTCGATGAGCCAGATCGGCGGCTGACACCGGCCAGAGCCACGGCCGCGGCGGGGCTCGCCCGGCCGCCTGTCCTGCCGTCTGCCCTACACTCGGGCCATGTCCGACCGGGGCCTGACCCATCTCGATCCCCTAGGGCGGGCCCGCATGGTCGACGTCACCCCGAAAGAGGCCAGCCACCGCCGGGCCGTGGCCCGGGGCCGGATCACGATGGCACCCGAGACGGCGTCGTTGGTGGCTCGGGGGGCGATGAGCAAGGGCGATGTGCTCGCGGTGGCTCGGGTGGCGGGGATCCAAGCGGCCAAACGCACGGCCGACCTCATCCCCTTGTGCCACCCGCTGCTCGTCGGGTCCGTGCTGGTCAACTTCCGGATCGAGGACAGCCACATCGAGGTGGAGGCCCAGGTGGACACCGTCGACCGGACGGGGGTGGAGATGGAGGCGCTCACCGCCTGCTCGGTGGCGTGCCTGACCATCTACGACATGTGCAAGTCGGTCGACCGCTCGATGGTGATCTGCGAGATCGCCCTGTGGGAGAAGACGGGTGGCCGCTCCGGGAGCTACCGGCGGGCCCTCGACGACGGCGCTCTCGAGCTCTAGGCGTGACGCTGGCGCACCCGGGGCATCCGTAGTAGAACCGTAACAACCCGTTGCCGACCGCCATCGGTCAACGTGTGAGCTCCCACCCGTTCACCGGGCCGTAACCATCCACCCGCTGGCTTCGACGTGGCGGTACGGTCCCCGAGTCGTAAAGGTAGGCACGGAGCGTGACGCTATTGGTCCTTTTCATCCTCGCTCTGATCTGGGCGGCGGTGCTGCTTCCGCCCTGGCTCCAGAACCGGAGCGAGAGCCGCCCCGCCGATTCGATCACCTCGTTCCGTAACCAGCTCTCGGTGCTGGAGCGGCGAGCGGGCAACCTCGGCCCGGCGTCGGCAACTCCCCGCCCGGTCGGGGCCGCGGCGCACCGCGCGCCCGCCCATCGGGCCTCTGGCCACTCGGCGATGTCGCCGGGCATGGCGGGAGGGCGCACGGCGACGATGCGGCGGGCCGAGATGCGGCGCCGGCGGCGCGACGTCCTTTTCACGCTGATGGCTGCGGCCGGCCTCACCCTGGTGCTCGGGGTCATGCTGGGCGGGCCGGTGTTGCTCTTGAACCTGGTGATCGACGTGCTGCTGGTGAGCTACCTCGCCATGTTGGTGCGGGTCCAGCGTTTGGCCGCGGAGCGCGACATGAAGGTGCGCTTCCTGCCGCAACGCGCCCACGGGGCCGAACCGGCGCTCCTCCTGCGTCGCTCGGCCAACTGACCTCCGCGTCGTGCGGTCGTCCGAACGGGCTGAGCGACGCCGAGTCGGCGGGCCCACCCTGCCGATTCCGCGACAAGACGTGGGGTGATGACCCCGCACTTTGTCGCGGAATGCCCGGTGTTGCCGATTCAGCCCAAGACCGACGTCAGCCGGGACTGACGGTGGCCGCCAGCTCGTCGTGCTTCATCATGGACCGGCCCGGGATGGCCTGTTCCGTGGCCAGGGCGCGCAGCTCGGCGACCGTCAGGTCGATCTTGTCGGCCAGCACGGGTGCTCCGAGCTCGGCCTTGCGTGCCTCCATCTGCTCGGCGACGGCCTGACGGTCGCCCGCTGAGGAGGCCGACCGGACAGCGGGGAACAGCTCGGTCTCCTCTTCCTCGGCGTGGTGCTCGACGTTCTCGATGAGCACGGTCATCTTGGCCACCCACTCGTCGTCGCCCGCCGGGATCGAACGGAGCTCCTCGATGAGGATCTTGACGAGGTGATGCTCCTCCACGCCCTCGTCGATGAGCTCGGCGATCTCCGCGGAGAGGGCGCGCGCCCAGGGATAGAAGATCTCCTCCTCGATCGTCGTGTGGACCTCGAGCTCGTGGGCGATCTCGTCCGACAGCGCATCCACGGTGTCGTGGTCGTCGTCCTCCTGGGCGTCGTCGAAGCGGGCGAAGAGCCCTCGTACCCGGTTGTGGTCGGCGGTCAGCAACGTGATCGAATCCATCGCACACCTCTTGTCGTCGGTTGTCGCGCCGAACGCTCTTTCTCGTCAGCCGTCCTCCACTTCCCCACTGGCGGCGCCCTCAACCGCTCGCCCCGGTGGCTCCGGCGCGACGCGGGTGCGGCCGTAGGTCGGCAGAGCCCGGACCGGCGCCGCGACCAGGCCCGCTATCGTGGGCGACCGCCCCGGGGGTGTAGCTCAGTTGGAAGAGCGCCACGTTCGCAACGTGGAAGTCGCCGGTTCAAGTCCGGTCACCTCCACTGGTAAAGACGCAGGTCAGCGCATAGAAGCCGTCAACGGGTACCGGTGCCACTATCCCTGATGGACACGGTTTGGACACGCGGCGGAGCCAACAGCTCGCCAAGCCGGTCAGCCACTGCGCTGTCCACCGACGCCGGTAGCGACCCGTAGACGTCGGCGGTGGTGCGGATCGACCGGTGCCCGAGCCGACGCTGGATCACCTCGAGCGGCACGCCGAGCTCGCGCATGAGGTGGCCCGCTGAGTGCCTGAGCCGGTGGAAGGTGAGCCCGTCGAGCCCGGCCCGCTGAACTGCCGGGTTGTAGATCCGGAGGCGGAAGTTCGTGGCCCTGACAGGCCCGCCGGTCGGAGCTTGCACCACCAGCTCTCCCCCTCCGGTGCGCCCGGTGCGAGCTAGGTGTGCGGCCAGCTCGTCGAGAATCGTCTGCGGAACCGAGATCGTCCGTACCGATGATTCCGTCTTCCCATCTCCGGCAACGAATCTCCCCTCGACCTCATTGATCGTCGCTTCAACGGTCAGCGTCCGTCGGAGGAAGTCGACGCCGCCCACGCGCAGGCCGAACACCTCCGCCTGACGAAGACCGAGGGCGCCAAGGAGCACCGTCACCCGGTAGTCGACCGGCATGGCGTCGACGAGACGGCGCACGTCATCGGCACTGGCCACCGGTCGCGACTTGCGGCGGCCCTCCGGTAGGCGCACTCCGCGGCACGGCGTGCGGGCGATCACGTCGTCGCCGACGGCCCACGAGCAGATAGCCCGAAGGACGCCGTAGTTGGTCTGGACGGTCCGTGGCGCGAGGCCGCGCGCGGCCATGGTCTCGACGACGGCCCGCGCGTTACTGGGTCGGAGCTTGGCCACCATTACCGCGCCGACGATCGGGTTGAGGTGGACCTGGATCACCATGGCATCACGGGCGTAGGTGGTAGGGCGCTTCGCCGGGTTCGACGCCAGCCACGCGGCGGCCAGTTCCGCGAAGACCATCCGCCCTGCGGCCGCATCAACGAACGCACCCCTGTTCTTGTTGTGCTCGACCTCGACCAGGAACCGCTCGGCGTCCACCTTGCGGGCGAAGGTCTGGGACCGGCTGCGACCGTCTGTGGTGCGGTACCGCGCCCGCCACCGTCCATTGCGCTTGTCGATGCTGGCCACGGCTCAGACCTCCATCCCGGTCCCGGCGAGGAGACTCTTCGCCTTCGCGGTCAACTTGCCGCCGGCCTTGCCCGGTGGCGCGCCGGTGAACAGGCCACGAGCGCGAGCGCGGTTCATCGCTCCTGCGACCTGGCCTTTGGTGACGTGGCGCCCGGCAGCTTGCTCCTCGCGAATGATCCGCTGAACGGGAGAGCGCTCCTCGGCGGCGAGCGCCTGCGCGTACCGGTGCGCCCACAACGCGTAGTGCAGATCGGGCCGACCGGCCCGCCCGGGGCGACGGATCTCGCGACGCCACGCCGGGCCGAGGGCCTGGCCGACGGCCCAATCAGCGAGAAGCCGGTCCGCCTCCTCGACCAGCCAACCGAAGCCGAGGCGCCGAAGCGCCCGGGTGGACGCGTCGCCGGCAAAGGTGACCTCGAACCGGGTCGGCTTCGGCTTGCCATTGTTGAGCCCGAGACGCACTCGGACAAGGCCGCCGACCTCGGTGCGCGTTGGCGCGATCACGTCGACCCACCGCGGCCCTTGACGCTCGGCACCGTCGAACAGGTCGACGACCGGCGGGTTGCCCCTCGGCCATTCGACCCGGAACTGTGCGCTCGGTGCGCGCCGCCCCTCCTGCGGCGTGCGCCACGTCCGTGCGAACACTGGCCCGGCGTCGACGGCCCAATCTCGATCCGCGGCCCGCACATGAAAGCTACCGCCGCTGCCGACGTCGTCGAGCTTGATGTCGAGCACTCCCAGTACCGTTCCGGTTTCCGTGTCACTCTTCACAACGGGAGACGGTAGCACGCAGGATCGGCTCATGACAACGACCGAGAACGCAACGTTGATGACCGTTCAGGGCCTCGCCGCCTTGCTGCAAGTGCCCGTAGCCACGGTGTACCGGTGGCGTCACCTCGGCACTGGCCCACCCGGTGTTCGCGTCGGGCGCTACGTCCGCTACCGCTCCTGCGACGTTGATGAGTGGCTCGCCGGCAGGCGCGACGTACGGCCTGGCGCCGCATGAGGCCCGGACGCGGCGCCGCCCCGGGGTGGAATCCGGGGCGGGCGCTGGACGCTTCTTCGGCCGGGCGGCACGAGGGAGGTCGTCGTGGCGAATCCTAGCGGGCCGGTATGCGCCCTGTGCGGCGTCGACGACCGCGCCCGGCCCGCGATCGGCGCGTACGCGGCCGGTGGCCGCGTGCCCGCGATCGACCGGCTCGCCGTGCTGCTGCGCCAGGCCGAGCGGCTCGGCTATGACCCGCGTCGTGTGGTCCGGGCAGTGACGGCGCCCGACCCGACCCGGGCGCTGCGCGATGAGGCCCGACGGGTTGCCGTCGCCGGCCGTCTCGAATCGTTGGCCGCGTCGGTCCGTCTCGGCCGCCGCTGGACCGCGCTCGTCGCCGAGCTTGGACGCATCGAGAGGTCGTTGCTCGACGACGGTCGAGAGGTGGCCGCATGAGCGGGCGCACGACGAAGGATGAACAGCTCCGCCAGCATTACGAAGAGGGCGAGCCCGGCACCGAGGACGCCGGTGATGGCGAGCATGCGCTTCTCGCCTCGGTGCGATCCGTGCGAGTCGCCGACGTCAAGGCCGAGAGGGTTCGGTGGCTATGGCCGGGCCGCTTGCCGCGCGGAAAGTTGGTGGCGTTCGACGGCGACCCATCGCTGGGCAAGAGCACCCTGTCTCTCGATCTTGCCGCCCGCGTGAGTACCGGCTCACCGATGCCAGGCGAGACCGTGTCCACCGAAGGCGCCGCCGCCGTAGTCTTGTTGTCCGCCGAGGACGGGATTGGTGACACGATCCGGCCCCGCCTCGAAGCGGCCGGTGCTGACCTCAACCTTGTCCACGTGCTGACCGAGGTGCTCGACACCGACGACGAGGGCAAGGTGACCGCCCGCCCTCCGTCCATTCCCGACGACGTAGCGAGGCTCGAAGCGCTCGTCATCAGCACCGGGGCCGTGCTCGTCGTGGTTGACGTTCTGAACGCCTACCTCGGCGCTCGTGTCGACGGACACCGGGACCAAGACGTTCGGCGGGCGTTGCAGCGCCTCGCGGCGATGGCGGAGCGCACGGGCGCCGTCGTTGTGGTGATCCGGCACCTCAACAAATCAGCCGGCGGCAACGCCCTGTACCGGGGCGGAGGAAGCATCGGCATTATCGGCGCGGCCCGAGCTGGCCTGATCGTTGCCATTGATCCCGACGACGAGACGCGGCGCGTGCTCGCGGTCACCAAGTCGAACCTCGCTGCGATGCCCACCGCCCTGGCCTACCGGCTCGTGCCGGACGAGGAGCACGGCTGCGCCCGGGTGCGCTGGGAGGGCCCGACGGAGCACCGGGCGAACGACCTGCTCGCCACCCGAGGCGACGATGAGAACGACGACGGAGCCGATGCGGCCGCGGCGCTCGCCTCGATCCTGCGCGACGGCCCGCTTTGGGTGAAGGAGTGCATCGAAGCCATGGCCGAGGCCGGGTTCACGAAGGACCAAGCGCGCCGAGCGAAAGACCGGGTGGGCCGTTCCGTGAAGCGCGGCAGGCCGGGTGATGCTGAACAGGGCTGGAAATGGGAGCTGCGCCATCATCAGCGCACCCCCGAAGGTGGCAGCGAACCCCCCGAAGGTGGCGAAGATGGCAGCACTCAGAACCCTGCCACCTTCGCCACCTTCGGCACCGATCTGCCATCTTCGGAGAACGGTCGGAGCGTGGTTTCCGCGACGTCGGTGCCCGCCGAACCACGCCCCGCCCATTGCCGATGCGGCCGCCCGCTGGCGCCGATGACCGGCACGAGCACGTGCTCACCGTGTGCCATCGAAGAGGCGAAGCGGTGAGCAACCACGCTGGCCGGCCCCGCCCTCGCCGCGATCCCCGGTCCGCCATCGCCGACGTGCTCGGCCCCCTCGACGGTGGCCGCATCGAAGGTGGCTGCGCTGAGTGCGACGCGCACCAATCGCCGCGGCGAGTAGCGCACGGCGTGTGGGAGCTGGCGATCTACCACGACGACGGCTGCCCGGTGCTGCACGAGATCGAGGCCCGGCGATGAGCCGCACCGAGCGAGGGTGGACCACGGCCCGGCGCCTACACCGCTCCGCCGGATTGGCGTGCCCCTGCTCGGCGTCGATGCAGACACCGGAGGCACCGAGCCGCCACGCCAACCCGCGGGCGTCGAGCGGCTGGTCTCGACGCTGTGCAGCCGATGCGCCGTGCGGGGTTGCCCGTTGAGCGCCACCATCCCGACGCCATGGCCCGTCCGGCGTGACGGCTGCGCGCCGCATCCTGGCGGCCACGGCCACCGTGGACGCCTCTCCATCGTGGCTGGTCGAACAGCAGAGCGCCGCGGTCCGCGACACCACGGCGCTGTTCCCGACGCTCGCCGCGGCGTTGCCAGCGCTCGAGGACCGGCGATGGGGACCGTCGCTCTACGTCCGTCGACCCCGACCGAGCGCACGCCACCGGCCAACCCACCCGAAGGCGAGCACGACCGGTGCCACGCGTGCGGCCGACGAGGAGTCTGCGTGTTCACACCCGCTGGTCGCGGCGTGGGGACCGGTGACGCTCGTCGGCGACGTGTGTTCGCCGTGCGCGGCGGTGCTCGTACCGACGAGGGCGGCGCCCGGAGGGGGCAGCCGATGAGCCGCTTCGACGAGCGACTTGCCGCCGCTCCGGCCGCGCACCGAGCCCGTGAGGCCGGGCGTGGCGATTCTCCCTCGGGCGGGGCAGCGGAACCTCCCCGCCATGCCCGACCTGCGCTGCCCGAAGTCCGGGCGACGTCAAACGGCCCGCACGCGGACCGAAGGTCGGGCGCCCCGCCCCGGGGCAGTGTCACCAGCCAGTCACGAACGAAAGGGATGAAAGATGAGTGAGACGAACGTGAACCCGAGCTATTTGGAACGGGGCCACCCGATACGCCAGATGATCGAAGCGAGCGCGCAGGGCGGCGGCCTGCCCACCGCCAGCCAGCTCGACGAGCTGGCCGAGCTCGACGCCCAACATCTCCCCGATGGGGAGGGCGTGGCCCGCTTTTCGGCGCAGATCAGCACCGCGGCGAGGGAGTGCGCCGGGATCAGAGCGACCGGTGCCAACCTCGAAGCCCGGCGCTGCGCGGAACGCCACGTCGCCCGGCTGGCGGCGCTGATGACCGACGCTGAGCGCAGCCTCGCCGTGAGCGAAGCGCATCCCGAAGCCCTCGACGACATCTCCGCTCGTATGTTCGGAAGGAACTGAGATGCACAACCTGCTCAGCGACCCGCTCAACGAACTCCCGAACAACCACCTACCGCGCAACGGTCGCCGCGCCGTCGACCTGGTCGATCGCGTCGCCGCTTTCGACGCCGGTGTCGAGCGCTGGAAGGAAGTGAAAGAAGCCCGCCGCTGGCTGGCCCGAGCGAAGGAGGTCGAAGCCGAGGCTGGCCGGCTCGGCAGCCCCGACCTCGTCCGCCAGCTCGCCGCCAGTTCCGCCATCGAGTTCGCTACTGGCTCGATCGACGTGGCCGAGGTACTCCGACGCGGCGCGCAGTGCGCCACCATCATCCCCCCCGAGGCGAAGGCCATAGTCGCCGGCGCCGTGACGCACTGCGACCAGATGGCGTGGGCCGCCCTTGCCCGGCCCCGTGACCGCTGGATCACCGACGTGCTGCGCCCCTGCTTCGCAGCGGCGGCCGAGCCCCTCGGCCTGCTGGCGAGGCGCATCCCCGCGGATTGGGTCGACGGCCTGTCGGGCTCCACCGTCCAGGGCAACAGCCGGGCCGGCCTCGCCCTGGACGAGAACGCCGCGAGGTTGCGCCGCGTCCTCGGCGAGCTGGACGAACTGTGGGTGCTGGCCGATGAGATGCGCTCGTGCCGCCTCGTCGCCGTCGGGCCGCCGTGCTCGGCCCACGAGTTCCGGTGGCGTGACCCACAGCTGGCCCCGATCCGGCCCGCCGCCCCGGGGTGGGCGCTGTTGACCGGCTGGCGGGCCGGCGCCGTACCGACGATCAAGACGCAGAGCGAGGCCAGTGCCGCGCTCGAACCGCTCGACGTCGCGTGACTGGTAGCAGCACCGGGGGTGGGGGGGGACTCCCCTCGTGATCTTTCAGACAATCCGGGAGGCTTAGCGTCATTTCTCTCTCCACGATGCTCGAATGGGCTGCCATCGCTGGTGACAATGTCCCCTGAGGCCCCCGGGGCCGTGCAGATGGGTGCCGTGAGCACCGTGGGGCGGGTGGTCGACGTCGGCCAAGTGGTGACCGTCGGCCCGTCCCCCGCGTCACCCGTTCCGACCGCCCCTGAGCCGGCCCCTGGCCGGGCCTGTGTGGACTGCGGCGCACCGGTGGCGAGCACCGCCCGGGGCCGTTCGCGGCTTCGCTGCGAGGGGTGCAAGCGCCGGTACAAGGCCGACGACCGGCGGGGCACGGTGGTGCGTTCCTGCCCCGTCTGCGCCGACCCGGCGGCACCGCATCGTTCCTACTGCGCCGAGCACGGGGCCGGCTCCCTTTTCGCCGCTGAGGCCCGCAACGCCCGGCGTCGAGGAGCCCGGTGAGCGCCGAGAGTACAGCGGGGCACCAAGAATTGAACCTCGTCGTCCAGGGCGACGCGGTCAGCTTCGATATCACGTTCCCCGTCGTGTTGGCCGGGCGCACGTTCCTGCTGCGCTCCCCGGGCAAGCCAGCGGCCAGCCGGCAGTACTCACCTTCCCCGCCAGCGTCGCTGCCAACGTGGCCACTCTTGGGGACCACCACGCACGAGGCTCCGGGAGACGACGGGGGGCGATGGCCGAGCCAAACTGACCGGCACCCTGCGGGTACCAACCTGGCGGGCCAGTCCACGGTAGGACCGGTGAGCATCGTCCCTAGTGACGATGGCACGGTCACGGTGACCGGTCGGCTTGGCTCCTAGAGATGGCGTCAATGGCACCGATGGCTGGCCCGTGCACGGACCAGCCACGGCCGAAGGTCGGCACCGCGGGGGTTATATCCTCGAGCGCATCGAGAGCGCCGTACGCAGCTCGAGGACCACCTGAGCGCCGACCTCGGGAGTCTCGACGCCTGGCTCATCGAGGGGCATCGCATCCGAGCGGAGCTGGCCCTACGGCTCCACACGCTGCGCGTGGCCGCCGACCCCGGCGTCACCGCCGCCGTTGCCGACGCGGAGCAGCGCATGGCCAAGAACCGGCCCTACGAGGACGCAGTGGACGTCGACGAGCTGGTACGACGGCTCCGCGACGTCGGCCCCGCATTAGTTGGCCTGGCAGGTCACTTACGCCGAGGCCCTGGCCTGGTTGGAGACCGGCCCGACACCTGACGAAGTGGAGGCCGTCGTCAAGGCGCTCCGAGCCATCGCCGAGACCCGTATGGCGGTGTCCCCGTGGCGAGCCGCGGCCTTCCCGTGTTCACTTGGCCCGTGCCCGGCACCTACCTGAACGTGTCCTACGTGGTGGTGGAGCAGTTCCGCACGGTGAAGGTCATCACCATCGGCTCACCGGCCACCTGACCGCTGTCGGTAGCGTCACGCCCGGTGCCTCGTGCGGGCCCAGTGCTTCGGTGACGCCGTGGCCGACCCGGCCCGAGTGGGCATACGGGACGGCACCACGCCCGGTGAGCGCGTCCGGCTCCGGGCTGCCCTCGCCGCCTGAGCTACCACGCTCCGGTCAGTCGTCCTCCCGTAGCCACTGACCGTCGATCTTCCGGAAGCGAGCATCACAGGCTAGACAGGAACCGCCTTCGATCGTCGCGTCAGGAAGGCGATCGCTTTGGCCGCGAGCGCCAAATCCGTGCGCCCCGGTATCTTCCACCCGGCCTCCGCAGGAGCACAGACCATCGTCTCGGCTCATTCGATGACCACCTCATCGTCCTACGCGCGGCTGGAATGCCGCCGGTACTCCTTCGGACGTTGCCGCCTGTTCGTGAGGTAGAGCCAGCAACCGACGACGGGCACCGGTCTTTCACACGCGCCCTCGAACTGGGATAGGCCAGCACGACCTGGACGGCAGACACAGGCGTAGGGCGAGCGAGCGAGCCGACCCGGCGCCGGACAGCCGCCCAGGCGTCGCACCCTAGGCGGCCCGGTGGACGCCCCTCGCTCGAAGCCGCTGGGGGCAAGCGCCGCCCTTCATCGGCGATGGCGACGAGTGGACGATCTGGGCCGGCTCCTGCGGCAACTCGTTCGGGAGCGGTCACGACCTCAGCTCCGGGCGAGACCAATCGCCACGTAGGAACAGGCTCATCGGTCGGTCGTCCGCTGGACACAGCTTGGACACACGAGGCCGAGAAACAGCGAGAAACGACGGCAAATGACGGCAATGTGTTTCCGCAGCTCAGCGCCACTTTTCGGGCGTTCTCGCAGGTCAGCGAAGTGGGCCGACGCACGTTCGCAACGTGGAAGTCGCCGGTTCAAGTCCGGTCACCTCCACCAACCCAACCAACACCAACGAGACGAGCTGGCACATCTGGTCCCAACCGGCAGGCCGGAACGGACGGGGTGGTGGGGCGAAGCGGGAGGGCTCTACGCGCCAACCGCGGTTTGGCGGCGCGGGCCGCTGTGGTCGCGCCCGGCCCGGGCCACGCCGGCCACCGCGAAGGCCGCCGCGGCCACCAAGACGATGGTGCCGCCCGGCGCCAGCGCCCACTGGCGGGCGGCGCCCAGGCCGACGATCGCGCTCAGAACGCCGATGGCGCTGGCCACCACCATGGTTGCGCCGAACGAACGCGTGAGACGCTGGGCCGCGCCGACGGGCAACACCATGAGCGCAGCCACCAGCAGCACCCCGACGATGCGCATGCCGGCGACCACCGTCACCGCGGTGAGGGCGGCCAGCCCGAGGTTGAGCCGGTCGACGGGCAGCCCGGCCACCCGGGCCGCGTCCTCGTCCAGCACGATGCTGAACAGGGCGCGCCACCCCACCACCATGACGGCCACGATGCCTGCCCCGAGCACGGTGATGGTGATCACGTCGGCTCGGTCGACGGTGAGGATGGAGCCGAACAGGTAGGTCAAGGTGCTGGAGTCGAGCGCGCCGGCCAGGCCGGTGAGCACCACCCCCCCGGCGATGCCGGAGTAGAAGAACAAGGCCAGGGCCAGGTCTCCGCCGGCTCGCCCCCGGGCCCGCAGCCACTCGATGGCCACGGCACCGGTGATGGCGGCGACCAGCGCCGTCCAGATGGGCCACACGTCGACCAACAGCCCGGCGGCCACGCCCGCGAAGGCGACATGGCCGATGCCGTCGCCCAGGAGGGACAGGCGCTTCTGCACCAGGAAGGTGCCTATCAGCGGAGCGCACAGGCCCACCACCATCCCGGCCGCCAGCGCCAACTGCATGTACTGGCGATCGAAGGGCCACGGGAGCGGTAGCGCGGCCAACGTCGGAACGGCGAAGCTCACGCCAGTCCCTCGAGCCAGACCGGGAGGTCGGTGGCGTGCACGCCGAGCGACACACCCGACGCAGCCAGATCGGCCGGCGACCCGTCGAAGCTGATCTTGCCGCCGCTCAACAGGAGCAGGCGGTCGAGGTCGTCGGCGACCGCGCCTAGCTCGTGCGAGACCAGCAGCACCGTGGCCCCTCGTCCCCGGGCCGCCAGCAAGGCCGAGCGGAAGCGGCGCTGGGAGTCGGCGTCGACGCCGGCGGTGGGCTCGTCCAACACGAGGAGGTCGGGTTCGGTGGCTAGCGCCTTGGCGATGAAGGCCCGTTGCTGCTGGCCGCCGGACAGCTCGGCCAGGCGATGACCCCGTCGTTCCCCGAGCGCCACCGCCTCCAGCGCCGAGTCCACCGCCACCCGGTCCCCGGCGGTGGGCCGTCGCCACCAGCCCCGCCGAGCAAGGCGGCCGGCGGCCACGACATCGGCGACGGTGGCGGGGAGCAGCGCGGCCGCCACCGGACGCTGGGGGACGTAGCCGATCCTCCAGCGTTCCCGGAGCTGCGCCGGCGGTCGGCCCAGCACCTCGACCCGCCCGCTGGTCGCCGGTAGCAGGCCGAGCACGATGCGCATGAGCGTCGACTTGCCCGAGCCGTTGGGCCCGGCCAGCGCCACGAACTCGCCGACCCCGAGCTCGAACGACGCCCCGTCGAGCACCGGCGTCGCCCGGTAGGCGAACGAGACGGCGTCGACGAGGACCGAGCTGGCGATGACTTCACCTCTGAGGCTGAGAACCGTCCCCGAGAGTACTGCTTCCTGGCTCAGTTGCACCCGAGTGCTTCGGTCAGGGCCGAGAGGTTCTCGTCCATCACCGAGGCGTAGTCGGCACCGGCTTCGACCTGGTCCTCGCTGAGCCCCTCGAGGGGGTTGAGCACCGCGGTCCGAACCCCGGCCTCGTCGGCGAGGGTCTCGGCCACCTCGGGTGAGACCAAGGACTCGTAGAACACCGTGGTGATGCCCTCGGCCTCGATGCGATCGGCGAGCTCGGCGATGCGCGCCGCATCCGGTTCGGCTTCGGGCGAGAGCCCGGCGATCGGCGTCTGGGCCAGGCCGTAGCGGTCGGCCAGGTAGAAGAACGCGGCGTGGGACGTGACGATCTCGTCGTGTTCGCACGTGGCCAGGGCGGCCTCGAACCGATCGTCGAGCGCGGCCAGCTCGTCGGTGTAGCGCGCCGCGTTCTCGGCGAACGCCTCGGCGTGGTCCGGCGCCACGGCGGCGAGCTCGGCCTCGATGAGATCGATCGCCTGGATCATCCGCTGGGGATCGAGCCAGAAGTGCGGGTCGAGCCCGCTCTCGGCGTGCTCGTCCCCTTCCCCTTCCTCTTCCCCCACCCCCGCCTCCTCGACACCGCCCCCTGCGGCCTCGCCGTCGTTCTCCTCCTCGTGCTCGTCCGCTTCGAGTGCTGCCGAGGCGCCGGCCTCGAGGTCGAGTGTTGCGAGGACGTCGATCGCGCCGGCGTCGCGGCGCCCGGCGATCTCGGCCACGGCGGGCTGGAACCCCTGGCCCAGGTAGAAGACGACGTCGGCGTCCTCGAGGTCGTCGACCTGGTCGGGCGTCAGCTCGAGGTCGTGGGGCTCGGTGCCCGCCGGGGTGAGGTTCGTCACCTCCACCTGGTCGCCGCCCACCCGAACGGCCGCCTCGGCCAGCGGGTAGAAGTTCGCCACCACCTCGATGGTGGCGCCAGAGCCCGATGCTTCGGTGCGGTCGTCGTCACCCCCACAGGCGGCGACCAGAGCAAGGGCGGCGACGGCCGCGACGGCGCTTCGGACAGTGACCATGGCGACCGCATCGGAACTAGGAATGAGAACGAGTCTCCACTACGCCGGGATCGGTCGGCAAGTCGCGCCGTCCCGTCGTTCTGGGGACAGCAGGTTCACGATGGCGCGATCAACTGTCCCGGGTTCGGCCCGGGGGCGGCCGGGGAGGGGCGATCAACTGTCCCGGGTTCGGCCCGGGGGCGGCCGGGGATGGCGCGATCGAGGCGGGGTCCCGGGACTACCCGGCTGTGCCGCCCGACGAGCGCCCTTCCATGGCCAGCTCGTAGGCCGGGCAAACCTCGGTGCACTCGCTGTCGATGCCATCGGGGGGGAAGCAGCTCGGGCAGTCCGGCCCGCATTCGCCGTGCGAGTTCGCCTGGAGCTCCTCGAACGAGCTGACGAAGTCGAGCGCGCCCTCCTGCTGGCCGTACTCGGAGAGCTGGTACCGATCGCCCGCCCGCACCAGGTACCCGTCGATGACCATCGCGTCGAGCTGTTCGAGCCCCGTGGCCGCATCGGTCCCGAGAAAGCGTTCCAAGAGACTGGGCTCGACCTGGTCACCGAAGCCCTCACCCCGCAACCACACCATGACCTGAAGGATCTCACTGCGCCAGTACATGGCCTGCAGGGCGGGATGGGCCGGGCCTGTCGACTCGTCGATCATGATGCGGCCTCCTCGGCGCGGCGTTTCGTGCAGAGCGAACAGTACCGGCTCCCCGAAGATTGGGCACAGCCCTGGCGTCGGCGAACGGCGGTGCGCCCGTTGGCCCGACCGGCCCGGATTGGGCTGGCGTCGGTGAAAACGGTCGTGCTCGGGCCTCGACCGGAGGCCCTCGAGGTACTGATCCGGCGTCGTCAGGCGGGGGGTCTCGACATGTTCGACGAGGTTTGGAAGGGGGCTTGTCACGTAGCGCCGGCGGCCCATCCTGCCCACGGCGCCGCGCCAGTAGCCCGTCGTCGTCGTCGAGCGGCTCGGCCCAGCGTTCGCTCGGCCGCGAGACAGCGTCGTTCATCGCTGGCGGTTGCTCCAGCGGTCGTTGAGCGTGGTCGTCCAAGGCCCGTGTAGGACACCGTCGGGGACCACAGCTCGATGGCCACCGCCTTCGGGCACAACCGGTTTGGCGTCGGCCGCGGGGTGCCGCGTCATCCCAGGGCCAGCGCCGCCACGATGACCAGCGCCAACGCCACCCGGTAGACCACGAAACCACCGAGGCGCCCCTTGGCCACGAGGCGCAGGAGCCAGCGGATCGACGCGTAGCCCGAGACGAACGCCACCACGGTGGCCATGGCGGTGGCCCCTAGCGGGAGGTCGTCTCCGAGATCGCGAAGGCCGAACAAGCCGGCGAGCACGATGGCGGGCACGGACAGCAGGAACGAGAAGCGGGCGGCCGCGGCCGGCTGCACATCGAGCATCAGGGCTGCACCGATGGTCGCCCCCGAACGTGAGATGCCCGGCACCAGCGCGGCGGCCTGGGCCAGGCCGATGAGCCCGGCGTCGCGCACGGTGAGCATCTCCACTCGGCGGGGGCCGGCACGGCGACGGATGGCCACCCACAACCAGGCGCTGCCCACGAGGAGCGCGCCGACGATGACGCCGATGGCGCGCAGCGGGCCCTCGATCTCGTCGGCGGCGGCGAGACCGATCACCGCGATGGGGATGGTGCCGAGAACCAGTAGACAGCCCAGCGCCCAGGCCGGCTCTGCCCTCGCCTCGCGGCTGCGGGTGCCGCGCCAGGCCGCACCCGCAATTGCCAGAAGGTCCTCACGAAAGGCGACGAGGACCGCGGCGATGGTGCCCAGTTGCACCACCGCGGTGAACGACGCGCCCGGGTCGTCCCAACCCAGCGCCTCGGGCACGATCCGCAGATGCGCGGAGCTCGAGATCGGCAAGAACTCCGTGAGCCCCTGGGTCAGCCCGAGCACCACGGCTTCGAGGATCCGCATCTCAGCCCCGGGGTCGGGGCGTAGGACCGTCGCCGGCCATCACGGGTTCGCCAGCGCGTCGCTGGGCGGCCGGGTGGCGAACGAGCCCTCCTCGCCATAGGCGACGACGACGTTGTCACCCTCGGCCAGCTCCACCGAGCGCGGGTCTTGGACCGGCTCGCCGTCGACGAACACCTGCACCGTGTCGGGACCGACGTTGGTCAGCCCGCCCAGCCGCTCGGTATCGAAGGCCACGCCCCACACGTCGAACACCTGCCCGAGGGTGAACGGCGCCGGGTCGTCGGCCTCGAAGTGGATGACCCCGTTGGCGCTGTGCGTGTGCAGTGGGGAGAGGAACTGGCGCGGGCGGTCGATGCCGATGTCTCCGGGCACCTCCACTGCCTCGCCTTCGACGAAGACCGAAAGCAGCGCGTGGACGTGGTACGACTCGTCGCCGACCGGCGGGAAGCCGGCGGCCTCCACCCGCGCTTCGAGCCCGTCGTAGCGCGGTGGCCACGGGGGCCCGGTCCGCAGCAGCCCGTCGGCCACCTGGTCGCTCTGGTCGGCGTCGCCGCCCGTGGCGCCATCGCCGCCGCCGCCGCCGTCGCCGCCCGCCGAAAAGGCGAGGACGGCCACGACCGCGGCCGCGGCCGCGGCCCCGACCGCGATCAGCCAGCCGTTGGCTTTGCGGGCCGGTGCGCCCGGCGACGAGGGCTGTGACGGGTTCGGGCCCGGTTGCCGCTTCTTGGTGGCCATGCGTCCTCTCTTGCGGTGACCTCGACGGGTGTGGCCGTCAGCCCGACGGCGCATAGGTCAGCGGCATGGAAAGGACGCTCTGGCCGTGACGTCCGCGACGTGGCCATCGACGACCGGCCGCGACGTTAGCGGTCGGTGGACCTATCCCTGCGGGGCCCGATGCTGAGAGCTCGTGCCGGCGGCGTCGTCCGGTGACCGAGAAGGCCCACGAGGACTCCCTCGGCGCTCTTGGGGGCGCGCACCTCCGAACCGGTGCCCCTGGCGCCCGCCGTGATGACAGAACGAGCAGAAGGCGCAGCACGGCCGTTCCGCCGCAGCCCACCCGGGCTCATCGCCGGGGCCATCGACGTGCTCTGCCCCTGAGCGCCGCTGTCGGCAAGGGTGCCGTTTCGCGGCAATACCACCGGCTGCTACCGATCGTAGGCGTCGTCGAGCGGGACCTCTGCGGCCTGGTCCAGCGCGTCGGCCTCGGGCACTTCGTCGTCGATGGTCGATACCAGTCCCGACCGATCGGGAACCACACGCGCCGCTTCGATGGCATCGGCCCCGGGTATCGCGGCGCCGACTTCGGGCGCCAGCCACCCATCGGGCGGTGTCGCATCGTCTCGGTTGACCATGGCGTCTCCCCGTTCGTTCTTGGGTGCCAAACAGGCAAACGGTAGCTCGCATCAGACGTCGGTCAACGGCTCGAGTACCTTCCGGCCGTGGCCCGACGGCTCCATCACGGCCGAGACCTGGGCGAGCCCTTCGACTTGCTCACGTGGTTCGAGTTCGGTCCGGCCGACGAAGAGGCCTTCGAAGAGCTGGTCGGTCGGTTACGGGTGACCGAGGAGTGGACCTACGTGGTGCACGAGGTGGACATCGGGCTGTCCCGCTGAGTTGGCGCGTGCCGGTGACCCAGATGCGGCGGTCTCGTGTACCGGTGTGGTCGAGCGCACCACCATGGCGCTCGGCGGCCCGCTCGGCGGCCCGGCGGTCTCCTCACGCGGGCCGCTGGGAGAGCTCTGGCCCCAGCGCGAGCTGGGCCTGGTCACCGAAGAGCGTCCCTTTGTACCAGCCCTCGTGATCCGAGGCGCTGGGGGAGAAGGAGCCCATCTCCGGGAAGGCCGCGGTCGCTGCTGCGTCAGCGGCCTCGTCGCGGGCGGCCAGCATGGGCACGAGCGCTGCGCCCGTCTCCGCGCTGGCCGCTTCGACCGTTTCGTGCACCGCGTCGTGCAGCCGCTGGCCGACCCGGGCCGCGAAGGCCACCAGGAAGGACCGGCGGAACCGCGTGGTGCGGCTGGCCCCGGTGCGGTCGACTTTGGAGCCCTCTCGGCGCAGTGCTCCCGTGGCTTGGACGAGCAACGAGGTGAACAGCTCCTCGACGCCGTCGAGCTCGTCGGCGAAACCGAACACGGTCGTGAAGCCCAGGGTCTTGGACCACACGGCCCGGCACCCGTTGGCATCGGCCACGCCCCCCAGTAGCAAGGCCTTGGCGTCGGCATACGGGTCGGTCACCCCGATCCGACGCCCGACGGGCTCGTCCCGCTCGGTGTGCCCGTCGGCCTCGAGCACGGCCCGGTCGATGCGGTGCCGGGCCATCAGCTCCTGCGCCTTGGCGGTGAAGGCCTCGGCCTCCGCGTCGAACGTGGTCGACTCGGCCTTGGCGAGCAACGCCCTCACCTTTTCGAGAACGCCCCCGGGGAGCGATCGGCCGGGCTGCGCGTCGCCCGTGCTCCAGGCCGACGGTGGATCGGTGAGGCGTGGGAGCGCGGGCAGGCGGAACAGGAGACCCAGGACGCCGACGGCGGCGAGCAGCACCTCGGGCCACGGGCTGTCGAGCTGGCAAAGGTAGGGACGATCTCGGTCCCAGTCGCGGGTGGCCCCGATGCTGTCGAGCTGGGCCATCCATCCCGGGGCGGCCCGGTCGCCGAGCGCCTCGTAGCCGGCCGCCTCGGCCGCGATCGCCCTGCGGACGATGGTTGGCCCGAGCCGGGTCAGGAGGCGGTCGGCGGCGCGCTGAAGGTCGGCGGGTTGCCAACCCTGGCTCCACGAGTAGGCAACCTGTTGCTCGAGCACGCCGGCCACCTCGGTCGCCACGCCGTCGGCGCGCTCGCGTGCGAGGGCATCGACGACCCGGTGAACGAGGGCTTCGTCGCCCGATTGGCGGGCGTACACGGCGGCGATGAAGCGTTCGGAGACGGCGGAGAACCGAGGCTGGGACCACGGGGCCAGGCCCGGCCCGTTCGCAGCCGGTCGCGGCCAGGGGCGCTTACGGGGTCGTTGCCGGGCCTTGGCCGCCCGGCGCTGCCGGTTGTTCTTTCCCATCGGCACGTTGTAGCCGCGGGGTGTGACATCGCCGCGGATCCCGTCGCGGCGCGCCACACGGGAACCCGGGCCATCCCCGGGTCGTACCCGGTCATCCCCGGGCCATCCCCGGGCCACAAGCGACCCCCCCCCGCTGTAGCCCGTGCGCCCATGCGTAGCCCGTGCGCCCATGCGTACCGTGTGCGCCCATGCGTAGCCCGTGCGCCCATGCGTACCGTGTGCGCTGAGCGTGAACTGTTGCCGCTGAGCGCACACGGTACGGCCGGGCGCACGCGGTACCAGGGCGCGCGGGCGGGCGGTGGTACCGGGCGGGCGGTTGATCGCCGCGGTCAGCCGAAGATGCGCGACACGGACGCAACGGGGGCATCGCGCTCGCCCTCGTCGCCCTCCGCGCGGTAGGGGTGAGGCAGACCGGCGGCACGGGCCACGTCGGTGATCGACAGGGTCTCGCGTTCGAGCAGCTCCTCGGCGATGGCTCGCAGCCGGGCCCGGTTGTCACCGAGGATGGTCCGGGCAGCCTGCTCCGAGCGGGCCAGCATCTTGGCCACCGCCGGTTCGGACCGGTTCTCGGTGCGCGAACGCGTGACCGCGTCGTCGTTGCGACCGGCCAACTCGAAGCGGCCGGTCATGGCCCATCGCTCGATCATCTGGCGGGCCAGCTTGGCCGCGTCGTCGAGGTCGTCCTCGGCCCGGGTGCTCGGTTCGCCGAAGGTATTCATCTCGGCCGCCCGGCCGCCCTGCAGGACGATGAGCTGGGCCATGAGCTCGCGCTTGGTGAGGATCTCCCGGTCCCGTGACAGCGACCACACCGACGCCGTGCCCGACCCGCCGCGGGTGACTATGGAGACGCGGGGCGGGATCTCGACGTGCTTGAGCAGCAGGGACAACAGCGCGTGACCAGCTTCGTGGATGGCGATGAGCCGCTTCTCGGGCTCGTCGAGCACGCGCGAGCTGCGGTTGCCGCTGCCGGCCCTGGCCACCGCCTCCTCGATCTCCTCGGGCCCGATGCGTTCGCGGTGACGGCGCGCCGCCAGCAGGCAGGCGTCGTTGACCACGCCGGCCAACTCGGCGCCCGACAGCCCGGTGGTGTGGCTGGCCACCTCGTACCAGTCGACATGGCGAGAGAAGGGGCGGTCCGAGGCGTGCAGCCGCAGGATGGCCTCGCGGCCAGGGAGGTCGGGCCGTTCGATGTGCAGCCGGCGGTCGAAGCGTCCCGGGCGGATCAGGGCCGGGTCGAGCAGCTCTTCGCGGTTGGTGGCGCCGAGGATCAACACCCCTGACGAGGCGGCGAAGCCATCGAGCTCGACCAGGAGCTGGTTCAGGGTGTGGTCGAACTCCCGGTCGCCGGAAGGCCCGCCCGTGCGCTTGCCGCCAACGGCGTCGAGCTCGTCCAAGAAGACGATGGCCGGCAGTGGCCCGGCCCGCACCTCGTCGAAGATCTGGCGGATGCGGGCGGCCCCCAGCCCGACGTACTGCTCGATGAAGCTGGCCGCCGACACGAAGTAGAAGGGCACGCCCGCCTCACCGGCCAGGGCGCGGGCCAGCAACGTCTTGCCGTTGCCGGGATGGCCGCACAGCAGGATCCCCCGGGGCAGCTCGGCGCCGAGGCGACGGAACCGCTGCGGGTCGGCCAGGTACTCCTTGACCTCGCGCAGCTCGGCGATGGCGTCCTCGAGGCCGGCGACATCGGCGAAGGTGATCGTCGGCCCGCCCAGCTTGGACGCCTCGAGCAGGCCCGACGGCGGGAGCTCCGTCGTGCCGGGCTCTGCCGCGGGCGCCCCCGCCGCCCCGCTACCGGCTACCGCCGCGACGGGGACCGGTGGCCCGGCTTGGTCCGGTCGGTGCGCTGAGGCCGGTGCTGCTGCGTCACGCTTACGCCCCTCGCTGCGGGTCGAGTAGAGGGCGAACCCCACGACGGCGACGATGGCGATGACGGCGAAGATCAGCTCAGGGCTGAGCAGCATGTTTTCCTCTCCCACTCGCGGTCGCCACCCTCTCCGCAGTAGGTGACGATCGCATCGACTCAGAATCCGGGCGGAACGCTACTCATCGGGGCGGCTCTCCACAATCCGACGCCCCGAGCGACGCCACGAGCCGACGCCACGAGCCGACGCCACGAGCCGACGCCACGAGCCGACGCCACGAGCCGACGCCACGAGCCGGCGGCCAGCTCAGGGTCGCAGACAACCGATGGGCTCAGGCGCTCCGCGTGGGTCAGGCCCCTTTGGCCTGGATGAGGTGGTACAGCAGGATGAGCTGGGTGAGGGCCAGCGGCTCGCTGCGCTCCCCGTCGACGATGCCGAGGGACTCGGGTAGGGCGTCGTGCGTGTCGAGCTCATCCCAGATCGCCTCCTCCACCTTGCGCGTGTCCTCGCGCTCGGCGTAGGCGTGGATGTGCAGCGCGTCGACCGGTTTGCCGTCGTCGTCGCGCTGCAGCTTGAGGTGCATGGCATGACGCATGTCGTCGTCGACGATGTTCGACAGGTCGGGGTGCGAGATCGTGGGTCGCAGCAGGACGGTGGCGCTGGGCGGGTCGGTGTCGGCCTCGCCTCGCTCCTTGATGGGCGAGAAGCGCACCACGATGTCGGCCTGGGCGCGTTGGGGCCGGATGAACTCGGCCGACTCCGGCTCGCGCTTTTCGAGGTCGGCGAGGACCTGCGCCTCCGTGTAGCCCCGCTTCTGCGTGTCGCGGCGAACCTTCCACGCATGGCGGATGGGCTCGGGCGGGTCGAGGTACACGGTGGCTTCGAAACAAGCTCGAGCGAGCTTGGAGTACAGCGGGAACAGCCCCTCGACGATGACGAACTCACGCGGCTCGACCAGCACCGGCCGGCCCAGCGTGCCGTCGGCGTGGTTGTAGACCGGCTTAAGGATCGGTTCACCTCGCGCCAGGAGCTGCAGGTGCTGCGCCATGACCTCGATGTAGTTGCAGTCGGGGTGCAGCGGGGTGAAGGGCAGCGACCTTCGCTCTTCACGGTCATAGCGGTGGTAGTCGTCGACACAGATCGAGGTGATGCGTTCGTGGCCGAGCGCCTCGACGATGCCCTTGGTGAGCGTGGTCTTGCCAGCCGCGCTGTCGCCGGCGATGGCAAGCATGATCGGCCGGGCGCCGCTCTCACCGCCGGGCCGGGACGCTCGCTGGATCGTCATCTGCTTGTCGGGCATGGCTACCTCTCTTGGAGAACCTTCGATGAAGCGGTCGGGGTGGGGAGGAGTCCGGCACCCGAGGGCCGGCCGGCGGCCGGCGTCGAGCGGGCGAGCGAGGAGCTCAGACCCGTTCGAGGTCGGCGGTGTAGGAGCCCCGGCTGGCCGCGCTGTTGAGGCGGGCTCGCAAGGCGAGGGCCTGCTGGCCAGCGTCGATGTTGGCGGCGTCGCCCTTCCAGGCGTTGAGCGGCGCGTCCTGCAGCGCTCGGCCGTAGGAGAACGTGAGCTTCCAGGGCTGGGCGCCGAGGGCGTTCATGGCGTTGAGGTGCTGGGTAGCGACCTCGGCGCTCTGGCCACCGGAGAGGAAGGCGATCCCGGGCACCGCGGCGGGCACGGTGCGGCGCAGGAGGCGTACGGTCTGCTCGGCCACCTCGGCCACGTCGGCCTGGCGGGCCGCGCCCTTGGCCGCGATGACCATGTTGGGCTTGAGCACCATGCCTTCGAGGAGCACGCCCTGCTGGTAGAGCTGGGCGAACACCTCGTGATGGGTGGCCTCGGTGACCTCGAAGCACCGCTCGATCGAGTGGTCGCCGTCCATGAGGACCTCCGGCTCGACGATCGGCACCAGTCCGCCCTCCTGGCACAACGCGGCATAGCGGGCCAGGGCGTGGGCGTTCGCTTCGATGCACGCCCGGCTCGGGATGCCGTCACCGATGGTGATCACCGCTCGCCATTTCGCGAAGCGGGCGCCCAGCGCGTAGTACCCGGCCACCCGGTCACGCAGTCCGTCGAGGCCCTCGGTGACCTTCTCGTCGGGGTGCCCGGCCAGGACCATGGCTCCGGTGTCGACCTTGATCCCGGGCAGGATGCCGGCCTCGGTCAAGAGCTGGGGGAGCGGTGTGCCGTCGTCGGTGGACTGGTGGATCGTCTCGTCGTACAGGATGACGCCGCTGATGTGCTCGGCCAGGCCCGGCGTGGTCAGCAGGGTCTGGCGATAGGCCCGACGGGTGTCGGGCGTCGACTCCACCTCGATGGCCGCGAAGCGCTTGGTGATCGTGCCTACGCTCTCGTCGGCGGCAAGGATGCCCTTGCCCGAAGCGACCATGGCTTGGGCGATGTCGGTGAGCTCGTGTGCGCTGATGGCTGTCTCCTCCTCGTCGGGGCGCGCGCCGACGGCACGGGCATTTCCCCCATCCTCAACGATGTTGAGCGATGGCGCCATCCGAGGCAAGTTCGAAGGGCGCGGGCACAGCCGCTCGCCGTTGCTCTCTCGCCGTCAACCCCCCCGTCAACCCCCCGTCAAACCTCCCGTCGCGCCCCCCGGCCGGGGTCCCCCGGCCGGGGGGCCCTGGCGGCGGTCCTCCGGGCGCGGTCGGGGGCGGCCAGATGGGCCAGGAAGAGCCGGGCGGTGGCCGGTAGCTCCTCGTCGGTGCGACCCACCACGTGCCACGAGCGCTCGTGGGGCCCTCCGGGCACAGCCCACTCCTCGAGCTCACCCTGTTCCAGCTCGCGAGCCACTGCGTCGCGCGAGATCAGCGTGATGCCGAGGCCCACCTGGACCGATTCCCGGATGGCGCCGTTGGAGCCGAGGGTGAGCGTGGGCGGGACGATCCCCAGCGCGTCGAAGAGCTCCTCGGTCGTGCTGCGGGTGCCCGACCCGGGCTCGCGGAGCAACCACACACGGCGGCCGAGGTCCGCCACGGTGAGGGGGGTGGCGCCCGGGGCTCGACGTGGGGCCGGTGGACGATCCCACGCCGCTCGCGGCGGCCGCCACGACCACGAGGGTGTTGGGCCGGGCGGCACTGCCGCCAGACCACCGCCTTCGACTTCATCGTCCAGCGTCCGACGGCCGAGCCGGGCTTCCGCCTCGAACGCATCGACACCAACGACCGCCACATGCACTACAGCATCCACTCCTACGCCGCCGAGCTGCCGCACGGTGAGCGGTACGCGAGCGACGGCAAGTAATGGCTGAGGAGGCCGCCCCGGCACGCGGCTTTGGCATGCGTGGCGGGGCGGCCTCGTCGGGCCCGTCTGAAGCCGAGGAGCCCGAGCCGGCCGAGGAGCTCCTGCCCAACGACGCCGAGGTCGACGTCGCCTCGGAGATGGCCTCGGTGCATACCGACGAGGTCCTGGAGCGCCTCGACCGTGACCTGGTCGGTCTCGTCCCGGTCAAGTCCCGCATCCGCGAGATCGGCGACCTGCTGCTGGTCGACAGGCTCCGCCGCCGCTTCGGTATCGAGTCCATCCGGCCCACCCTGCACATGTCGTTCACGGGCAGCCCCGGCACCGGCAAGACCACGGTCGCCCTGCCATGGCCGAACTGCTGCACCGCCTCGGCTACCTGGTCAAGGGCTATCTGGTCACCGTGACCCGCGACGACCTGGTGGGCCAATACATCGGCCACACCGCCCCGAAGACCAAAGAGGTCCTCAAGCGAGCCATGGGGGGCGTGCTCTTCGTCGACTTATGCAGACACGGGGATTATGCGGACTGGGGTCGGCGCGGGTCGCGACGGAGCCGGCGTTGGCGGGCTTCGCGACGAGATCGCTGTCGATCGGGTCCGCATAATCACAGGGCTTCG
>Ga0187893_10004245_pt1 | contig 27583 bp, 16 predicted proteins | sample MA1701074metaG_FD_139574 | JGI IMG/M metagenome (GOLD analysis project Ga0187893, IMG submission 139574) | White microbial mat communities from a basaltic lava cave in the Kipuka Kanohina Cave System on the Island of Hawaii, USA - MA170107-4 metaG ... | reverse complement strand
GCGCGGTCCTGCGCATCCGCCGGGCCTCTACCCCCGAACCGCAGCACGCGGAGCTGTACAAACTACTGCGCATTCCAACGGAGATCATGACCCCCAAGAAAACCTGGTCCCCCGCCCCGCCGCCTAGTGACGCAAAAAACGCCTAGACCCTTGAATTACCGCCTTTTTTGCCTCAGGGTGCGGAAGTTGGGCTAGCGGCCGGTCGGCACTTGAAGCATTGAAAAGCATCATTGTTGAACTCGGCTCGGAGGACGTGACAACCGTCAGAAAGGAAACCGATCGCTAGCCTTTGTTGAGGCCGGCCAATGGCATAAGCCGGACCACATCGCCCGCCGCACGCAGGCAAGACTTCATGGCGAAACCCCTTTCGCAATCACACAACTGGGCCAGACTACCGATCTGTTCGGCAACTGGCAATTGAAGAAGCGGACGCAGCCTGGAGGCCGGGCACTGGAACCTGGAAACCAGACAGTGGATTCGTGGGCGACTCTCGTCGTCGGAGCGGCGGCAAATCTGAGATCTCAGTTTTCAGATTTTGGATCTCAAATCCCGGTTCACCGAAGGGCGAACCGGGTCACAGCCGCTCATGAATGTGGTCAAGCGATTGGCCATTAGTACGGGTCAGCTCAACACCTCTCGGCGCTTACACCTCCCGCCTATCGACCTGGTAGTCTACCAGGGGCCTTCATCGTAAGAATCGAGACCTGATCTTGGGGGCGGCTTCCCGCTTAGATGCATTCAGCGGTTATCCATTCCGTGCTTAGCTACCCAGCGTTGCCCCGAGCGGGACAGCTGGTACACCAGCGGCACGTGCCTCTTAATCCTCTCGTACTAAAGAGACGTCCCCGCAAGTCTCGTGCGCCCACGGCAGATAGGGACCGACCTGGCTCACGCCGGTCTGAACCCAGCTCGCGTACCGCTTTAATCGGCGAACAGCCGAACCCTTGGGACCGCCTACAGCCCCAGGATGCGATGGGCCGACATCGAGGTGCCAAACCTCCCCGCCGCTGTGAACGCTCGGGGGAGATCAGCCTGTTATCCCCGGAGTACCTTTTATCCGTTGAGCGATGACCCTTCCACACGGGATCACCGGATCACTAGGGCCTACTTTCGTATCTGCTCGATTCGTATATCTCGCAGTTAAGCCGGCTTATGCCCTTGCACTCGTCACGCGATTGCCAACCGCGCTGAGCCGACCATTGCGCTCCTCCGTTACTCTTTGGGAGGAGACCGCCCCAGTCAAACTGCCCACCTAACACTGTCCCCCGCCCGGCTTCACGGGTCGGGGTTAGGGAGCAAACAGCACAAGGGTGGTATTTCAACGTTGGCTCCCCGATGGCCGAAACCACCGGATCGTCGCCTCCCACCTATCCTACGCATGTGATGACTGCGACCAATATCAAGCTACAGTAAAGGTTCACGGGGTCTTTCCGTCTTGCCGCGGGTATGTGGTATCTTCACCACAAGTACAATTTCACCGAGTCCGTCCTTGAGACAGCGCTCCAGTCGTTACGCCATTCATGCGCGTCGGAACTTACCCGACAAGGAATTTCGCTACCTTAGGACCCTCATAGTTAGGGCCGCCGTTAACGGGTGCTTCGGTCGCCAGCTTCGCCTTGCGACTAACCGACTTCCTTAACATTCCCGCACAGAGCAGGCGTCAGTCTCTATACGTCCACTTTACGTGTTGGCAGAGACCTGTGTTTTTGATAAACAGTCGCCAGAGCCGATTCTCTGCGCCCTCCCCACCGAAGCGGGGTAGGGACCCCTTGTCCCGAAGTTACGGGGTCATTTTGCCTAGTTCCTTAAGGACGGTTCTCTCGAGCGCCTGAGGCTACTCGCCTCACCTACCTGTGTCAGTTTTAGTACGGATCCGCCGTTCGCCGCATGCAGCTTTTCTCGGTCCCCCCGTTTCGCACTTCGGCAACAAATCGGCCTCGGCCTTACGGCCACCCTCACTTCTTATCGTGGGCTGCGATCTAGGAGGACGCATTGCATACGGATCTCCCGACGGAGGGCAGGAATATTAACCTGCTGTCCATCGACTACGCCTTTCAGCCTCGTCTTAGGTTCCGCCTAACCCTGGGCGGATTTCCCTTCCCCAGGAAACCTCAGGTTTACGGCGAGAGGGATTTTCACCCTCTTTATCGTTACTCATCCCGGCATAATCACTTGATAGGCCCGCCACCACTCCTCACGGTATGGCCTGTGTCTGCCTATCAACGCTCCCTTACCGCGTGGAAAGTTACGAGTTACGAATTACCAGTTACAAAGCCGCGATACTTGCACCGCGATCGACCTCTGTAACTCGTAACTAATAACTCGTAACTCTCCACACCCGTGGCTTCGGTACCGTGCTTGAGTCCCGTTCATTATCGGCGCCCAATCTCTCGATGAGTAAGCTATTACGCACTTTTTAAATGGTGGCTGCTTCTAAGCCAACATCCTCGCTGTCTTAGAGAAAGGACTTCCTTTCGCACTTAGCACGGATTGGGGACCTTAGCCGACGGTCTGGGTTGTTCCCCTTTTGTCTATGAAGCTTATCCCCCACAGACTGACTCCCGAGGTAGTCGTCACGGTATTCGGAGTTTGGTTGAGGGAGGTATCCGGGCAGGACCCTCGTCTCATTCAGTAGCTCTACCCCCGCAACGTAGTTTCTCGAGGCTAGCCCAAAAGCGATTTCAGGGAGAACGAGATATCTCCACGTTTGATTAGACTTTTACTCCTCCCCACAGCTCATCGGATAACTTTTCAACGTTAACCCGTTCGGTCCTCCGCGACCTGTTACGGTCGCTTCAACCTGGCCATGGGTAGATCACGTGGTTTCGCGTCTAAAGCCTGCAACTGATCGCCCTATTCAGACTCGCTTTCGCTACGGCTCCTCCGCGGAACGGATTAACCTTGCTGCAGACCTTAACTCGCCGGATCATTATGCAAAAGGCACGCGGTCACACATCGCCGAAGCGAACCGTGCTCCCACAGCTTGTAAGTACATGGTTTCAGGTTCTTTGAACTCCGCTTGTAGCGGTTCTTTTCACCTTTCAGTCGCCTTACTTGTTCACTATCGGTCGTCGAGACGTACTTAGCCTTGGAGGGTGGACCCCCCGGCTTCACACAGAGTTCCACGAGCTCCGTGCTACTCTGGGACTCCTCTCAACGCAGGGCTGTCGTTTTCGCGTACAGGGATGTCACCTCCTATGTCCGGCCTTTCCAGACCGTTCCGCTAACGACGCCTTTGTAACTGCTCGAGGGCCCGCAACCCCGAGGTGCAAGCACCTCGGTTTGGGCTAGATCCGCGTTCGCTCGCCGCTACTGACGGAGTCTCGGTTGATTTCTTTTCCTCCAGGTACTGAGATGTGTCAGTTCCCTGGGTTTGCTCCATACGGGCTATACATTCACCCGCAGGTGACGCCATCCGGTTGCCCGGTGACGCCGGGTTTCCCCATTCGGACATCCCCGGATCAAAGCTTGCTTGGCAGCTCCCCGAGGCTTATCGCAGCCTGCAACGTCCTTCCTCGCCGCTCGACGCCAAGGCATCCACCATGCACTCTTTCTAGCTTGACCACATTTATGAGGGGCTGTCCTGAGAATGAAGAACTGCGAACATAGAATGGCAAAAGGCCACTCGACATTCTTGATTCGACATTCGGGATTCCCTGGCCAAGCCGCCGTTTCCGACGTTCGAGTTTTTTCTTCTTCTATCAGGTCGCACCGAAACGACTCCACGCTTTGGCGTAGAACCGCTCGATACGGACCATCGGAACCAGTGGTTGATACCCACAAATCCACTTTTCATCGATTTCGAATGTGGCGTTCCCGCACCCTGAATAAACCCGCAGGCTTGTGCCCGACGGATCAACTACAAGGGCCGGATCGCCGCAAACAATCTCGACGAACTTGCGTCCGCTTCTTCAATTGTCAAAGAGCATCCGCCCCGTCAGCCCTGTGAGGGCCTTTTGGGCAGGGCCGCGTACTGTATCATGCGGAAATCGTGAGTCAACGGTGTTTGTCAAATATTTTTGACGACCTTTTCCCGGCCGAAGAAGTCCACCATTAATCTTCCGTAACCATTTGATTGCAAAGGCTTTACATGAATACTGATTCGTCCAACCCCGTTTCCAGGGCAGAAAATCGCGATTCAAAACAGGCGGCGATTTTTGCACCATTCACAGACGAGTGTGCAAAACCCGGTCCGCGGCTTGGGTCCCACCTTTCGGTTGCGGGCGGCCTTGAAAACGCGTTTCACGAAGCGGTGCGTTTGGGCTGCGATTGCGTCCAGCTTTTCGTGAAGAACCAACGACAGTGGCGTGCCAAGCCTTTGACGCCGGAGCAGGTCGAGCGATTCCGAATGGCCGCCGAGCAGACCGCAATTCGCCCGGCCGTTGCCCACGGTAGTTACCTGCTCAACCTCGCATCGCCATGCGAAGCCGCTCGCCGGCAAAGCGTCGAGGCCCTCACGGACGAGTTCGATCGCTGCGCAGCGCTGGGCATTCCGTATCTTGTTGTCCACCCCGGCGCGAGTCTAAATGCAGATCTTCCGATTGCCCTGGCCAACGTCGCCCGCTCTTTGAACGAACTCTATGACGAGCGTGGCGGCGCAACGACGATGGTCCTTCTGGAAACCACGGCCGGGCAGGGAAGTTCCGTTGGCCACCGCTTCGAGCACCTGTGGGAAATTCTCGAAGGCGTGATTCAACGGGAGCGCGTCGGCGTGTGCCTGGATACGTGCCACCTGTTCGCGGCCGGGTACGACTTTCGAACTCCGGAGAGCTACCGGGACATGATCGCGCAACTTGATCGTGCCATCGGCCTGGCACTCGTCAAATGCATCCACCTGAACGATTCGAAGCGCGAACTCGGCAGCCGCATCGATCGCCACGAACACATCGGCAAAGGAAAGATCGGCAAGGAAGGCTTCCGCCATTTCGTGAACGACCCCCGCTTCCGCGACGTGCCCATGATCCTCGAAACCCCGAAGGGTAAGGACGGGCGGGGGACGGATCTGGACAAGGTGAATCTGAAACGGTCGCGGGCGCTGATTTATTGACCGCCAGTCGTGTTCAACAAGTTCTGGCCATTCCCGAGCTTTGCGCCTTGGCGTCTTTGGGTGATTCCCCGTCAGCGAAAACGGGCCCGCGCAAAGACGCCAAGGCGCCTAGACGCGAGGAGCAGTACGGCTTCTCCAATCAATTCCCTCACGCGCTGCGCGCCTTTCACGCACATCTTTCGCCGCACTTGTCTGAAGGGCATCGTTTCCAGCCGCTGCCCGGAATACGGCACGGCGCGCGACCCAAAGCGAGTCTGACCATCAAACGCTCATAATCCCTGAACCCTCCCCAATCGTACGCGAGACCAGGCGCGATGCTGATTTGGGAATCGTCAGCCGAACGCGTCCGGCAGGAGTCACTTTCCAACCCTGACCCCATGAAACGAATGTTCGACGTGCATTTTCGAGCCGCTGCTGCCTTGGGCGGGGAACCACCACCACGTGCCGACCTGAACGAACTCCACGTCGGTGCTGCCGTCCTTGGTGTCCACCGTGAACTTGAAGGTCCGGGCGAGCGTCACGCGATTATTGTCCAGATTTCCGAAATAGTATTCGCGTTCCTTCGGGCCGCGATCGCCCACCGAAGGGTCCACCGGAATCCAGCCGACTCCCGGCAAATGGAATTCCGCCCAGCAGTGCCACGGGTTGTCACCGCTCGCCCAACACCCCGCGATAGGCCTCGTCGGAATCCCCGTGGCCCGGCACAGGGCTGTGAAGAGCAACGTGTATGTTCCGCAATCCCCCTTTCCTTGTCGCATACATTCGCGGGCCGATCGGCTCGGCGACGGGCTCGCATATTCAACATGATCGAGCACGTACTCGTAGGCCGCCTTCGCCCGCAGATAGGGATTCGGCCACTTCCTCACCAGTTCCAACGCCACGGCGGCGATCTCCGGGGCATCCGTCTCAATGGTCCTCTCGCTTCGCGTGTGAACAGCAAAGTCGCGGTCCTTGGGGTTGTACGGCGGATAGTTCCGGGCCATCAGAGCGGCCGCATTCGTGCGGATCTCCTTTCGCACCAGTCGATAGGACACTTCCAGAGAGCGGGTTTCGCCTGGCCCCGGCGGAGCGTGCGAATCCCGATAGAGACTTCGCACGACAAGACCGTGCCCGTTCACATCGCGAAGCCGGAAGGTGCGATCGCCCACCTCTCGGACTCGCTCCACGGCTTGCTCCGGTGCCGCAAGGGGGATGGGCAAGTTCAACTCAAGCAAGCCTAGCGAGGAGACATCCTGGTTGGTAACGACGATCCGCTGGGTGATGTCGTACGTGGCCCCGTTGACGTGCTGAAGCAACGGTCCGCCACTGCTCGGCGGCTGCAAGAAGCAGGGCACCTTGCTTAGAATTGAGATGACGATAACGAAAAGCGTGGCCACGAACCCATTGTATCAAGGAAACGACGCCGTCGAATCGCCGATCGTGCGGAACCACTGCTGGAAACCGCCGACGGTCGGCACAGCAAAGAAGCCGAAGATTGACACTTCTTTGTGTCCATCGTGCCTTCGTGGTGGGAACAGCTTTCCGCGAACGGGTAGCTACCACGAGGACACGAAGCTGAGGCGAAGCCGAATTCCCGGCGCGCCGGGGATCACGAAGCCAATCCGGCTGATCAACCATTCCGGGTACCGGCAATACTGGGTTGGTTGACCGTCGATGGAAAGCAATCGACGATTCGACTCCGGATCGGACTTTCTTCGGTGGATTACCGTTGTTCCGCAGGCAAGGCGTCGCTCAGTCCTCGAAATGTGTACAATCAGATGGACCGGACGGGCCGCATCGTGGGGAGTTACCCGCCGCATGATTCGAAAAACCCTTATCGTGTTGCTCAGCCTCGCGTCGATGGCCTTAGTCGTCGGATGGTGGCGAAGCGGTCATGATGGACCCTTCGGACTTGTACTTCCATGACGTGACCTGAAAGCCCTGGATTCCACGTGAGAGTGCATGCGTCAGCTTCCGAGCTGCTCTTTTCCCCACCGAAACCAACTTCTCCAACCCCGGCGCGCCGGGGCACGCCCGTCCTTGTCCAACCGCACGAAATACTTTTTGCTCATCGCCCTCCTCCATGCCTTTCGGAACTCCAACCGTTGCATGGAGAATCGGCCACGTCGCTCCTGAACCTACACAATTAACTGTGTCGCAGCACTGGGATGGCTCTGCGCGCCACCGATTCTCTAGAAATGTGCGTGCCCTCAAGCCCGGGAAAGCGCGGGCGCGGTCTCTCGTGCCGGTTCGTCCCAGAAGTTGACCAGATCGATGCGCGTGACGATGCCGCGGATTTGGCCTTGCCGAAGCACGACGACGCCGGAATTTCCCGAGGAAAGAAGGCGGTAGACCTCGTCCACATCGACGCCTTCTTCGACCGTGGGCAGCGGCCGGGCCATGATCTCCCGGGTTTTGATGAGCCGGGGGTTCATTCGCGCATGAAGAAACCGCGCAATGGTCAGCTCGCGAACACCGCCGACGACCACGCCGTTTTCGATCACCGGCAACTGGGAAATTCCGTGACGGCGCAGCTTGTCGACCGCGTCCTCCGCACAGTCATCGGGATGGACGGAGATGAGCGGCACGGTTCCGCGGCGATCGAGCAACTCTCCCACGGTGCAGGGGATGGCCGAAGGGCGCATGAACCCCTTCTCGATCATCCACTCGTCCGCGTACATTTTCGAGAGGTAGTTGCGGCCGGTGTCCGGGCACATCACGATGATCAGGTCATCCTTTCCCAGCCGCTGGGCGTATTGAAGCGCGGCGGCCATGGCCGTGCCGGAGGACCCCCCGACAAGAAGCCCTTCCAGCCGGGACATGTTTCGCGCCACGGTGAACGATTCGGCGTCGCCGATGCGCACCCAGTCATCGACGACGTGGGAGTTGAACGTCTTGGGCACGTAATCCTCGCCGATGCCCTCGACGGCCCAGGGTTTGGGCTGATCGCCGGAAAGTATGGAGCCTTCGGGATCGGCAGCCACCACGCGAATCTTTGGATTTTTTTCTTTCAAATAGCGCCCCACGCCGGAGATGGTCCCGCCCGTTCCGATCCCCGAAACGAAGCACGTGACCTTGCCCGCGGTCTGTTCCCAAATCTCCGGTCCGGTGGTGTGGTAATGGGCATCCGGGTTTTCCAGGTTCGTGAACTGGTTGGCTTGCCAGGCTTTGGGGATTTCGTTCGCCAGCCGCGCGGCGACGCCGCTGTACCCTTCGGAGGAGTTGCTCGCCGCGGAGGCCGGGGTCATCACCACTTCGGCTCCGTAAGCTTTCAGCAGGCGGACTTTTTCGGCGCTCATCTTGTCGGGCATCACGAAGATGCAACGATACCCCTTGACGGCCGCGACCACGGCCAGACCCACGCCGGTATTTCCCGCGGTGGCCTCGATAATGGTTCCGCCCGGTTGAAGAAGCCCCTGCCGTTCCGCGGCCTCGACCATGGCTTGGGCGATTCGGTCCTTCACGCTGCCGCCGGGGTTGACGAACTCGACCTTGGCGTAAAGGGCGGGCGCCAGCCCCGCGGTCATGCGATTTAGCCGGACGATGGGAGTTCCTCCGATGGCTTCAAGGACGTTTTTGTACCGCTGATTCATGATCGACATACCTCCACGGACTTCCTTCAACGGAAGGCGCCGAGTCAATCTACCTCAAAGCAGACCGGTGAACAAAGGAGGGGGTGCATGACCGTCCTTGCAGGAAGCCTTCGGAGGCTGAGCAGGATTCACCCCGGTTGAGGTGGACCCCATTGTTCTCCGCGAATGCTTTCTGCAGATACGGTCATGCACCCCGGAGTTAGGATGGGATTTCCGAAAACCACGGCGAAGACTCCTGTGCGTCGGGACACAAGCGGGGAATGTCGCCGAAACGCATGACCGTAATTGCGAACCCGCAAGTTGGAGCACTGAAAGTGCTGAAACCCCGGTTGGGGTGGCCCTCGGACCACTCCCCGAAGGTTTCCTGCAAGGATGGCCAGGCACGCCCTTACGCTTGACGTTATCCCGGCGACATTCTTTAATGATCGGGCCGGCGCGGAGATTCCGACTCCGGCTTGGAGAAATAGGACCCATGAGATTTCGGCTCTTCGCGGTATTCGCCGGTTCTTTTCTCGTGATCGCGGGGCAAAGCGTACGTGCGGCGGGCCCCATGGTCGTGGATTCCGAGCTTCAATCCGTCAGCCTCACGCGGCTTTGGGAGGCGCGCTTGCCCCTCCCGGCCGGCGATGCGGTCACCAAGGGCTATCTGCTCGACGATTCGCTTTATGTCATGACCTCCGGCGGGATCGTTTTTGCCGTTCAACCGGAAACGGGCCTGATCCGCTGGGGCGAGAAACTCGGCGAGCGCGGGTTGCTCATCGATCGCCCCACGCACGCCCGCACGACCGAGGGAAACGGCCCGCTTCTCCTGCCCGTCGCGGGGACGCTCTACATCGTCGATCGGTACACCGGGCAGCTTGAACATCGCGTTCAGCCGCCGTTCCCGCTGACGAGTCCGGTGCTGGGCTGGGGTCAGGTCCTTTTCGCCGGGGGAAGCGAGCCCCAGTTTCACGCGTGGATTCGCTCGGAACGAAACCCGGAATCCCTGGGCAAACTCTGGACGGTCGCCACCAGCGGTGCCACGGTGGTGACACCTGTTTTTCACGGTTCGGGAAAAATCCTGATCGCGACCGAGGAAGGGCTGGTCTATTCGCTCGGCGCGGCGGACAAGTCGCTCGACTGGGCTTATCGCGTCGGCGGGGCGGTGATCGCCGACCCGTTTATCGATTCCAGCGGTGTTTTTGTCGCCAGCAAGGATCGTTCCCTTTACAAACTGAATGTCGCGCGCGGGTTCCTGCTATGGCGGGCACGTCTCCCCGATCCTTTGACCGAAGGGCCGCTGGTCGCGGCCCAGACCGTGTTTCAGTATTGCGAGCGTACCGGCCTTGTGGCTCTCGACTCGGGCACCGGACGCGAAAAATGGCGTCACGAGGGCGCCCGATCGTTTGTGACCCACACGCCGCAACGCGATCTGCTGCACACCACCGATGGGCGGCTGCTCGCCGTGGACCATGAAACCGGCCGCGTGCTGGCATCGGCTTCGATTCCGGCGGTGTTGGAAGTCCTTCCGAATCTCGATGAGGATACCGTCTTTCTGATCGGTTCGGACGGCGCCGTCGTTTCCGCGCGGGGAGACGGAACCCCGTACCTTCGGCGTCAGCAGGTCCTGGCCGCCCGGGAACGGCTGAATCTGCCGCCGGGACCGCGAAGAACCGGCGACGGCAACCGAACGCGATCGGCCTCGGGAACGGAAGCCGACGATCCAGACCCGTTTCGCAGCCGGCGCGACGAAGGACCCTGAATCCCGCGGTCTTATTGCTGACAAGGCGCTGGCACTCAAATTAACCTGTTTGAGCCGCCGGCCGGAACGGACCTTGACCGGCCATGTCCCGAGAATTTTCCGCATTCATCCGGCGGGCGCTAGTCAGCGTCCATGACAAGACGGGCGTGGTGGACTTCGCCCGCGCCCTTTCGGCCGAATTCGGCGTCGAGATTCTCTCCACCGGCGGCACCGCCGGGCTCCTCCTTGAACACAAGGTTCCCTTCACGCCGGTCGAACAAGTCACCGGTTTCGCGGAGATGCTCGGCGGCCGGGTCAAAACGCTTCATCCCCGAATTCACTCGGCCATCCTTGCCGATCGCGAGGACCCCGACCATCTTCGCCAACTCCGCGAGCAGGGCATCGAGCCGATCGATATGGTGGTCGTGAACCTGTATCCGTTCGAGCGGGCCGTCGCCGACCCGAATTGCACGCACGCAAATGCGATGGAGATGATCGACATCGGCGGGCCGTGCATGTTGCGTGCCGCGGCCAAGAACCACCGCCATGTTCTCCCTGTATTTGAGCCGGCTCAGTACGACGAAATCCTGAGCGAGATGCGGCGGGCGAAACACGACGGCGGCGTGTCCGCGGAGTTGCGAATTCGCCTTGCGAGCGCCGCATTCGAAACGACTGCGCGCTACGATGCCCACGTCGCTCATTGGCTGAGCAAACAGGCTCCCATTCGAAATGAACCCGCCGTTGACGTTTCGTCCGCGCCGCCGACCGCAAGGCTCCGGTACGGCGAGAACCCCCATCAAGGGGCGGAAGTCCACCATCGCGGAGTCGAATGCCCGGCACATGATTTGTTCAAGGCGGCAGCGCGGTGGCAGAATTGGGATGCGTTATCCTTTAACAATCTGGTCGATGCGGACTCGGCCCTGGCGCTGATTGGCGACCTCACCTTTTGCTTGCCCGCGGGGTTGCTCGTAGCGTCGGCCAAACCACCGACGATGGATTTCGCGTGCGTTTTTGTCAAGCACACCAACCCTTGCGGTGTCGGCGTCGCAAAGGACGCGATGGAAGCGTACCCACGGGCGTATCGAGGCGATGTCAACGCGGCCATGGGCGGAGTTCTGGCTTGCTCGTTTCCGGTCGACGCGGATTTTGCCGTCGCGGTGATGGAGTCGTTCGAACGCTGGGGCCGGCCGATGGGAGCGGGCGGGTTCTTCGTCGAAGTCTGGCTGGCTCCCACCTTCGCCGCCGACGCAGTGGAGGTCATTCGCCGTCGAAAGGAGTGGGGCGCACGCTCCCGTTTGCTCGAGGTCGGCCCGGTTGGTTCATCGCCCGATCCGGTCGCCACCGAACTGAAGTCCATCGCCGGCGGATTGCTCGTCCAGCAACGCGACCTTCCGGCATTGAACGAAGACGATTGGCGGGTCGTCACGACGCGCCCGCCGACTGTCGCGGAGATGGCCGACCTGCGCCTGGCCTGGCTGATCGCCAAACACACCAAGAGCAACGCGATTTCAATCTGCCGTGACGGGATGTTACTGGGAAACGGCGCGGGTCAGATGGCGCGAGTGATGAGTTGCCGGCTGGCCACGTGGCTGGCACGCGAGAACGGCCACGATACCAAATTGAAAGGCGCCGCGGCGGCCTCCGATGCCTTCTTTCCCTTCGCCGACGGCCCTCGGATTCTGATGGACACCGGCATCACCGCATTGATTCAACCGGGCGGCTCCAAGCGCGACGCGGAGACGATCGACGCGTGCAACGAACGCGGCGCGGCAATGGTGTTCACGTCCACACGGCACTTCCGCCATTGAATCGTTATTTGTCGTTCAAGCCGCCGCCTCGGCCTGCGGCGGGATCCGGCGATGGCCGGTCCGGGGGGTCTGTTTCCGCGGGCGGGGAAGACAATTGGGTCTCGAGGCCGGTCCAAAGTTCGCTTTCCGGATAGACACCTCTGACGTAAGCGACGAATTTTCGCGCATCCTCAACGGACAGGCCGTATTTCAACGCGACTTGGATGAATTCCGCGGCGTCTTTTTCGCGTCCGGCTTCGATCGCCAACTGAGCCGCCAGCGCAAATCCCGAGGGGTCGAACGGACTCAATTCCATCATTCGAGCCGACCAATGCTCAAGTTTTTTCAGGAGCAATTCCTTCTTGATCTCGTCGCTTGGAGGGGTCCCATTTCGGTTCCACCCGGTTTGAAAGAGACGCTGGTAACGAGCGGCCAATTTCATTTGAAGGTCCCCTTCGGAACGCCGGCCGGGACCGTTCTTGACCAACAATTCCATGGCGCGCTCTTCGTCGTCGAGGGCCAGAAGATAATCAATCATGCGATCGCGAACGTTGGACATGAGCATCCGGCCCGATTCGGAATTCGGCGCGAACGAAATGGCGCGTTCCGCGGCGGCCAGGGCCCGCCCGGCGTCTTCCAGGTCGGCCACGAATCGACAATCCGCCAGTTCCGCATAGGAAGACGCCGCTCCCATCTGCGGCGGCGAAGCGAATTGTTCGTAGGCCGCCGCGGCGCTCTCCGCCGCCCCGCGGGCTGCTTCGAAGTTCCCGCGAAGGAAGTTCAAGGCCGCAGCGAGGCGCATTTTTTCAGGGGCCCAGGGATTGGAGACCCCGCCCGGAGGCGGTGTCGGTCTGCGCTGCGGCCAGGCCGTCCAGGTTCGGGCCTTGATTTCTTCCTCGGCCCGCTGGATTTCCAGAGCCACCGAGTCCAGTAGCTCAGGGCTTCTCGAAAAATGCGCCAAGAGCTCGAGGTAATCCGGGGTCATTCGATGAAAGCGCAGCGGACGGGCCAACACCTCCATCAACGGGGCCGACTCTCGAAAGTTGATTTGAACCCCGACGGAGACGCAGGCAATTTCCGGGTCAAACGGCTGGCGGTCCAGTTCGCGTTCCAGAACGGCCCCGGCGGATCGAACAAACTGCTCCTGCTGCGCCCCCTCCCCGCGCGCCGTGGCATTGTCCGCCTGGATCACATTTAAGCGATAGCCGACCCAACCGTGCTGGATATACCCCGGAGAACGTCGCAAAAGCTCGAGCAGCGCGGCGCTGCCCGCCCGGCAATGCTCATCACTCGTGGCCCGCTCGATTCTCGAGAGTTCGGCGACTTGGGGCGCGGTGCCCTCGGACTGGGCCGCACGTCGTTCGCGATCCGCGGCGCGGGACTGAAACTGATGAGCCACGAGCATGTGCGCTTCGCTCAACCGGTACCAACCCTCCAACGCCCGCTGCACGGGCAGCCGGTTCGCCCCTGACGCGGCCAACCGCAAGGCATCCTCGAACTGCTCATTCCTGATTTTCTCGGATACGCGATAGCCGTCGCGGGCACCGGCGAAATCGCGTTGCACGAGCACGAGGGTCAATAGGCCGGCCACTCCGCCCGCAATCCCCGAAACCATTCTTCTGACGCGCGTCCGAGCGAGAATGGAAACGCACGACGATCCGTCGCGGGAACCCGCCGCCAGAATGAGGCCGAGAAGGGTGTAAAACTGGGTCGGAACGGCCGACGTCCGCAGGCCGACCCCGAAACTCTCCGAAACGCATAGACCCACCAGCGACCCCGCCATTCCCACCAATTTCCATCGATGGGGCGACGCGGATCGAAATCTTGTCGATTGTTCGGCTGCAAAAAGAATGAGGATCAAGACCGCGCCAACGAGCACGAATCCCACGATGCCCAGGTCGCAAAGGATTTGCAGCCATTCGTTGTGCGCGTGGGCGATCCGGGACTCGAAGACCAGGGGATCAAACATCACGTCCGGGATGCACCTCGCGTCTCCCAGGAGGGCGAAACCGCCTTGTCCCTGTCCGGTAAGTGGCTTTTCGCTAAATAGGTCCCACGCGTAGGACCACGCGTAGGTTCGGAAGCGAATCGTTTCGCTGCGGCCCGTCGGCGACGCCTTCTGCTGAAGCGACGCAAAATACAGCCAAGCGGCGATCATCATACCCGCTGCAAGACCTACCGGAATCCACCTGCGACGGCCCGATATCAGCAGGAAAGCCATCGCGAGGAACCCGGCAACCAGTCCGATCGCAGGACCACGCGAGCCGGTCAACACGAACACCCAAAGCATGAGGGCCATGGCCCCCGCGGCCGCGGCGATGATTCCCCACGACTTCAGACTCAGTGGTCGCGAGGTTTGTCGCAGTCCGTCGCCCACCCAACCGAGACATAAGATCGTCGGAGGGATCAGGCAGGCCGCAAGGAGAGTTGGGTTTCCGACGGGAAACTTGGCCCGCAACGTCGGGTTTCGACCAAAATAATATGCCAGGGCGACGAGCGTCGTGACCACTCCGCCGGCCACGAGAATTCGAACAACGATGAACGCCGCCCGTTGCGAAAGCCCATGAGCCAGGCAGATCGACCAGCCGAAGAAAATCGCCAGCAACACGCTTTCACCGATGGACATGTCCGGGGCGGGCGACCAACGGCTGCTTACGAAGGACCAAAGCAGGAATAATCCAAGGAGCCCTTGAGCCGCCGTACCAGGAGACCCGTACAGCGATCGGGCGGAGGGGATCATCCCTTTCAAGAGTCCCGGCGGCATATCCAAGGGCGTATCCGCGGGTCCGTCGTCGTCTCTCGCGGGCGATCGCAGGGCCACGGCCGCAGCGAGGGCCAACAGGCCCAGTCCCGCGCAGATACCCAATGCATAGTTTTTCACTTCGCCCGCATACACCGTGGGAAACTGGTAGTTCAAACAGAGAAGTTGAACGAGGGCCCGCAACGGAGACTCTTCGTTCCACGGGACGGCCCCGTCGACAAGCTCCGTCGATTCCGCGGCGCTGAGAAGGAGGAATCCGCTTGCCAGCACCGCAATCGCCAGCGCGATCATGACTACGTGCAGGGGCCGAAGCGCGTTGGGATCACCAATTCGGATCACGTTCATGAGGCGCGCTGGGAAGTCGAGGAGGCGTGCCAGAGTAAATCGGAAATCCCGTTTTGACGATTGGCGGCGCGGGCGAGAGCAAAAAGCAGATCGCTAAGCCGGTTCAAATACACGATGGCTTCCCTCCGCACCGGTTCCCGCGCGGCCAGAAACACCACCGACCGCTCCGCCCTTCGGCAGACCGTCCGGGCGAGGTGCAGCGCCGCGGCCAGAGGCGAACCGCCGGGCAGAATGAAATTCCTGAGGGGCTCAACGGTTTCACAGAATTCGTCGATCCAGCGCTCGAGGCGGGCGATGCCTTCCCCGTGGATGGTCATCGACGGGGTTTGGTCCGAGGGCGTGGCCAGCTCCGCACCGAGCACGAAGAGATCGGCTTGGATGGTTCGCAGGATTTCACTCGTCGCCTTCTCGGAAGACGATAGAGCCACTCCGATGGCCGCGTTGGTCTCGTCCACGTCGCCGTAGGCCACCACGCGCGGGTCGTCCTTGCGAACGCGGACGTTGCCGATCAGCCCCGTGCTCCCGTCGTCGCCGTGCTTGGTATAGAGTTTCACGCTATCCGTCCTCGCGCCGCTTGCGGCGGATTATAGCGACGTGCAAAGTCGCCTGTCGAATTTCAGTTCGAATGCGCGAGTTGCAACCAAGCCGGGCCGCAAGCACCCGCGGATTGGGCCCGTTCGAGCCCGTTACTTCTTGCGAAGCGCTTTCCTGACAATTCCTGCCGCTTTGGAGAGGTCGGACTCGTCGGCGAATGCGAAGTAGAACACGGCCCGGCGGCCGACGGCGGCGGCAGAGGCACCGCGAAGATTCACCCCCTGATCGCCGAACGCCCGAGCGAGCGTCGCGCCGAGACCCGGACGGTCGGGGCCTTCGACCCGCAACGAGTGCATCCCCTTGGCCGGGACCAGGCCGACGTCGGCCGCGGCGCGCTTTTGCTTTACGCCTTTGAGAGGAGCGAGAAACACGCGCGAAGTGTCCTCGCTGACGCGCCGGGCGATCATGAATTCCATCTGCGCGCCCGCGTTTCGCAAGGCTTCGAGAACGCGAGCGAGCGTGCCCGGCCGGTTCATGATGTCGCTTGCCCAGACTTCGACTTTCTTGACGGTGTAGTCCACGGTGGGTCTCCCTGGTGATGGGTTGATGGTTCGTGCGGCGCCGCGCGCTGCGGTGAGCAATGTATCGCGCCGCCGAATCGTCGTCGATGAGGTGGCAGGGGCCGGCGGGCAATTTCTTCGACGCCGCCGTGATTAAGGGCCGCGCAAGGGTTGCGCGAGGGTTGGTCGGGCGAGAGGGCGATGCGATGTCAACTCGCATGGCCGCCTTACCGGGCGATTCAGCTTGGGGCTAAACCGGCTTTTGCGCCGCCGAACCGCCGACCGGCCGTTCGGACAAGGAACAAACCAAGAACCCCCAAGGCAACGGCCCCCGGCGCTGGAACCGGTTTCGGATCCACGGTGAAGAGCCAATCGACCGCGTGGATGATCGGCGGACCGGCCCGGTAGTTCATCCAACCCCAACCGGAAATACCGTCGTAGCCGCGCAGACCCTCGTCGTCGTTGACGTCTCCCAGGCGAAAGGTATATCCAAAATCGCCCGAGAAATCGTAGAGATTGCGCTGGAAGACGCCTTGCAGATCGTTGACCGGACGGATCGTCCCGTGATTAGAGAAATCCGGGCCGGTGACCCATAAATCGTCGTCGCCCGGAACCAGCGTCACGCCTTCGTAGGTGAAATCGATGTCGAAGAAACTGTTGAAGAACGGGTGGTGAATCGGGCCGATGTCGAGACCGCCGTAGCTCGTTCCATAAATATGGAAGGCGCCCACCCCCATCCCGTCCAACGAATAGTCGATGAACATCTCGGAACCGGCGTGATCGAAATCAAACGTCCACACGTCGTGCATGGTTGAGAGATTGAACAACTCATCGAGACGCAGGCCGTAGAGCGGCGGGCGAACGGCGCCATTGGGATGGTTGTGGATGCGATACAGCCCGGGCTGCAGAATGCCGTCTTCGGGAAGTCCCGCGACCGCCGACCCCAGTAGTCCGCAAACGAGAACGGCTGCAATTCGAACGCTAAATCTTTTCATGGCTTTCCTTTCGGAGATGGTCCACTGCACAAGGGGCGCGGATCAGGCAACCTTCCGCCGCGCCGCTGCACGTGCCAAGAACAGCCCCAGTGCTCCCAATGCCACCGCACCCGGAGCGGGTACGGGCTTCGGTTCGACGGTAAACAACCAGTCGGTGGAATACACGTGCGCCGGACCGGCCTGATAGTTCATCCAGCCCCAGCCGGAAACGCCGTCGAATCCGCGATGCCCATTGTCGTGACTTTCATCTCCCAACCGAAACGAATAGCCCATGCCGAAGTCGTAGAGTCCGATCGCGGGACCTGAAGGATCTCCATCTCCATCGAGCGGCGTGATGGAGCCGTCGTTGGCGTAGTTGGCGCCATCGAAAAAGAGGTCGTCGTCACCGGGAACCTGGGTCACGTCCGTATAGGTGAAGTCCACGTCGAAAAACCCGCGGTGCGTCGCATGGTACACGCTGCCGATATCCAAACCGCCGAACGTCGTGCCGTAAATGTGCAGGACGGCCTGTCCGAGGGGGTTGAACAGATAGCGCATGAACATGTTCGAGCCCGGAGCGTCGAAGTCGAACGTCCAGACATCGTGCCCGGTGGTGACGTTGTACAACTCGTCAAGCCGTAGGCCGTAATACGGCGTCCGCACGGCTCCGTCCGGATGGTTGTGGATGCGGTAAAGACCCGGCTGAATGACGCCGTCATCGGGGAGCCCGCCCAACGCCATCGTCCCGAACCCGCCGACGAGCCATGCAGAAAATGCTGCGATCTTTTTCATATTCTTTCCCTCTCTGAAAAATGCTCGCCCTAGTATTCGCGCGTGACCACCAGGGCTTTCCAAGCTTATGGATTGAATTGATCACCAATCAACTCTCGCAACCGAATTGGAGGGTCCCGAAAGCGAGTCGAAACAACCGTGCGGTGTTCGCGCTCTCCCTACTCGCATTTGAGGACAGCCCGAAGAAGTGAGTCTGAAAACCGAGGCGGCGACGGAGCCCATAAGCAAGCGGGGTGGCCGCGGTTGCAGCCACCCCGTTGATTGTTTCAGGTCGTTCAGCGATTTTCGCTCAGAAAGCGAACTCGCCCGGGCCTTAGCTTATTGATCGGACGAACGCCCGCCGAGGTGCGTGGCCAGGAACTTCTCGGCCTTGCCGTAGAAGTCGAGGCGGTTTTCGGGCCGGGCAAAACCGTGACCCTCGTCCGCGTATTCGGCGTACTCGACAGTCTTGCCGGCCTTCCTCAGGGCCTCGACCATCTGAAGCGACTCAGCCTTCTTCACCCGCGGGTCATTGGCCCCTTGGGCGATCAGCAGAGGCCGCGTGATCTTGTCCACATGGAACAGCGGCGAACGCGATTTGAGGAACTCCGCGTCCTTCTCCGGGTGCCCCACGCGGTCAAAGAAGATGGACTCCATTGGCTTCCAGTACGGCGGGATCGTCTGCATCAGTGTGATCAGGCTGCTAGGACCGACGATGTCCACGCCGCAGGCGAACACCTCTGGCGTAAACGCCAACCCGGCCAGGGTGGCATAGCCGCCGTACGAGCCCCCGAAAATCGCGACGCGCTTCGGATCGGCATAGCCTTCCTTGACTGCCCAGTTCACGCCGTCAATGAGGTCGTCGTGCATCTTCGCTCCCCATTCGCGATTGGCGGCGTTGAGGAACTTCTTGCCGTATCCGGTTGAGCCGCGGAAGTTGATTTGCAGCACGGCATAGCCGCGGTTGGCCTGCCACTGGACCTCGCCGTCATAGCCCCACGCGTCCCGGCCCCACGGACCGCCGTGTACGTTGAGAATCATGGGCAGGTTTTTGGGCGGAATGCCCGGCGGGAGAGTGAGGTAGCCGTGCACATCCATTCCGTCGCGGGATTTGAAGCTGACCGGCTTCATCTTGGCGAGCACCAGGGACTCCAGCGCCTTGCGGTTGCTGAACAGGAGTTCTCCCTTCTTCGTGTCGCGGTTGTACGAATAGTAATAGATCGGCCCATCATCGACTTCGAACGCCACCAGCCAGGTTTTGTCGGCGTTGTCGCGGTTGATGATCCCGAAATCGCCGTCGCGGATGCGACCAATGGCCGCGAAATCATCCGCGACCGAGGGATCGAGCACCTTCCAGCTCTTGCGGTCTTTCACGAAACTGACCGCCTGAAGCGTATGCTTCGTGGGATGGATGACCGGCTCGCCGACATCGTTCACGTCGTCCGACGCGATCACTTTTTCCTTGCCGGTATCGAGATCGATTTCGCGAAGCTGGCTCGAATTGCTGCCCACGCTGCTGGACAGGTAGAGCCCTTTTCCATCGGGGGTGAACGCAATGGGGCCGCTGCCGAGGGAATCCTGCGGCCCAAAGGTCACCAGGTCGCGCCACGCCGAATCAGGGTTGTCGCGCACGAGCAGCGTTTGACCGCCGTCCGGGTTGGACTTCGCCGCACCGCGGATCTTGAAGTTGTGGTCGGTCACCCAGCCGACGAAGCGCTGGTCGTTCTGAGCCTCAAGCGTCAACTTGCCCGATTTCAGATCGACCCGATAGGCGTCATGCACCTGCGCGTCGCGATTGTTGATCGAGACCAGGATTTCGTTGGGGAATTTGGGATCGACCGACTCGATGCGGGCCTGCACACCCTCATACGGCGTCAGGTCCTTCTCGGATAGCGATTTGAGTTCCACCGCGTAAATCCGCCAGTTCTCGTCGCCCCCCTTGTCCTGCATGTACACAATCTGGTCGTTGTTTTCCGCCCAGAAGTAGCGACGGATGCCGCGCTTGCGGTCTTTGGTGACCGCCTTGTCGTCGGTTTGCCCGATCGTGCGTATCCAAACGTTGAGCACGCCTTCGTCCGGTGCGAGGTAGGCCAACCGCTTGCCATCCGGTGAGATTTGCGGACCGGCCTTGTCCGGATTGCCGAAGAATACCGGCCGTGGAATCAGCGGCGGCAAGTCCGCCCGAACGGCGAATTCTCCGGCGGCGAAAGCGATCGCCATCACCACGAGTCCTAGTTTGGTTCTCATTCACAAGTCTCCTGTGTAAAGTGAGCTTTCCGAGCAGACGTGACCCTCCACGCGAAGGAGTTCGTCCGACAAAGTTCAATTCGGAACGACGCAGCCCGGTATTTCAAGGCAACACCATCGGTACGACCGAGTTGGGCCTCAGAACATTGCCGGGATCATAGTCAATCGGCGGAGATTTGGAAAACCCGAAGTGTAAAATCGTGTGGAAAGGGGTGTTTCCCGGTTTCGCGGAACCAGGCGCCTTTGGCTCCGACAGCGGGCGGCGAGGTCCCATGCATGACCGTCTTTCCGAGCCGCGGACCCCGCCTGCACTTCCGGACGGCAGGGCTTCCTTCCACACCTTTGAACGCCGGGGCCGTTCCTCAAGAATCCTTGGGGCTGGAGCAAAGCCCCAGCTATCGCTTTTGCACCCACAGATTCTGCGGAAGTACCCGAAAAAAATGGGAGAGGGAAATGTTGCACTGTGAATCCGGGACAGGTCCACTCCGTTTTCATCCGGAGTGGCGAGCGCGCCCCGTCATGCAGCCTTGTGCGTTTCCGGTGCGCTGGGATCACCCTCCCAACGCAATCCGCGGGCTCATATGAGTCGCTTCATCAGGGATCGGGCGCTGCATAGGGACGACCGTCGCGGAAACGCAACAAGCGGCGCTCAAACTCTTTTTCCAGCCGGGCGTTGCCCGATCGACGGGCGAGTTGCAATCCAATCTCGCCGAAGCGCGCGGCCTCGTCGAACCGACCGGCCTCGGCCAATGCCGTGGATAGGTTGAGAGGACAGGTCAGGTCGTCCGCCGGCAGGGCGTCGCAAAGCTTCTCTGCCCAAACCACGGCCTCTGATCCGTCGCGTACCCTCGCATCGGGATGTGTCGCCAGAAGTTGCGTGAAGAAGTCCAACAGTTCCGTTGCCTCCATGTTTTGAGATGCCGCGGCGCGAAGGACGGGGAGGGCTTCGGCAGCCTGCCCTCGATCCGCCAGGATTTCGGCCATCGAAAGGGCGGCTCGCCAGCGTTTCGGGTTCACCGATAGGGCCGATTGATAAGCGTCCAGAGCATCGTCGGGTCGATGCGTCGCCCGGCAAAGATCACCCCAATGGTTGAGTGCGACGGCATCTTGGGGGTTCAGTTCAAGGGCCCGGAGATAATGAGGCTCAGCCGCTTCAAATCGCCCATTCCTGGCCAGAGCGTCTGCTAGGTTCGCTCGAGCCACGGGGCTGTGCGGGCTGACGCGGACGCCAAGCTCCCACAGGTCCAGTGCGTTATTCCAGTGCGTTGTTTGCATGAATGTCGCCGTTGCCAAGACGCCCACCCAGATCAAACACAAAATGGGTACGACCGACCGGCTACGCGATTTCCCGCCAACCGATTGAACCGGTGCATTCCGCGTTACCCACCAAGCCGGCAACAGTGTCAAGCCGAGGCACGAAAGATAGCTGTACCGATCCGCGACGAGTTGGGGCCCGCTCTGCGCAAATCCAAGAACCGGAAGTATCAACACGATGTAGGCAGCGGTCGCGGCGGCCAGCCCGGGTGCGCGCCGGCGACAGCGATAAAGGGCGACGAGCGATGCGATAACCAGAGCCGCACAAATCCAGATTCGCGGGCCGAGCGCTTCACCGCGCGGCGGGATTTGATAGATCGGTCCTAATTGGGTCGGAAGTATTGACTTCCACACGTAGAAAACGATCCCGAAGACGGCCTGACTCCATCGTGCCGGCCAGTCGTGTTCCGCCAGCGTGAGAAGTGCCCCGCCTTTTTCCTGCGCGATCAGGGCCACGTAGGCCGCGACTCCGCCCAGCACGGCGAAGGGTATCTTTTCAATCCAAACGCGCCGTACGGAAGAGTTCCACCAGCCGGTGCGGCCACCCAGGCGGCGAAGAGGATAAATATCCAGGATCACCAGCACGGCGACCGCGGTCATGGCCCCAGCCTTGGCCGACAGCGATAGGCCGTAAAAAACAAACGATAAGAGATACCATTTAAGATTAGTTGCCTCGGTGAGTTCCGTGCCCTCTCGCGCGGCGCTTGAGCCAACGGCACGCAGATAACAGAGCACGCAAGCCATAAACAGGCCGCCGCTCAAAACGTCTCGTCGTTCGGCCAGCCATGCGACCGACTCCACTCGCAAGGGGTGCACGGCGAAAAGTAAAGCGGCTATCCCTGCGGCAAGGGTCAAGTTGTTTCTAGGTTCGGCCCCGTTCGATGCCGCCACTCGGACAAGTAAACCTCTGGAAACGAACAGCCAAAGGACGGCTGAGGCAGCATGGAAAAGAACGTTTGTCGCGTGGAACCCTGCCGGGCCGCCTCCCCAAAGCTTGAAATCGAGCCAAAAAGAAAGCCAGGTTAATGGCTGGTAGTGCCCCGCGAACCAGGTCGAGAACATCCAATTGAAATTCTCCGAGGTGAGCGTTTGATACCGCGTGTTTTTCACCAAAAGGTCAACGTCGTCCCAATCCACAAACCCCGCCCGAAAGGCCGGAGAAAATGAAAGGAGCACAGTAAAAAACACGATCCCGGCAGCGACCAAAGAGATCTGTCCCCGGCCGTTCCCGACGTGCGCTTGACGATCGGTACAGGATTCGACAACCGTTTCGGCTGAACGTCGGCTTCGCACCAATTCATCGTAAAGTTTGCCAACGAGGGAACCAAGTCATAGCTTCCGAGGCACTGCCGCGAGCCTGTGGATTTGCAGCGATCGAGCGGACGGTTCCTCCCCTGGTCATTTCCAAACGATTCGGGTACAATGTACACCCTGTATGAAGGGGGTCGGTATTCAACAACATGGAGCCGCCGGCACATTGCGATTGGTTGTTCTATTGCTTGGCGTAACTGGAATCACCTCGCCGCTTCAGGCGGGTGATGCCACGCGCTATCGGCTGACGTTTCCCGGCCACACGCTGGGGGAACCGACCCACCCTGAAACGGCGATTGCCTGGGTTTCCTGGCTTCGCCAACGAGATTACGACGTGGCCGGTTTCCTACGGGCGGAATCGACCACCGATGTGATCATCCGACCCGGCGATTCCCTGGAAGCGCTACTTCAGATCGGGTTCAAAACGATCGAAAGCGAACCCTCCGGACCTTTGTCTCCCGCCGAAAAAGCGCTTGCACCCCCTCCCGGCTATGTCGATCCCGCAGCGTTAGAAGCATTTCTGATCGATGAGGCCGCGGATCACCCGGCGATCACCCGGCTCTTCGTGATCGGGCAATCCATCGAGGGCCGCGACATCTACGCGATGGAAATCTCAAACAATCCGGGTATCGCGGAGGACGAACCGGCGCTGCTCCTCAACGGCCTGCACCATTCCCGGGAAGTGGTCACGCCGCACGTGGTCATGGATGCCATTTCGTATTTGACCGACGAATACTTCGCCGGCAATCCCGTCGTCGTGGATTGGGTGAATCGCTACAAGGTCTTCTGCGTCCCAATGGTCAATCCCGACGGCAGTCATCGCGTCCACAATGTGGACGATTTCCATCGCAAGAATCTTCGGCCGGTCTGCACCGACTCGAACCCCGGCGTCGATCTGAACCGCAACTACCCGTATCACTGGGGATCGGGCACGGTCAATTGCGAACGCGGAACCGGATCGAGCGGAATGATGTGCAACGACACCTACCGAGGAACCGGTCCGGGCTCCGAGCCGGAAACGCAGGCGATGATGGACCTCGCGGCCGAGCAGCGTTTTGTCATCGCCGTTTCCTATCACTCTTACGGCCAGTTCATCGACTATCCGTATGCCTGCAACGACGGCAACCCGGACCAGCGAATGCCCGAGCACAACGTGATCGACGAGTTGATGAACGGCGCGGCCGCCGGGATCGACGCGGCCGGTGGACCTCTCTACGACGTGTACTCTCCCGTAGCCATTGGCCCGGTTAACGGCGACGACACGAGTTGGTACTACGCGCACGCCGGCACGTACCCCTTGATCATCGAAGTCGGCACCTCCTTTCAGCCGACGTTTTCCGTGGGAATGACCCAGGTGGCCCACAATCGCGGTGGATGGCTCTATCTTCTGGATCGGTTAAGCGGCCCGCGAATCGACGTCCGCGTCGTGGACCATTTGACCGGTCAGCCGCTGGTGGCCCAGGTCGAGCTGCTCGACTTTGTATTTGATACGGGTGAACTGCCCCGGCAATCGGACCCGACTTTCGGCCGGTCCCGCTGGCTGGTTACGGGAAACGACGCCTATTCGGTTCGTGTGTCCAAGGCGGGTTATCAAACTCGAACCGTACCGGTGTCGGTGGGCGCATCTCCCGTCAGCCTGACCGTCCTGCTTGTGCCCGAAGGAGTGAAACTTGGCGACGCCGAACCCGATGGCGACACGGACATGAAAGACTACGTTCCCTTTCATCATTGCCTGGGCAACCCCTCGCCGGGTCCTTCCTGCCGGGTTTTTGACTTGAATGCCGACGAGCAGATTGACTTGCAAGATCATCAGGTAATGCAGGTTCTGCTTCAGGGGCCGCGGTAACCGATGCACGGCGCGGAAATCGCGACGGATGGGTCGACGTCTCTCGCGTGCCAATCTTTCTGATCGGGTGCGTTGAACCGGTCGGCATCCGTTCATGAAAGACATGAGGGGTACGCCGGCACCAGCGCGTCACCGAACGCGACCAGCCGCTCATCCAGCTCGGCCGCGCGATGGATCGTGGCGGCGCTCAATGAGACGGTGGCTTCCCGGTGTAGAAACACAGGAGCAATTTGAGCGAGATCGATCCATACGCCGATTCACTCACCCCCATCGCTTCCCTCTGCTCACCCGCGCGAAGTCGGCAGCCCGTCGTCAGGATTGCCGCGGCGATAAGCAGAAGGCGAGACAAATCAACCCTCTTGCGGCTCGTGAACGCCGGCATCTTCAGTTCGGAGGGGATCGACTCAGGCCTTCGCGGTTGCCGGCACTCGACTCGCGGTTGCTTTCGCCCGTTTGGCGGCTTTGGCCCGGTAGAGGTCCCGGTCGGCGGAGCGTAGCAGCGTTTCAGCGTCGCAGGGCTCGCCCGGCCGAACGCAACCGATACCGAAACTCATCGCGGTGCGGACGGTGGGCATCTGGCGGGCAAGGTCGCCGTCGAACTGTTCGGCCAGCCTCTCGGCCATGACCAGGGCCGATTCGCTCGACGTGTGCGGCAGCAGCAGAATGAACTCGTCCCCGCCAAACCTCGCGGCGACGTCGGCGGCGCGAAGCTCGCTCTGAATCGTCGCGGTAGCCAGAAGCAACACGTCGTCACCCGTGTGATGACCAAACCGATCGTTGACTTGTTTGAAATCGTCCAGGTCGATCATCACGCAGGAGAGTTCCCCGTTGTAGCGGATGGCCTCGGAAATCTGCTGATCGAGTACTTCGTTGAAATACCTGCGGTTGTACAGACCGGTAAGCGGCTCCCGCGAGGCCAGTTCGCGAAGCTGCTGCGTGCGCAGCGCCACCCGCTCCTCGAGCTGATTGTTTAGCTTCACGATGCGCTCGTGGGTCTCCTGGTGCAGGTCCGCCATTCGATTGAACGTTCCGGCCAACCTCCCGATCTCATCGCGCCGCGTTACCTCGCTGCGAACCTCCCATTGTCCGTGCGAGAACCGGACCATGACTTCGTTTAACGCTTCGAGCGGCGAAATGACCCTGCGAACGAGAAGGAACCCCAGCGGGATCGCCAACACGGCCACCAATGTTCCCAACCCGATGAGAATATCAAGACGGCTGCCGAGCATGCGCGACCAACCCGCGGCGGTCATTCCGATCCGTACGTATCCGAGCAAACGCGAGTTCGGATGCCCGTTCCCCGGTAGATTCGCTTCGTACGATGTCACCGGATACATCACGTCCAGGAGCGGCTCCGAGGATCGCACGGACTGTAGAACTTCAGGAATCCCACGGACGGCGTCGTCGAGCGGACGTGACGTGCGCAGCTTGCTCAGCCGGCCGGCCTGGTGCAGTTCCTCGGCGACCAGTTCGCTGAAATCCACGTCGTAGAACACGACATAGAGGAGGGGGTCGCCGTTGGCACTTTTTCGAGCGAGCATGGAAAGCGCCGCCGTGTTCCGTTCGGCGAGGGTCGGAGCGGCCGCCCGGGCGAGTACGGCGCCAAGCTGGGCGAGCTGATGGTGGTGATGAACCCGATTCAACTCGATGCTGGAGTGGAGCAGATAACCCGCGACCCCCGCGGTAATCGTGACCACGAGCACGACGACAAAGACCATCACCTTGCACGGCAGGCTGAGCGCTGCGGCGGCGAGACGGCCCCAAAGCGTGGGGTCCGACGGGTTGGATGGATCGTCGCGGTTGGTCTCGGCCATGGCAGAACACCTAAGAAAAGTCCGGCGAACATCGTGTCGAAACGACCGTACTTCTACGGGGTCGATACGCCGTTGTTCTCGGTATCGACGGCTCCCCGAAGGCACTCAAGGCTCCTCGGGCCGTTCGGTTCCAACGCCCCGTCGGCGACGAATCATGGTGTTTGTATGGGACATTGTGCCGCGGCCCGATAAGCCGGACACGGCGAGAACCCCACCAAGGAGCGGCAGGAAACTCACCTTGATACGGCTATACTCTCGAATGCAGGGGGCAGGAGTTTGGGGACGTGAACATGCGTGCCGCATTCACTCGAATTCTGTTTCCGACGGATTTCTCCGCCACGTCTCTGGGGGCCTTGCCTTACGCTCTCTTTCTTGCGGACACCTTCGACGCCCGGTTGCACGTCCTGCACGTGGTCGACGAAGCCTCCATGTACTGGACGGCCATGGGTCCCGAAGGCGCGCCGATCGGCCCCGGTATCGATGATCTGATGGTACTCGGTCAAACCCGAATGGACGCCTTTGCACGCGAGCATTTGCAGAAACTCAAACTGCCCGCGAAGGTCGAAGTCCGCACGGGTCGGCCGTTTGCCGAAATCATTTCCTACGCCCGCGAGCACTTGATCGACGTGATCGTTCAGGCCACCCACGGCCGCGGGGCCATCGCCCACATGCTGCTCGGCAGCACGGCCGAGAAGGTCGTCCGCAAAGCCCCGTGCCCCGTCCTGACCGTCCGCACCTCGGGCCACGAGTTCGTCATGCCATAGATGGAACTCAGGCCTCTGCGTGTCATGGCATCGGCGTTTTTCGTACCACTCGCAATCTGTAAATGCGGCTGGCGGATCAAGTCAAGTGACGCTCTAAGAGGGTGTGTGAGAAGGGGTATTCTTGCCGATAATAGCTGAAATTCGGCAAGGAGGACCCAGTTATGGCAAGGAGTGCCTATCCCAGCGATCTGACGGATGCGCAATGGCAACTGCTCG
>Ga0187893_10004244_pt1 | contig 27593 bp, 21 predicted proteins | sample MA1701074metaG_FD_139574 | JGI IMG/M metagenome (GOLD analysis project Ga0187893, IMG submission 139574) | White microbial mat communities from a basaltic lava cave in the Kipuka Kanohina Cave System on the Island of Hawaii, USA - MA170107-4 metaG ... | reverse complement strand
CGACATCTACGAAATCCTGATGGCGCCGCTCGTGGTCGGGCCGGCCATTCAGGAGCTCACGGGCTACAAACCGGGAACTCCAGACTTCAACTTGTGGACCGGTCTGTTCTTCTGGGTGCCCGCGTTGGTCGGCGGCGGCTTCGGGTTGATCGGCGGCTACCTGACCGATCGATTCGGCCGGCGGCGCGTCCTCGTCTGGTCGATTCTGCTCTACGCGTTCTCGGCATTCGCCGCGGGATTCTCCACCAACGTGACGATGCTGCTGATCCTGCGCTCCACGACCTACATCGGCGTCTTCGTGGAATTCGTCGCGGCCGTGGCGTGGATCGCCGAGATCTTCCCCGATCCCAAACAGCGCGAGGCGGCGCTCGGCTACACGCAGGCGTTCTCGTCGATTGGCGGCCTGATGGTCACGGGCGCGTACTACATCGCGGTGACCTACGGCCAGCAGCTTCCCGAGATCGCCGGCGGACACGCGCCGTGGCGCTATACGTTGATCTCCGGCGTCATCCCGGCACTGCCGTTGATCATCATTCGCCCCTTCCTGCCGGAATCACCCGCGTGGCAGCAGAAGAAGGCCGCGGGCACGCTGCGGCGGCCGTCGATCGCCGCACTGTTCACGCCTGAACTGCGCCGTACGACGATCGTGACGACATTAATGTTCGCGTTCGCCTACGGCGCCGCGTTCGGCGCCATCCAGCAGATGCCGCGCATCGTCCCGGGGATCGAGGAGGTCAGGACGCTGACGCCGCCACAGATTCAGCAGACGGCAAGTCAGGTGCAGGCTTACCAGGAATTCGGCGGGTTGGCCGGGCGTTTTCTGCTGGCGGTGCTGGCGCTGAGGATCGTGTCGCGGCGGCGTTTGATTCGCACCTTCCAAATCCCGGGCCTGCTCGCGATGCCGCTGGTGTTTTACTACGCGCCGACGCAGAGCCTCGAGATGACGCAATGGGGCATGTTCATCGCCGGCGTGTTCACGGTCGGCCAGTTGAGTTTCTTCGGCAACTACCTGCCGCGCGTGTATCCGACACACCTGCGGGGTACTGGTGAAGGCTTCGCGGCGAATATCGGCGGCCGGATGTTGGGAACCGGCTTCGCATTCGTGACCGCGACGCTGGCCACCTACGCACCGGGTGCGACGCCGCCGTTGCGGCTCGCCTTCGCCGCGGCGGTGGTCGGCACATTCGTCTATATTGCGGGGCTGACGTGCAGCTTCTTCCTTCCCGAGCCCAAGAGCGAAGAGCTTCCGGAATAGCGCTCGCGCTCGCGATCGCGTTCTGGCACGTCGCCGCCGCCGCGCAATGGCCGCAGTTTCGCGGGCCGGGATCAACCGGCGTCGCCGAATCAACGACGCTGCCCGACACCTGGAGCACGACGCAGAACGTGCGGTGGAAGACCGCGATTCCCGGCCACGGCTGGTCGTCGCCAATCGCGTGGGGCAACCGCGTGTTCGTCACGTCGGTCATTTCCGCAGCGCCGGTAGAAGCGCCGCGAGGCGGGCTGTACTTCGGCGGCGAACGTCCCACTCCGCAGATCGAACACCGGTGGATGGTCTACGCGATCGATTTCGACACCGGCAAGATCGTGTGGCAGCACGAGGCGCATCGCGCGATTCCACCGCAGGCGCGGCATCTGAAAAACACTTACGCTTCAGAGACGCCGGTGACGGACGGACAGCGGCTCTACGTCTCGTTCGGCAACGTCGGCATCTTCGCCTACGACTTCAACGGCAAGCTGCTATGGTCGTCGCCGGTGAAGGCGCGGCCGACGCATAACGGCTGGGGCACCGCGTCTTCTCCGGCACTGCACGACGGTCGCCTCTACATCGTCAACGACAACGACGGCGGGTCGTATCTCACGGCCATCGACGCGGCGACGGGCAAGACGATCTGGCTCGTCGAGCGTCGCGAAGAAACCAACTGGTCAACGCCGTACGTGTGGCAACACAGCGGCCGCACCGAAATTGTCACCACTGGAAAAGGGCTGATCCGGTCCTACGATCTCAACGGTCAGCAACTGTGGCAGCTTGGTCCGATGTCGAGCATCGTCATACCGACACCGTTCTCGAAATTCGGGCTGCTGTACGTGACCTCGGGTTATGTCGGCGATCCGATTCGGCCGGTCTACGCGGTGAAGCCGGGCGCGTCGGGCGACATCTCACTGGCGAAGGGCGACACCGCGAACGCTTCGATCGCGTGGTCGCTGCCACAGGGCGGACCGTATAATCCGTCGCCGATCGTCTATGGCGACTATTACTACACGCTGTTCGACCGCGGCTTCCTCACCAGCCACGACGCGCGCACCGGCAAAGAGATCTATACGAAAGTGCGTCTCGATCCCGCGGCGGGTGCGTTCACGGCGTCGCCGTGGGCCTATAACGGCAAACTGTTCGCGATGAGCGAAGACGGCGTGACCTACGTTATCGAGGCCGGCCCGGAATACAAGTTACTCGGACGGAACTCGCTCGACGAGTTCACGATGGCGTCGCCGGCGATTCACGAGGACAGCCTCGTCATTCGCACCGCCTCCAGCCTGTATAGAATAAGCCTCCCCCAGAAATGACCTCGTCTCACTGATCGGAAATTCTTCGATCGTTGCTGAGCCCGACGCGTCCAGGTCACCCCATTGTCAAAAAGGTGTCAAAAAGGTGTTGCCAGAGCCAGTCGACGATGGCATCGTCGTCAGTAACGGGGTTTCGAGGAACGTGGCTTTCCAAACGCTCACGGGGCTTGTCGATATGAACGATCGCGATCGTGACGAACTTCTGTCTGCGGCAACCGATCGCTTCGAACGCCGCCTGGCCGAAGAGTGCGGCAAGACCCGAGCCGAAGTCGGCGACCTTCGAGCGGAAGTTGGGCGGCTTCACATCGATGTGACCCGTCAAGTGGCCGACGTCCGCCTCGAAGTAGCGGACGTGCGCCTCGAAGTGGCGGACATCAGGCTGGAAGTCAGCAAGGCCCGGCACGACTTCACCGAGCAGTTCGGAATCTTCAGAGCCGCCGCCGAGACCCGACACAGCGAACTGCTGAAGTGGGCCTTCGTCTTCTGGCTCGGCCAGGCGATGGCGGTTGCCGGATTGATGGTCGCCCTGCGCTAGCCGTGTCCCGCGTCAGCAGCCGATGACGCGGCGGTGTGTATTACAGTAGTGACGTATGAGTCATACGCTTACTATTCGCCTTACACGCGAACTGTCCGACTGGCTGCGTGGGGTCTCAGCAGCCACGGGTGTCCCGCAAGGCAAGATCGTTCGCGATCAGCTCGAAAAAGCGCGCGGCTCCGGATCGAAGCGCCGCTACATGCGTCTCGCCGGCGCGGTGCGGGGCGCTCGTGATCTGTCGACTCGCAAGGGTTTCGCGAGGTGAAGGGCATCGCCGACACCGGCTTTCTGGTCGCGTTCGCCAACCGCCATGACGAACATCACGCCTGGGCGGTGGGCGTCGCGGCGCAGCTCGATGGCCCGCTGCTGACGTGCGAGGCGGTGCTCGCGGAATGTGCCTTTCACCTCCAGGACGCGGTCGTCACCATCGATATGGTTCGTGACGAACTGGTGACGATCGCGCTGGACGTCACCAAGGAGCTGCCGCACCTGCGGGGTCTCGCCGCGCGGTATCGGAATCGCCGGCCCGATCTGGCCGACCTTTGCGTCATCCGCTTGAGCGAACTGCATCCGGCGAGAACCGTGGTCACCGTCGATGAAAGCGATTTCCGCGTCTATCGGCGCAACAAGCGCGACGCCATCCCGCTGGTCGTCCCGCCGAAATCGACCCGCCGCTGACGCGGCGCGCCGCGGGGGATGTGGCTCGCCAGCTCGGCGTGTAGAATGGCGCCGACCCGTTGACATGAGCCTCGCCGCCGGAGCCCGCCTGGGGCCCTACGAGATCGTCTCGCCCCTCGGCGCGGGCGGCATGGGCGAGGTGTATCGCGCCACCGATTCGCGCCTCAATCGGACGGTCGCGATCAAGGTCCTCTCCGACGAGTCCGCGGCCGACGCCGATCGCCGCGAGCGGTTCGAACGAGAAGCGAAGGCAATCTCGGCGCTCGATCATCCCAATATCTGCGCGCTCTACGACGTCGGCGAGCACGAGGGCACCTACTTCCTGGTCATGCCATGCCTCGAGGGGCAGACGCTGGATGAGCGGCTCAAGAAAGGAGCGCTGCCGCTGGACCAGGCGATCAAGTGCGCGATTGAAATCGGCATCGCGCTCGACGCCGCGCATCGACACGGCATCGTCCATCGCGACCTCAAGCCCGGCAACATCATGTTGACCAAGACCGGTCTGAAGCTGCTCGACTTCGGCCTGGCCAAACTGAAAAAAGATCAAGGCCCGATGGGCAACACGACCATCGCGAGCGGCACCGGCATCGGCACGTTGTTGGGCACGATGCCGTACATGGCGCCGGAGCAGATCGAAGGCCGCGACGTTGATGCGCGCAGCGATATCTTCGCGCTCGGCGCGGTGATCTACGAGATGGTGACGGGTCAGCGCGCGTTCAAGGGTGAGACGCCGGCGAGCGTGATCGGCGCGATTCTGAAGGACGAGCCGGCACCGCTGAAGACGCTGAAGCCGCTGACGCCGGCGGCGCTCGATCACGTGGTGAGCGCCTGCCTGGCGAAGGATCCCGATGAACGCTGGCAGTCGGCCGCCGACATCGCACGCGAGTTGAAGTGGGTTGGCCAGAGCGGCAGTGACGTCGTCGCGGTCCGCTTGCCGAAGCCGCGATCGGGATGGCGGGCCGCAGCAATCACCATCCTCGTGGCCGCGGCCGTCGCCGCCATGGCGTGGCCGGCGTTGCGGCCATCGACCGCCGCGCCGCCGGTGATCCGATTCGGTCTGGAGCCGCCGCCGGATCATGTATTCGTTGGCAGCATCTCGAGCATCAGTATTCTGCAGTTCGCGCTATCGCCCGATGGACGGCATGTCATTTTCGTTGCCGGCCGGCGCGGTACTGAACCCGTGCTCTTTCTTCGCGCGCTCAATGACGTTTCGGAGCGAAGGCTGCAGGGCACGGAAGGCGCCGCCGACCCATTCTGGTCTCCGGACAGTCAATCGGTAGGGTTCTTCGCCGGCGGCCGGCTGAAGACGTTGCACCTCGGCAGCGGCGAGGTGCGGGAGATCTGTCGAGCCTCGCGGGCGTCTCGGGGTGGGGCGTGGAGCGCGAACGGTGTGATCGTGTTCGGCGGCGATTCTGGTGCTGGACTCTCGAAGGTCGACATCGCCACGGGAGTCGTCGAAACGGCGACGCGCGGCGCGGAGTTGATGAACTCCCATCGCTGGCCGTCGTTTCTGCCGGATGGACGTCGCTTCATCTTTTACGCACGCGGTGAGCGCGCCCACCGGGGCCTGTACGTCGGCTCGCTCGACAGCATGGAGCCGATCCGCTTCCTCGAAACCGTCTTTAATGGAGTCTACGCGAGCGGCCATCTGGTGACGGTCAGGGACGGCGCTCTGCTGGCCTACCCCTTTGACGAGGCCAACCTGCGGCTGACCGGGGATCCGATTCAGATCGCCGATCGACTCGGTGGATCGAGCACACAGCGCGCGGCCTTCTCGCTGTCGAACACGGGAATGCTCGTGTATGCCGGCGGCACGAATGAAATCCATCGGCTCAGCTGGTTCGATCGCACTGGACGCGAGAGCGACCCGCAGCTGTTACCGGGTAACATTGCCACCTTCCTGTTGTCACCCGATGCGAAACAGCTGGCGGCGACACGCGTCGATCCGGACCTGAACACGACCGATATCTGGATCAGCGATTTCGATCGCGGCGCCTCTGCACGATTCACGCTCGACCCGGCGAATGATATTTCACCAGTCTGGTCGCACGACGGCGCGCGCATCGTGTTCCGCTCCGATCGTTCCGGCGACAACTGGCTCTACACGAAGGCCGCGAGTGGCGGCGCCGCGGACCAGCAAGTCACCGCCTACAACGCGTCGAATCCGACGGACTGGTCCGCTGACGGCACACTCGTGATGTTTCATCAATCGCTGGCCGGGACCAACAGCGATCTTGGTCTGGCCGCCGTCGGCGGCGACGCCAAGAAACCGGAGTTCATTGTCAACAATGCGTTTGACGAATACGACGGCCGATTCGCTCCTGGCGGAAAGTGGATCGCCTACGTGTCAAATGAGTCGGGCCGATCGGAAGTCTACGTGCAGCCATTCCCCGTGACCGGCAGCAAGTGGGTCATCTCGTCTGCTGGAGGGACCGAGCCACGCTGGAGGCGCGACGGCAAGGAGCTCTTTTACCTCGCTGCGGACGGCAAGCTGATGGCGGTAGCGGTGGAGACAGGGGCGGCATTCAAGGCCGGTCCACCGAAGGCTCTATTTCAGACGCGGATTCCACCGTCGATGAACCTGTTCCACACTTCGATTGATGTGACGGCTGATGGCCAGCGCTTCTTGATCAAGACACCGGTAACGGGCGCGCCAGCCGCGAAGTTGACGGTCGTCACGAACTGGCCGTCGGAACTCCCATCGAGGTGAAGTGCAGCAATGAACACGAAGAAGACGTTCGCATCCATCCTGTCGATCGCCGGCGTGGCGTCGGCGATCTTACTGGCTGCTCAACAGCCGCCACAGCTCGCAAACACCGTTCGTGCATATGTATCGATTGACGCACCCGTCGTCGCGCTGACGCATGCGCGCGTCATCGACGGCACCGGCGCTGCGCCGCGCGAGGATCAAACGCTGATCATCCGCGGCGGCAACATCGCGGCGATCGGAAACTTCGCGTCAACGCCCGTGCCTGATGGCGCGCAGACGATAGACCTCACCGGCAGGAGTGTAATTCCCGGGCTGGTGATGGTGCACGAGCACCTCTATTACCCGAATGGCCCCGGCGTCTATGGGCAGCTCGGCGAAAGTTTTTCGCGGCTGTATCTATCGGGCGGCGTGACGACGATGCGTACCGGCGGCAACGTCAACGGGTTCATGGATCTCAACATGATGCGGCTGGTCGAGTCGGGCCAGAAACCCGGCCCCGCCATCGACGCGACGGCGCCGTACCTGAACGGACCGAACACGTTCATCCAGATGCGAACGTTGAAGGGACCGGAGGACGCGCGGCGGCAGGTGCAGTACTGGACTGACGAAGGCGCCACCTCGCTGAAGACCTACATGCAGATCACCCGCGGCGAGCTGGCCGCGGCGATCAACGAAGCGCACCGGCGCGGCATCAAGGTCACCGGTCACCTCTGCTCGGTGACTTACGCGGAGGCCGCGGCGCTCGGCATCGACAACCTCGAGCACGGATTTTTCGCCGCCACCGATTTCGTCGCCGACAAGAAACCCGACGTCTGTCCGGGACAAGGCGTCGGCCAGAAAACCATCGCTGCCCTCGACGAAAACGGCGCGCCGTTCAAGACGCTGGTGCAGGCGTTGATCAAGGCGAATGTGGCGCTGACCTCAACGCTGACCGTGTTCGAGACGTTCACGCCCGGGCGGCCGAAGCCGCCGGGGATTGACGTGCTCACGCCGCAGCTGCGCGAACAGTTCGACCAGAATTACGCGCGAACGCAGCAGAACAAGGAGTCGATCTATATCGCGCTGTTCCCGAAAGGCATGGCGCTCGAGCGCGCGTTTGCCCGGGCCGGGGGCTTGCTGATCGCGGGCACTGATCCGACGGGGGGCGGCGGCGTCATCCCGGGCTTCGCCAACCAACGGCAGGTGGAGCTGTTCGTTGACGCGGGTTTCACGCCGCTCGAAGCGATCTCGATCTCGACGCTGAACGGTGCGAAGTACCTCGGTCGCGACAAGCGCGTCGGCTCGCTGGTGGTAGGCAAGCAGGCCGACCTCGTGGTGATCAACGGCAACCCGGCGGCGACAATTGCCGATATCCGCAAGGTCGAAACCGTCTTCAAACAGGGCGTCGGCTACGACCCAGCGAAACTGATCGCTTCGGTCTCGGGAAAAGCGGGAATCTGGTAAGAATGTAGCCGTGACGCAACTGAAGAAAGAAGCGACCGCGATCGACAAGGCGGATCCCGTTGCCGTGGCATCAGCACGCGCCGTGGACTACCTGAAGAAGCAGGTCGACGCCAAGAAACCGAACGGTGAGGTGATCCGCGCGCTCGTCGTCGCCGGGGCCAAAGGCTACGACGTCGGCTCGACGCTCGATCCGGCGTTGCCCTTTCTGAAGGCGGCGGCGCAATGGCCCAAAGCCGATCGCATCGCGCTTGGTCACGCACTCGCAGCGGCGGAACGCCACGGCCGCGCGGCCAGCACCGATCTCACCGCAGCGGCGAAACTGCTGACCGCCGAACAGCAGCAGGACGGATCGTACGGATCGATCCTGGACACCTGGCGGGCGAGGCACACGCTGATCGAGTCGGGCATGCAGCCCGACGATGTGTGGGTCATCCTGATCGATCGGTGGGTGCGCGGCGTCTCGCAGATCGATACGACGCGCGAAGTTGCGGCGGCGTTGCTCGCGCTCGACCACTCGAGCGATGTGATGGCCGACAACCTGCGCCGTTCGAGTTTGAGTTATCTCCGCAACGCGCAATCGAAAGACGGCGGTTGGGGTCCCAAGGGCGACAAGCCCACGGTGGCTGACACCGCGCTGGCGATTCTGGCATTGAGCGTGCTCGACGCTGAACCGCGGCTGGCGCGCTCGACCTACCGCCCTGAAGAGCTCAAGGAAGCGATCGCTCTCGGTAAGCGGTTTCTCGCCTCCGCACAGCGGCCCGACGGCAGCTGGGCCGAGGGCGGGTCCACACCGTGGGCGCTGCTCGCGCTACTCGGACCGTGATCGTGCTGTTCGTGCTCGTGTCGTTGATGGCTGCCAGCGCCGCCGCCATGCAATCCAACAACGATGCGGCGATCGCACGCGGCGTCCGCTATCTCGCCGTGGAAGTGCCGAAGTGGAAGGCCGAGCATCCGTGTTATTCGTGTCACAACAACGGCGACGCCACCCGGGCGCTGCTGGTCGCGAGCGCCAAAGGCTACGACATCGGCACCGCTCTCGACGACACGCTCGCCTTCTTGAAACAGCCATCGCGATGGAATCAGACCCAGGCGGCCGAAGGGTTCGACGACAAGCAGCTCGCGCGCGTGCAGTTCGCAAGTGCGCTGGCCGTGGCGCACGGCTACGGGCGCGCTGCGCGCCGTGATCTCGAGAGCGCGGTGCGTCTGCTGATTGCCGATCAGCAGCCTGACGGCTCGTGGACGCTCGACCAGTCACAAAGCATCGCGTCACCGGCAACCTACGGCACGCTCATCGCCACGTGGTCGGCGCGCGCGACGTTGATGGTGTCGGGGCTCCCTGCAACTCATCCCGGCATCGCCCGCGCCGACGCGTGGATTCGCGGCGTCAAGCCGCAGAACGTAATTGACTGCGCGGCGACGATTCTCGCGCTCGATCGCGCCACCGATGCCGCCGCCGAGCAGCTGCGGAATGACTGCGTGATTCTTCTGGGCAGTGGTCAGTCACGGGATGGCGGCTGGGGGCCGTATGTCACGACGGCGCCACAAGTGTTCGATACCGCCATGGCGGTGCTGGCCTTGAGCACGATCGATCGCGGGGATGTGAGGACCGCGACCCAACGGGGCAAGGCGTACCTGGTCGGCCAGCAGCGGCCCGACGGCAGCTGGCCGGAAACGACCAGGCCCGCCGATCAGGAAAGTTACGCCCAGAGGATCTCCACCACCGGCTGGGCGCTGCTCGCGCTGCTTCGCTAACTTGGGACCAGGTGCCGATTTTTAGCGTTTCGCTAAGTTGTTGGCCAGGTTCATTAGCGATTCGCTAGTTTTCGGAACCTGGTCCCGACTTAGCGATTCGCTGATTTTCGGCACGCAGCGGCGCGAGATCGCCCTCGGATACGTCAACGACGTCGATCGTCGGCGGCTGGGCCGTGGCGTTCAGAAGAATGCGCGTCGGCCCAGCTTCGCGGCTCGAACCGAGCGCACAACCGAAACCACCGGCGCCGCTCGCGCATGCCGCAAAGAAAACGAGCGCGGCCGCGAGGACCGCGCTCTTCGAGCTCCGCATCATTCGCCTCGGCAGGCCCTTCGACTCGTTGTCACAACCTTGGTTGTGACAAACTCGCTCAGGGCAGGGCGACGACGTCGAGGTTGAGCACGCCGGCGTCGGTGCGCGCGAGCACGATCGTATTCGTGGCGTCGAGCAGGTCGAGCTGCTCCACGCCCTTCATGGCCGCGATCGTCTCATAGCCAATGCCCGCCTTTTCCGCCACACGCGAGGTGATGCTCGCCGCGTCGGCGAAGCCGTCGGTCGGAATCTTCATCACGCCGCGGCTGTTGTTCGACATCAGCAGGAATTCCTTGCCGTCTTTCTTGTAGACGATCATGTCGAGCGGACGATCGCGATTGCCCAGCTCGGCGATCGTCGTCCCCATCACCTTGGCGCCGGGGCGCAGACCGCTGACCGGGAACTTCACCAGCGGCGTGCAGAGATAGCCGGCGATGAGGTTGGTCTCGCCCTTCACCTTGTAGGGCACGAAGGTATAGACCGGCGAGCGCGTCTCGAACTGGCCGTGGTTGCCGTGATAAATCTCGACGCTGGTGCCGTTGTCGACGGTGTTGAAGGGATAGCTCACCGATCGCAGTTTCGACGAGAACTCCTCGTTCGACAGACCTGCCACATACAACCGGCCGTCGATGAAGGCCATGTCGGTGATCGACTGCGTCCGCGAGTTGCGGCGATCGTCCGGATTCGCTGCCGGCGCGTTCGGCAGATCAACCTTGCTGAACTTCAGGTCGGTGAACGAAATCACGTCAATCTTGCCGGCGCCGTCGATGCGCAGCAGCGCCGCCTGAGCGTTGGTGCCCTGGCCGCGCATCACCGACGCGAACGCGTTGCGCGTCTTGGGATGCACCACGAGATCGGTGACCGTGATCTCTTTCACGTCCGTTCCGAGCAACGCCGCCACCTTCTGGTCAAACGCCGGAATCGCCTTCGCGCCCGGTGCGCCGCCGGTGGCCGCCTTGCCGAGATCCAGCGCGAAAATCGAGGCCGCTTGCGTGTCGCCGGCGAACAGCACGCCGTCGGCGCTGAATGCCAGGGGACCGATGGCCTTGAACGAGGGATTGGTGCCGTTTGTGGAATTGGTCCGCTCGGCGGCGGGAACGCCGGACCAGGACACCACAACCGTGAGGATCAACGCCGGTTTCAGGAACAGGGACCGCATCAAGGGAACTCCTTTTCCGGACAGTTCACGGACGGATAGTATCTCCAATTACGGAGGGCCGCAGGAGACGTTTACTCGTCGCCTACCCGTCGCGGCCCCTTCTGGCCGTGCCGGCGATCACGATGCCGCGACAGCCCGCTACCCCAGCCGACGTCGAGCGCTTCGAGAGCTCATCAGGGACTAATAGCCGGTTTTAGGGTACCATCTACCGTAATTGCGTGATTAGTGCCAGTTATAGTGTCGTCACTGGTCGCGCTTTTTGAAAGGACAGAAGGGATGTTGAGACTGACTATTCGATGCCTGTTGGCAAGCGCGCTGCTGGCGTGCGCGTCGGTCGCCGCGGCGCAGCCTGCGCAGACCGGCACTATCGCAGGCAGCGTTGTCGATGCGTCCGGCGGCGTCATCCCGGGTGTCACGATTACCGCCATCAGCCTGGACCGTGGCTTCGAGCGCACGACGGTCACCGACGCGAACGGCCGGTTCGTCTTCCCCGCGGTGCCGATTGGACGCTATTCAGTAAGTGCCACACTGCAGGGATTCGAAACCGCGCAGGCTGGCGACAACCTGGTGGAAACCGACAAAACCACCACCTTGCCGTTCACGTTGAAAGTCGGCGCGCTGACCGACACGGTGATGGTGGTCGGCGACACTCCGATCGTGGACCCGACGACCGCGACCGTCAGCACCAGCCTGCGCCGCGAGGAGTTCGACAAGCTGCCGGTCGGCCGCAGTTATCAGGCGCTCGTCGGCGCCGCTCCGGGCGTGGTCGGCACTGGCAACGTCAACGCCCTCGGTGCGCTGACCAGCAACAACCTGTTCATCATAGACGCGGTCGATACCACCGACCCGACAACCGGCACGTTCGGCACGAACCTCAACTTCGAAGCGATCCAGGAAGTGTCGGTGTACACCTCGGCGGCGGGCGTCGAATACGGCCGTGCACAGGGCGCCATTGTCAACGTGATCACCAAGTCGGGCACCAATCGCATCGAAGCATCGGCGAAGTACATTTTTCTCAACGACGACTGGGATGCGCAGAATACGACGACCAGCGATGTGACGGGGGCGTCGCTTGAACGCGTCAAGTTCGACAAGGTCAACCCGGTCTACTCGTTCAGCGGCGGCGGTCCGCTGTGGAAGAACCACGCCTGGTTCTTCGGAACCTATGAGCTTGGTCAGAGCACATCGCCACAGCGCCAAACCGTGGGCCAGATTCCAGAAGACTTCCAGCAGGTTCGCGAGGACAAGTACCTCAACGTCCGCGGGACCTTCCAGCCCGCGGTGGGCCACACGGCGTGGGTCAAGTACTACCAGTCGCCGTCGGATGGGTTCGTCATCGACTACTGGAGCGCGGCGGCCGAGCGCGAATCGCTGACATCACAGAACCAGACCGCGGAGAACTGGGCCGCGCAGTGGAGCGGCGTGCTGAAGAACAACTGGTCGATGGAGGCGGCGGTCGCCAGTTACAGTTCACTCATCACCGTGGGCACGTTCGAGTCCAGCGGCCGGCTCGCGAATGCGCCGATCTTCAATATCGCTGAAAGCAAGTACTACAACGGCGCCACGTTCGACGGCTTCGTCGAACGGCCGCGCCAGCAGTTCAACCTCGCCAGCAACTGGTTCCTGTCGTTGGGCGGCCGGTCGCACAACGTCAAGGTCGGCTACGACTTCCAAAACCTCGAGTCGGGATCGCAGTTCGACTACCCGAACCGCCAGTTGTACTTCGCCGACTCGTACAATCAGGCCGCCAACACCATGGTCCCGGCATCGCGCCGCGATTTCGACTCCGGACCGTCGACGTCGACCGGCAAGATTCAGGCGGTGTTTGCTCGCGACAAATTCGAAGTCAGCGATCGCATCTCGCTGGAGGCAGGACTGCGCTGGGAGAAACAGACCGGCGCCAGCGACATCGGCACCGACACCGTCGACACCAGCGTGCTGACGCCGCGGTTCTCAGGCACGTTCGACGTCTCCGGCGACGGCAAAACGCTCATCGTCGGCAGTTGGGGGCGCTATTACTCGAGCATCATCCAGGGCTTCTCCGATGCGTTTGCCAACGTTCCGCAGCAGACCAACTACGACAATTTCGTGTGGACTGGCACCGCCTTCGCGTTCTCGAATCGCGTTCAGCAGGGCGGCTCGAGCTTCCGGCCGAACACCGATCTCAAGCCCTACTACATGGACGAAGGCACGATCGGGTTCCAGCGCCAGTTCGGCCAGAACATGGGCGCCGGGGCCCGCTTCATCACGCGCGGGTGGAACGACCTCATCGATGACGTTCGCACGTTCAATGCCGACGGCACGATCAATCGGCAGGTCGTGAACTACGACGCTGCCGAGCGCACCTATCGCGGCCTCCAGCTCACGTTCGAGCGGCGGTTTTCCGGCAACTGGAACGCGCAAGGCAGCTACACCTACTCGCGCACGCGTGGCAATCACTTCGCCAACAACTTTACGACCCTCGGCGATTACCTCGACGCCCAATGCCGGACCACAGCCGACCTCACCGTCGGCGCCGAAGGGGTGATTTCGTGCCAGGAGGTGAACAACGGCGCCAACAAGCACGGGGCGCCAATCTACGATCGCCCGCACAACCTCAAGCTGAACGCCGCCTACGTGCGGGCGCTCGGGCCGGTGAACGCGACGTTCGGCATGCTGACCGAGTACATCTCGAAGCGCCGCTACCAGAAAGAGCGTACAGTCAACGTGCTCAGGCCGGGCACTCTCACCAATGCCGGCCCCACGGCGACCTATTACTACAACGAGTTGGGCTCGGATCAACTCGAGGGCCTCGAAAACTTCACGGACTTCTCCACCGAGTTGATGTGGCAGATCGCCGGGACCAACCAGGCGGCGTTCAAAGCTGAAATCTTCAACCTCTTCAGCAACGAGGAAAAAATCATCAGCAACAACGTGACCTGGTGCGGCAACACCGCGACTGCGGCCTGCGCGACAGCCGTGCAGAATTTCGGCAAGGCCAGCGCGCGCGGGTCGTTCCTGCAGCCGCGGCGTTTCCGTTTCTCGCTGATCTATCGCTTCTAGCCGCGGCCGTTCTCCATGCTGCGGGCGCCCCTGAGGTGGGCGCCCGCAGCCCGTACGGACGACAGTCCGACGTAGACCATCGGCCGCCAAACCGGGCCATCAGGCCATCGGGCCGCCAGGCCATCAGGCCATCGGGGCATCGACAAGAGGAGCGTAGTACCATCGGGGTCTATGGTCGCGCTCCTACTGATGACCTTGCTACAAATCACTCCGCCCCCGAAGCCGCAGCCGGCGTCGCCAACATCGCCGAACCCGACGACACAGGCACCCAAGCCGCGCCCGTCGGGCAGCGCCACGACGACGGCCTTGCTCTTCATCACCGATACCGGCGGCAGGCCCCTCGAAGACGTCTCGATCAGCGTGATCGGACCGGTCGATCGCGAGGCGACGAGCCCGGCGAGTGGACCGACGCGCATTCAGGGTCTGCGGGCCGGAACCTATCGCGTGCGGTTCGAAAAAGAAGGCTTCATCACCTTTGAAAAGGAGATCACCTGGCGCGCGGGTACGGCGCAGCCGGAATTGTCGGTCACGCTCAATCCCGCTCCCAACGCGCCGCCTCCGCCGGTGGCGGCGCCGCCGCCGGCACCGGCACCGGTCAAGGCGGATCCGGTGGCGCCGAAACTGCCGCCGCCGGGAACACCAAAGACGCTGTCGCTGATCGACTATATCGAACAGAACCTGATCTCGACACGTGAGCCGCAGAAGGAGAATCTCGTCGGCTGCTCCGGTGTGGGACAGGCGCTGGTGTGGCAGATCCGCGAACCGTGGACCGGCCGGCAGCACCAATCGGCCGACGGCACGATCTACGTGATCGCCGGTGAAGGCACCTTGCGACTCGGCGATCGCGACGTGAACGTCACCAACGGCAGTTTTGCGGTGGTGCCGCGCGGCACCAGCTACGGCTTCACGCGTCGCGGCCGCAACCCGCTGATCGTCCTCGCTGTTCTCTCGGGAGCACCCTGCGCGGCTGATTGAACGCCTGTCTCGCACGAAGCTCGCAAATGGCGCCGAAGGCGGATAAGCTGATCGTCTAAGGACGATGGCAGACCGCGCCGAAGCGGCCTCCGGCCGCGAGGGCGGGCCACAGGACTTCATCAGAGAGATCGTCGCTGCCGATGTGGCCGCCGGAAAGAACGGCGGCCGCGTCGTCACGCGCTTTCCACCCGAACCCAACGGCTACCTGCACATCGGTCACGCCAAAGCGATTTGCCTCGACTTCGGCGTGGCGCAGGAATTCGGCGGCTCCTGCAACCTGCGCTTCGACGACACGAATCCGGTCAAGGAAGACGTCGAGTACGTGGATGCCATCAAAGACGATGTGCACTGGCTTGGCTTCGACTGGCAGGCCCGCGAGTACTACGCCTCCGACTATTACCAACAGCTGTATCAGTACGCCGAGCAACTGGTGCGCAAGGGAGTCGCCTATGTCGACTCGCTGTCGGCGGATGAAATCCGTGAGCATCGCGGCACGCTGACGGAACCCGGGAAGGATTCTCCGCATCGCACTCGCGGTGTGGACGAGAACCTCGATCTGCTCCGCCGGATGCGCGGCGGCGAGTTCGCCGACGGCGCGCACGTGCTGCGCGCCAAAATCGACATGCGATCGCCGAACATCACGATGCGCGATCCGGTCCTGTATCGCATCCGTCACGCCGAGCATCATCGTACCGGCGCGGCGTGGTGCATCTACCCGATGTACGATTTCGCGCATCCGTTGTCGGACGCCATTGAAGGCGTCACCCACTCGTTGTGCACGCTGGAGTACGTCGATCACCGGCCGCTCTACGACTGGGTGATCGAACACGCCAATCCGTCTGCCAAGCCGCGCCAGTACGAATTCGCGCGTCTCAACCTGAATTACACGGTGATGAGCAAGCGCAAGCTGCTGCAGCTCGTCGAACAGCAGCACGTCGACGGCTGGGACGATCCACGCCTGCCCACCGTGTCGGGACTGCGGCGCCGCGGCTACACGCCCGAGTCGATTCGCGAGTTCTGCAGCCGCGTCGGCGTCGCGAAAAAGGAAAACGTGATCGACGCCGGCCTGCTCGAGCACTGCGTGCGCGAGGATTTGAATCACCGCGCGCCGCGTGCGATGGCGGTGCTGCGCCCGCTGAAGCTGATACTGACGAACTATCCGGCGGATCGGGTGGAGGAAATGGAGCTGGCCAACCATCCCGACCAGCCTGCGCTCGGCACGAGGCGCGTGCCGTTCTCTCGCGAGATCTGCATCGAGCGGGACGACTTCATGGAGGATCCGCCCAAGAGGTTCTTCCGCCTCGCGCCGGGCCGTGAAGTGCGGTTGCGCAGTGCGTATCTGGTGACGTGCACCGAAGCGATCAAGAACGGCGCCGGCGAGATCGTCGAGCTGCGCGGCACCTACGATCCGGCCACGCGCGGCGGCGATGCGCCCGACGGCCGCAAGGCGAAGGCGACGCTGCACTGGGTGGCGGCCTCGCACGCGGGCGACGCCGAGGTGCGGCTCTACGATCGGCTGTTCACATCGGAGGATCCCGAGGGCGATGCGGCGCGGGCCAACACCGACTTCACGTCGATGCTGAATCCGCGATCGCTCGAGATCTTGCGCGGCTGCAAGGTCGAGCCGCAGCTGATCAGCGCCGCGGCGGGAACGCGCTATCAATTCGAGCGGCAGGGATACTTCGTGCTCGATCCGGATTCCAAACCGGGCGCGCCGATTTTCAATCGCACCGTGTCGCTGAAAGACAGCTGGGCGAAGAAGAATAACGAATAACGGACTCGTTTACTCGCCCCCCGACCCCACGAACTTGTCCTCGTCGTCCGCGAACAACACGTTGAAGCTGGTGAGCGAGCCGTAGCTGCCGGTGATATAGGCCTGCAGCTTCAACTTCTGATCCTCAGGCAATTCCGACGCGTTGATCTGTTGCTCGAGCGTGCGCAGGCGATTGCGCACCATCACGATCTTGTTGAAGAACGATTCGATCGGCCAGGTTTTTTCCTGCAGGCCAGGCTTGCCGGGGCGCAGCACCAGCTCGCCGCCGCGCCACTTCTCCGCCGGGGCGACCGGGGTGAGGCCGCTTTCTTCACGAATGACGCGGCGAATCGCTCGCTCGAGATCAGTGTCGGATGGCTGAGGCATAGGGAGTTCCCTGTGGTCCGCCTTCGCACCGCGTTCTGCTTCGTTACTGCGCGGTGCTACGGCGGATCGGGGCGGCTGCGCCAGTCGCGCGCCGCCCCGATAGTTATGCTCGCTGCGGCAAAAGTCGCAGGCGACCCGCAGCGGCTGCGCGTTGGCGTCGACCACGATCACCGTGTGCGTGCGATCTTCGTGACACTGCCGGCAGTGGTCCTCGACCGACTGGCCGGCGCGATACTGGCGAGGCGCCGTCATCGAATGTCCGATCTTACGCGCGTTCGCGTTACGCTGGCAGCAGGGCCATGACCTACACGATTCGACCCGCTACCATCGCCGACGTTCCGTACATCGTGCGGCATCGCGAACAGATGTTCCGCGACATGGGCATCCCGGCGCTGTTCGAGGAAATGACCGCCGGCATGGAGTCGTGGCTGCGGCATGCGATTCCCTCGCACACCTATCGCGGCTGGCTGGCGATCGCGGAGCGGGGCGACGTGGCGGGGGGCGGCGGATTGATCGTGATCCCCTGGCCGCCAGGCCCGATCTCGCTGGATCCGCGCTGCGGCTTCGTGTTCAACGTCTACACCGAACCGGCGCATCGGCATCAGGGGCTCGCCCGTCAATTGATGGAAGCGATGCACGCGTGGTGCCGCTCGGAAGGCGTCGAGCGCATTGTGCTCAATGCCAGTGCCTTCGGCCAATCACTGTACGAGTCGATGGGCTACGTTCCAACGGATGAGCCGATGATGCGCCTCCGGCTGTAAGGTTTTGCCGCCCCGCCGGACTATTCCGGCATGACTCACCGCGTTCGGCTCCTGCTGGCCGCCGTCGTGCTCATCGCCAGCGTCGAGTCCATTTCGCTGATACCGTTTGCGGCCATGCCGGCAGCACCGCCAGCCGGGCTCCCGCTCGAGCCGTGTCACGTGAACGGCCTCGCTGAAGAAGTGCTCTGCGGCGTGCATGAGGTGTTCGAAGACCGCGCCGCCGGCGCGGGCCGACGACTGTCGATTCACGTTGCGGTGCTGCCCGCACTACGTCGAACGGTGCAGCCGGATCCGCTTTTCCTGATGGCCGGGGGACCCGGTCAGGGTGCGCGCGGCCTGGCGGGCCCGGCCGGACGCTTCTTTCGCGACATCCGCCGCTCTCGCGAGATCGTCCTCGTCGATCTGCGCGGCACCGGCGCGTCCCATCCGCTCGAGTGCGACTGGGGCGGCGACGAGCTCGCCTCGATCACCGACGCCGATGCCGCCGGCGCGGTCAGGCGCTGTGCGGCCGCTCTCGATGCCGATCCGCGGTTCTACACGCACCGCGAGTCGCTCGCCGATCTCGACGAGATCCGCGCCCGCCTCGGATACGAACGCATCAACCTCTGGGGTGGATCGTGGGGCACGCGCGCGGCGCTGCTCTACGCGCTGCGCTATCCGGCGCACACGCGCAGCGTCGTGCTCGACGGCGCAGTCCCCCTGACACTGGATTTCCCAAGCACCGCGTCGGCGGACGCACAGGCGTCGCTCGATCGCGTCATCGCCTCCTGCATGGCCGACGCCGAGTGCCTGACCACCTATCCGGAGCCGCGCGCCGATCTCGCGAGGTTGCTGGCCCGATTGAGCGCCGGCGATATCTCGATCACAATCCCGCATCCACGCACCGACATTCCCGCCGCTGTCCGGCTCTCGCCTGGCGTAGCCGTGGACATCATCCGCGGCGCCCTCTACGTTCCGAGGGACGCTGCCAGTGTGATGTTCCTCGTCAGGCAGGCGGCCGACGGCAATTTGGCGCCGCTGATAGCGCAACTCGTTCAAACCGCGTCGTGGTCGACCGAAGACATGGCGATGGCCGCAACCATGTCGGTGCTCTGCTCCGAAGACCTCCCGGTGACGACCGCCTCGGTGACGCAGGCCGCCGCCGGGTCCGTCTTCGGCACTTCCTACGCCGACAGCTGGCGTGCCCGCTGTGAGGCGTGGCAGGCGGGACCTCGACTCGACGAGTCTCGCGACGCCGTCAGCCAGGCGCCTGCGCTGATCCTCTCGGGCGGCCACGATCCCGTCACACCACCACGCACCGGTGAACTGATGGCGCGCCACTTCACGCGTCACCGCCACATCGTCGTGGACCACGCAGCGCACAACACGTCGTTCTCGGGATGTGTGCCGCAGCTCATCGCGCAGTTCATTGCCGACGGACACGGCGATGCGCTCGACGCCGGCTGTGTCGCCGGTGTCGCGTGGCCGCCGTTTGTGGTCGGCACCGCGGGGAGCCGGCCATGATCGCCGTGCGCAACCTCCGTAAGACGTTCGGATCCACGACAGCCGTGCACGACATCTCGTTCGAGGTGCCGAACGGATCGATCACCGCGTTGCTCGGCCCGAACGGCGCGGGCAAGACCACGACCATCCGCGCGATCACCGGTCTCGTCCGGCCCGATCGCGGAGAGGTGGATGTCGACGGCGTGACCGTCGCCGCTCGGCCGGTGGAGGCGCGCGCCCGGCTCGGCGTGGTGCCGGAGCAGATCGGCGTCTACGACCACCTCACGGTCGCCGAGCATCTTTCGTACAGCGCGGAGCTGCAGGGGCTGTCGCGCCACGACGCTTCGCAACGGACGCGCGAGCTGCTGGAGCGACTTGGTTTGACCAGGCTGTCGACGCGGCTGGCCGGCGCGTTGTCGCAGGGCGAGCGGCGTCGCCTGTCGCTGGCGCGGGCTCTGGTGCACGACCCGGCGAATCTCGTGTTCGACGAACCGACCAACGGCCTAGACGTGATGAGCGCCCGCGAGGTTCGGCAGGCCATCAAGACCCTGGCCCAACGCGGCCGCGCGGTGCTGGTGTCGAGCCAGGTGATGCCCGAGGTTGCGGCGCTCTGCGATCGTGTGGTGATTGTGGCCGGCGGCGCGGTGGTGGCCGCCGGCACCCCTCGCGATCTGATCGCGCGAACCGGCTGCGGCACGCTTGAAGACGCATTCGTTCGTTTGATCGGATCCGACGAAGGGTTGAGCTGATGAGCACCACTGCAATTGCGCGCAAGGAGTGTCGGGAGATCGTCCGCGACCGGCGGTCGCTGTTCTCCGGCCTTTTCTACGGCATCTGGGGCCCGATGGTGATGGGCATCGCGCTGCTGGCGATGGCGCGACACCAGGGCCCGCTCGGCGCGGTCACCATTGGCGCGCAGGGGCTCGACGCGGCGCCGTCATTGCGGGGCTTCCTCAGCTCCCGCGAAGTATCGGTCGAGCCGGTGCAGGATGCCGCGGCAGCCGTGAGGTCGCAGCGCTTCGATGCGGTGCTCGTGGTCGACGCTGCCTATGCCGATCGCTTCAGCAACAGCCGCCCCGCGGAGATCGCGCTGCTCTACAACTCGACGCGTCCGGGTTCGAGCCGTCAGGCCGATCACCTGCGCTCGATCCTGGGAGACTACCGCCGCGTCATCACCGACACGCGGTTGGTCGCGCGGGGGATCGCCCCGGCGGCCGCCGTCCCGGTGCGGGTCCTCGAACGCGACTTTGCCACGGCCGGGGATCGCGCCGGCCGCGCGTTCGCCGTCATGCCGTTGTTTCTGCTGCTGGCCGCATTCATCGGCGGCATGAGCGTGGCCGCCGACGTGACCGCGGGCGAGCGCGAGCGCGGCTCACTCGAATCGCTGCTGGTTCACCCCGTCACCAGAGAATCGATCGTCGCCGGCAAGTGGCTCGCGGTGTCGGCGGCAGCGCTGGCTACAGTGGCGATGGCGGTCGCGACGTCGTACCTCGTCTTCCAACATCCGCGTTTGGCCACGCTGGACCTGCCCGTCGGCATGAACCTGACCGACGCGATGACGTTGCTGGCGATCTTGACACCGCTCGCGGCAGCCGCATCGGCCCTGCAACTGTTCATCGCCGTGCGAACGCGCACCTACAAGGAGGCGCAAACCCAACTGTCGATGCTGATCTTCGTGCCGATGATCCCTGGCTTCCTGATCGCATTCGGATCGGTGTCGCCGGCGCCGTGGATGGCATTCGCTCCTATGATCGGCCAGCACATGCTCATCACCGACGTGGCGCGCGGCGTCGCGCCTTCGATATCCGCTGTGGCGGCCGTGTCCGCGATCACGGTGACGGTGGGACTGGCCGCGGCCTGGGCGGCGACGCGGCAGTTGGATCGCGAGGCGGTGTTGCGGAGAGCCGGCGCGTGAACCAGCCGGCGCGGCCTGCGGAGAGCCGCGACGATCGCTGCGTGCGCCTGCTGCACGAGCACGACCGCGCCCTGCGCCGGATGGTGGCGGGCTACGAGCGCGATCCGTCGCGGCAGCAGGATCTGGTGCAGGAGATCTGGCTGGCGGTGTGGCAGGCGCTGCCTCGATTCCGCGGCGACTGTTCCGAACGCACCTTCGTGTTCCGCATCGCGCACAACCGCGCCGTCAGCCATATCGATCATTGGCAGCGTCGCCGCATCGACGCGCTGGACGACGAGGTGCCGTTGCCGGCACCCCACCCGGATCCCGAAGACGCGCTGTCGCAGCAGCAGCGGCACGAGCGGCTTCGCGCGGCGGTGCAGTCGCTGCCGATTGGACTGCGGCAGGTCGTCGTGCTCACCCTTGAAGGCCTGAGCCACGCGGAAGTGGCCGAGGTCGTCGGAATCAGCGAGAACAACGTGGCCGTGCGCTTGACCCGCGCCCGCGCCGCCCTGTCGCGCAAGCTCGGGGCGCGCGAGGATCGATCATGAGCCGGCAACACGACGATCGTGATTTTCAGCAATGGCAGCAGGACTGGCAAGCCGGGCAGCCGCGCGACATCACCACCGAAGAACAGATTCGTCATTACGTCAAGCGGCGCAGCGGGCTGGTGTGGTCGTTCGTTGTGGCGGACTTCACGATCGGCGGGATCGCGTTGCCCATCCTCGTGTACCTGGGGGTCATGGCCAGGAGCGAGGTGGAACGGTGGGCGATGTTCGGCCTCGCCTACATCACCGTCGCTGCGGTCTGCTTCGGCTGGTGGAACTGGCGCGGCGTGCTGCGTTCGTCTGCGGCCACCACGGCGGAATACCTCGCCGTCTCGGCGGAGCGGTTGCGGCGCATGCGCATGGCGTGGAGGATCGGATGGGTGGTCCTCGCGGCCGAAGTGATCGTGTTCGTCATCTGGATTCGCGATCACCTGTACTCGGGTGTGCGCGTGCACGACGCCGGCGCCGAATGGTTCGCCTGGCGCTGGCTCGCGGGGTTCACGCTGTTGGCCGTGGCGGGATTGTTGTGGTTCAGCCGCTGGCTCCACCGCGACGCCGAACGGTTCGAGGCGCTCCGTCGCGAGATCGACGGCTGATCTAGGGGATGGAGGCGACGTCTACCGGCGTCGGCTCCAGAACCTTCAGCAGATCGGACGCGGCCAGCGACACCAGCAATCCGCGCGCGCCGCCGTTGATGTAGATCCGATCGAGATTGGCGATCGACCGTTCGAGATAGATCGGCAACTTCTTGCGCGTCCCGAAGGGCGAGGTGCCGCCGACCTGATAGCCGGTATGCCTCTGCGCCACGTCCGGCGAGCACGACGCGATCGTCCTCACACCGATCTGGCGGGCCAGGTTCTTCGTCGAGACTTCACGATCACCGTGCATCAACACGATCAGCGGTTGCTTGCGCTCGTCCTCCATCACCAGCGTCTTGATCACCAAGTGCTCGTCGACGCCTAGCTCGCGCGACGACACGGCCGTGCCGCCGCGCTCTTCGTAGCGATATGGATGTTCGGTGAACGGAACGCGATGCTGCTTCAGAAAATGGATCGCGGGCGTGGAAGGCACCCTGCCATTGTCACTCGGTTCGGAGCAAGGTGACTGGGTCGAGCTTGCGGATGCGCCAGGCGGGGATGAGGCTAGCCGCCACCGCCACCAGCAGGAGTACTCCGATCACCGCCGCAAACGTGATGGGATCGTTCTCGCGGACGCCCCACAGCAGGTTGCGCATCACCCCCGAGACGCCATAGGCCAGCCCGCAGCCAATCACCAGCCCCGCCAGCGCCATCACGATGCCGGGCCTGGCGGCGGCGACAATGGTTTCCCCGACGGTGGCGCCGAGAGCCATGCGGATGCCAAACTCGCGCGTCCGCTCGGTGACGCCGCTGGCGATCAGCGCATGGATGCCGATCGCGGCCAGGAACAGGGCGAGCGCGCCGAGCGCGGCCACCAGCAGCATCATCATGCGTTGCCGCGACAACGCCGCACTCCGCACCTCGTCGATACCGCGCATCGGCGCGAGCGCCAGTTGCGGATCGATCTCTTCCATCGCACGACGGATCGCCAACTCGGTCACCGCGCCGGACCTGGTCTCGCGAATGATCCACGCCGGAGAGAACCAGCCGTGAATCGTCCGCAGGCCGCCTTGCTGAAACTGCGAGAACGGCATGTAAATCGCGGGCAGCGCGTCAAGAGGGCCAAAGCCGTTGAAGCCGCCACGCTGCTGCACGTTGGCGACCACGCCGACGATCTGACGGTTGCCGTTGATGAAGACGTGCTGCCCAACCGCCTCGCGGTCGCGGAGGTAACGATCCACGAACGCCTGGTTGACCACCACGACATGCGCGGTCGTCGTGGTATCGGTTCGCTCGAACGAACGGCCGCGCAGCAGCGGCAGCCGCAACGTCTCGAAGTATCCGGGCGACACGTAGGTCGCGGTCGTGAAGCGGTACTGATTCTCTTCGCCGGGATTCCCCAGCACGCGGGCGCCCATATTGAGGATGCGCTCGTAGGGGAGCCCCAGCGAGACGGCCGCCGAGTCCACACCCGGTAACGCGCGCAGCCGTTCCAGTGTGCTTTCGAACAGTCGCGCGACGGGCTCGTGCGTTTCGTAGCGCGCGTCTTCGAGCGACGCCGACACCACTCTGAGCTGACGCGGGTCGAAGCCGGGCATCTGCGTCTGCAAGTGCATGAACGTGCGGGTCAATAAGCCGCCGCCAACCAGCAGCACCACGCCGAGCGCCACTTCCGCCACCACCAGCAGCCGCCGCGGCCAGCCCCTGGCGCCGCCGGCCACCGATCGCGTGCCCCCTTCGGCCAGCGCCGCCTGCACGTCGAGGCGGGTTGCCTGCAGCGCCGGCACCAGCCCGAACAGAATTGCGGTGAGCGTGGTGAGTCCCAAAGCCACCGCCAGTACGCGCGCATCGAGCGCCGCTTGCGCCCACGGCGTGAGCAGGAGATTCTCGGCGGTCGCCTTCAGCCCTTCGAGCGCCAGCGCGCCGATCACGAGGCCAGCCAGCCCGCCACAGCCGGCCAGCACGACGCTCTCAATCAGCAGTTGTCGAATCACCGCGACGCGATTGCCGCCCACCGCGAGCCGCGTGGCGATTTCGCGCGTGCGGCGGCCGGCGCGCGCCAACAGCAATCCGGCGAGGTTGACGCATGCCACCAGCAGCACGAGGCCCACCGACACCGTCAGCAGGATCAACGGCAGGCGCACGTCGCCGGCCATCTGCTGATGCAACGGCGCCAGCGTGTGGGTCATCGTCAACCCCGATGACGAGGTCCGCTGCTTGCGGGTCGAGTCGGCGGCGGCGCCCACGTCGGCGGACGCCTGCGCCCATGACACGCCATCTTTCACGCGGACGACCAGGCCATAGTTCGTGCCGCTGCCTTCACCGGTCAGCGAGGGCCGAAGCGGCGTCCAGAGATCGGCGTCGCTGTTCGTCTTGAAGACCGCCGGCATGACGCCGAGCACCACGTGCGGTTCGCCTTTGAGCAGAATCGTCTGCCCCACCACCGACGCGTCCGCATTGAACGCCGACCGGAACAGCCGATCGCTGAGCACGGCCAGCGCGGGACCGCCGGCGACGTCTTCGTCTGCGCTGAACTCGCGGCCAATCGCGGGAGGCACGCCGAGCACGCGGAAGTAACCGGCGCTGACGCGCTGTGGCATCACTGTCATGGTGCGGCCGCCGGCCACGAGGCTGACGCGCGCCGACAGGCCGGAGTAGACCGCGGCGTCAACCGACGAGGCCTTGTCGCGCACCGCTTGCCAGCCAGCGCCGTCGAGGCCCATCGCGCTCCGATCCACCACCTGGCGGTTGCGCGTGACGTCCGCCGCGAGGCTGCCGAGGCGCTCCGGATCCGGGTATGGCAGCGACTTGATGAGCGCCGCGTCGACGAGCGAGAACACCGCGATGTTCGCGCCAATGGCGAGGCCGAGCGTGAGCACCGCCGTGATAGTGAATCCTGGCGCCTTGATCAGTTGGCGCCATCCGTATCTGACGTCGTCGACGATCATGAACGTTACTCGGTTCTCAATGCGATCATCGGGCTGACGCGAGTGGCACGATACGCCGGCAACGCGCCGGCCAGCAGTGCCACCCCGATCAGCGCGGCGGCGACGCCCGCGAACGTCAGCGGGTCCGCCGGGCGGACCTCGTAGAGCAGCGACTGCATCAGCTGCGTCAGCATCAGCGCCGCAACCAGACCGGCGACAATGCCGGCGCCGGCCAGGGTCAGTGCCTGTTGCATCACCATGCGCAACACCTGCCCGCGATTGGCCCCCACCGCGAGGCGAATGCCGATCTCATGCGTCCGCCGCGACACGAGGTACGACAACACGCCGTAGATGCCGACCGCGGCCAGCGTCAACGCGATGGCCGCGAAGGTGCCGAGCAGGAAACCGGTCAGCCGCGGCGTGGCCAACGCGGTGGACACTACCTCGGTCATCGGACGCACGTTGGAGACCGGGAGGTTCCCATCGAGGGCGCGGACCGCGGATCGCGCCGCACTCGCAACCGACATCGGATCACCCGTCGTCCTGATAACGAGGAATCCGGCGCGAATGGGCCCGCCGTTCAGCGCCACGTGCCACTGGCTGTGCGGAATGTAGAACTTCTCCTTGATGATGCCGGTGACGCCGTTGTGCTTCTCATCGGCGACCATGCCGACGACGGTGACCCACGGCCGCTTGGGATCCATCCCGCCGAGCATGATGTGCCCGCCAATCGCGTCTTCCGGATTCTTCCAGTAGGTGCGGGCCATCGTCTCGTTGATCACCGCCACGGTCTGAGATTGCTGCGTGTCGCCGGCGGTGAACCAGCGGCCGCGAATCACACGCATGCCCATGGCCTCGAAGACGCCATCGGTCGCGATCTGCCAGTCACCCTTCGCATTGTTGCCGGGCGTCTCCTCGAAGCCTTCGACGTCGAGACCGAAGTCGCCAATCGTCGTCGCCAGCGGCAGGATGCGCATGAAGCCGGCCGACTCGACGCCGGGCAGGGCGCGCACGCGCTCGTTCAAAATGCGATAGAAGTCGACGACCTTCTCGGGCGTGTCGTACCGTGCCGCCGGTACCGATACCCGCATCGTCAGCACGTGATCGGGGTTGAAACCGAGATCGATGCGGCCGAGTGCCGAGAGGCTTCTCAGCATCAAGCCGGCGCCGATCACCAGCACCACGGCCAGCGTCATTTCGACAATCACGAGCGCGCTGCGCAATCGCTGCCGGTTGCCGCCAACGGTCGCCTGTCCGCCTTCACGCAGCGACTCGACGAGATTCACGCGCAAGGTCCGCAACGCCGGCGCAAGGCCGAACACGATCGTGGTGACGACGCCAAGCGCCAGCGTGAAGGCGACCACTACCCAATCGAGCGTGACCGGCGCGAGCGGCGGCAGGCTTGTCGGATCGATCGCGATCAGGGTGCGCAATCCGGCGCCGGCCAGCAGCAGGCCAAGCGCGGCGCCCATCACTGCAAGCACCACGCTTTCGGTGAGCAGCTGGCGGACCAGGCGATCGGGCGCGGCGCCAACCGCGGTCCGAACGGCCATCTCGCGCAAGCGCGCATCACCGCGCACCAGCAGCAGATTCGCCACGTTCGCGCACGCGATCAGCAGCAGGAACGCGACGGCGCCGATCAGCAGCCACATCGCCGGGCGCACACCGCCGCGAATCTCCTCGTCGAGCGGCACCGCGAACGCGCTGAATCGCATCTGCGCGTGGTATGCACCCTGCTCCGTCAGTCGAGCGCAGATCGCCCTCAGCTCCTCGGTGACAGTAGCGGCGCTCTGCCCCGGCGCCAGCGTCGCCACGCCGTAGTAGCCGTGATTGCGGCTCAACTGCGTCAGATCCCATCGCATCGGGCGCCACAACTGCGTGGGCTCGGCGGCGTCCTCGTTGAAGTCCGTCGGCAATCGGAAGCCCTCGGGCATGACGCCGATCACCTGCACCGCCACCTCGTTGATCATCAGCGTGCGGCCGACGATCGCCGGATTGCCTCCGTATCGCGTCTGCCACAGTGGATACCCGAGAATGGCCACTTGCGGGGCATTCGGCACGTCTTCTTCAGCGGCGATGCCGCGGCCCAGCAGTGGG
>Ga0187893_10004243_pt1 | contig 27594 bp, 26 predicted proteins | sample MA1701074metaG_FD_139574 | JGI IMG/M metagenome (GOLD analysis project Ga0187893, IMG submission 139574) | White microbial mat communities from a basaltic lava cave in the Kipuka Kanohina Cave System on the Island of Hawaii, USA - MA170107-4 metaG ... | reverse complement strand
GCAGCGCACTCTTCTTCGCATTGGCGTCCATGGCTCGCTCTCCTCCCGGCCGCCGATTCTGCCACCACGCGCACGCGCGGTCGACCCGCGGTTGACTTCGTCGTGCGTTTCGTGAAAGGGTGAGCGCCATGCCAGCCCGGAGCGGAGCCGAATACGTCGAGTCGATCAAGAAGCTGCCGCCCTGCGTCTACCTGGGCGGCCGGCGCGTCACCGACGTGACGGCCGAGCCGATCTTCCAGGAGCCGATCCGCGCCATCGCCGAGCAGTACGACATGCAGCAGGACCCGGCCTACCGCGACGTGATGACCTACCCGTCGCCCACCACCGGCCAGCCGGTCTCCACGTCGTTCCTCGTCCCCTACTCCCGCGAGGACCTCGTCCGCAAGCGCAAGCACTTCAAGCTGCGCGCGGACCACAACTTCGGCTTCATGGGGCGCTCGCCCGACTTCATGAACCAGTTCGTCACCGGCTGGCACCTCATGGCCGATCGCTTCGCCCGCGCGGGCGCCCGCTTCGGGGAGAACGCCACCCGTTACTACGAGCACGTGCGCGAGCACGACCTCTTCCTGACCCACATGCTGATCAACGCGCAGATCGACCGCGGCAAGACCTCGGCCCAGCAGGAAGACCCCTACTTCCACCTGGGCCGGGTGCGGGAGACGGCCGACGGCATCATCGTGCGGGGGGCCAAGATGCTCGGGACCATGGCGCCCATCACCGAGGAGGTCGCGGTGATTCCCTTCGGCGGCGTGGCGGCCGGCGACGACGCCTACGCCCTCGCCTTCGGCATCCCGTCCTCCACCCCCGGGCTGAAGTTCATCTGCCGCGAGACGGTCTCGCCCCTGCCGCGCTCGCGCTTCGACCATCCGCTGTCGAGCCGCTTCGAGGAGATGGACTGCATCGCGGTCTTCGACGACGTGCTGGTGCCGTGGGATCGGGTGATGGTGGACGGCAGCCCGGGAAGTGCCGAGCTCATCAACACCATGGGCGCCGACTACGGCGCGCTCATCAATCTGCAGACCGCGGCCCGCATGCTGAGCCAGCTCGAGTTCTTCTGCGGCCTCGCCATGAAGGTGGCCGACGCCATCGGCATCACCGGCTTCCTCCACGTGCAGGAGAAGCTGGGCGAGATGCTGAGCCACATGGAGGTGGCGCGCGCCGTCTTCTACGGCTCCGAGGCCATGGCCCAGCGGCTGCCGAGCGCGGTGTGGGTGCCAGGCGGCCACGGCCTGCGCGCGTTTCACCTCCAGACCGGCAAGGTCTACGGCCGCTTCGTGGAGATCGTGCAGACGCTGGCCGCGGGAGGCTTCTTCTACGCCCCGAGCGAGGCGGACCTGGCGAGCCCGGAGCTGCGCCCCTACATCGACCGCTACGTGCGGGGGCGGGCCGGCGTCTCCGCCGAGGAGCGGATCGCGCTCTTCAAGCTCGCCTGGGACGCGACCGGTGAGACGTTCGCCCAGCGCATGGCCCAGTACGTGCGCTTCTACTCCGGCGACCCGATCCGGCTCACCGCCGGCTTCTACACGCAGTACGACAAGGCCCCGCTCCTCGAGCTGGTCGAGCGCGCCCTCGGGCGGCGCGACGGCGTGCCGCTGCCGATCACGCCCGACGATCCGGGCGCGCCCATTCCCTACCAGCCGGGCACGCGCGGCATGGCCGGCACCTACGCGGCGACCTCGCTACCGAATCAGCGCACCCAGTAAGGCACGCTACGGCAGCGCTCGTTCGAGGCCGAGCTGATCAGCGGGGGCTTGGCTTCGCGGATCCCTCCCGGGCCCTCAACCAATCAGGGTACGGGTGGGCACGAAACTGCGTGTTCATGCAGCGCTGGAGGACTGGCCATTCCACCTCAGCGGGCCCGGCGGTTGTGTTCGTCCAGTAGCGCCCATCTGCCTCTACTCGATCAATCGCGATGGTAGACGTGCCTAGCTCACCAGTGGCTTTGCATCGATCCCACATCGTCCATACGTAGTCCTGCTGCGGGGTGTTCCGCATCGATGCGCACCCGGCTAGCAGGGCGGCCAGGAGTACAAGAACCGGAGCGCGAGCTGCAAGACGCTTCGCCCGGTCGGTCATGGGGCTAGGGGAGCGGCCGCGCAACAGGCGACAGCCTGGCCGCGACCCTCGGGCTCCGAGATTACAGGTAGCGCGTCGGCCAGTTGATGGTGCGCCACATGTGGGCCGACGGGCTCTGATCGAAGCCGAGCCCTTCCTTCGGCTGCCTGAAGTGGCGCCCCACCACGTCCGTGAACTCCTCCAGCTCCACCTGCACGCTCGGATCGAAGGAGTAGAGGTCGTTCACGGTGATGAGGCGGGAGGTCATGTACCACTTGTGGTTCCGCGCGTACCGGTGCGCTTCCTGGATGTGGGGCTCCGGCACGTAGTCGGCCCCGAAGAGCTTGACGTACAGCTCGGGGTACCGATAGCCGACCGCTTCATCCGGGAAGAAGCGCAGGGCCTGATGGTAGCGGATGCCCCACGCCACCTCCTCGTCGACGTACGGCTCGAGGAGCTGGGCGCTCCAGTAGCCGTGATCGCTCCGGATGAAGCCGGCGATGGCGATGTCGTGCAGCAGGCAGGCCAGTACGATCTTCTCGCTCACCCCGTTCTTCATGGCGAGCCGCGCGCTCTGCAGGAGGTGTGTGGAGGGGCCGAACCGGAGCCGGAAGAAGTCGAACAAGGTCGGCTTGTCCGGCATCTGGGGCAGCCGGGCGTCGTGGCCCATCATGTAGAGCCGGCCGTCGTCCGGAGGCCGGGTCACCGGCTGGCGGGGATCCCGCTCGCCCGAGGTGAAGATCACCGACTTCACCACCACCCGGTCGAGCTCCTGGCTCAGCGCGTGCTCGGCGGCCTCGGCCCGTTGCAGCGTCGTCATGTGGGTCCCCCTTTGCATACGATCTTCATCCCCGTCCCCGTCGGCTGTCAAGTTCCCGGCTGGTGTAGGATCACGGCCACGGAGGGATCCCGATGAAGATCACCGGCCTTCGCGCGCGCCCCGTGCTGGTCCCCATCACCCACCCGCCGATCAGCGCCAGCGGCGCGATCCCACAGGCGGCGCTGGTACTGTTCGATCTTGAGATCGACGGGGGGAAGACCGACGGCGGCGTCACCGGCCGGTCCTACGTGTTCGCCTTCGCCCCCTGGGCGCTTGCGCCGCTGGTGGGCTGTGCCCAGGGCCTGTTCGAGATGATCAAGGGCGATCCCCTGGCCCCCGTCGACCTGGAAGCCAAGCTGCGCCGGCAGCTCGCCCTGCTCGACTCGCCGGGCCTGGTGGGGCTCGCGCTGGCCGGCATCGACATGGCGGCCTGGGACGCGCTGGCCCGGGCGCGGGGCGTGCCGCTCGTCACCCTGCTGGGCGGGACGGTGAAGCCGATCCCGGCCTACAACAGCAAGGGCCTCTGGCTGAAGCCGGTCGCGACGCTGCCCGACGAGGCCGAGGCGCTCCTCGCCGAAGGCTTCAGCGCCGTCAAGCTGAGGCTCGGGCGCAATGATTTCACCCAGGACCTGGCCGCGGTGCGCGCTGTGAAGAAGCGGATCGGCGATCGGATCCTGATGTGCGACTTCAACCAGCGCCTCACCGTGAACGAGGCGATCCGGCGGGCCCGCGCCCTCGACGGCGAGGGGCTCTACTGGATCGAGGAGCCGGTGCGCCACGACGACTACGAGGGGTACGCACGCATCGCGGCGGAGGCGGCCACCCCGATCCAGACCGGGGAGAACCTCGTCGACACCTTCGAGATGGCGCGGGCCATCGCGCTCCGCTCGCTCGACTTCGTCATGCCCGACGTGCAGCGCATCGGCGGCGTCACCGGCTGGCTGCGGGCGGCCGCGCTGGCGCACGCGCACGGCATCGAGATCTCGAGCCATCTCTTCCCGGAGTTCAGCGTGCACCTGCTGGGGGTGGCGCCCACCTACCACTGGCTCGAGTACATGGACTGGGCGGTGCCGCTGCTGCAGGAGCCGGTGCGGGTGAAGGAGGGCTTCGCCCAGATCCCCGACCGGCCGGGCGCGGGCATCGAGTGGGACGAGGCGGCGGTGAAGCGCTACTCGGCCTGAGATCGCGAGGTGAGGGCGATGAATGAATTCCTGGGGCTCGAAGGCAAGGTCGCGGTGGTGACCGGCGGGGCGAGCGGCCTCGGTCAGGCCGTCGCGCGCGGGCTCGTGCGCGAGGGCGCGCGGGTCGTGCTCGGGGACCTCGACAAGGCGGGGCTCGAGCGCATGGCGGCCGAGCTGGGTGGGCCGGTCCGCGTGAAGCGGACGGACGTCACCCGGCGGGACGACATCGCCACGCTCTTCGCGCTGACCGACGAGGCGTTCGGGCCGGTCGAGATCCTGGTCACCTGCGCCGGCATCATCAGCTCCGCTCCCCTCGCGGAGATGACCGAGACCGAATGGGATCGGGTGCTCGCCATCAACACCAAGGGGACCTTCTTCTGCATCCAGGAGGCGGTCAAGCGCATGATCCCGCTCAAGCGTGGCCGTATCGTGACGATCGGCTCGGACAGCGTGACGCGCGGCGGCGGGCGCGTCGCCACCGCCGCCTACACCGCGTCAAAGGGGGCGGTCGTAGCGTTGACCCGGAACGTCGCCCGCGATCTGCTCGGCACCGGCATCGGAGTGAACTGTCTGAACCCCGGCCCGATGGACTCGCCGATGCACGCCCCGCTGACCCCCGAGCAGCGGGCGCGCGTCACCGGCAGCATCCCGCTCGGCTGGATGGCCAAGCCCGAGGAGATTGCCAACGGCATTCTGTTCCTGGCCTCGAGTCGCGCCGCCAGCTTCGTGTACGGCACCAACCTGAACATCGACGGCGGCACCCAGATGGGAACGAGCTGAGGGAGGAGGTGGGGCCATGACGACGACCATGCCAGCGACCATCGAGCTCCAGACCCAGTCGGCGAAGGAGATCGTCGACATCACCGCGCGTGTCCAGGCGCTGGTCGAGGGCGCGGCGGGCGGGAGCTGTCATCTCTACCTCAGGCACACGACGGCGGGCTTGATGGTCGTGACCGGCGAGACCGGCGTCCCGGAGGACATCATGGACATCCTCCAGACGCTGACGCCGCAGATCGCCTACCGGCACGACTCGCCAGCCCACGTGGCCGCTCATTTCCTCAGCGCCCTCGTGGGCCCGAGCGTTCACGTGCCGGTACGAGACGGCAAGCTCGCGCTCGGCGAGTTCCAGCGGATCGTGCTGATGGAATTCGAGGGGCCGAGACGGCGCGAGATCGAGCTGCGCCTCCTGGCGGAGGCGTGATCGTCGGAGCTCTGGGCGCGGGGCGCTACTCGGCCTGAGCCGGCTTCTCGCCCCTGATCTGGGCGATCTTCCGATCGCGGTCGGTGGCCAGCCGGTCCATGTCGCGCCGGAGAGCCTCGTTGAGCTGATCGATCTCCTCGTGGCTCCCCGCCTTGCGCAGGGCGGCGTGGTGGAGGATCTCGCGCTCGGCCACCCGGGCCTGGTGGAGCTGGCGCGCCTCGGCGATGGCCGCCTTCTGGGCCTCGGTGAGCGGCCGGCTCTCGGTCCCGGCGTCCTTGTCCTTCTGCCGGAATCGCTCCATCGCCACTTCGTACGCGGTCTTCGGGCGCTCGTCGGCCATGGCGGGAGTGTAGCAGAAACGCGACCTGGGGTATCCTGAGGGCCATGGAAATCGCCCCCTCGGTGTGTCCGCACGACTGCACCAGCACCTGCGCGCTCGAGGTGGAGCGGATCGACGCGCGGACGATCGGACGGGTCCGGGGCTCCCACCGCAACACCTACACGCGCGGGGTGATCTGCGAGAAGGTCGGGCGCTACGCGGAGCGCGTGCACCATCCGGACCGCCTGCTCTACCCGCTGCGGCGCGTCGGGCCGAAGGGCTCGGGCCGGTTCGAGCGGGTCGGCTGGGACGACGCCCTCGACCTCGTGGCGGAGGCCTTCGTCCAGAAAGCGGCCACGCTCGGGCCCGAGACGGTGTGGCCCTACTACTACGCGGGCACCATGGGCCTGGTGCAGCGCGACGGCATCAACCGGCTGCGCCACGCCATGGGCTACTCGCGCTACTACTCGACCATCTGCGTGACCCTGTCGGACACCGGCTGGGCCGCCGGGGTGGGCGCCAAGCGCGGCGTGGACCTGCGCGAGATCGGCCTACACTCCGACCTGGTGGTGATCTGGGGCGGCAACCCGGTCAACACGCAGGTCAACGTGATGAGCCACGCGATGGCGGCCAAGCGCCGCGGCGCGCCGCTCGTCGTGGTGGACCCGTACCGCACCGACACCGCGGCCCGGGCCGATCTGCACCTGGCCCCGCGGCCGGGCACCGACGGCGCGCTCGCCTGCGCGATCATGCACGTGCTCTTCGCCGAAGGCCTGGCCGACTGGGAGTACCTGCGCGCCTACACCGACTGCCCGGAGGAGCTGGCGGCCCACGTGGCGACCCGCACCCCCGAGTGGGCCGCCGCCATCACCGGCCTCGCGGCCACCGAGATCGTCGACTTCGCCCGCCTCTACGGACGGACGAAGAAGAGCTTCATCCGCTGCCACCACGGCTTCAGCCGCTCGCGCAACGGCGCCGTGAACATGCACGCGGTGACCTGCCTGCCCGCGATCACCGGGGCGTGGCGGTACGAGGGCGGCGGCGCCGTCTACGGCCAGACCGCGCTCTATCCCCTCGACCGCTCGCTGATCGAGGGGCTCGATCGCGTCGACCGGTCGATCCGGAGCCTCGACCAGTCGCGTCTGGGTCCGATCCTCACCGGCGATGGCGGGGCGCTGCGCGGCGGCCCACCGGTGACCGCCATGCTCGTGCAGAACACCAACCCGGCGATGGTGTGCCCAGAGCTCAACCTGGTGCATCAGGGTCTCGCGCGCGAGGACCTCTTCCTCTGCGTGCACGAGCAGTTCCTCACCGAGACGGCGGCCTTCGCCGATGTCGTCTTGCCCGCGACCATGTTCGTGGAGCACGACGACTTCTACACCGCGAGCGGCCATACCTACTTCCAGGTCACCAAGAAGGTGATCGAGCCGCCCGGCGAGTGCCGCGAGAACCACTGGGTGATCTGCCAGCTCGCCAAGCGGCTCGGGGCCGCCCACCCGGGCTTTCAGATGACGGCCTGGGAGATCATGGACGCGACGCTGCGGAAGTCGGGCATGTGGGACGCCGAGACCAACTGGCGCCGGGGCGGCCAGGACTACGCACCCCCGTTCGAGACCGCGCACTTCCTCGACGGCTTCCCCACCTCCGACCGGCGCTTCCACTTCAAGCCCGACTGGTCGCGCTATGGGGGCCGCGGCGCGGAGATGCCGGCGCTACCGGACCACTTCGCGGTGACCGACGAGGCCACCGCGGACAAGCCGTTCCGCCTGGTCGCCGCGCCCGCGAGGACCTTCCTCAACTCCACCTTCACGGAGACGCCGTCCTCCCTGGCGCGCGAGAAGCGGCCGACCGCCCTGCTCCATCCCGACGATTGCGCCGCGCTCGGCGCCGTGGCGGGCACGCCCATCGAGCTGGGCAACGAGCGGGGCCACGTCATCGTCCACGCGGAGCCACGGCCGGGCCAGCAGCGGGGCGTCGTGGTGGTGGAGAGCGTCTGGCCCAACCGGTACTTCGTCAACGGCCTCGGGATCAACGCGCTCACCAGCGCCGAGCCCGGCTATCCCAACGGCGGCGCCGTCTTCCACGACACCGCGGTGTGGATCCGCAGGGTTGACTTGGACGGCACCGCCCGGATATAACCGCCCCCATTACCGCGCGGAGGCTCCGACCTGGATACGGTCCTGCAGCTTGCCCTGAACGGCCTCGCCGTGGGCTGCATCTACGGCCTGGTCGCTCTCGGCTTCGTCCTCATCTACAAGGCCACCGAGCTGGTCAACTTCGCCCAGGGCGATCTCCTCATGCTGGGCGCCTTCGTCTGCTACATGTTCGTGGTCTGGTACGGCATCGGCTACTGGGTGGCCTTCGCCCTGGCGGTGGGGATCGTGGCCCTGTTCGGCGCCGCCCTGGACGGCACCGTGCTCCGGCGCGTCATCGGCCAGCCGCAGTTCGCGGTGGTCATGCTCACGATCGGCCTCGGCGCCATGTTCCGGAGCTTCGCCTCCATCACCTGGGGCTCCGAGATCTACACCCTGCCCACCCCCTTCAGCGCCAAGACCACGCGCCTCGGCGGGGTCAGCGTGAGCCACGAGTACGTGGCCATCATCGTGGGTACGGTGGTGCTCTGCGCGCTGCTCTATGCCTTCTTCACCTATTCGCGCGTGGGCGTGGCCATGCAGGCCGCGTCTCAGAACCAGCTCGCCGCCTACTACATGGGCATCCCGGTGAAGCGCATGTTCTCGCTCATCTGGGCCATCTCGGCGGGCGTGGCCGCGATCGCAGGGGTGCTGCTCGCGCCGGTGTCGCTGATCGATATCAACCTGGGTTTCATCGGGCTCAAGGCCTTCGCGGCCGCGGTGCTGGGCGGCTTCGGGTCCATCCCGGGCGCGCTCGTCGGCGGGGTCACCATCGGGCTGATCGAGCTCTTCTCGGGCGCCTACCTGCCGCTCGGCGTCAAGGACGTGGCCGCTTACGTCGTGCTCCTGCTGGTCCTGGCCCTCCGCCCGCAGGGCATGTTCGGCACCGTCGGCCGGAAGAAGGTCTGAGCCGCGCATGCGCTTCCAGTTCAAGACGGGCTACGACGACGATATGGGCCTGTTCCGCGACCCCGTCCAGCGGCGCTGGTACGGCGGCCTGCTCGCGGCCGTCGTCCTGTTGCCGCTGGTCGTCCCCGCCTACCTGACGGACATCAGCCTGGTCTTCATCTACGGGCTCTGCGGGCTCTCGCTGATGGTGCTCGCCGGCTATACCGGCCTGGTCAGCCTCGGGCACGCCGCCTTCCTGGGTATCGGGGCCTACGCGCACGTCTACTTCCTGCAGGATCTCGGGCTGCCCTGGGTGGCCGCGGTGGCGCTCGCCGCCGCGATCTCGGCCGCGGTCGGGGTGCTGGTGGGCCTGCCCGCGCTGCGCATGACCGGCGTGTACCTCACGATCGCCACCCTCGCCTTCGCGCTGATCATCCAGGAGGTGTTCACCCGGTGGGAGCCTGTCACCCACGGCCTCAAGGGGCGGCCGGTCGACAAGCCGGTGATCTTCGGCGTCTCGTTCGCCTCCGACGGGGCCTTCTACTTCCTGTGCCTGGCCGTGCTGGTCGGCGGGCTCTGGCTCACCGCCAACGTGCTGCGCGCGCCGACCGGCCGCGCCTGGGTGGCCATCCGCGACAGCGAGATCGCCGCGCAGTCCATGGGCGTGCACCTGGCCCGCTACAAGACGATGGCCTTCGCCTACTCCGCCGGGCTGATGGGCGCGGCGGGCGCCCTCTTCGCCCACAAGATCGGCTTCCTGGCCCCCGACATCTTCAGCGTGCTGCTCTCCATCCAGTTCCTGTTGATGGTGGTGGTGGGCGGTCTCGGCAGCCTGCACGGCGCGGTCTACGGCGCGGCCTTCGTGGCGATGCTGCCCGTGCTGATCTCGGAGGCGCGCGACCTCGTGCCCGCCTGGGTCGGCCAGGCCGCGGCCGTCCTGGGCAAGGACGCGGGCGCCGCCGCCTATCTGGCCGTCGAGCGCTTCGTCAAGCAGCCGGGCCTCGAGCCGGGCATCTTCGGCCTGATCCTGGTGCTCTTCATCCTCTTCGAGCCGCTCGGCATCTACGGCCGGTGGCGGAAGGTGCAGGTCTTCTTCTCGACCTTCCCGCTCTACAAGCGCGCCACCTTCCGGCGCCAGAAGACCTACATGCGCTCGGAGCGCCTGCGATGACCTTCTTCGCGGTGGACGAGCTCGTGGTGAACTTCGGGGGCATCCGCGCCGTCGACGGGGTGAGCTTCGCGGTGGCGGCGGGCCAGGTCTTCACCATCATCGGACCCAACGGCGCCGGCAAGACCACCATCTTCAACCTGATCTCCCGGATCTACGACCCGTCGCACGGCCGCCTGCTCTTCCGGGACGAAGACATCACGACGGTGCCGCCGCACGAGATCGCCCGCCGTGGTATCGCGCGGACCTTCCAGAACATCGAGCTGTTCGAGCACGCCACCGTGCTCCAGAACCTGCTGCTGGGCCGTCACGCGCACGCCCGGCCGCATCTCCTGCAGGAGCTGCTGTTCCTGCCGCGGGTGCGCGCTCGTGAGCGCGCCCACCGCGAGGCGGCCGAGAAGGTGATCGACTTCCTCGACCTGCAGGCCTACCGCGACAGCCTCGTGGTCAACCTTCCCTACGGCGTCCGGAAAGTGGTGGAAATGGGCCGCGCGCTCTGCACCGAGCCCACGCTGCTCCTGCTCGACGAGCCCTCCTCCGGGCTCAGCGTGGAGGAGACCGCGGACATGGCCTTCTGGATCCAGGACATCCGCGAGCTGCTCGGCATCACGGTGCTGATGGTCGAGCACGACATGAGCCTGGTGAGCGCGGTCTCCGACCGCGTGCTGGCGCTGAACTACGGCCGCGCCCTGGCCTCCGGGACCGCCCGCGAGGTCCAGGAGCATCCCGACGTGATCAAGGCGTACCTGGGAGGCTGACCCGGTGGCCGACGCCCTCCTCAGCGTGACCAACGTCGAGACCTTCTACGGCCCGATCATGGCCCTGCGCGGGGTGAGCTTCAGCGTGCCGCCGGGGGCCATCGTCACCATCCTGGGCGCCAACGGGGCCGGCAAGACCACCATCCTCAAGACGGTCTCCGGCGTCATGGACCCGCAGAAGGGCACGGTGACGCTCGAGGGCCGCCAGATCCAGGGCCTCGACCCGGACCGGGTCGCGCGGCTGGGGTTGAGCCACGTCCCCGAGGGCCGAGAAGTCTTCCCGTTCCTCTCGGTTCGTGAGAACCTGCGCATGGGCGCCTACACGCGCAAGGACTCGGATGGGGTGGCCAAGGACCTCGAGATGGTGGCCGGGTACTTCCCGGTGCTACACGCCCGCGCCGAGCAACGGGCGGGCTCGCTCTCCGGCGGCGAGCAGCAGATGCTGGCCATCGCGCGGGCGCTGATGGCGCGCCCGAAGGTGATGCTGCTCGACGAGCCGTCGCTGGGGCTCGCGCCCAAGCTGGTCAAGGACATCTTCGACATCATCGTGCGGATCAACCGCGAGCAGGGCGTCACGGTGCTGCTGGTGGAGCAGAACGCCAACATCGCGCTCCACACCGCCGACCACGGCTACGTGCTCGAGCTGGGCCGGATCGTGATGGAGGACACCTGCGCCCGGCTCCTCGAGAAGGACGACATCCGCGAGTTCTACCTGGGCCTCAAGGAATCGAGCGTCCGCGGCACCCGACGCTGGAAGAGGAAGAAGACATGGCGCTGAGCACCCAGGCCGCGACCGAAGGCCTCTCCGTGGGCCGTACGGTCACGGTGCACGGCCAGGACACCCTGCCCAAGCTCTTCCGCCACGTGGTCCGCGAGCGCGGCGACCGGGTGGCCATGCGCGAGAAGCACCTCGGCATCTGGCGCGGTATCTCGTGGCGGGAGTACGGCGAGCAGGCCAAGCGGGTGGGCCTGGGGCTCGTGGCGCTCGGCCTCAAGCCTCGCGACGTCGTCTCGATCATCGCGGACAATGCCCCCGAGTGGCTCTACACCGATCTCGGGGTGATGTCGGTGGCGGGCATCCCCAACGGCATCTACACGACCGACTCCGCGCCCCAGGTCGAGTACATCGTCAATGACAGCGCCACCCGCTTCTTCTTCGCGGAGAACGAGGAGCAGCTCGACAAGATCCTGCAGGTGCGCGCGAAGTGCCCCGAGCTGGTGAAGATCTTCGTCTACGACATGGAAGGCCTGCACGGCTTCCGGGACGAGCAGGTCATGCCCTTCGAGGCGCTGCTCGAGCTGGGCGCCCGGTACGATCGCGAAAACGCGGGCGCCTTCGACCGCATGATAGAGATCGCCCGGCCGGAGGATCTCGCGATCCTCGTCTACACCTCCGGCACCACTGGCCCCCCCAAGGGCGCGATGCTGAGCCACCGCAACATCCTCTTCCAGCTCGCGTACTCCGATTTCATCACCGTCCTGCACGAGGGCGACCAGCAGCTCTCCTTCCTGCCCCTCTGCCACATCGCCGAGCGCACCTTCACCGTGTTCAACCCGCTCCGCACCGGCTCCACCGTGAACTTCGCGGAGTCCATCGACACCGTCCCCGAGAACATCCGTGAAGTGGCCCCCGCCCTGTTCTTTGCGGTGCCCCGGATCTGGGAGAAGTTCTACTCGGGCGTGGCCCTCCGCATGCGCGATGCCACCTGGCTCGGGCGGTCCGCCTACCGGCTGGCCATCGGGATCGGGCTGCGCATGGCGGAGCGGCGGATCGCGGGCCGGCCGCCGTCGCTGCCGCTGCGCCTGGCCTTCGGCATCGCCGACTTCCTCGTGCTCGACAACGTCAAGCGCTCCATCGGGCTGCACCGGGCCCGGGGCGCCGGCACCGGGGCTGCCCCCATCGCGCCCGACCTGATCCGCTGGTACCTCGCGCTCGGGATCAACATGTTAGAGGTCTACGGGCAGACCGAGAACACCGGCCTCGCCACCGCCATGCCCGCCGACCGGATCAAGCTCGGCACGGTCGGCGTGGCTCGGCCGGACACGGAGGTGCGCCTGTCCCCCGACGGCGAGATCCTGCTCAAGGGCCCGCACGTGTTCATGGGTTACTACGGCAAGCCGGAGAAGACCGCGGAGACCATCGTGGACGGATGGCTCCATACCGGCGACGTGGGCACGATGGACGACGAGGGCTTCGTGCGCATCACCGACCGCATGAAGGACATCATCATCACCGCCGGGGGCAAGAACGTCACGCCGTCGGAGATCGAGAACCAGCTCAAGTTCTCGCCCTACATCTCCGACGCGGTGGTGATCGGGGACCGCCGCAGGTTCCTCTCCTGCCTGGTCATGATCGACCACGAGACGGTCGCCCAGTTCGCCCAGGAGCGGAACGTGCCCTTCGGTAACTTCGCCTCGCTCTGCCGGGCGCCCGAGGTGCAGGACCTCATCTGGGGCGAGATCGAGCGGGTGAACAAGCAGCTCGCGCGAGTGGAGACCATCAAGAAGTTTCGGCTCATCGAGCAACTCCTCACCGCGGAGGACGAGGAGCTGACCCCGACCATGAAGCTCAAGCGCGCGTTCGTCAACGTGAAGTACAAGAGCCTGATCGACGGCATGTACGAAAGGAGCGAGGGATGAAGCGACTACTGGCAATCAGCGTGGTGGCGGCCGCGGTGGCCCTGGCCGGCGTGGCCGCGGCCCAGAAGGAGACCCGCGGGGTCACCAAGACCGAGATCGTGCTCGGCATGCACACCGATCTCTCCGGCCCCGCCGCGACCTACGGAGTGTCCTCCTCGAACGCGGTGAAGATGCGCTTCGACGAGGTCAACGAGGCGGGCGGCATCCACGGCCGGAAGATCAAGCTCATCGTCGAGGACACGCAGTACCAGGTGCCGCGCGCGGTCCAGGCCGGCGCCAAGCTCTTCAACCGCGACCGCGTCTTCGCGATTGTGGGGGGTCTCGGCACTCCGATGAACAACGCGCTCTTCAAGGACCAGTTCGACGCGGGAGTGCTGAGTCTCTTCCCGCTCTCGGCCGCCCGCTCGATGTACCTGCCCTTCCACAAGCTGAAGTTCTACGGGGCGGCCAGCTACGTGGACCAGATGAAGGCGGGCATCAACTACTTCGTGACCAAGAAGGGCAAGAAGGCGCTCTGCGCGATGTACCAGGACACCGACTTCGGCAAGGAAGTGCTCGACGGCGTGCAGGCGCAGGCCGAGAAGATGAATCTCAAGATCGTGGAGACGACCGCCCACAAGCCGACCGATCAGGACTTCAGCCCCCAGATCACAAAACTGAAGGCGGCCAACTGCGACCTGGTGCTGCTGGGCACCATCGTGCGCGACTCGATCGTGCCCTACGCCACCGCGCGCAAGATCGGGTGGAACGACGTCGACTTCCTGGGCTCGGCGGCCACCTACGACCTCTTCGTGGCCGCGGCCCAGGGAGGTGTGACGGAAGGGCTCTACGCCATGGGCCTGACCGCCATGCCCTACCGCGACACCCTGAGCCCGGCGGCCCAGAAGTGGTTCGACAACTACAAGGAGCGCCACAAGGTCGATCCCAACATCGGAGCCATCTACGGGCACGTGGCCGCCGATCTCACCGTGCTGGGGCTGGAGAAGACCGGCCCCGAGCTGACCACCGACAACTTCGTCAAGGGGCTCGAGTCGATCAAGGGCTACAAAGACATCTTCGGCGGCCCCGAGGCCAGCTTCGGCCCCGACAAGCATCAGGGCGCCAGCTCCTCGTTCCTGGCCGTCGTGAAGGGTGGGCGCTGGGTGCGCCTGACCGATCCGCTGACGTTCTGATTCTCGGTCCTCCGGGAGGTCGCGGCGCCGCCCATGGCCCGCTTTGCCGGCAGCCTGCTCTGGATGGATGCTCCGGAGGCCCGGCGCGCGGCCTGGGCGGCGCCGAGCGGGTGGCCGGCAACGCGGCGCCTGCTGGGCGAGGCGAGCGTGGAGGTTTGTCCGTCCCTGCCGCCCGAGGCTCGGCTGGCCGTCTGGACGCCCGACGGCCGGCCGGTGGACGGGACCCACCACGCCTCAGTCCCGGGAATCGCGGTCGCCTTCAACGGCTACCTTCGTGACCTTCCCCGCGGCCACCGGGGCGAGCCCGACTTCGTGCTGGCTCGCTACCAGGCCAATGACTGGGGGTGGCTGCCCGAGGCGAACGGGGTCTTCAGCTTCGCCATCCTCGACCATGCTCGCGGTCGCGCCGTGCTCGCCACCGATCGCCTGGGCATCCGGCCGCTGTTCTTCGCGCACGACGCCGCCGGCACGGCCTTCGCCAGCGATCTGAGCGCGTTGGCTCTCTGGGGGCCGGGACCGCCCGAGATCGATCACGACGCGCTCCAGGAGCTGGTGGCCCTGGGCTTCCCCCTCGGGTCCCGCACCGCGTGGCGTCACGCGGAGCGGGTGTCACCCGGGAGCCGGCTCGAGCTGGGGCAAGGCGTGCGGCGCCTCCATCGCTACTGGTCACTCGAAGACCTCCCGGCCGTCACGGCCGCCGATCCCGATCGCTTCCTCGACGAGTCGCAGGAGCGGCTCCGACACGCGCTGGCCCGGTTGCTCGAGCGAAGTCATGGCGAAGCCCTCTGCCTGCTGAGTGCCGGCTATGACTCGCGGCGGCTGCTGCTGGAAGCCCACGCGGTGGGCGCGCGGCTCGACACGGTCACGGTGGCGTGGCCGTATTCGGCCCGGCCCACCACGAGCCTCGAGCCCGCGGTGGTACGCGAGCTCTGTAGCCGGCTGGCCGTGCCCAACCGGCTGCTGAGTCTCCCCGGCTCGGGCGCGGCGCGCACGCTGGCCGCCGACCGGGGAGCCCGCGACGTCCTGCTCGCCTATCAGGTGAAAGGACGGGATCACATCTGGGTGATGCCGCTCGTGGCCGCTCTGGCCTCGGGGACGTCGCGCCCCAACCTCGACGGCATGGCCGGTGACACGTTCTTCAACAATCCTTTCTACTCTCTCCCCCGGACGGTGTGGGGCCGCTGGCGCCCGGAGCGCGAGGTGCTGGAGGCCATTGTGCCCGACCACGAGCGCCTGGATCGCTGGTGGGCCGGCCTGACCTCGTGCCCTCTGACCGCGCGGGTCCGCTCGGCCCTGGAGGCGCTGCCCGACGGGCCGTATCGCCTGTCGCACTTCTACCTGCTCGGACGCACGCGCCGCGTGGTGAGCCTGCTGACCTTCGGCCTGCTGGATCTGCGCGTCGAGTCCCTGTGCCCCTATCTGGACCGCGACGTCATGGAGCACGCGCATACCCTGGACCCCTTGCTCAAGGGCGAGCTGCGGCTGCAGAAGCGGGCCCTGGACCGCCACCACCCGCGCTTCCGCGACCTCCCCTCATCGCATTCGACACTGGCCGAAGTGCCGGTGGCCTACCTGACTCCGCTCGATGCCGCCGACCCGGACTCCGGCCGGAAGTTCACTGCCGGTGAGCTCTGTCATCTCCTGCGCGCGGCGCGGATGGGCATGCGCCGGCCACGGATGGAGCCCAAGGACCTGGCCTTCGTCGTCCTGAGGGCGATCCGCCTTGGCACGAAGACCGGAGCCTGGCGACAAGGGCGGATCCGAGACCTGCTGCACGCGGCACAGACCATCGATGCGGTGGGCTGGCGGGCCGGGCGCTGGATACGAGCGCAGTCGAAGGCGCTGGACTGGCTAGCGCGGGGCCGCGTCTAGCGGGGCTTCAGACGCGGCGGCGGCCAGAGCCGCCGCCATCCCGAGAGACCGGAACAGATCGACCGCCGCGGTGTGCTCGGCCAGCGCCTCGTGCGGCTTGCCGGCCCGCCGATACAGCCGAGCCAGTCCGAGACGGCCATGGCCAAGCAGAGGACGCATGCCCAGCTCCTCGGCGCGGCTGATGGCGCGGCGGTAGTTGGACTCGGCTTCGTCCATCTTGGGCTTCTCGTCCGCGGCGCAGATCGTGGCGGCGATGTGCAGCGCGTAGGCCTCGTTGCCCCGTGCCCCCAGCTGCCGCGACAGATCCAGCGCGCGCCGGGCGGTCTCCAGGGCTTGGGCCGGCTGGCGGGTCAGGAGATACGCCTCGCTGAGCCAGGTGTCCCACAGAGACTGGCGGGCCCGGATCTGGCGGGAGGTGGCGTGGGCGATGGCCTGCTCCAGCAACGCGAGGCCCTCACCGCCGCGGCCCGAGAGCGCGTAGGCATAGCCCAGCGCAGACGTGACGCCCGGTAACAGGGCTGACACGTCACTCACCCGGGACAGTGCGTGGGCCCGCTCGAGGACTGCGATGGCTCGTGCCAAGTCTCCCCACCGGATATGGAGAATGCCGACGCTGATGTACGCTTGACCGAGACTGAACGGATGCTCGGCCGCCTCGGCCAAGTGTATGGCCTCGTCGCCCAGGCTCGTGCCCGCGGCGAACTCGCCCAGCTCGGTGAGACAGCCGACCAGGTAGGCTCGCGAGATGACGGCCGGCACGCCCGCCCACCCGAAGCGACGCCGAGCGTAATCGCCCTGCAAGATGGACATGGTCTTGCGCAGGCATTCGATCGCGCGGGGATAGTCGCCCACCGTGTAGTAGGCGAGCCCCAGATTCACGTTGGTGGTGTGCAGGCCCACGTCCTGGAGCTCCTCGGCGATCGTCAGCGCGCCCTGCCCGGACTCGATGGCACGCCGGAGATCCCCCACCCGCCAGAAATAGTGGGACATGTAGGCGGCCACCCAGCCCAGGCGGCGAGGATCCCCGAGCGCCTCGGCCAGCTGGGCGGCCCGGTGCAGGTGGTCGGAGATGGGGGCCAGCGTGCCCAGGGCGAAGAGGGCGTTGCGCAGGTCGAATCGAAGATCGATGGCCTGCTCGAGCGTCCGGCGACTCTCCGGGACATGGTCGAGGGCCTCCAGCGCCTGGTCGAAGAAGCCGACGGCCTCGCGGTTGGCCGAATGCGCCATGGCCTTGGCACCCGCCTCGCGGAGATAGGTGACCGCCTTGTCCCACACCTCCCCGCGCCGAGCGTGGGCGGCCAGCCGCTCGCTCTGCTCCACCAGCCGATCCGGGTAGAGGCGCTCGATGGCCGCGACGATGCGCCCGTGCAGGACCCGCCGGCGCTCCTGGAGCAGGCTGTTGTAGGCGACCTCGTGGCTCAGCGCGTGCTTGAAGGTGTACTCCGACTCCGGGAACAGGATGGTCTCGTAGAGAAATTCGGCCCCCTGCAGCCGGGCCAGTCCCTCGTGAAGCGCTCGTGACGGCACCTCCGCGACGGCCTCCAGCAGCGCGAACGGCACGTCCTTGCCGATGACCGCGGCGGTCTGGAGCACGCTCTTCTCGACCGGATCCAGGCGATCGATGCGCGCGGCCAGGATGGCCTGCACGGTGGCCGGCACCTGGATCGCGGGCAGCGCCTCCCCGAGGCGATAGCGACCGCGCTCGCCCAGGAGCACGCCGGTCTCCACCAGGGCGCGAACGCTCTCCTCGAGAAAGAGCGGATTGCCCTCCGTACGGGTGATGAGCAGCTGCTTGAGCGGCTCCAGGGCAGGGTCGCTACCCACGAGCGATTCCAGCAAGGCGTCGGCGCTGCTCGGGGAGAGCAGGTTGATGGGCAGCTGGTTGTAGTACGTCTTCCCAGTCCACCCGTGCTGATAGCTCGGGCGGTAGTTCACCAACAGGAGCACCCGGGCCGCGGGCAGGCTCCCCACCAGGCTATCGAGCAGCGCCTGGGTCTCCGAGTCGATCCAATGCAGGTCCTCGAAGACGATCAGCAGGGGCTGGACCTGGCCCTCCCGGAGCAGGAGGTGCTTCACCGCGTCGAGGGTGCGCTGACGGCGATGCGGCGGATCGAGCGCCTCCCACCCTGGATCCTGGACGGGAATGCCGAGCAAGGAGAGGAGGGCGGGCAAGGCGGCCTCGAGGCTCTGATCGAGGGCCAGCAGCTTCCCGGTCACCTTCTCGACCACCTTGCCGGGATCATCGCGATCCTCCAGCTGGAAATAGCTCTTGAGGAGGTCGATCACCGGCAGGTAGGAGGTCGCCCTGCCGTAGGAGACCGAGCGGCTCTCCACGACCAGCCAGCCGCGGCAGGCCGGCGAGCGGATGAACTCCCAGAGGAGGCGAGACTTGCCTACGCCGGCCTCGCCGACGAGCGCCACCACCTGCCCGTGACCAGCGCGCGCGAGCTCCTGCGACGCCGCGAGGCGCTCCAGCTCGAGCTCACGTCCCACGAACCGACTGAGCCCCCGCGCGGCGGCGGCCTGCAGCCGGGTGCGCGTGGGGCCGGTGCCCACCAGCTCGAACACCTCCACCGGAGTGGGCAGACCCCGGACGGCCATCGGACCCAGCGGGCGCGCCTCGACGAACCCTTCCACCAGTCGCAAGGTGTCGCCGGCGACCAGGATGGTGCCGGGTGTCGCCATCTGCTCCATGCGGCTGGCCACGTGCGTGGTCTGTCCCACCGCCGAGTAGTCCATGTGGAGGTCGTTGCTGATGGCCCGGACCACCACCTCGCCCGAGTTGAGGCCGACGCGGATCTGCACGGCTCGCCGGGAGACGCCCGGCATGGCGCGCTGGTCGTTGAGCTGCCGGATCGCGCTCTGCATGGCCAGGGCTGCGTAGCAGGCGCGCAGGGCGTGGTCCTCGTGGGCCAGGGGCGCGCCGAAGAGGGCCATGATGCCGTCACCCATGATCTGGTTGACGGTGCCTTCGTAACGATGGACCGCCTCCATCATCCGCTCCAGCACCGGGTCGAGGACCTCGCGCGCCTCCTCGGGGTCCCGATCGGCCAGGAGCTCGAGCGAGCCCTTGAGATCCGCCAGCAGCACGGTCACCTGCTTGCGCTCGCCCTCCAGCGCCCCCTTGCCGCTGAGGATGCGCTCGGCCAGGTGCGCGGGCGTGTAGCGCTCCGGCGAGGCGAAGCGCGCCGGCACGCGATCGGGGGCGCCCGCGCGCAGCGAGGCCCCGCAGCTGTCGCAGAACTTGTTCGTCGCGGCGACACTGGCGCCGCACGCGGCGCAGATGACGTCGATCGGAGCCCCACACTCGCCACAGAACAGGGCTCCCGCGCGGTTGTCGGCCTGACAGCGGGGACAGAACACGATCAGATCTCCTGGTCGGGAGCTTATCGGCCCGGCGCGAGCGGGTCAACCAACCGATGCTATGCTACCGGCGTCATGGCCGGCCCGTCGCTGTCCCTGGTCATCGAGTGGGACAATGTCCGCCTCGCCGAGGTGGCCCGGGCGCGCGCCATGCTGGAGCGGCTGCTCGCCCAGATCGACGAGACCGGCGTGCGCGCGGCCGGCGTCGAGGTCTTCCTCGTCTTCGACTCTCGGGCGATCGACCCGCAGGTGGTCAGGGCGGCGGCGGAGCGCCTCCGCGAGCGGGCCGGCCCGGAGCTGCCGGTGCAGGAGGTCGCGGTGCCGGGCGGGCGCTACTATCAGCTCAAGAACGAGGGCGCGCGCCGAGCGGGCGGCGAGATCATCCTGTTCGTCGACAGCGACGTGCTGCCGGAGGCCGGCTGGCTCCGGCACCTGCTGGCGACCTTCGATGACCCGAAAGTGCAGGTCGCGGTGGGCAACTCCCATATCGACCCAGCCCGGCTGTATGGGCGCATCTTCGCGCTGACCTGGTACTTCCCCTCCCGGTCGGCCGACAGGCTCCCGGCCGTCAGCGGGACGTCCCTCGTGAACAATATCGCGGTACGGCGCGGCGTATTCGATCGGCACCCGTTTCCCGACGATCCCACGCTCTACATCGGGCAGTGCGTGAACTGGACCCGGACGCTCCGCGAGAACGGCATCGACATCTACCTGAATCCGAGCGCGCGCGTGGCCCATCCGCCCCCGCGTTTCTTCCGGAGCGCCCTGATCAATGGCCACGACGCGGGCCGGCGCCTCCGCCGCCCCGGTGACGGCTGGAACCACGCCTGGCGGGCGGCAGGCTCGGGCTTGCGCGCTCACGTGACCGCCGCCCGCGCGCGCATCATGGCGGAGCATCGCGCGGTGGGGTTGAGCCGAGCCGGCGTGCCCGTGGCCCTTGCGGTGGGCAGCGCGTACTGGGCGTTGTGGGCGCTGGCCGAGGCAGTGTCGCGCTGGAACCCCGACGTGATCCGCCGCCGGTACGGCGGCTAGCTCACGCTCGGCTACTCGATGGTGAGGCAGGTGGAGAAGTAGCCCGTCACACGTCCAGCAGGTAGCCGGCCCGCACCGGGTCGTCAGGATCGAATAGCTGCTGACTGAGGCCGGTCAGGTACGCGGTGCCGGTGATCTCGGGAAGGATCGCGGACCGCCCCTCCACGTGAGTCAGGCCGCCGATTCGCGCGGTGAAGTGGAGCCCGAGCAGTCCCCGGCTTACGAACGTGGAGCCGACCTCCATGAGGCCACGGTGGTGGAAGAGCGCCAGCCGCGCGCAGGTGCCCGAGCCACACGGCGCCGCGTCGACCTGGGCGGGACCCCAGACCAGGGCGTTGGGTGACACGCCGTCGGCATCCGGCAGCTCGTGGACGAGCACGTTGTCCACGCTGGTCTTACCGAGGCCCGGCACCTCGACGCGGAGCTGGGCGTTGACCGCGTGCCGGACCTCCATCCCCCGCTGGGCGATGCGCTTGGCGAGCTCCCGTCGCACCGACACGCCGAGGTGCTTCGCCTCCACGATGGCGAAGACGTTGCCCGCGCCCACCGCGACGTCGACCGGCACCTCGCCCACACCGTCCACCTCGACGGCCTGCTCCGACAGCGCGACGAAGGAGGGGGTCCACCGGAGGGTGACCTCGCGGACGCGGTCGCCGTCCGAGCGCGCGATCGTCTCCACCGGGCCCGCCTCCGTGTCGATCAGCACCGCGGTCTCGCCTCCCGTCCGGGGTACCAGCCCGGTCTCGACGGCCGCAGTGGCCGCCCCGATCGTGCCCTCGCCGCACGAGACGTAGTAGCCACCGGGGTACATGAAGAAAAGGCCGAAGTGCGCGGCAGGCGTGACCGGCTCCGTCATCACTGCGATCAGCAAGCCACGATGCCCACGCGGCTCGAGGCAGAGGCCGGTTCGCAGGTCGTCCCGCTGCTCCTGGAACCAGCGCCGCTTCTCCGCGATGGTGCTGCCGGGCACGCGGCCGATGCCGCTCGTGAGCAGGCGCATGCCGATGCCCGCCGTATGGAAGTCGATGGTTCCGATTACACGATCGGCTCGCATGGCAGCACCTCCGCGCGAGCTATGAGACTGCGCCCTGCCCACCCCTGTCAAGGGGCGGGGCGCGGTTGCGCGCAGCGGGGGTGCAGGACGTCGATCGCCCACCCCACATCCAGGCGCTCCCCGAGCCAGCCGGGACACGCCGTGCGCGGGTGGAGACGCAGGCCCTGCGAGTCGTGCTGCTGCCGGAGCGTCTGCACGGGATCAGCGGGCACCGCGACGGGCGGCGGCACCTCGGGCAGGGGCCGGCCGTCCGGCCGTCGGAATTGGAGCGCCCCGTCGGGCGCCCGCGCGACCTGGTAGCCCTCCTCGTGGACCGCACGGTGGTGCCGCCGACAGAGCAGCGCGAGGTTCGAGAGCGTCGTCGGGCCGCCCTGCGCCCAGTGCTGGAGATGATGACCTTGGCCGAACCGCACGCCGCACCCCGGGAACCGGCAGCCGTGGTCCCGGTGCTCGAGAGCCCGCCGCAGCGCCGGCGGGATCGTGCGCGCCCGCGCCCCGACCTCGACCACGCGGCCCTCCTCGTCGTGGCGCATCACCACCCGGCTCGCGTCGCACGCCAGGCGCCGGGACGTTTCCGCGGAAACGTGCGTGCCATCCTCCAGCGCCGACTGCCCCGGCTGCTCGGGATCGGCTAGCGCCGGGGGCGTCGACGTGCACCACCACCTGATAGTGCTCCCCCGGGGGCCCAGGCTCGAGCCCCTGATGCAGCGCCGTCTCCGCGAGCAGCGCCAGCGCATCCGCGCGCTGCTGGGCCGGGGTCAGGGGCTCTCGAGATGGGTCAATCGGGCCCGCCGCAGCCGCCCTGGCGCGGGCCCGCTGATACAGGGCCTCCCGCGCGGCGGCGAGCGCGTGCATCGGGAGCGCCCCCACCTCCGGCTCGAGACGCCTCCGAAGCACCACCATGCCATCCTCACCCTGGTGGACGTGCAGGGCCCGGCTGGCGTGCCGCCGTGCGGCCTCGCGCGCCTCCGCCTGCCGGTCCACCCGCCGCCAGCCCCGCACGATCCGCTCCACATGCGCCGCCGTGCCCGCCCGCCCCACCGCCAGCAGCCGGGCTTCGGTCTCCGGCGTCGCTACGCGCGTCAGGGCTCGAACCTTGGCGTACGACAGTTGCCCGCGGGCCAAGGCGTCGCTCAGCAGGGGCAGCGTGGCCAGGGCACGGGCGACTCTCACCCGTTCCCGGGCCGCGCCCATGTCGAGTCCCACCCGCCAGCCGAGCCACTCGGCGCAGGACCGGAAGCCCGAGTTCCATCCGCCCCGGGCGTCGAACTCGCGGATCAGGGTGAGCAGGCGTGCGGTGGCGGCGTCGAGGTGTGCGGACAGCTCGGCGATCTCGTCGCCGAGCCGATCGAGCTCCGCGACGGATGGCGACGTAGGGAGTACGGTGAGTGCGTCGATCGCCATGGCGAGCCCTCCTTCGGCTGTCGCGACTCTACACCATGGTTCTCGAGCGCTCTGGGAGCGCGCGAGACGAACGATCTCGGGACGCGGAATGATTTTTGGTCTGCGCTCGCTCGACCGCGCACGGGTGGTGCCTGGGCGGCCACTGGGCCGGCACTTGCCAAGGGCTCGCGGCCCAGGACAAGTTCACGTCCCGGAGCCTGTCAAGTGGAAAAAGCTCGGGACGAACTGAAGGACGGCGGTCACGCCGATCAGCAGCCTGTCGGCCGCACTATGACGCCGCCTGTCCTTCTTCGTAGAACCGCATGGCTCCGCCGAGATGCTCCAACAACTCACCCGGGATCGTGTCGCGAGCCAGCAGGCCCGTCCTGATCGCAAAGGCCACCGCCATCTCCAAGTGGGGTGTGTTGTAGCGGACCCACAGCTCTCTCGCCGGCCCCTGGTGGAATTGGTGGATGATCTCGCTCAGCTCGCCACTGCCAAGCTCTCCCCTCTCCCACCGCTTGAACCCTGCTGACACGGGGAGCAGAGCCCGCCGGAGCTCCTCTTCGTGTGCGGCTGCGGCGTACTCGCGAAGGAGGCGTTTGATTCGTTTCGGCGCATCAGCCATACGCTATCTCTCGACCGGAAAGGCGTTGGGCGGACGGACAGCAATTCGGTCAAGTCACCCCCAGAATATCCCCGTTGGATCTTCGGCCACCTCGTCGAGTAGCTTCCCGAAGCTTGAAGCCTCGGGCAACGCTTCGTAAGCGTGCCACCGACGATCGCGATGCTGACAGTACAATCGCCACATTCCCTGAGTCGCAACGTACTTCAGCTTGGCGGAAGGCATTTCGCGCCACTCATGGGGTGGGTGGAAGTCTGGCCGTTCCTCGAACAGCACAACCTCATTGCCCTTGATTCGAAACCCGACGCGCAGTCTGTCACGCATGGCCAGCGGTACACGAGATTCGCAGAACGCGGTGAGCCGCTTCTCCACTTGGGCCTGCTGGATCTCCGACAACACCATCTGCCTACTCCCTGGCTCTGGTCGCTATCTGTCTGACGCCGTGGTGAGCGGCCGCGGCGAGCGAAAGCGAGCCGCCGGTCCGCTCCACTACGATGTTCGACGCGTTTCCCCTCACCCGAGCATCCGAGCTCGCCAAGGCGTAGGCGCTGGGACGACTCCCGGGAAGCTGGGAAGCGGCGTCATTCGACGATCTCTTTCTTGAGACTCTGGACAAATGCGACCACGTCGCGCTGTTCGGCCTCGGGCACCCGGAACTTCGCCAAGGTCGCGGCCGCATGACCGAGGAACACGTTCCAGTCGCTCTCGCTGATGTGCATGCCTCGGTGGGTGAGCACCATGTCCCTGCCGCGGTAGTAGACTGGTCTGCCCGCGCTCGCGCAGAGGAAGTCGATCAGGAGCTGCTTCTCGCGGTTGACGCCGTCTTCCCCGCGGTGTGCCCAGAAGCGGCCGACCTGCGGATCGGCCTGGAGCCGGGGCAGTAGATCATTCGCCACGGCCGTGATCGCGTCGTAACCCACCAAGGCGCTGGTAAAGGGTCTTCTTCTCGTCGCTCATCGTGTTCTCCTTATGTCCAGGGGATGCGGGCGCGGAGGCTAAACCATCGGGGACGGCGGCCCCGTCCTCTACCGAACTGCGTGATCCCAGCACCGACGTGCCCTTGATGGCTACGACCTCCTCGTCCTTGTACTCCTGTTCCCGGGGCGTCGTCACTCCGCCTATGCGGCGAACTGTGATTCGGCGCTCGGCACTGCACGCGTTGCTGCCCGGTTCTTCCTCGGTCTATTGGATCACGTCGTCTGCCCGGGCGAGGATACCGGGGGAATCGTCAGCCGCAGGATCTTCGCGGTCTTGAGATTGACCACCAACGGGAGCTTGAGCGGGAGCTCGATGGGCAAGTCGGCGGGCTTGGCGCCTTTCAGGATCTTGTGCACCAAGACGGCGGAGCGCTCACACATCTCGGAGACCTCCGCTCCATAGGATAAGAGGGCCCCGGCCTGGGTATAGTGCCTCCCAAATCCCATTGGTCGGGAGCCGGTGCCGGAGCGCGAGTGCCATGATCTGCTCTCGATGCGTGCCCAGCAAGGCGGATTCCATGATCATAAGGGCGTCGGCCCGGGCGCGGACCATGGCGGCGAACGCCGCCTCGAAGGCCGCGGGCGCGCCTGCCTCCACGCGCTGGAGCTGCACGTCCAGCGCCCGGGCCTCCCGCTCGATGGCGCTGGGAATGCCGGCGTGGACCCTATAGGCCGGGTCAACTAGGACGGCCACGCTGGTAATCGCGGGCACGGCGGCCTTGACAGCTCGAGGCGCTTTCCCGCCAGCTCCACAGGGCGCATTTCCATTCCTGTGAGGTTGCCACCCGGCCGTGCCAAGCTCTGCACAAGACCCAGCTAGACCAGGTCGACTGCCAGCCCGACCACAATGGGGATGGTCGTGGTCGCCTGCCTTGCCGCCTGTGCTCCGGCGTCCGAGTGCGTCCAGAGAACACATCCGGAGTGCGTCGGACGAGCTCGGCGGCCAGAGGAGGGAGCCGGTCAGGCTGCGACTCGGCATAGCGATAGTCGAGAAGGATGGTTTGCCCCTCGATATGACCGAGGCCGCGCAGCCCCCGCTGGAACGCAACCATACAGCCTGCAGGGCGCTGTCGGTGGAGGGGCTCAAGCACCGCGACCAGGGGGAGTTTCCCTCGCGCCTGTGCTCTGGTGCCCAGCGGCGCTGCGAGTACGCTCAGGATGAGTGTCACGAGGAACGCAACGGTGCTATACCACACCAGCCGTCTCGCGAGTCGGTCTTGTGCCGACCGTGTTCTCTCCATTTGAAGCCGAACACCCAGGATCACCCGCGGCCGAAGGCCGTTGGGTGAATCCTGTAGTTCGGCCGGCGGCCGGATGCTGCAAAAGCTGACCTCGTCTCCTCGTGTCGACAGCTATGACGTGACAACCTCGGCCTCAGGTAGATCGGGCGCAAAGAGCCGCCACTCTCCTGGGAGTCCCTTGAAGACGTGCGTCCCCTGATCTCTGAAGGTGATACCAGATCCGGCAACCAGCTCTTTGACGGTGTTGGACGCGAGAACCTCGCCGGGCTTGGCTGCCCCCATGATGCGGTGGCCCGTGAAGACCGTGATACCGCCCATGGTCTGATCGTTATGCTCGACCTCTCCAGCGTGTATACCGACCTTCACCGCCATTCCGAGTCCCTTCACCGCATCGCGGATTGCGCACCCGCAGCGGATGGCGTCGGCCGCTGCCTCGAAGACGGCGAAGAGCTGATCCCCGACAAAATCCATCTCTTGCGCGCTGTAGCGGGCAAGCTCCTGGCGGACAAGCGCGGCGTACTGCGCTCGCAACTGAAGCCAGCGACGGTCGCCCAGTGCGACGACCCGTTCAGTCGCGCCAGCCAGGTCGACGAAGAGCACTGTCGTCAGCACGCGTCGCGCCGTGAGGCCTGGGCGTGGGCGGCCGCGCGTATCCAGCGACTGGAGGGGCGGGAAGTCCGCGGGTAGGTCCGGGATCAGGAGTTGGAAGATGCGTTCAGGACGGGGAAGGCCCTTGAGGCGATGCGCGCCGAGATCCCGCAGGCTCATACCGCCGATCAGGCCGTCCTCGATCAAGGTAGCCGTCGACCTGGAGAGCAGCACTTGCCCGCCATGGCCCGCCTCCTTGATGCGTGCACCGCGGATGACGTCCAGTCCTGTGTACCCCGTCGGCGTCCGTATGGGTTCCCCGGTGTGTATGCCAATGCGCACCCGTACGGCTCCGCCCTCTGGCCAGGCTGTGGCCGCGAGGGCGCGCTGGCTCGCGACGGCGGCGGCGACCGCCTGCGTGGCGCGGCGGAACACCACAAAGAACGAGTCCCCCTGTGTATCGACCTCTTGCCCCTCGTGTGCGGCAAACGCGGCCCGCAACAGAGCGCAGTGAGTGGCCAGTACCTCTGCGTATCGGTCCCCTAGGCGCACCGTCAAGTGGGTGCTCTCCTCAATGTCGGTGTGCAGAACCGTTAGGGTGCCGTCGGGAAGGTCAGGAATCGCTCCGCTCCATTTCAGTCAAACAAGATCTGAGGCCGAACGGTCACGCTCAGCGGCCAGGGGCGAGCAACGCGAGCCCGTGGGCCGCTGGAGCGTGAAGTTCGACGCCCGACGTGGTCTCCGCTGATTCCCGATCATGGCCTACTGAACGACCTCATCAGCGCGCAACAGTATCGACTGCGGGATCGTGAGCCCGAGCGCCGCTGCGGCCTTGAGATTGATCACGAACTCGAACTTCGTCGGCTGCTCGATGGGCAGGTCCGCAGGCTTGGCGCCCTTGAGGACCTTGTCCACGTACGTGGCGGCGCGCCGGTACAGGTCCGGGACGTTTGGCCCGTAGGACATGAGTCCTCCGGCATGGACGAAATCCTTTGTGCGGCGAACTATGAGTATCTAGACCGAGATAGCAACGGTGACGCAGCGCGCCCCGTCAGGCTAATCCGAACCGGCCGCCTGGTGCCTTTGCCGGGCGTCGCCTTGTCTGACGCGGGGTTGGCGTCGGTT
>Ga0187893_10004242_pt1 | contig 27596 bp, 20 predicted proteins | sample MA1701074metaG_FD_139574 | JGI IMG/M metagenome (GOLD analysis project Ga0187893, IMG submission 139574) | White microbial mat communities from a basaltic lava cave in the Kipuka Kanohina Cave System on the Island of Hawaii, USA - MA170107-4 metaG ... | reverse complement strand
GGGCGTAAAAGTGGGTGATGAGGAGATGGCGCAGATTCTCCTTCGGCGCGATCCCTTCCACGGCGAATGGAACTATGAGATCCTGCCTCGACCTGAAAACATTATTTCTTAACGGTCCCTTAGCGGCGGTTCCGGCGAGCATCCGGAAGTGCGGAGAATCGTGGATAACCACCGGCAACCCGCAACTGATGGCCTCGACAATCGCCATTCCGAATGATTCATGAAGCGCGCTCGAGACCAGGACGTCAGGCCACTTTCATCAACTCCGCGACGTGTTCGGAAGGAACTTGCGTATGGCGATAGCGGCCGGGAAGACGAGACTCGGCGAGATCTAATTAGTTGCTGACACGTTGCGCTATACCGGGGAAGGCGCACTGCCGTGTGTAGGTCGAAGCGCGAAAAGGCCCACCTGCTCGCCAAGCGCTTATTGTGCTTCCAAACTGAACGTAATCAGCACGTCGCCGACGGGCATCGACACAAGCTGCTTGCCGTTGCTGAGAAAGCTGATCGGGCTGGCATAGATGCGGTCGTTGCCCGGGAACCGCCACAGGCGTTTTCCGGTGCGCGCATCCAAAGCGAAGACATTGCCCTCCAAAGTGCCGCCGAATACGAGATTTCCGGCGGTCGCCATCACACCGGACCATGGCGGCGTCAGGATGCGGTGCTCCCACCGGATCGTACCGGTGGTGGGATCAATCGCGACAACCTTGCCCCAGCTCTCCTCCGGAGCAAACCGGGGACGCCGGAAACGTCCAAAAGCACGGAAGCCGCCGGCGCCTTCCTCGGCCGCTGTAGTCGGATGCCGGACCGCATCCTTGGTAAACACCCTGCGCTCTTCACGTGCGGAGACGTAGAGCAGCCTGGTGGTTGGGCTATAGCTGTGCGACATCCAGTTCGCGGCGCCGTCGACACCGGGCCAAACGGAATCGTTTCCCTCGGGCGTCGGCTCGTGGCCAGGAATCTCGATGGGCCGGCCCTTATCGTCGAATCCCTTCACCCAGGTTTGCTTGACAAACTCTTTCGCCAGCAAAAACTCGCCATTGGCCCGATCGAGAACGTAAAAGAACCCGTTCCGATTGGGCCACAGAATCAGCTTTCTTTGGTGGCCCCTGAATTCCGAGTCCAACAAGATCGGGATCTGAGTGGAGTCCCAGTCGTGCAGGTCATGAGGCGTGAACTGAAAATACCAGCGCAGCTTCCCGGTGTCCACGTCCAGGGCTAGCACCGAGCATGAGTAAAGGTTGTCGCCGGCGCGGAAGTCCCCGTTGTAATCTGGCCACGGATTGCTGGTGCCCCAGTACACCAGGTTCAGTCCCGGATCAAATGAACCGTTGTTCCAGGTGGAGGCGCCTCCTGTCTTCCAAGAATCCCCGGCCCAGGTTCCGAAGTTTGGCTCGCCGGGTTGGGGAATCGTGTTGAACCGCCACACATGCTTGCCTGTCGCCGCATCATATGCGTCGAGGAATCCGCTGACACCGCGCTCACCTCCGGCCATGCCGACAATCACCTTGTCTTTCACCGCAAGCGGAGCCCCCGTGGCGGCGTAGCCCCCCGCCGCGGTGTGGTCGAACATTTTGGTCTTCCACAATTCGCGCCCGCTTTTCGCGTCCACCGCAATGACGTGCATATCCAACGTATTCATGAACAGGCGATTGCCCAGGATCGCCAAACCCCGGTTCACCTTGCCGCAGCAGTTAAAAGTACGAGCCGGATTCCGATGGCTGTAGGTCCACAGGACTCGTCCCGTCTCGGCGTCCAGCGCGAAGATGTCATTCTCCGGCCGGGTGAGGTACATGATTCCGTCTACAACTAGCGGTGTAGTTTCAAACTTCTCCAAGGTCCGGGCCTGGAATAGCCACTTCACCCGCAGCCGATGCACGTTCTCAGTGTTGATCTGATCCAGGCGGCTGTACCGCCAGCCGTTGTAGGTACTGGAATACATCAGCCAGTTACCAGGCTCTTCCTCGGCTTTCATAAGCCGTTGGTAGCTCACTGGTGGTCCCTGCGCATCGAGTAGCGTAGCTGCGGCGAAGGTTAGCAGAAGCACCATCATGCTGATCCAGATTCGACGTGCCCTCATAGCGGCTCTCGCAAGCTACTCAAGTAGGCTATCAGGTCTTCGAGTTCCTTCCTGGTCAGAATCGAACCGTATGCCGGCATCAGCGATGGATCGTCGCGCCGGATCTCCTTCAGGTTGTCTTTCAAGAACGATCGAAGGTTGTCGCGAGTGTCGCGCAACTGAATCGAAATGTCGTCCTCATTCAGTCGCACCCCGGCGACCGTTTCTCCCGAGCTCGTCACGACCCGAATGCCCCGGTAGTTCACGGGCAGATCGGCTTCTGGCTTCACCAGCGATTCCTCCAGGAACTTGGGACCGCGCCGCCGCCCAATATGGGTTAACTCAGGGCCGAGGTTACCTCCGTCGCTCCCGATCACATGGCACGCCTTACACCCCCCTTTGGTCTCGTACACCACTCTGCCCGCCTCCGCGTTTCCGCTTGCAGTGTCTTCCACGTTTCCCCTGCCAAGCCGCTTCACAAAGGCCACAACTCTCCAGATGTCATCGTTGGTCGCCCGCACCGATCCCATCTCAGAACCCTCGATTCCGTAACGGATCGTAATGAAGAGCTCGGCATCTGAGCCTCCGAACCGATATTGACCGGTCGTGAGGTCTCTCCCGCGGCCGCCTTCCCCATACGCCCCGTGACAGTAGGAGCAGTGGGTTTGAAACAACCTGTTGCCCACCTCGGCATCTTGCTGAGTGTCAAACGGATTCTTCTCCGCGGGCGCAACCCTTGCTTGGCGGGCGTCTAAGGCCGGCCGCTGCGGCCAGAGCGTCGGTAGGAGTACCAGCAAGCAGCAGCTAACTTTCAGCAGAGTACCCATCCCGGTCATTATCACTTGTCTGCCAGGCGACTTGGCAGCGCATCTGCTTGGTAACCTGGGCGCTGCCCCACTTTGGTGAAGATCACGAGGTGCTGGATGGGAAGGATCTGCAGGACCTGCTCGGTCTCGAGGGCCATTGATTCAATTTCCGAACGCACGTCTTCTAAAGTCATCTTGTGCAGCTCCTCAATGGGTGTGTAGGCATCTTCCTTGCGATATTCCAGCACCGCTACCCTTCCGCCTGGTTTCAGCGACCGGCGAATCGCGGCCATCATGGCTGCCGGGTGGGAAAACTCGTGGTAGGCGTTCGCAAGCAAGACCAGATCGAGCGCTCCCTCCGGCAGACGGGGATCGCGCTCGTTGCCGAGCACCAACTCGACATTCTGGATCCGGCGCATGGCGAGGTCCTGCTTGATCAGATCCAGCATTTTCTGCTGAACCTCGACGGCGATCACCCTGCCTTTCGATCCCACCCGCTGAGCCAGCCGCCAAGTGAAGTAGCCCGCTCCAGCGCCTACATCGGCGACGGCAGCTCCCTCCGGAATTTGCAAGGCGTCCAGCACCACGTTTGGCCGCTCGTCGGCATCCCGGTCCGGTCTGGTAAGCCAGTCGAGGCGCTCCGAGATGGGTGCGATGGTCCGCGGAATGGTCTCTTTTGGCCGAACGACAGGTCCCTTGAGCGAGCTGAGATAGGCCACCAGATTGTCAATTTCCTGGACCGAGAGCCTGGATGCGTAGGAGGGCATCAGCGAGCGAAGCTCACGCAGCACACTCTTGAGATTATCCTTTAGGAAGGACCGCGGATTGCCTTCTGCATCGCGTAGCTGGATCGAGAAATCGTCCTCGTTCAGGCGGATGCCTCGGATCCTATCGCCCCGGTTCGTCAGGACTGTGATCGTCCAGTACTCTGAGCGGATCTCGGCATCAGGATCGGTGATGGCGAGGCGTAGCGCTTCCAAGGTACGCATCACGCCGACGTCGCTCAGTTCGGGGCCGAGACTGCCGCCTCGATTTTCGCCCCGATTGTCTATGGAGTGGCAGTTGAGGCAGCCGCCTTTGCGCTCAAAGATGGCCTTGCCCGCGGCAGGATCCCCTGCCAGTGTTGCCGAACTGCTCCGGCCGGCAAGAATCAGGAGGAGAAGACAGGCAAGACTCATTCGGTAGGTTTACTGGCTGATGCCGCCTCGACCGACAAGTACCAAGGGAAACGCTGCGAATTGCGAAATAGCTGGGCAAACAGCTTGAGCCGGTCGGTGACCTGCCCGTCTTCGGTCTGTTTCCGAAAGCTCTCCAAAGCGATGTCCCAGTACTTTTTTTCGCCGCTGGTTTCGGCGATATAGGCAAGACCAGGTGTGAGCATCACCGAATGGACCGGTGCGTTGAGGAATATTCGCCGCTTGGGGTCCCATTCGCGCGGATTGGCGAAGACCCAATCGGAGGCCCGGCGCAGATAGCCGGGCATTTCCGTGCGTCCGAAGGTCCAGGAGGCCTGGGCCATCGCTTCGAGGGCGATGCCATACATCCAGGACTGATGGCTGTATCCGCCCTTGAACCGCGGGTCCCACACCACGCGATCGTTCAGCGCGCGAAGCCGCTCGCCATCGGCGTCCTGCCACGCCTGTACACAGTCGATGATCCAGTGGGCACGGTCGAGATATTTCTTGTCACCGAACACTTCATAAGCCTTGAGCATGGCGAACAGGCCGTGGCCGATCGAACGGGTGTTGCGGTCGATATCGAGACCGTTATAGGTCACGCCGAAGTCGGACGACAAGCGTGCCACATCGCGGGACCATAGATCGCCAGTGAGCAAATAGCGGTCGAAGAGGCCTTCGTTCTTGTAGAACGCCCAACTGGTGGAGGAGATGAAGACTCCGTTCGAGTAGCGAGTCCAGTGGTTCAGTCCCGGTCCGGTACGCGGAGCGCCATCGCGGCCCGGCTGATCTTCATGATGCGAGATGTCAACATCGGCGAGGTGCGCGGCGGCTTCCACGGCGGTGCGGAACGAGCGCATATCGCCGGTACGGAAGAAATGGAGAAACAGTGCGTGCGGGAAATCGTAATACTCGGTTTCCCAGTGAATGCCGAAGTCTGGCCTACGATCGTCGCTGATCAGCTTGTGAATCGCATCGCCGAAGTTCAGCATGCCGTACTCGTCGAGCCGGCGGCCCTGAAATAAAACGCCCCGGTCACGCTTGGCGAGGACGGCATCGCGTGAGGCGGCGAGCCAACGGTCGTAGCGTTCGACCAGGGACCGGTATTCCGGCTGGATCGCCTCGGGTGACGATTCCACCAGGCGGCCCAAAGCACGCGTGTCTCTTGTATACCATTTCGGTGGTGCCACTGCATGTAGAGGCTGATCGAGGTGCGCCGACAGATTTTCGCCGCCGAAGGACAGAATCATCTCGTGCGTTTTCGCGACGCCTTTGTAGATATTCTGCGGGCGCGCGGTTTCGGGAAACAGTTCGAGCCGCACAGTGCCATCGGAGCGCGCCTCAAACCCCTTGGGATAGAGCTGCCAAAACCAGCACAGCCCAAAGCCGACCCCACCCGCCTCAAACCACCCGGAGCGATGGGGATCAGCGGCCAGTTGCTCGATACGCGAGGGCGCCGCCGGATGATCGAGCTTTCCTTGCAGCCACAATCCGTCGAGGCGGACGAGATCGCTCATCCGTTCTCCCTGCCGGTTAACAAAACTGTAGATGAGGCGAATGTGCGGGCGTCCGGCATAGGCAATGATACGCGCGACGTAATCCAGAGCCCGGTCCTCTCCGTCCACCCATCCGTGCGAGCCGGTACGCTTGAGCACGACCTTCAGCGGGCTCTGCTCTTCAACCACCAATTGTGAAGCCGGCCACTTGCTCAGCTTGTAGATGCGCTCGTCGGATCGCAGCAGAAAATCCGCTCCGCGCAAGCCTGGCGCATCGAGGAGCGGTCCAGTCCGGTGCACTGTGAATTCCAGCGGACCGGTATTGACGGTGACATGGTCGCGATCTGACTTGACCTGCAACGGCGCGGGTGGTGGCGGAGCCGGTGCATCGGAGAGACGCAAGCGGTAGACGGTTCGGCCGCGGGCCGGCGCGTTCGCGAGGAAGTCGCCATGAACCCACTGCACCGAGGCAACCTGCGAACCCGGCTCACTCCACCAGCGGTTCACCACTCGGAAATCTGCCGGCACCGTCTTGCCATCGGGGGCGAAGACGCGGAGTTTGGCCGTGTCCCGGATCAACCCTTTCGGCAGAGGAACACCGAAGGTAACAGGCTCGGAAGAGCGAGCCACGCCAGCCGGTTCTTCGAGAGCGAGCGGAACGTCCAAGGACTGAGCCCACGCAAGGGGGGCTAGCAAGACAACGCCGGTCCGATACAGCAAGCCAGATACCATACCGGCATTGTATCGCCAGGCAAGCAGGCACTTACCCAGGGCGGCCCGGGAGGCCGCGATCCCGAGGGCCTGCCCCACTAACGTTCGAGGACGAGTGGAGAGGGATTCCCCCACTTTCCATTGAATACGAACTCACGCAGCGTCTTCCGCTGTCTCGTTGCGAGGTCGCGTTGCTTGAGTGGGTCAGGTAGATTTGCTGAGTTACCTCGGTATCCGATCGCTATTCCGGTCCATGCCTCGTGCCTCTCAGGAATCCCGTACACTTGGCGCGCCTTGTCCGGAAGGATGCCGATCATTTGATGGACAAAGAGTCCGCGCGCGGTCGCTTCCACCACCAGGTTGCCGGCGGCAAGGCCAAGGTCGTGGACAGCAGCGCGATTGTCCTTGCCGTCGCGCGCAAATTTCAGCCGCACCACGCCCAAGGCAAGAACCGGCACTGACTTCGCCCAAGCCTGGTTTCCTTCGACAAGGCAGGAGAGCAGTCGCTGGAACTGCTCCGGGTCATCCTTTGTGGCAACGATGTAGTTCCACGGCTGTTCGTTATAGGAGGAGGGCGCCCAACGGGCCGCTTCAAAGAGAGAGCGGAGGTCTTCGAGCGGTACTGGCCGGCTGTCGAATGCATAAGGACTCCACCGGCTGGCCAGAAGTTCGTGAATGGCGTAGTCGGTCGAAGCTGTCTTGTCGAGTGTAAGCATACGTTTCTCCAATTGATAGCGATGTTCGAGTGATGCATCCATCGGTCGTGAAGATTCACAGCATGTCAAGGGCCGAATACCGTGGGCCCATCCTGCTGCGACGTTGACACCCCCTCCCCCGCCTCTCTATAGTCATTAGAGAAGCGATGGCAGCGAGCTTCACCGTAGCCATTGCTTGGGTCACTGTCGCCCTACCAGTGCTATCCTAAACCCCTTGGGAACGACCACCGGCCAACGCCTTTTGAACCATGCCCTATAACCCTCCGCACCCGGCAGAAACGCGAGTCCTGAGCCGGCGCTTTGAATTGCCGAACTCCGCCTCGATTGACACCTACCTCGCCACCGACGGATACAAAGCGTTCCTCAAGGCTGTCGAAATGACGCCCGACGACATCATCAACGAGGTCAAGACGTCGAACCTGCGCGGTCGCGGTGGAGCCGGATTCCCCACGGGCATGAAATGGGGATTCGTCCCGCGCAACTCTTCCAAGCCAAAGTACATCGTCGTCAATGCCGACGAATCCGAGCCAGGGACTTGCAAAGACCGGCTCCTGATGGAATTCGATCCTCATATGCTCATCGAGGGCGTGCTGATCGCGGGCAAGACGATTGGCGCCGAGCGCGGCTGGATCTACATCCGGGGTGAATTCCGCTACCTGATCAGCATCGTCGATCAGGCGATTGAAGAGGCTTACAAGCACGGCTACCTCGGCAAGAACATCAAGGGTACGGGCATCAACTTCGATCTCTCTACGCACACAGGCGCCGGGGCTTACGAGTGTGGAGAAGAGTCCGCGCTGCTCGAGTCTCTTGAAGGGAAGCGGGGAATTCCTCGGATCCGCCCGCCGTTCCCGGCGGTCTCCGGCGCATTTCAGTGTCCGACCATTCTTAATAATGTCGAGACGTTCTGCGCTGTCCCTCACATCATCTTGAATGGGGGCCAGTGGTTCGCCGATCTCGGCGTTCCCAAGGCCGGCGGTACTCGGTTGCTTTGCATCTCGGGCCATGTGCAGTCCCCCGGCGTTTACGAAATCCCTCTGGGCTTCCCGATGATGCGCGCCATCCACGAGCTTGCCGGCGGGCTCCGGCCGGGCCGGAAACTGAAGGCGGTGATCCCGGGAGGATCCTCCTGCCCGCTTCTAAAAGGCGAGGAGTGCGACATCCCGATGGACTATGATTCGCTCGTCAAGCTCAAGTCGATGCTCGGCTCCGGGGGCATGGTCGTCATGGATGACACCACGGACATGGTGAAAGTCGCTCTCCGTATCACCCGCTTCTACCAGCATGAATCCTGCGGCTGGTGCATCCCTTGCCGGGAAGGCACAATGTGGCTAAGAAAACTGCTCACCCGCCTGGATGAAGGACTCGGAGCCAACAGCGACATCGACCTGATTGGGGACATCGCCGACAACATGTTCGGCCGCACCTTCTGTCCGCTGGGTGACGCCGCCGCGTGGCCGATTCAATCGATTGTCGCCAAATGGCGCGATGAGCTCGAAGCGCGCCTCGCCCACGTGCCCATCCCTCGGATTGTACCTGCCGAGCCCCTGGTGAGGATCCATGCCTGATATGGTGAACCTGACCATCGACGGCCGGGCTATCCAGGCCGTGCCTGGAACGCTTGTTATCGACGCCTGTAAACAACAAGGCATCGAGATCCCAGCCTTCTGTTATTACGAAGGGTTCTCGCTCCAGGCCGCGTGCCGCATGTGTCTGGTGGAAGTGGAGAAGATGCCCAAGCTTCAGGCGGCTTGCACGTTGCCAGTGAGCGAAGGCATGGTCGTCCGTACGGAAGCCGCTGCGGCGGTGAAGGCGCGCAAGACAACTCTCGAGTTTCTCCTTACCAACCATCCACTCGACTGCCCCGTTTGCGATAAGGGCGGCGAGTGCGAGCTGCAGGACATGGTCTTCCGCTACGGCGCGGGAGAAAGCCGGTTCACCGAGATCAAGCATCACGTGGATGAGAAACAGTGGTCGCCGGTGGTCTTTTACGACGCTCCCCGTTGCATTCTTTGTTACCGCTGTGTTCGCGTTTGCGATGAAGGGCTCGGCGTCACCGCGCTCGGCGTTGCCAAGCGCGGCGCCTACTCGGAAATCACCCCAAACCACGGCGATCACCTCGCCTGCGATGAATGCGGGGCCTGCATCGACATCTGTCCGGTCGGCGCGCTCACCAGCGGCACCTACCGCTACCAGACCCGGCCATGGGAGATGGAGCACGTCGGCACCATCTGCACCCATTGCGCCGACGGCTGCAAGACCACGCTCGGTGTACGGAACGGAGAGATCCTCCGCGGCAACAATCGCGACTCCACGGGCATCAACGGTGAGTTCCTCTGCATCAAAGGGCGATATGCCTTCGACTTTGTCCGATCACCGGAACGGCTGCAATCCCCGATGATGAAGGTGAATGGCCAGCTACAAGAAGTGAGCTGGTCGGAGGCGATCAACGCGGCCGCCCGAAAGTTCACCGAAATCCGCGACGCCGCCGGCGAATTCGGTGTCATCGGATCCAATCACACCACCAACGAAGAGAACTACCTCCTGCAAAAGTTCGCGCGGGAAGGCCTCGGCACGGCTAATATCGACCACCACCGCACCGGTGATGTCGCCTTCCTGCTCGACGCCGTGAGCGGCCTCGACCGGGGAAAGGCCAACGCGCTCGCCACGGCAGCCGACCTCTACAACGCCAAGGCGGTTCTGGTTATCGGCGCCGATCTATCCCAGCAGCATCCGTTGCTGCATTACCAGATCCGCGCCAACCACCGCCATCATCGGGCCTCCATCTACACCGTCACACCCGGACCGGTGCGGGAATCGTCCATCGCTGTCAAAGCCGTCACTTATTCCGGCGTGAGTGTGCTCGACGCAGTCCAATCGCTGGCCGAGAACCTGGGGTCACAGGGCGACCTCGTGATCGTGTTCGGTGATGCGATTCAGGGCGCCGATGTGGCGGGTCTCGTCCGGTTCGGTGACTCACTCGGCATCCCGGTCAAGTACGTCTGCCTTGTCGACTATTCGAATTCGCGTGGCGCCATCGACATGGGTCTTCACCCAGAACTTGGTCCCGGTTACGGTGCCGCGCCCGGCAAAGGGAAGAGTCTCGATCAGATTCTCGACTCTGCCGAGCTCGCCGGGCTTTGGGTGATAGGCGCAAATCCGTTGAAGAACCGTAAGCTCACATCGAAATTGGCCTTCGTAGTTGTGAACGACCTGTTCCTTACGGAAACCGCCAGAATCGCGGACATCGTTTTCCCGGCGGCCTCCGCCTACGAGAAGGCAGGAACGGTAACCAACGTTACGGGCGAAGTGCAGCGGCTGAAGAAGGGCGCGACCTTCATGGGCTCCAAGCCCGACCTCGATATCATTTCCTTGATCGCGCGCGCGATGCGAGTTGATCTTGGCCGCACCAATCACGAAGCCATCTTCAACGAAATCCGCTCCAACGTCCGCGGTTATAATGTTCCCTTGCCTGTGATCGCCACCGGGGGGGCCGCACCTACGAGTCCTGTCAACGGCCGCGTGCCTGTGGAAGCCCGGCCGGATCTGATCCGGTCGGCCGGTGACACGCTGTTTACGTCCGGTTCTCTGGGCCGTTACTCCAAGATCCTGAACTCCGTGCCGGAAGCTCCGGGGCAACTCTACCAGAAATGAATTTCTTTCTCCTCAGTCTCCTCAAGCTCGGGCTGGTTGCTTTTGTTTTTCTGACCGCTTTGGCCTACTTGCAGTGGATCGAACGCAAGGTGATCGCGCACGTGCAGGTCCGCGTGGGCCCCAATCGCGTCGGCCCCCATGGTTTGTTGCAGCCCCTGGTCGACACCGTCAAGCTCCTCACCAAGGAGGACCTTGTCCCTTCCCACGTCAACAAGTTCTATTACCTCGGCGCGCCGATTATTGCGGTCTCGATGGCTCTCATCGGGATTGCCGTGATTCCGTTCGGTCCCAAAATCGAAGTCTTCGGCATCGAAACGTATATGCAGCTTACCGACCTGAATATCGGGGTGCTTGTGATCTTGGCCGCTTCGGGGATCGGCGTTTATGGCGTAGCCCTAGCGGGATGGTCTTCCAACAATAAATACGCGCTGCTGGGCGGGCTTCGCGCCTCGGCTCAGATGATCAGCTACGAGCTTCCACTCGCCCTCGCCGTCGCGGCCCCCCTACTGATCTACAACACGCTGAGTCTTCGCCAGGCAGTGGAAGCGCAGCAGGGTTACTGGCTGGGCTTCATTCCCAATTGGGGGATCTTCTACAAAGGCGCGAGTGCCTTTCCGATCGGTATCTTTTTGTTCATCGCTTTCGTCCTGTTCCTGATCTGCGCCTTCGCCGAAACCAACCGTATCCCGTTTGACCTCCCAGAGGCCGAGAACGAACTCGTGGCCGGCTTCCATGTCGAGTATTCCTCGATGAAGTTCGCGGCGTTCTTCATGGCCGAGTACGCCAATATGGTGAACATCTGCGCCCTGGGAACACACTTGTTTCTGGGCGGCTGGCTGCCCCCGTTCCCCGCTCCCTACTCCGACTTCGTGCCCCCAGCCATATTCGCCTTAGGTGGCGTGATGTGCCTCTATCACGGCCTGAACTATATCCGCGCGCGGGACAAATACACTCTACCCGTATTTGGCGTCATATTCCTTGGGATCGCGGCGCTTCACCTGGCTCCACCCTTGAAGCCTATTCTGATCCCGTTGTTCTGGTTCCTCTCCAAAACCGGATTCCTGCTATTCGCCTACATCTGGGTCCGGGCCACCCTTCCGCGCTTCCGCTACGACCAGCTTATGCATTTTGCATGGGGCTGGATGTTTCCGGTTTCGGTCGGGAATCTGTTTGTCATCGGGGCCCTGGTGGCCGCCTTCCTATAAGACAATGGACGTCATTCTGTTTGCCATCTTCGCCTTCCTCTCCGTAGCCTGCGCCGTGATCATGATCGCCCAGAAACACCCGGTTTCAAGCGCGCTCTCGTTGATCGGGGTGATGGGTTCGCTGGCGATTCTTTATTTGTTGCTCGGGGCCACTTTCATCGCGGCCGCGCAGTTGATCGTGTATGCCGGCGCGATCATGGTTTTGTTTCTGATCGTCATCATGCTCCTGAATGCTGGCGAGGAGCCCAAGCCATCACACCAGAGCCTGATCGCGCGACTTCTGGGAGCCCCGCTGATCGTGGTGTTCCTCGGCGCCTTGGGTTTCATCATCTACATCTCGATTCCAACGGAGGAAACGAAGGTTACCTTCGCCGCCGCCAAAGCCGGCTCCGCCGAAGACGTCGGCATGGCGTTGTTCACCCGATATCTGCTCCCGTTTGAAATCACTTCGGTGCTGGTGCTGATTGCCATTCTCGGCGCCGTCGTGCTGGCTCGCAAGGAGATGGAATAATGCCTCCGCTTCCGCAGGAATTGATCAACGGCGTTCCGATCAACGCCTACCTCGGCTTGAGCGCCGTATTGTTCACTCTCGGCGTTGCCGGGTTTCTGTTCCGCAAGAATCTGATCACTGTTTTCATGTGCATCGAGTTGATGCTCAACGCGGTCAACCTCAGCTTTGTCGCGTTCTCTTACAAACACGGCAAGGTCGACGGCCACCTGTTTACGTTTTTTGTGATGGTGGTTGCCGCCGCTGAAGCCGCTGTCGGCCTGGCGATCATCCTGACCGTCTTTAAGAATCGGCAGACCCTGCTGGTGGACGAAGTCGACTCGCTCAAACTCTAAATCGATGCACCATCTCTGGCTGATCCCTATCCTTCCCCTGGCGGGCTTCGCCGTGAACGGTCTTTGGGGCAAGCGGTTCTCGAGATCCACCATCAGCACTGTGGCGGTTTCGAGTGTAGTGCTCTCGTTCCTTTGGGTGCTCAAAGTTCTCAGCGGTGGAGTCGAGCAGCCGATCAAGGAAACTTACTTCACCTGGATCCAGTCCGGCTTCGTAAACATCCCGTTTGAGCTCGCTGTGGACCGCCTTACCGCCGTGATGCTGCTAGTCGTTACCGGAGTGGGCTCTCTGATCCATGTTTATGCCACCGGCTACATGGCTAAGGAAGACGGCTATTACCGTTTCTTCGCCTACCTGAACCTGTTCATGTTCTTCATGCTGCTACTGGTGATGGCCAACAACTACTTGTTGATGTTCGTCGGCTGGGAAGGCGTCGGACTCTGCTCGTATCTGTTGATCGGCTTCTATTACCTTAAGAACTCGGCCACCACCGCGGGAAACAAAGCGTTCATCGTAAACCGCATCGGCGACTTCGGATTCTCACTGGCGCTGTTTCTCATCGTTGTGCAGTTTAAATCGCTCACCTTTGATGATGTGCTTCGCGGGGTACAAGCGGTGCCAGTGGAGCAGACCGCCGGCATGATCACCGCCATCTGTCTCTTGCTACTGGTAGGCGCGGCCGGCAAGTCGGCACAGGTTCCGCTTTACGTCTGGCTGCCGGACGCGATGGAGGGTCCGACGCCGGTTTCCGCGCTCATCCATGCCGCGACCATGGTTACCGCCGGTGTCTACATGGTAGCCCGTTCGGCAGCATTATTTCTCAAGGCTCCGGTGGCGATGGACGTGGTCGCTTGCGTCGGTCTCGGAACCGCGGTGCTCGCCGCCACCATCGGCATGACGCAGTGGGACATCAAGAGAGTCTTTGCCTACTCGACCGTTTCCCAACTCGGTTATATGTTCCTGGCCCTCGGCTCGGGAGCCTTCGCCGCCGGCATCTGGCATTTAGTAACCCACGCTTTCTTCAAAGCTCTTCTCTTCCTCGGCGCGGGCAGCGTCATCCACGCCATGCACCATGAGCAGGACATGCGCCACATGGGCGGGCTAAGAAAATACATCCCGGCCACCTTCTGGTCACTTGCCTGCGCCTGGGTCGCGATTGCGGGTGTCCCTCCCTTCTCTGGATTCCACAGCAAGGACGCGATTCTCCTTGCCGCACACGCACATCACCCGTGGATGTACTGGGTAGGTGTTGCAACCGCGGGTGTCACCGCCTTTTACGTCTCGCGAGCGATGTTCCTGACCTTCTTTGGTGACTTTCGGGGCCACGGCCACCCCCACGAATCCCCAGCCTCGATGACCGTCCCGTTGGCCATCCTCGGCTTGCTTTCACTGGGCGGCGGCTATTTCAACGTTCCGCATTACTTGGAACCTGTTCTCGGCGCAGCCCACGAAGAGCACCCGTTCAGCCTAGTCGCTATCTCGGTAGTGGCCGGTTTGAGCGGTATCGCGATCGCGTGGTTCCTCTACATCGCGCGGCCCGGCTTGGCCGACTCGATCGCTGACTCGCTGGGCGGCCTGTACAAACTGGTTCATAACAAGTATTTCGTCGACGAATTCTACTTCGCCACGGTAGTCCATCCCATCATCGGCGGCTCCAGGAGCCTGTTGTGGAAGGGATTGGATGCCGGGCTCATTGACGGCATCGTCAACGGGACCGGCAGCGTCGCTCGCCGCGTCGGCAGCGTGATGCGGCGCTTTCAGACCGGCAACATACGGTCCTACGCCGCATGGGTAGTCGCCGGCTCGGTCGCGGTGGTTGTCATTCTTGGTGTCGCCGGAGGCGTCCGATGACCCTGCTCGACGTCCTCATTGCACTCCCGGCTCTCGGTTTCCTGGGCGTCCTGTTTGTGCCGGCTTCGTCGCGCGACAACATCAAGCACGTCGCCCTCGTTCTGTCCCTGGTGATCTTTGTTGCTTCGCTTGGTCTGATCGGGCCCACGCTCGCCGCGGGCTCCGCGCGCACGTTCGAAACCGACCTCCCCTGGATCGACACACCCGCAATCCGCTATCACATCGGCCTCGACGGACTAAGCCTGTGGCTCATCATCCTCTCTACGCTCCTTACACCGCTGTGTGTGCTGGTCTCGTGGAAATACATCGACCACCGGGTCAAGGAGTTCTACGCCTTCCTATTGCTGCTTGAATGTGGCGTCATCGGTGTGTTCGCGGCGCTCGACCTGTTCCTGTTCTATGTCTTCTGGGAAGTCACTCTCGTGCCCATGTATTTCCTGATCGGAATCTGGGGACACGACCGCCGTATCTACGCCACCGTCAAGTTTTTCTTGTATACGATGGCCGGATCGGTCCTGATGCTCGTGGCGATCATCTGGCTCTACACCAAAACGGGAACATTTGATTACACCGTGATCCAGAGCCTGATTGCAGCCGGCCGCGTTCCCATGACTGCCTTGGAACAGACGCTGATGTTCTTCGCCTTCTTCGTGGCGTTCGCGGTCAAGGTTCCGCTCTGGCCGCTGCACACCTGGTTGCCGGATGCCCACGTTGAAGCCCCGACGGCCGGGTCCGTCATGCTCGCCTCGGTTCTGCTGAAGATGGGCACGTACGGTATCGTGCGCTTCTGCCTGCCGCTGTTCGGCAATGCTGCCTACCAATGGCGGGACTGGATCGCCGGGCTCGCCATCATTGGAATCATCGTCGGAGCTCTGGTCGCCATGGTCCAGCCGAACATGAAGAAGCTGGTCGCCTACTCTTCCGTCAGTCACTTAGGCTTTGTCGTGCTGGGTGTTTTCTCATTTACTCAACAGGGACTCGACGGCGCCGTCTATCAGATGCTCAACCACGGCGTCTCCACAGGCGCGCTCTTCATGCTCGTCGGATTCCTCTACGAGCGCCGGCACTCGCTTGAAATCAGTTCCTACGGAGGTGTCGCGACGGTCGCGCCTCAGCTGACCACGATTTTCATGATCACGACCCTGGCTTCTATCGGTCTGCCGTTGCTCAACAACTTCGTCGGGGAGTTCCTGGTCTTGCAGGGAGTCGCGCTGCACAACTTCCGATGGGCCGTGTTTGCCGCGCTCGGCGTGATCCTTTCAGCCTGTTACATGTTATGGATGTTCCAGCGCGCTTTCCTTGGTGAGACTCCCGAGGAAGTCGAGCATCACGTCCATGACATCAACAAGCGTGAGTTGGCAGCGATCTTGCCGTTGGTTGTTCTGATGGTCTGGATGGGCATTGCGACGCAGATGTTTCTTCGTCCCATCGGAGCCGCCAATGCGCTCATCCTCGAACAATCCAAGGTAGGCATCGAGTATCAGGTGAAACAGGGGTCGTCGCGACAGGTTGCCGAGGTGCGACATGCCCGCTAGCTTCCCCACCACCGTCGAGTACATCCGCATCCTGCCGGAAACGATCCTGATCATTTTCGGAACGCTGCTGATGTTTCTCGAAGGACTGGCTGGCGAGGCACACCGCCGCAACACAGCGCGAATCGCGCTGGTGGCCCTGGTCGCCGCTTTCGCCGCCACCATCTATGCGGGTATGATGCCCGGCCCGGCGTTCAGCGACTTCCTGATCGTCGACAAGTTCGCCACGTTCTTCCGCATGCTGGTCATCGTTGTCGGCGTGCTGTCAGTCTTCACGTCTTCCGCTTATCTCATCCGCGAGAACGCCGACTCGGGCGAGTTCTACGCGCTGGTCCTGTTTTCGATCAGCGGCCAGTCGCTGCTCGCCACCGCCAATGAGCTCATCATGCTGTTCATCGGCCTCGAGATCTCCTCCATCGCCACCTATATCCTTGCCGGTTACCTCCGCGACGATAAGCGCAACAATGAGTCTGCCATCAAGTATTTCCTCCTCGGCTCATTCGCTACAGCGTTCTTACTATACGGAGTAGCGATGATATACGGCGCCGCCGGCTCCACCAACCTCAATGAGATCCGCCGGGTGTTGGTTGATCCGGACGCAGTGACCTCACCATGGATGGTCGGCGCCGCTGCGGCGTTGATGTTTGTAGGCTTCGCCTTCAAGGTTTCGGCGGCTCCATTCCAGTCCTGGACGCCGGACGTCTACCAGGGAGCTCCCGCGCCGGTGACCGCGTTCATGTCGACGGGCCCCAAAGCCGCCGCCTTCGCCGTTTTCCTGCGCGTTTTCTCAACCGCCTTCTCCGGTATGAACGAAAGCTGGGAGCCCATCGTCTGGATCTCAGCTCTCGCCACCATGATCATCGGCAATTTCGCCGCTTTGACGCAATCCAACATCAAGCGCATGCTCGCATATTCTTCGATTGCCCACGCCGGTTACGTCATGGTCGCCATCACGGCGCAATCGGATGTAGGCGTCTCTGCCGCTATGTTCTATCTGGCCGCCTATGCGTTCATGAATATCGGAGCCTTCGCGATCATCACGCACTTCGCGCGCAAAGGCGAACAGTACGTTCTCGTCGACGATCTCGCCGGACTCGGTCTGCGGCAGCCCGCCACCGCCGCGCTGTTCAGCATCTTCCTCTTATCGCTGATCGGTGTGCCGCTCACAGCCGGTTTCTTCGGCAAGTTCTATATCTTTAAGGCGGCTCTCGACTCGAAGCTGGTCTGGCTTTCCGTCCTGGGCCTGTTGAACTCCGCTGTGGCGGCCTACTACTACCTTCGGATCATCGTCGTGATGTACTTCCACGAACCGAGCGAAGCCGCCAACTCCGCCATACCTCCCACGCCCGGGATCCAGTTTGTTCTGTGGGGCTCCGCCGCAGCCACAATCATCCTCGGCGTGTTTCCTTCGCTGCTCCTCGACTTCGCGAATCAAGCGACTGTCCTCGCCAGCCGGTAATGTCACAAAATCGTAATGCGCCGGTGCGAATCTAGTTCCATGCGCGTACTGTTCCTCCTAGCCCTTCTGACCGGGAGCCTTGCGATTTGCGGATTCGCCGCGCGCCCGGCAAAACGCATTTTGATTCTCTGCACGGGCAATTCTGCTCGTAGCCAGATAGCGGAGGGATTCTTGCGATCCTTCGACTCTAACCTCGTGGTCTACTCTGCCGGTACGGCTCCGGCTCCGAGAGTGAATCCTTATGCAGTACGCGCCATGGGGGAACTGAGCGTCGACATTTCGAAGGGCACTCCAAAGAGCGTACGTGAGTTTGTATCGCAATCGTTCGACTACGTCGTGACGGTTTGCGATGACGCGGATCAAAACTGCCCGCTGTTCAGCGGCAAGGTGGGAAAGCGCCTGCATATCGGCTTTCCTGATCCCGCGAAAGCGACGGGCACGGATGACGAGATCATGCATGTCTTTCGGCGCGTGCGGGACCAGATCAAGGAAAGGTTTTCTCAGTTTTACGTCAAAGAACTCAAGACAGACTGAAATGTGAGGCAGCGCCGATTGGCAACTTTGCAAATTCGTTGAATATGCCGACGCTACGCGCCTATTTCATATTGCCAAAGCAGTAAACGGTTTCAAGCGTACGAACAAATAAGCGGCCATCGGAAATAGCGGGAGTGGCGATCGTCTGTTCGTCGAGGTCGGCGGAAGAGATCACTTCCCACTGCGCGCCGGATTTCAGCACGGTCAGCTTGCCGTCTTTGTTGATCAGGTATATTTTGCCGTCGCCGCCGACGGGTGAGGCATAGTAGTCGCCCGTTGCGTCCTTCACTCTCTCCTGCTTGTAGACTTCTCCGGTTTCCGGATTGTGCGACGTGAGGATGCCGCCGTTCCGGATCACGTAGAGAACGCCCTGGTATAGCAGCGGCGAAGTGACGTAGGGGAGACCCTTCGTATACGCCCATCGGATGTTGGATTCCGGCAATTCGCCCTTACCTTTCAGGTCGAACTTCACCAGACCGCGTGACTTATAGTTGTTAAAAGAGGCATCCCACTCGGACGCCTCCACCACTCCATCCTTGTTGCCGTTATAGCGGTCAATGGATGTCATCAGACGGTTCATGACTAGGTCTTTCTCGAACTCTTCCGCGATCTGGAGTTTCCCATCTTTGTTCTTGTCGGCGCCGAGCATGCTGCTGAATGGTGGGGCGGCATCGCTAACGGGTTCGAGCGTGTAGACAGCATCGCCTTCGATTAGCGGGAGAGTGGCCGGACCAACGGTGATGCCCTTGGCCCACCAGAGTTTTTCCCCGGTGGAAGCCTGATAGCCGGTCATCTCGAGAGCGGCTGCCACTACGGCTTGCTCCGGGCCTTTGGCGGGCTTGTAGACAACGGGAGTCGAGTAGCTGCCGAGGAAGCCGCTGGGACGGTCGGCTTTCCATCGCTGCCTGCCGGACTTGGCGTCAAAGGCGATGACGAAGGAGTCCTGGATCTGATCGATGAGTTGTATTACATTGCCCCCGGCGAGAATCGGCGAGGCGGCCAGACCTTGGATGCTATGAAAAGGGCCCATGGGCGCGCGCCACTTTTCGTTTCCGTCAAGGTCGTAGGCGACGACGCCAAACTCCGGGAAGAAAGCGTAGACGTTCTTGCCGTCGGAGATAGGAGTTGGCGTGGTGGTCCCGTTCAAGGGATGGGCGGCTTCGCTGCGAGACTTGGCGATGCCCTTGCGCCACAATTCCTTGCCGGAAACGGAATCGAGGCAGATCACAACGCGCTGGTCGGCATCGGACCCGGTAAACAGGACGCGGCCTCTGACGACGATCGGCGAGGAGTTGCCTTTCGGAGTCTTGGTTTTCCAGACCAGATTCTTGGCAGGTCCGGCTTCGGACGGTAGTTGGCGGTCGGGCGAGACACCGAGTCCGTTCGGTCCGCGGTAACGAGGCCAGTCCGTGGCGGAGAGAAGAGCTGGAAGAAATAGGAGAGGTAGAATGCGCATCATGCAACTCCCAGAATAGACGGTAGGTAGGTCGAAGTGTGAGCCGATGCGTGAGGGACGGATGTTATCCTGAGGTTGGAAGCCATTTTGGGCCGGTGCCTGGCCTGGTCTTCAAAACCTGTGTGCGGCACTCCGTGTCGCAGGTGGGTTCGACTCCCACTGGCTTCCGCCAGCCTCGTTTATGTTAGCTACTCCTTTCTTGCGGGACTGTTTCACCCCCATCTGCACACCGGTTTATCCCGACGTTTGCGCTTGCTCACCGAAGGGACCGGTTGGGCCTACGCGACCTGTTCAGTCTGCCGCGCCTCTTCCACTCGCTTCCGGATGAGCCCCAGCAGCACTTCGTCCTGGTAGGGCTTGACCAGGTATTCGGTGACTCCTAGCGCAATCGCCTTGCCGCGGTGCTTATCGCCCGCGCGCGAAGTGAGCATGATGATCGGAACATGTGCGTATTCTGCCATCGACCGTAGGCGGGCCGTGAGCTCGAAACCATCCATGCGCGGCATCTCGATATCCATCAGGATGACGTCCGGTTTGCTCTCGGAGCCTTTCAGAACTTCCAGCGCCTCGATTCCATCCTTGGCCTGCTGTGGATTCCAGCCGGCATTGCGGATGAGATTCGCCACCACCCGGCGAACGCTCAAAGAGTCGTCGACGATGAGCACGTCATATGCTTGCCGCACCGAGGCCGCTGGGCGCCATACAACCGGTGTCGTGACTCTGGTAGCTGCGCGGTTTTCGCCGGAAAGCTCCGCCGGATTGAGAAGTAGGATTACGGAACCGTCTCCGAGGATGGTTGCGCCCGCGATGGCGGGTATCTTTCGAAGGAAGCCGTTCAAGGTCTTCACAACGATCTGGCGAGCTTCCAGAATCTCATCTACCGCCAGCGCGAACTCCTCCTGGCCGAGCCGTACGATGACAATGGGGACGTGTTCTTCTCCCGCAACGCTGTTTGTGCCCAATCGGAGGACCTCGGAGAGGCGGATGAGCGGCCAGACCCGTTTCTCTGCCCGCAGGATGGGCTTCTGTCCGATCCTCTCCATCTGGCTCGGCAGCACCCGCATCGCCTGGGCCACTGATAGCAGCGGCAAGGCGTAAGTCTGCTGATGCGCCCGAACCATCAGCACGCGCGTGATTGCAAGCGACATAGGCAGTCGAATCGTGAAAGTAGTGCCGCGGCCCGGGCCTGAATCCAGGTGAAGCGCGCCCTTGAGATTCTCGACCGCGGACTTGACGGTGTCGAGTCCCACACCCCGTCCCGAAATATCGCTCAATTCCGCAGCCGTCGAGAACCCCGGAACAAACAGGAGCTCCTGAATCTGCTCGGGACTCATCATCGACACTTCCGCCGTAGTGATAAAGCCCTGTCGCACGGCCGCCGCTGCAATCTTGCCTGGATCGATTCCGCAACCGTCATCCGACAGACGAAGAACCACTTCCGTCCCCTCATACGAAGCTCTTAGCTGGATTTCGCCCGCCTCCGGTTTGCCAAGCGCTACGCGGACTGAGGGATCTTCGACGCCGTGATCCACGGCATTTCGGAGCAGATGCTCGAGGGGGCCGGCGAGTTGCTCGAGCATGGTCTTGTCGAACTCCGTCCGGCCGCCTTCCAATGCAAGCGTGGCCAGCTTGCCGCGCTTTTGTCCCGTGACCCGAACGGTGCGATCGAGGCGGCTGGTGAGGGTCGATAAGGGCACCATGCGCAGCCGCATCAGCTTCTCTTGAATCTCGCTGGTCAGGCGGCCCTGCGTATTCAGGAATCCGTCGAATCCGCCGGCGATGCTGGTCAACTGGCTGCCGGCCGCGCCGATGTCGCTGACGCCCTCGCTCAAGTCGCGAGAGAGCAGGTGCAGTTGCGTGTAGCGGTCAAACTCGAGGGCATCGAATTCCGCCTTGCCCGTGGACAAACCATATCCTGACCGGCCGCTCGCCGCCGCGACGCCAGAGTGAAAAACAGCATGCTCGGTTTCGAGTGTGCTGCTGATACGCCGTAGCCGCTGCAAGCTGAGCGACAACTCACCCACCTCGCGGCTGTAATAAGTCAACTGTTGCTCGAAGAACGACCGCTGGACAAACAACTCGCCGACCAGGCGGACGAGCTCGTCCAACCGTTCGAGCGGAACGCGCACGAAGCGGCCCGCTCCGGCTTCCGGATCGGACGGCGTTTCTGCATCCTGTGTTTCCATCGGCGGGGGCGCCGCCGCCTCTTCCACCGCCGAGTTGTCCAGAACAGCATCGTAGCGGGCCAACAGTTGTTCGATGCGGGGCTCGAGACCGGTCTCCTTGCCGCGCTGGTCGACCATTTCCGCGAGCAGGTCATAGGTGGAGACGAGCAACTCTCGAGACTGGGAGTCGCGCACGGCAGTGCCTTCATACAGCCGGTCCAGCAGGTCCTCCATACGATGGGCCACCGAGCTCATCACTGGGAGTCCCACCATTCCAGCGGCGCCTTTGATCGTGTGGATTCCGCGGCGGACTTCCTGAATCAGAGGCTGGTCATCGGGATTCTGTTCCATCTGACCGAGGCAGGAGACGACCGTTTGCAGGTGCTCCTCGGCTTCGAGCAGAAAACCATCAAGGAGTTCGCCCGCGAAGTCGCTCAGAGCGGAGGCCTTTGCCGCGGGCGCTGGTTTGGGCGCCGGCGCGGAGCCAGTTAGCATTTCCCGAATCTGCTGGATACCCTGATTGAGGAGCTCGGCGACCTCCGCGTCGAACGCGATCTCTCCGCTGGCGATCTGGTCAAGAAGGTCTTCGATCCCTTCGGCAAGCTGCCCGGCTTCGGTGAGTCCGACGACGTTTGACGCGCCGCGAACATTATGGATCAGGCGGTGCAGTTCGCGATGAGCCTCGTCATCGCCAGGCTGCGCCCAAATCCTTTCGAGCTGTTGCTGGATGCCCGGCAGATAGCCGCGGGCCTCTTCCAGGAATCCCTGGAGGACCTCCTTGGCGATTGGATTCGACATTTCCTCTTCTCCCGGCGCGTGCTGTTACATGTGGGGCAGGCGCGTTGGCCTGCCGCTTCTAGGCTGCGATGACGCCGCTGTCTTCCGGCAGCCGGAAACGGCTCACCGAATGGTTCAGTTCTTCCGCCAGGCTGGCCAGCCGGCGAATTGCGGCAGCCGCCTGCCGCGCGCCGGCGGCGGTCTGCTGCGTCACTTCAGAGATACCGGTCACGTTTCGGGAGACCACGACCGAGTCCTGCGCTTGCCGGTCCGACGCGTGATGGATGGATTGAACCAGCTCTGCGATCTGGCGGGACACCTGTTCGATCTGCTGAAGACTTTGGCCGGCTTCGTTGGCCATTTGCGAGCCGCCGACCACTTCGCGGGTGGTCTCTTCCATGGCCGAGATCGCCTCGTTGGTATCGGTTTGCACGGACTGGATGAGCGAAGCGATGCGCTTGGTGGACTCGGCCGCGCGCTCGGCAAGCCGCTCGACTTCCTCGGCGACCACCGCGAACCCCTTACCTTGTTCGCCGGCCATCGCCGCCTGAATCGATGCGTTCAAAGCCAGAATGGATGTGCGGTCAGCGATATCCCGAATCAACTGCACGATCTCGCCAATCTCCTGCGAGGATTCGCCGAGCCGCTTGATGCGCTTGGCTGTTTCCTGTACGTGGGTGCGGATTGAATTCATGCCGTCGATGGTCTTGGTTACGGTTTCCGATCCCTGCTGCGCGCTTTCGAGGGCCTGAGCGGCAACCGTGGCGGCGGATGTCGCCGTGCGCGAGACCTGCTGGGTCTGCGCGGTCATCTGCTCGATCGCCGTCGAGGCTTCGAGGATCTGCCGTGATTGTTCCTCGCTGCTTTGCGCCAGCGTGTCGGCCACTACCGATACCTGTCCCGCCGAGCCGGTGACGGACCGGGTGGTTTGTTGCACCTGCCCGATGAGCTGCCGCAGCTCGGCGATCATGAAATTGAACGAATCGGCGATAGCTCCGGTTACGTCGGCGGTCACTTCGGCTTCCTTGCTGAGGTCGCCTTCCGCGACGCAGCTCACTTCTTCCAGCAGCTTACGGATGCTGCCCTGAATCTGGTCACGTTCCTCACGACTCTGAATGAGAACCAGCGTATTGTCGAGCATCGAATTCAGCGAGCGCGCCATCGTTCCCAACTCGTCGGACCCGTGGACTTCGCAGCGAGCCTTGTAATCCCCGACGCCAATTCGCGAGAAGAGGCCCGTCATCGCTTTTACCTGTTTCGTGATGCCGCTCGACACCCAGTAGACTGCGCCGATTGCGAGCAACAGAATGATCCCTGCAATGCTCAACTGCGTGATTCTTTCGCTGTGAAGCCGGGCCACGCGTTGCTGGAGAAGCTCCTGCAAAACGTTGCGGGAAGTTTCCCAGAGCTTGGCATATTCACTCAGCACGGCATTTCCCTGATCGAGGAAAGACTTGGTGTCCTGACGCAATGAGCCCCCTTGCAGGTCGCGCGTCACAGACTGCGTGAAACGCGATGAGGCCGCTGTTGCAGAGGTCAGGATAGGAGATAGACGCTGATCGAGCGAGCCGTTATACCGGATCGCAGCCTGAAAGTGACGCGTCATCTGCTCCGCGGTGACACTCACCTGGCGGGCGAGATAGTTCATCTGTGTGATTTCCTCGCCGGTCAGCTTCTGGCGGGCAGTGGCTCCGGTCCCTAAGCCAGCCAATTGGCCTGCATACTCACTGGTGAAGCTGAGGTGAGAGATCAAGGCGGCGGCCAGGTAATAGGTATCGAGCTCGGGATCGGTGATCAGGTTGGACTTGTCTCCCGCCATCTGAAGGAGGTCCAGAAGATCGGCCATTAGTTTGGTGTGCTGGTCGAAACTGTCGCGGGCCGAGAGCAGGAGATTCTTCTCCTTCAGATCCCGCCAACGCGCTTTAATGGCCGCCCAGCTTCGCGACGTGCCCAACCGGGCGCTGTGTTTGGAGTCCGCGATTTCGATATGTTGAAACTCAGTATCGATCTGCTGCTGGATTCCGGTGAGATGCGCTTTCCAGGAAGAATCCCCGTTGAGGATGGCGCTCGCCGCGGTACGGTGCTGCGGCACCTGCTCGATCACTTTGGCCAGCGGAGCCATGTACTCCACTCCAACCAGCTCATATTGCGTGGAGACGATCTGCTCGTTTCGCGACTGCACGAACAGGTAGATCAATACGACTACCGGCACGCCCATTAGAAGGGCGACCAGTCCAAGCTTCTGCCAGATTTTCAGCGACTTCATTTCATTCCTCTCCCTAATTACTGTTAAGCGGCCAAGTCGAGTATTTCGACACTGGCGAAAACCTTCTCGATATCGAGCACCGGAACCCGCTCACCTCTGTGCTCGCCGCTTCCCACCAATAGATCCTGCAGCCGGTCTTCAACGAGATCAGCGGCTTCCCCGGCATCTTTCCGGGGGAACGTGGCCAACCCGTGCAACTGGTCGACCGCGAGCGCGACTGGCGCTGCTGCCCCCTTTACTTTCACAACCAGCATGCGCGCCTCCTGCGGCCGGTCGAATGGCTCCATGCCCAACAGCAGCCGCAGATCCAGCAGCGGGAGAACGTCTCCGCGCAGATTGAACACGCCGCGAACAAACTCAGGCGCGGCGGGAACAGGAGTCACCTTCGGGACTCGGTCCGCCTCGAGCACGTGCTCCAGGGGAACAGCAAATTGATTGACCTCGAGGCGGAACAGGACGTGCCGCTCGCCTTCCCGAAGATGGCGGGATGCTTCCGGCGCCAACCCGGTCGCCAGCGCAAGTCGCTCCACTGCTGTTAGCACGGGCTGTGGAGCGGCCGGCGTTTCCAGCACTTCGGTTGTCGCGGGTTCCAGTTTCTTCTCTTCTCTTGCCTCAGGCGGCGCATCCTGTTCCGGTTGCAGCCATTCTGGCTCCTGACTCCTGACTTCTGCCTCCTCTGTTGACTCCCCAACCGCCTCTGGCCAATCGACTGCGGGCTGGAATGTCCAGGGATTGGCCTCAAACACGATATCCGGCGTGAAGTAGGCGGCCGGTTCCTCGTCAGTCTCGAGGTAGCTGGGGACTTCGGCTGTCTCCTTTATGGCAGGCTCGATCGCGGCTTGCGGCGCATCCGCCTCTGCTTCGACTGGAAGTTCGCTCAAGCCGCTTCCTGACGTTTGTGGCTCGGAAGTCGTTTCAGAGTCGCGCGCGTAAGCAAGCGGTTCGGTGCTGGCGTCATCCAACTCCAGACGTGACGCCAGCATGGTCAGGCTGAATTCTGGGGACGTCGCCGGCTCCTCGGACTTCGCTGGTTCCTCTACCGCGATCTGCTCATCCGTCGTTTCCCATTCCCGTAGTAAGTCTGCGAGGAGACCGGCCATTGGAAGCTCTTCCGCTCCTTCAGCCATGGCGTTGGACGTTTCCTCCTGCGCCAGGCAATCAGTCTGTTCCGGATCCATCATTGCTGCGAATTCCCTCGTTTTACAGGTAGCGTTCTACGCTCGAAAGCAGTTGGTCGGGGTGATAAGGCTTGGTGATATATTCGTCGGCGCCCTGCTTCAATCCCCAGTACTTGTCGGTGTCCTGGTTCTTGCTGCTGATCAGGATCACTTTCGTGTGGCAGGTCTGTTGCGCCATCTTGAGATGGCGGCAAACCTGGAACCCGTTCTTCTTGGGCAAGATGATGTCGAGCACTACCAGGTCCGGATGCACCTGCATCGCCTGCTGGATTGCCTGTTCCCCGTCGGACGCTGTGAACAAGTCATAACCCTTACCTTCGAGTGCGGAGCACATCAGCTGCAGCTCGGAAGGGCTGTCGTCCACCAGAAGTATTTTTCGCGCCATATCGATCGTCTCTCCTCTCACGCACTCACCAGTCTGGGCCTGGCTTCCCTCAACTGTTTCTCCACGGAACGCAGCAACGAATCCTCCTCTAGAGGCTTGGTCAGGTAATCGGCCGCGCCCGCCAGTTTCCCGCGGATCTTATTGAAGACCCCGTCCTTTCCGGACAGCATCAGGACGGGAATTCGCCTGGTATATCCGTTCTGCTTAATCACTTTGCATACCTGATAGCCATCCATGCGCGGCATCGTAATGTCGAGCAGAACCAGGTCGGGACTGAAATCGCTCAGCTTGGCGAGCGCCTCCATTCCGTCTGCCGCAGTGAGGATCCGATATCCGGCTTGATCGAGAATGAGGGAAATGATTCGCCGGACCGTAGCGCTATCGTCGACGGCGAGCACGAGCTTTCGCACCTCGAGCAGGTGAGCTGCGATTCGAAGCGTGCCGTCGCCGGGATCGAGCTCACAGGCCTTTCGCACCCAGGGCAGCGCTTCAGCCGAACGGCGCAGATTCAGCAACGCAAGCGCCAGCATGGAGCAGGACTCTGCGGTTTGCGAGTTGGCTGCGCGCTTCTGCCATTCGCGCACTGCTGTCTGCAACAACGATTCGTCCGCGCCTTCGTTCATTGTGATTGCCCGAAGATCCTGGAGATGAGGGACGGCGCGGCAGCGTGGGCAGCGCTCCTGACGCTCAGGCGCCGCGGTCGCGCAAAATGGGCACCGCCAGCGAGCCCGCGCAGGCTTGGTGCGGCCCATGTTCGTCGTCAGAGACTCTGCTTCCGAAGCCGCGCCATCGTCGGTTGCGCGCGGGAATTCCTTCTGAGACGGCCGCGGTGGCAGAGAGGCTTGCGCCGATGGAGGTCCGGTTTCCATTGTCGAGGAGGCAGCGGGCTCCCGCTTTCGCGTCTGATAGACGGATAGGATACGCGCCGCCTGCTGGTGATTCGGATTGACCTCGAGCAGCCGGTGCAGGTGTTGGAGCGCAACGTCCATAGAATCCGCCACCGCGGCCGACCACAACAGCGCCTGCTCGTTCGCCGGATCCTGATCGAGTACCCGCTTGAGCAACCCGCGCGCATGGCCTCGGTCGCCGGTGCGGGCGGCGAGCGCTGCTTGTCGCATCAACTCGGCAATCGTCTGAATTCCGGAGGCGGTCACTGCGTGTCGTCCCTTTGGCTTGGCCGCGAAAAAAAACAATCAGGGTATGCGGATTAATCGTCCTTTTCGCCAGTTGCCATTAGGCCGGCAGCTAAACTTCCGGACTCTTGCCTAGGTGGTTTTGGACAGCCTTGAGAAGCTTTTCTTCCTGGAACGGCTTGGTGACGTATTCGGTG
>Ga0187893_10004241_pt1 | contig 27598 bp, 88 predicted proteins | sample MA1701074metaG_FD_139574 | JGI IMG/M metagenome (GOLD analysis project Ga0187893, IMG submission 139574) | White microbial mat communities from a basaltic lava cave in the Kipuka Kanohina Cave System on the Island of Hawaii, USA - MA170107-4 metaG ... | reverse complement strand
CTTTTGTTAAACGTGGATATGGTTGAGGATCATTTACATTTTTAGTATTATTTGTCAATGTTCTGGAACCCTCGCTATTGCTCTCATGTGCATTAAGTTTTCTCTTGCTAACATTTCAAAAATAAACGATAAAGCATTATGACCCATCATTTTCAGGTCTTGTGCTACTACAAGTCTAAGTTCACCTTCAATATAATTTTTGTTGAAAAAATCATAATAATCGAAAGGGATTTTTTCTAAATAATTTTTACGTTTAGTCTTGTTTGTCAATTTAACCACTACTCCATGATATACCTCGTGGTTCTGGGTCTAATCGAGTATTTTTTTTATTAACCCATTTATACTCACCATTCTTGATAATTCGCTCTAAATATCCTCGTTTCACCATTTCATTTAAAGCATTATCTAAACATATATCACAAAACTCATTTTTCTTACATCTACACTTAGTATTATTCGTCAATTCCCTCATCCCGTATTATCTGAGCAATTATTCTAACAATATCAGAATATATTATATCATCATTTTCTACTAATTCCGTTATAAGGGCTGTAAGTTTTTCAATCTTCAATTAACTTTTACTCCTATTATTTGTCATACTCTTAAACTCCTAATAATCCCCAATATATGTTCATCTAATTCCTTATGTGTAAAGTCTTTTTTACATCCTTCACATCTCTTTTTTGGATGTTTAGAATGAGGTTTTTGTTCTTTCATTTTTTCCAACACCCCGAACAATAGTTTTTATGTAGGCTAGGTCTTGCAGATAAAGCCGTTGCACTATTACACCCGTTACACGCTTTCATCATTGTACCTTATCACGCTCTCATCAGTATCGATTAATTTCTGATCCACCTTATTAAAGTCGCTTCTAAACGGATGTTCTGGAGTTACATAGAATAATTCTTTTGATTCCTCCGCTATTTTTTGTAGTTTTTTCTTGTTTTTTGTTATATCTATATCTCCCCACCAAATTTGTTTTAGATCCTTGTTAAAGATACAGGCATTAAAATATACGATGTTATTTGGATGTGCTTCTCTATATGTTGATTTGGACATACTTATCATTTTTCCCGGAAATCCCAAGTGCTTTATAATTAATTGTTCTAGAGTCATTTTATCCTTACCCATTTATATTCTAAATTAAGTAATATAAATGCAACTATTACACCAGACATATAAAAGAAAAGTGATAAAAATACCCCATGTGCGATAAGTAAAATAGTCGTACCTAATGCCCAAAAAATACCTAGGAAAAACAATGCAACACAAATTATGAAGCTTTTCATATTTATTTCTACAGTCATGGTAGTGTCCATACTCCTGTATAATTAAGTGGTTCTACACAATGTTTAGTTCTATCAGCTGAGGGATTTAATCGTGAATCCTGATAATAAGTATAACAACTAATTTGATCTAACAGTTTAGTTTGTTTTTGTTCTTCCTCATAAATATGAGTTAATAGGTGAAACACTTTCCATATAGATCCTACAATGTTTTTATAAGTTCCATCTTCAGGTATGTGTGCATTTGCTTCTGGAATTGATAACCCAATTATACCACCGACTGCTATTGCAAGAACCCAAATTAATAATATTGTTTTGTTATTCATTTAGAATCTTCTCCAAATTGGTTATACCATGATTTAGTTCTTCAAACACATCACAAAAAAGTGGTTCCTTATCGTCTTTTTTCCACATTACATAGAACTTGTATAGCTGTGTCATTATATTGTAATCTTCCTCAATTTGTCGCTTGAGTTTATCTGATGCTAGTTGTGTATTCTTCCACAGTTTCTTTGCTGGAACATCTATCTTTACAAACCAATCTAAGTCAGGTCTGTCTTCTTCATATCCATTGTAAATTCCTTCAAGTGGCATCCTACCCATAATCTGTATCATCCTCTACTTCTATTTCATATTTGCAATTTGGGCATTGTAAGGTTCTATACATAATCCCACGCATATATTTGTTACATTTTCTACAAACTATTCTTTCAGTCATCACTAGTCATCTCCTTTAATGTTCTTAATTTAAGTGTTGCTAGTGCCCATAGTTGTTTCTCAGTAGGCATTCCTGTTAATAATTCATCAAGTGCATTAAATGGAATATCCTTTATTTCTTTTACTAATTGGCGATATTTTTTAGCCTCATCTATCACATCAACTAAGCTTACTTCACCAAAATTATGTATTAATTCCTCTTGCCAGAATATTATGTCATCTGCATTACTCATTATTTCTTTCTTTATCTTTTTTGCCTGTCGTTCACTCTTCAATGGAGTTATTGCCAAGGTGGTTTCACCACATCCGTCTACATCATACCAGATATGAAACATGTCGTCGTCTATTTGTTTTACTTTCCGATAACCTCCTTTTTCCACTTTTATCGGTTTTATTGTCGTGGCTTTATCTCCGCATGATAAATTTAATGGTGGTGCATCTATTATTCCCATTTTATTCTACCTGTTCTTATCAACCACAAACAATGGATAACTTTTTGGTGTTCTTTTGTATCATTTGAGTATTGTTTTCCATATCTTTTCCACCATTTTCTTTGATATTTTTTCATTTTTAGAGCATTTTGTTTATAATATTGTTTAAAATATGGTTTTCTTTCGTTATATTTTCTTTTGTTCTTTTGATGAGCTTTACTATATGCTATTGTGTTAGGAGTTTTATATGTTCCTCTAGGCATTCGTGGTAGAAGTTTTTGTTTAGATGTTTTTAATATTTGTTTACATGTACATGTTTTCATTTATTTTTTCTCCTTTACTTTTATTGAAAACAATACATCAATTAATTCACTAGTGCAATACGTACAGTGTCGCATAAACTCATTTATTTCTCCATTAGAAGGATCTTGATGCACTATATCTATATCGACATAATTATCAAAATCACATACTTTACATCTTATTACTTTAATTTCCATGCCAGTCCTCTTCTTCTACCCCAAACTCTATTAATCATATGGTGCCACTAACTCCCATTTTACATCATGCTCACACATAATTAATGCAGATGCAATGTCTCCCTTGGCAAAAAACATTAGTTGTTCCGCTGGTAATGACTCACATTCTTTTGTATGTCCAACGAGTGTATACCAACCACTTTCAGGAACTTTTTGATTGTTAAATATAACCACTTTTTTCTCTGGATTGAACCATATCCATTCCTTGTAATGATGTTTTCTAAAGCATTTTTTATGATAATCATATAGTTGAGTGTCGTTCTCTAATCCAGCACTACACCATGGTTGCCAATTTTTCCATATTCGTTTCTTACAATCTTTACACTTCATTTAATCCACCATTATACCTCCATGATTTGAAACATCTAATTCCAGATCTTTTTTTAATATTTTCAATGCCCTTACCGCCCAATCAATTTCTCCCATGGTAATACAATCTAATGCAAATTCTACGCATTTTTCATATTCTTCTAATCCTCTTAGTCCATGTATTTCAGCGTTTACAATATCTTCTTTATTCATCTATCCCACCCATATGGTAATAATATCTTATCAAAAGGCAATGGATTAGGATTAATTATATGACAAAACTCAGCAAAAACATTATGTTTTTCTATCTTTAAAAAATCCAATACTTTTTCATGTGTCTTTATCATTTCTTCTAGCTTGTCAAATCTTGCTTGTAATACCTTACTTCGTGCTATTTCTTTCTTAGTATATTTAGTCTTCATTTACTCTATCTCCTTAATATCAAAAACCACCAATATAAACCATACCGATACACAAACAATATCCAATATTATTTGCCCTAGTATCCAAATAGTAGAAGAATTCAGATATCTGTATATATCTAATATTAGAAGAGCAAGAAATATAAGTACAAGAAACACATGAAGTATAAATACAGTCTTCATTTATTTTTCTCCTTATTTATTAATCGTAGAGTATAACCTACTTCCTTATCTTTTTCAGTTATTTCCATATCAAAATATGCCTGCCAGATACTACCCATTTTTAACATCTCACTCCAAATATCCAAACTTGTAGACAAAAAGGACATACCCTAGATTCTGGATGGTTCCTATGCCATTCATCGCATAATTTACACTTTGTATCTTTTGTTATCATGTTCTATAATCCTCATGTACTATCCATCTTTTCAGGGCATAAATAAATCCTAGAAAAATCCCCATTACAGGAAATGATATAAAATACCACAATGGACTTAGTTCTTGATTCATTTACTTTTCCTACCTCGTCCATACCCTGTATATTGAGTAAGACAACGCTGAAACAAGTAATGCGATTAAAACCGTATCAACCCAAGTCATTTACTTTTTCTCCTGTTTTGTTAATCTTTTTTCAAAGTATCTTGTTAAGGTAATAATATGTTTTAATAGTTCTCTATTGGTTGTTGTGTCATCACACATTATTGTATGATAAAGATGTTTTACATTATTCATTTACTTCTCACACCAGATGTTCTAGGTACATTCCAAACAAGCCCTACTTCGTCTTGTCTTTCACAAATATTACATACTGCGTAAACGTGTTTTTTTCCAAGAAACATATTATAATATTTCTTCCCACATACATGACAATTCAACGTAGAAACTGCTATTTTACAAATGGTATCATTTGTCATTTGATTAACCAATCCTCGTAACATCTATCACAACAAATAATCCATTTACCTTTAAATGGTACTACTTCACAAGTTCCATTATCCTTACCACAGTTATAACAAACCCATTTACTCTTAGTATTATTTGTCATTGGTTTTTCCTTTCTTATTAATTTCTCCATTTTAATGTATCACTGTTTATAATATACTTGAACATCTCAAGAATTGCTGTTTGTGTGTATGTTTCATCTAATTGAAACTTACTTATAATATAACCCGTTTCGTGAAGCCTTTTCACTGTTTCGCGATCCTGTAAGATTTGGTCTTTGATGTAAGCTATTTTATCAGCAACACTGTCGGCTGATGCACCAGCTTTTTCCTCATTAGAGTAAGATTGTTGTATTAACATATCAAGATATTTTTCGGTTATCATTTCTTCATTCATTTTACCATCCTTTAAAGTCCTCCGGAATATTCTTTATAATAGGGGCAATAAATATCTTTTCACATGAACCACGTTTTCGTTTTACCTTTGTAAGACTACTTAGTATTGACTCTATTAACAAATCTAATTCGTATTGATTTACCTTCATATTATATAACTATCTACTCCGTATTTTTCTAGTTTTTTTTGGATTTCAGCAAATTTCTGGTCTTGAAACTTATAGAACTCATTCTCATCCTTTTTGTTTTTGAATTTTGCATGTATTGTTCTTCCCAAATGAATGTAATACCATAATAAGTGTAATGCAATATACCTATGCTTCAAGTCTATATGCATACCCAAACTACAACAATAAGGATGTGATGTCACTTTATGAAAATCAAAATATTTTTTTCTCATAACAATAACACCGATGTACCAAGACCTAAAAGAGTTAAACCTAAAAACCATGCTACTATAGAATTTTCATAATTCCATTCTTTAAACGTTCTGTGCCAATCGAATAAACAAAAAAACCCTACTGTGATAAATAATATTCCTAATCCAATAAACATTCCCACAAAATATTCAATCATTTCTCTTTCTCTTTCTCTCTCTTGCTTTATTATAACCACATTTAGGACAACTATGATTACATTGTGGGCAAAGCATGATATCTCCCCAACCATGCTCACACGAATTTGGATAACGTTCTTGGTATGTACTCATTTACTTTTCTCCACCAATTGTTTTACTGCTAATTTATATTTCAAAGCCCCAATACAAACATCACACGAACACCCGGTTTCTTTCATTAACCATTCTTTGAATTTTATTCTATTGAATGTTTTACCACCAATAGTTATAGTTTTAGGATATTTCATTTACTTTTTACTCCATCGCTTAGTTTTTCCACTTGTTTTTTCTTTAGTTCGGCATAAACTAACTGGTTAATCTTTTGTGGTGATGTTTCTTCAAGTATAAAGTCCAATGTTTTATTCATCTCCTGTTTTATCTTGTCTTTAGTTTGTTGTGAGATATTTGAATCTAATTGTGCACTTATTTCAACTTGTGGTTTGAGCCATGTATTACTTATTACAAATCCTATTATTAATCCGAAAATAAGGCATCCTGAAATAAAGCATACAAAAAACAATATAAGATTTTCGTCACTCATTATTTATCTCCTCACTTTCAATCTTGTCAAACTGGTTTGCTTTATGTTTCCACTCTAATATAAGATTAACCAATTCAGTCATTTTGTCCATATCGCCGTAGCTTACAAAGTGTACTCCCCAATCATCAGTACCTACACTCAGGTAAACAGTTTCTTTACACTTTGGCAGATATACCTTTAGTTTTTTATATGTTTTATTAGAACATTCTTCCAGTTCCTTTTTGGAAAAATATTGTGATTTATTCATTGTAGACATTGCTTCTCATTTCCATATTAATGTTTGTTTGTGCATTTCGCACAACTTCTTGTCGCATTGATTCCTCTATCGCACTTACTTCATTTCCCCATACATCCCAGCCTTCCGTTGGTTTCCTTGCAAATAATTCTATCCTAGGTACATTACCCATTAGTTCAACTATCTTATCCCTTACAATATCAGGCTTTTTCGAATGCTCTTCTCTATGTTCTATTACAACACTCGATACGTAGTTGGACATAATTTTAGGTCTACCTTTTATTGCCAGTAAACATGGTTCACTATTGGATTTTGTATAATGTCCTATTCCGAAGAATGGCTTGTCAGTATGTTTGTTTGTCTTTATCCATATAAATCCTATTGTTTTGTATTCAAATCCCCACGCCTTTATTACTTCAAGTCCTTCCCGTAGGTTTGGAAACGTAGCCCACATGAATAAAATACAATCTTGATCTGCTATATTATGAATCGGCAAACGCTTGATATCTCCTAATTCCATTGTGTTGTAATGAACAGAAGCTCCACCACTTAGCCTAGGATGTTTATCCCTTTTATCACGATAAGCCCACGGCGGATCTGCGTAGATTATCTTATATCTTTTATTTGGGAGTGGTATCATCTTAATTTATTCAATTCCTCATCTTGCAAGATTTGTAATACTTTGATCATGCCTTTATCAGTCAACTCTTTTCTCCACTTTTTGATAATATTTTCAACAGCCCTTACATGCGTTGGTTTAAAATATCCTTCTCTCAAAAGTGTTTGTGCTACATTAATGGCTGATACAAGTACAAAGTCTCTATATCCAGTCAAATTAACGGCTTCCCTCCTGTAAGCATTGATTCTCTATTAGTATAACGTTTCCATACCCCACCATCTTTCCAGTTCTTCTTAAGCTCAATACATCCTTTGTGCTTGCATTTTGTTAAGTGATCTATTTCCTTATTGTTATTTTTAATTGAGGTTTTAATACTTTCTTCTGTTTCTGCCAACACGCCGTCATCCCAACTAATTATTTCAGCTTCTGGTATATCTTCCTCATAAATTATAATTCTTGAATTAGATATATCTAGTAATTTTTGCATTTTGGAACAAACTTCTAACTCAGTCATTATAATCTACCATATTCATTTTTTAATAATTTGGCAATGGTTTCTTTTGAAACTCCATATATATTCGAGTGATTGATTTTATGAAATAACTCATCAACAAGGTTCGCTGGAACTTTATATTTTTCTATTAGTGTATTTATTATTATATCGATTCTTATTCTTGATGGCTTGCATTTTGCTCTTACACAAAGCTCGCCCAATGCACAACAGGCTGTTATTTTTCCTTTATTGTCATATTCAACCCAAGAACCAGTAGTGTTCTCATATTTTGGTTTCTGAAGAATTCTGCATATTTTACTCAACCAAACTTTCATCGTGTTCAGATGCCCGTTTGACTTACACTCAATCGACCCGGCGATATAACTGCTAGCCCGCCATCTTTTGTAATGTAAATATGGAAATTGTTGTTCAAGTCGATTATGGCGATTCTTGGAAGAAATCCCCTTAGAACATAACCATTTACTGGAAATGTTTTCTTTGTAAATGTAATCCCTTTTGCGTGGACTCCCAATACCTCTCGAATGTTAATTATTGTTGCTTTCATAGTTTATCTTTATCTCCCTAACCTAATATAAACCTTCAACCTTCTTCACCACATATAGCACACATCATACTCTCACTCTCCCGTTACAGAAATTACATCTATCTAATTGTGGATTAACATATTTATAACAGTATTTGCACTTCATTTCTTATTCTCCTCATCTATTCTGTATCTATCGTTATCCCCGAAATAATGTATCCTTTTATCTACTGGTCTACATAGCAATTCGGTTTCATATGCGTTAATAAATTTTCTTAGGTTTTCAGCCCATTTTTCTGCGTCATATAATTGAGCTTTAAAGAGCTTTATATGTTCTACTATATCTGTGCTCTCGACATTTGTTAGAAATGGGAATTCTTTTCTATTCTCCCTCAAAATATTATCTGTTTCTGAATTGTCTTTCATTTACTCATCCACTTCCCAAGAATGAACAAATGGACTATTTGGATTTTCACTATCCCACAATCCATGAGCCGTCCTAAACTCGTAATATTTGTGATATACACGGCTTTTATCTTTCTTTTTTGCTAAAAGATATCTGGCAAACATCTTGTTTGCGTTGGCAATCATGTCGGATCTAAGATGCAACCAATCTCTTGAGGCTTGGTAATCACCTATAACTTTTATTAACTGCCTTTCGTGATTATCATCATATGTGTAACAAAGATATACTTTCATTTACTTTTCTCCTTAAAAATACGAATCCTGTCATTAGGTTCTCCATATTTTTTTACCAATCTATTATATTTCCACATTTCAAAAATTGAAATATTTTCATATCCTAAAGTATGACACCATAAACAAGAACCACCGTCAAACGCATCTCTATTCGTTCCTTGACATGCTCTACAAAATACTTTCATTTATTCATCCTCCGCTGGCATTACAAACTGTCTGCAATCACAACTTTCACATGAACCATAATCATCGGGAATGGGTTTTCCAGTTTGAATATGAGATTCCATTATATGATTACATACACACATTTTCATTTTGCATATTCCTCCTTGCAATATTTGTGAAACAAATCAATTAGAATTTGCAAATCTTTATAATCACTGACTCCATTTTCTATTTTCTTTAGATATGCTTTACGCCATTTTTTAGCAAGATTTTCATTTCTTTCAAAAATTAATTCATCAACAAACCAAGCTAATTCATGTATTGTTCTATGAACTAAGTGATCTACTCCTCTTAGTCTTGCACAGTCTTCAAGTTTTTCTAATTCGTTCATTGGTTATCTACATACTATGGGGTATATAAACCGTTGTTTTAGTATCATAAAACCACAGATCTTTATATACTTCGGTGGTATTTTGATACTAAATTACCATAATGGAGACATATGTTCTCATCTGAAAGAACTGGTTTATAACAATATGGACAATTCATCAATCTATTATCTCCTCCTCTTTTAAAGTAATGACAACATAATCATCGGGCGAATCTCCTACATCGTTTTTATCCCCTTTGACGTATTCAACTTTCTCTATAATTCGTTTAATATCTAATTTCTTCCCAAATGCACAAATAGGAATTTTTATTTTGCTCATGTTGGCATCAGCCCATATTTAAAACTAGTTCTCAATCTAGGATCTGAAATCCATGTTTTTGCTTCTTCTTCTATTGCTTTCATTGCCCATTCTCTATTAATACATGCAATAATATCTATAGGAGTTTTAGCCAGTTCAGGATGTATGTTATCATAGTGTTTGCCAAGCCATGCTGTATATCTATATTGTTTTCCACATTCTCGACATTTTGTTGTTGTTCTCATTTGTCCATTACCTCTGGATACTCTTTTGCTATCTCTAATAATTCTTTCATACCTTGTTTATATTGTTCGTGTGTAAAACACATAGATGGATGTAATGGAGCCCAACATGCAAATTTTCTTAAAAATTCTTTATTCATTTGTATTCACCTACTATATCCACAGCCACGCCGTGTTCCCTATACCAATAAATCGCAGGCAAGTCTAATGGTATTCTACAGTGTTTACCACTTTTCCAAAATATCCAGCAATCACATCTACCAAACTGACTATCCATCTATTTTCATCGCCTTTTTATAACATTTGTTACATAATGATTTGTTTTTATAATCATACATTTCTTGATAATCATAGGATTCGTCTCCCTTTTCCGCCCAGAATTTTGTACCACAATGACTGCATTCATTCCACCTATCTCTTTTACATATAACTTCAAGTGCGTCACCGAATTGTTCTCTAGTCACACTACAGAAGCTATATTTTTTCTTTATATTATCTATCATGGTTTCATTTAATACGCCTAATTCAGGTCTACCTCTACTTATTATTCCAAATTCAAAATAATCACTATTTCGCGAAACATTGAAATGTTTGAATGTTTGAGTGAATTCTCTCCTACCCCTATGTTTCCTATTAGGATTTATACATTGCAAGATGTATTGTTTATCTACTGGTTGATATCGTATTACCATATTTATCATCTAAGTCTTTTAATACTTCCTTAATATGTTCGCCCGTTCTGAGGATTCCCTTGTATGCTTTTACTGGTTCATTAGAATCAAGCCATTTTTCTATGGCATTGAGATCCGTAAGCAATTCCTCTACATGTGTTCTTATTAGAAATAATTCCCTATCCATTATGCATTCACCAATAATTTATAAAGTCTTTTTTGAATTCGGTGCTATATCCACCACGGCATTGTTTATCAATCATTTCCTTGGTTATCTTTATATGTGGGTTTCTAAAACTTTTTCCTTCTTCATTAAACTGATTTATGTATACCGCCCTAGCCATGTTTATTAAGTTACAATTTGTTTCTACATCTATTAGAGAATCAAAGTACCCTAATCGTTGTTCATTTTCAATAGCAACTAATATGTTATTTAACACTTCTCGCGTGTATGAATCCCATTCATGTATCCTGTCGAATCCGTCTTTTTGTTCTATTGATATTTTTCCCAATCCATCTTCATGTTCTATATTACTCATTTTTCTTTACACCATATGTTTCTGGATATAATATTTCCCTGAATGCCAAAAATTGCCCTTTATAGAATTCATATAATTGACCATTATGAGTACTTTCATGCATTTGCTTGCCTGCTATTACCATTCTATTTTTGATGTATTCTTCAGTCGCTGTCAATTTTTTACCTCTTTAATTAATCTATTAAGTGTATCTACAGCACCTTCATTTTTTCCAGTTTCTCCACAATGGTTCGATAATATTTTGATTAACTTTTTGTGAGTTTCTATATCTTTCTCCGTTATGGGTGTTATGTGATACGGGCATAAATTTTCTAACATTTTATCCAAGTTTTTTTTCGCGTCTTCTTCATTATGACCATTTACTCCAATAGATACTATAAATTCATATCCAGTTACACAACAAAAATCTTTGTTTGCCGTCATTACCTTCTGTCCTCTATTTTCTTTCTAACCATTGATTGCATTAATCTAAACCCGTTTTTGTCAATCCATTTTTGAACCTGTTTGTGGTTTTTACAAGTATGGTCTACGAATGGAGTATATATTCCATGCTTTGTACATACTATCCCATACCTTGTAACATATTTTGGCATTTTTAGTTTACTCATTGTTTTACCTCTCTGATAAAGTATTGAACATAATATTCTTTCTCATTGTCGTAATAAATATGTTCTTTTCTCTCTACATAGTATTTGTGATTTATTCCCGTTTTATTCATTATATTCAGAAAACTGCCTGTTACCAAGTCAGAAACATGATCTACACTCATTCTCCTATAGAATTTGTATTTACCTCTATTCTTTCCTGCTTTCATCAATTTAAAAAATTCCGCCGTATAACTCATTATAATGCACCTTCTGGTCTAGCTGGTTCACTATAATCAAACCACCATAAATCTTGTTCATTATTATATTGATTTGGAATTAAATTAAAGAACCCCACAGATCTCCAATCAACCTTCTCAAAATATAAATGTAGATCCCCATCTTTATCATATTTTATTGATCTTAATTGCCATCCAAAATACCTTAGTCTGTTTAACTCATCGTATATCGTTATATCTTCTGTTATTCCTTGTTCTGGATATTGTCTTAATTCCACTTCTATACATTCGTTGCTTATTTGACGGTAACAACTAAAATTATGTGGTTTTTCTGTTTTGGTATAAAGAGCACTAAATTCTCCCATCAAATTTCTTTTGAATGGTTTTTCTTCTGCTTTTACTTCTTCTGGTGGTGTTATCATTTTAAGTGTCCACCATCTCTCAACACATTTACTAATTGAGTACATAAATTTATTTTTTGATCTATATTAAATACTATATGTTTTATTGTGAGCATTGAAGGGTTTGCTTGTGATGGATATACCCCCTCATCTTCTGGAAAATCCCCTTTCCCATTTACAATAAATTCTAGTTTTCTCTCTAAAGTACAAATCTTATCATTACAACTTGCTAACATTTTATAAATATATTGAACGGAAGCTGGTATTAGCGTTTCTGCTATTCCTGTTTGTTCACCACACTTGTTTTCTTGCATGTTTAATTTAACGTATTACTCCTATTTAACCTATTAGATAGTTCCATGTTTTTCTAATGCCTCTTTTAGTAGTTTTTCCTTATCTGGATACCATTCGTCTTTATCCCCAATTATTCTTCCTTCCTTAATGCTTTTAATATGACAATCATCACATACGAAATAACATCGATCGTTTGTAAACTGCAATATAATATCTAATAATTGTTCATAAGTAGTAGGCAATTCTAAATTCATTTCATTGCCACAATCATCACAAAGATGTTTTCCTTTTTTAATTAATCCATTGAGTGTTATCAAATTATGCCTATGTGTATGTTTAATGAATTTTCCCTCTTTTAAATATTCTGTTAAGTGATTATGTAATAATTGCCAATATGGGATGTTAACATCACGCTCATCTTCTTTTATTAAAAATCCTTTTCCATCACAATCTACTATTTCACTAGGCATGACTTATCCTCACTATTGTTTCTGGGTTCTTTAATACACCCACGGTTCTTTTTGTACCTGTCACAGATATTATTTGTTTTCTCTTTAGTCGTTTAGCTTCAAATTCTAATTCCCTTCCCGTTACCAATCCAAATGAAACATTGGGTAAGAATAATATTGAACGCGTGATACCTTTCTGTGATACTGCAGAAGTTTTAAATATCTTAATTCCTAACATTCTTTCTATGAAAGGTTGATCTATTACATCGGGTCTTTTTAATGTGTTATTTAGATATTTTTCTTTATATAATTTAACATAAGAATCAAACTCCTTATCAAACATTAAATCCCTTATTGCCTTACCCGATGTTGCTAATATTACATCTTCAGCATAAAGCCCTTCATCTTCTATTATTCCCTTGGCTGTCATTATTGCTCTTAATGTTAATTTTCCTTGTGAGACGCTTCCTTCATCATTTGCTATATGTACTCCTTGGTAATTAATCCAATGTGGTAATTTTGCTTCATTTACACATCTGTCTAATACATCTTGATTTTCATCACTTATTGCTTCTAATGCAAATGCTCTATTTATTGCAGATACTAATTGCAATGGGGTTTCATTAACTTCTGTGTAAGCGAGATCTATTTTTGTGCCACGTAATGATTTAGATTTATCACCATAATTGGCGGAGGATTTTCTTAATTCTGGTGCTTTTCCCTCCATTGATTCGAGCAAAATTATTTTATCCAAGTCATAGAAAAACGCTTCTTTTGTCTTAGGTGGTAATACTTTTGTCTCACAAAATTGTCTTATTGGTGTTACTATTTTTCCGTTGGGAAGAAGTAATTCTATACTATGATACTTTTCTGGTAATTTGGTTCCATCAAATTTTATTCTTTCTATTTCATATACTTCCTCTTCCTTGTTAAATTTATAGATTCTATAAAATTTACGGGGATAGTTTTCATAAATTGCTTCCTTATCAACCTTCCATTTTATCTTAGGCTTTGTAGTCTTTCTGTTTATTGTTTTTATCCATTTTAATGGTTTCTCTAATTCTGGTTGCATTAATCAGTAACCTCATGAATTGTTATTGGTTTATCCAATATTGTTGCTTTAATTCTATTTTCCAATAAAAAATTGCTAATTTGAGTACGAGTGCTTTCTGTTACACCCTCAGCTATAATGATATAAGTATGTCTACTACCACACATGAAGTATAATGCAAATTCCTACTATATAACTAATTAGTAAAATGAGTGTAGGCGTGTTCTGACGCCTCGTTCTTCTCCGGCTGTAGATTGCTCTACAGAATCCTAGATGTTCTAGGACACTACAGGCTGAAGGCTTTCAAACATCTTACTCGCATGAAGTGTTTTCCTTTCGGAAGGTCTGCATGCTTTCGTCCTTCTGATGCTGTTGGATGTAGTCTCTACGCAGTTACCGTAGAACCTCACTCACTTGTAATGTATTTGATTGTATATATAAATGCTTGTTTGTAAAAAAATAAAAAGAGTAGTTTTTATACTACATCTGCTACGCCGTGGATTCTTTGGCTCACTCGTTGGATATATTTCTCATGTTGCACACATAGATTTATAGCCGTATCTTCATCACGCGGTTGATATTTCTCCGTTTCTGTAGAATCACAGAATTGACATTTCTTTTGAGTCTTGTTTGCTAATATGTTGTATAACTCCTTATAGGTCATGAATGCAGTATCTATTACCTTCCCGTCTTTATAATAAGACCATTCTATCCCGTGTTCAGTTTCCTTGCTATCTACCTTGTCACAATATAGATTGTCTGTATTGCTTACTGGATAAGATCTCTTTTCTAATTCAATTACCTTTTCAAGATCCTCTTTAGTCAATGATAGATGTATCCAAACCTGTAGTAAATCATTCCAGATTTGTACTTTAAAATCATTTTTTGTTCTATCATATGATATTCTCAACGCACATGGTTTGTTTCTCCAGTTTAATTCATCACTATCAGAGTGCCAATTCCACGCTTTCGCCATTTCTTTGGTATTTAGTATTCCATTATGCATCTCTTCACCGAACTTTGGTATATTGATTTGTACATCCACTCTATGTTTTCCACTTACATCTACATATTCTTGTAAACCGTTTGTGCCATCACCTAGTAGTTCTAAACCAGTACGTCCAGTATCTGGATTACATTTTCCAGTTGGTATACTAATGTTACCTTTTTCGCCTAATCGCTCCATTAATTTTCACCTCATCGCATTATCGCTACGATAAAGTGATTAGAACTTAATCATATTTAAATGATTAGTCTTCATACCAATCTATATAATCTTCGACAATGTGCATATCTTTTATCTTATGATATCTCTTTGTGTGGAGGTTTTCATTTGTGAATTTTACGTGATGTATTCTGCAATATTTAACAACCTTTTTCATATCCATCCGCTATCCGTTTTTTGCAACCCCAATCTCGCGTATGCCATAATATATCATTGAATGACTCTTCATCATATAAACGATTACATCTTTTACATGTTTTCATTTTTTATCTCACATTCGTACCCTTTGTGATTATGTTCGTGTGTCTCTTTTATTAACCTAGCGTTGAAATCAGTTCCTGTATGTCTTTTATTTCCACAAGTTTTACATGTTAGTGGATTACCTTTCTTTGGTGCACATCCGAATGTTTTCCTATTGGTTCCAGTATTACCTTTTATAGAAGACTCTCTTTTAACTATCGCCATTCTCTACACTCTTCTTTGCCACATATATCTATGGTTCCTTTCCCGTATATCAATATTTGCCCCGTCGTATATTCTCTACAAAATTCACAAAATGCCATGCTTCATTACCTTTGCTCTTTTTAGTGCTTTCTTTACTGTTTTTTGCATTCTTTCCCGCATCTTAATAAATTCGGGTTCATTACTGTATAAACATTTCATGAGATATTCCCATTGTTTATTACTAAGTGGTTTTACTTCTCTAAGTGGCATTAGCACCGCCTCACATATTTTGGACAATCTGGTTTATGTTCTTCTTCATTGCCGAAACAATCGCTTTCCAAAGCACCACAATATTCACACGTAATACCCACTACCATTTAGAACTTACTCCATGTATTGTACGGGCATCCGCCTCTACTATCTGTCTAAGTTTCATTTCTCATACATCCCCAATGCAATTTTTTCTTTTTGTGACATATATTGATAATAACCGCAGTTTTTACAATCCCATACAATCCATAGTATTTTTTCATAAGTGTTTTGTCCACAATTAGGACATTTTTTAATTATCTTACATTCTGCCAATTATGTCACCGCTTGCTTTGTTTGTCAAAATGATATCTCAATTCTAAACAATGATAACATCGATATCCATCTTTTCCCAAATGTAAAATCTTATGTTTACATTCAACCAATTTTTTACCACTTGCTTTATTTGTCAAATATGTTCCGCTCTCAAGGGTATTAATTCAATACCTTCATTATTCCATTTGCAAGGAATTTTTGAACCAAATCCCAAATGAGGGTAAAATCCTAATAATTCACAACAGATACAACAATAATAATGCAAACAATATGTTGAAACAGGTTGCATTTTTTGGCATTTATCACACCAAATCTTAATCCACTCATAAAAATCATAATCTCTTTGATGATATTCTGGAATTAATGCACTCTCAATGCTATTCTGTGTAATTGTCAAAGAGTTTTACCTTTTATTATTTTACCGTCTTTCAAGTTAGCTGTAAAACCTATCATATTATCTTCTGTTACTTCTAAATGAGTGACTTCTCCTATCTGTTTTCTTGTTTCAATATCAAGAGAATCATAGAATGGTAAAGGTAATTTAGTATTTTTAATTCCATCTTCAAGTGTTTTTTTACTAAATGCTTTATTTGTCAAAATGTTAAATCTAACTCCATTCTTTCTAAATCTTCATTGGAAATACAGATTTCTGTCATAGACAATTTGTCATTTCGTTTCTTAGAGGATTGTGAAATTAATTCTAATAGTTTCTGACCTTGTATTATTTGTTTTTTTAATTTGTTTAATCTTTCTACCTGAATTTTATATGTTGCCTCGTTTTGGGATTGTCTATCAACAAAATGCCCTTCTGCGTAAATAACATCTTCTAACATAATTTCTAACCAAGGATAAAATGAGTCTGGATTTTGCATCTGTAACATAGTCTCTTTTATTTCAATCATTTACTTTTCACCTCTTGCTTTCAATGTTTACACTCCTTGTAATATATTGGATTTTTTAACATATCATCACATATCTGAATAGATAACCAAATTAAAGCAATAATTCGTTTTTCAGGTTTTGATAATGAATTATACCATTCTGAGAAATTACCATCAGCCATTATTGTTAATCTTCTCCACCACAAACTTTGCAACACTCGTTTGATGTTTTGTCATGATAATGACAAAGACAGGCTCCTTTGAATTTACAGTTTGTTTTATTTGTCATTTCTTTCAAGCAACTCCTTAACAAGTCTTTTATATTTTGGATTATGGTCTCTTAATTCACATATTGCATCCATGAAAGTAGAAGCCTTACAAACACACCACCTTTCTTCACAAGAAAAAGCATGGTCAAATAAATGATTTCCTATATATGCAAAAATATGTTTAGTTTTCTTATCCATTCCATTATCCCATCTCCATTCTTTTTTACCTCTTGCTTTTTCAGTCAAAACCTTGTTTTCTCCCCTGTTTCGGCATCTACCATTACAAATGGTCTGTAGAAAAATACTTGATTCTCTATTATTAAATATACGTTAGGATCTTCTTTTTTCTCTTCCTCTGTAGGGTATCTCTCAACACTCCAGTTAGGAAAATTATAATAACACTCTCGTTCTGGATGTGGTTCTACGAAATAATCTGCGAACGTATTTGTATAACGACTTGCTTTATTTGTCAATCGTTATTTTGCCTCATATTCTTCTAATGAATGTTCTGTTTCACGTTCTTGTTTTTGTTTACAAGAAGAGCATTCTTTTCTTCTTTTCTTTAACTCTTCTTCTGCAATCTTTTTAGTAACAAAAAAATCTGTGCATTCCCAATGCTCATTGAGTATGTATATTTTCAATTAGAAACCTCCTGCTTTATTTGTCAAGACTAAAAATCACCTTTTTTATACCTTCTTCTAACCTATCCATATTTGACCAAATAGTAGTTTTTTTGATAATTTTATCCATTTTACCATAACGATTTTTAGATTGTTGTTTATGTACTAAAATCAACAAATCTCTCCATTCTCTAATATTTAACCCATAACGAGTTTTACTATTAGTCATTATCGTTGATCCCTCAATATTATAACAAAGTTTTTGTACTTGTCAATCTTAACTGTGTCTCCAACAATGTGAGTACAGCCACCACGAGTATCAGATCTCTCGTTATCTATTTCTACTACACATTCGGTTCTCCCGTCAATGATATAGGTGCCTATTACTTTACCCTCTGTTTTTATTGGAGCCTCATATGTTATATATGCTATAAACCCAATACTACCAAATATCATAACAATCACTCCTATTGCGACTAGAATATCATGCATTTTTTCTTTAGTTTTATTGTTCATATCCATTCATCCTCTGATAAAACTGGAATATTTGGTAACTCTTCAAAAATATAAAAAGACACGCCTTTTTCTTTTCCAAGAGGATATAATATTTTTTTAAGTACCATTAATTCCCACTTCCGTAAATGTTATTTCATTAGTATCACAATAATTGAATTGAATTCCATGACATTTTTCAAATATCTCTAATGCTTTTCCACTTTTTTCCCAACATTCGTTGTATTTCTTATTTCTTCTATAATATTGCTCCCACGTATCATCTCCTTTAACGATAAGACTTATTTGGTCACACGCGTTTAGTCTGATGCTTCCATCTGGAGTAAAATATGGTGGTGCATGAAATCTTTCATAATGTTCTGTTATTTTCTTTCTATTTTTATCGTATTTGAATATTTCCCCACATTCATAGCATTTATTTACTGCCATTCTTTAACCTCCTTTTTCCTTGATTAATCCAACGTTCTAGTACATACTTTACAACAAAATCATCGTAATCTCTTCCACACCCGGAACATTTTTCAATATTGTCTTTAATGTTCTTTTTGGACAATAGTTCTAGTTTTACCCCTTCATCACATCCAGTAGAAAATGAATTATACAATACAGAACCAGTAGTCCATAAATGAACATCTGGCAATAAATCATTTAACATAGAAACGTATGTATCCAGTAAATCATCTGCTAATTCTACTTGATCTTTCAGTGATAGCTTATTGCCATATACTAATTGTCTAAGACTGTTCATCTTACTCTCCCCTGTATCCTTTGTTCTCCACATTGCTCACAAGGAATTGGTGGTGTTTCCCCTTTTATCTCATATTTTTGTCTTCTTTTTTCTTCTTTCTCTATTTTTTCCAATAAATAAAGATTATCAGGTGTTAATATAATATCTAAAATATCTTCATTAATGGTTCCACATGTTTTACAAACCCAGCTACTCAACACCTTTTACCTCTTATCTCTTTCACATTCCACACATATATAGGTACTGATACTATTCCAGCAATTAATAGCGGTAATCCATATGGATAACCAAGAAATGCAAATATTGAACCGAGTATTATTCCTACTGGAATTGTTATAGATGTTATAAATGTTATAAATTCCATTCTAATTCTTCGCCAATTCATTTACTATACCCACCTAATTACACCCAACAAAGTAAATATTGCACCAACATATAATAGATATCCTAATATTGTCATAGTTAATTTCAAAGGTATTTCTATCATTTACTTTTTTCCCTCACATTTTGGTTTAGACAAACTTAATCACCCCAAACAAATAAAGAGCAATGAAAATGAATAATATACCGCAAAATTGAACAAAGCCTAAGAAAATATAATTATTCACCTTTAATACGTATCCATCCCATGATTTTATTATGTAATTACGAATAGGTAATACTATCATAAACAGTCCAAACCCTGCCACAACAATTCCCATAAATATATTTATTAAAATCTCTATCATACTGTTCCACCAGCAATTTTCTGAAGCTCTTGAAATAAATTAGCCTGTTCTATTGCGTCATCCAATGCGTTGTGACTGTGTTTTCCCTCCCATTTAATCCTTTCCTTTAATTTCTTTTTGGTTGTATCACGTATATCGCATTTTAATACTGCCATGGCATAGGTTTTAATATCAAGTCCTGCACTAGTTCTGCCAAACGGATCTCTACCTAGATATTTTAAAAAATATTGATGAACGAATGCCATATCAAAACATAGGGGAAATCCTACAAAAACTGGTCGCTGGTGTTTTTCTACCCATTCCTTGAATTTATTTAACCCATATACTATATCAACGCCGTTTGCTTGAAGATATGGTATAGAAAGTTTACATACATCAACTGATTCTTGCCTGAATTTATCCGTGAATGGTTTTAATTCAATATAGAATTTATCCTTGGTATTTCCTATTACACATGCTCCGATAGAAGCTATATTATCTTCTCCCACGATTAATCCTGTGGTCTCTATATCTACGCTTATGTAAGTTTCGTTCATATTGAATACCTTCTTGTCCATGGACAAATAACAGATCCTACCATTTTATTCCCTATCCTCCTTTTTGTATAAAGGCAATTCAGTTCCACAAAACGGGCAATAAGATATGTTTGGAATTTGGGTTATGCCTTCTCCGAAAAAATGCCATGCACCATCTTGAAATTCTATTTCTTCGTTATCTGCTAGTCGTTGACAACATACTTCCCTTTGTATTCGTTTCATACCAAACCACGCATCTTTTAATATCATTTCTTATCTCCATCTAGAATACTTTTTACTCGTATTCCTAATTCAATTAAACACAAATCATTACACTTCTCACATATTACTTTAGACTTGGTTTTTTCTTCATTACAAAGAACACAACAATCTCTCTCAAAACATTCTGGTGCATCCATATAAAATGGTAAAGATTTCATTACTTTTCCTCTCCTAGAATTGTTTGTAGTTCAACCAATCTATCTTCTTGTGTACGTAAATATCGTATTTCTGATTCTCTAAAACCAATAGATACATCTTTCAAATGCTCTTCTGATTCCTTAATAATTTTCTCTAATTCTTCAATTCGCTCCTTCAATCGTTCAACTATTTGAAGAGATTCTTGACATTTATTCCATAAATATTCAGTCATAGCATAATTATTGTTAATATCCACTATAAATGCCACTTGATGACCTTCAATATGTTGATTCCATTTCTCGGCATCTTCTTGGTTTTGTAGGATTTGAATTATAATATCTCTTTTATCTCTCCAGCCTAACTTTTCTGAATAAATATTAATTAATTTGGCATTTGCATAAAACTCTGAATCATCATCAATTATTTGAAAATCTTCTTTAGTTAGTTCATTTACTTTCTTCAATATGTTTCATTCCTTTACATTCCCTGTTTTTACATTCGTTACAAATGTAATCAGATGTTGTTTTTTCACATCCACATTTGCAAGTACATACATAGATATTCATTCTTTATGCCCACTCCATATGCTATACGCATATGCAAATATTTTCTCAAAATCCCTGTCTTCTGGATGTCTGTGACGATAAGATGACATTATAATTGCTACATCATTCCCGCCGAGTTTTTGGGTTACATAATCATAACAACTTTGACATATTCCCTTTTTGAAGAATGGTACATTTGCTTTACAACATTCGCATTTTTCAGTCATTTCGTCAACCTAAATGGAATTAATTTGTCAATCCATTCATCTTTATCATGTACTATTAACAACATCATTATCATTATATATTGAAGAAACACTAGAGGGATGAACAAAAAATAATTATAACCACCCATCTGAACTATCATTGATTCTACAACAAAAAATAAACCAATTAGAAGACATATTATTGATGAAAATACACATTTGGTAAAATCATCTGCATTTATTGGAATTCCTATTTTATTCATGTTCAACTCCAAAAATTTTTAGTCCTTTACTTGATAGTTTAGGAATATAAATATCTGTTTCATCAAAATCTGTTTGTGATACCTTTTGAATTTCAAATTTCAATCCTACCATATCTTTAGTAATTGTTTTGTAATCCATTTTAGCCATTCACTTTCACTCCTTTATCTTTTAGTATTTCTGGATGGACTTTTTTGATATGTTGTACTAGGTCAAAAAAAACTTCTGCTGTCAAGGAATTATCTTTATTATATAGCCTGTAGGGTATTAAACTAGCCAAACTAGTACATTCTCTACATCCACCTAAATTGAAATCAGAATACTCTCTACTAAAACAATGTATTTCTCCTACCATGCAATATTTATTATCACTTCTTAATCTTGAATTGTCTTGTTTAGATAATTCATAAGTTTTAAAATCTGCTTTCTCTAACCGTTTCATCCATATTGGAGCTATTTTTCTTAGTATTCTCATTGTTTCAGTCATTTATTTTTCACTCCAATCCTTATTATGTTCATTTTGATGTTCATCATCCATCAATAATGGAATCATTTTCTTACAAAACCAGCAAATCGGCAATTTTATTTTTCCTCTCCTAGAATTTTTTTAAGTTCTTCTTGGAAGTTACCGTTTTCTGGTTCGAATGGATATTCTAATCGTTTCTTTAATCGTTCAACTATTTCTTGGTTAATCATAATTTTCTTAATACTAAAATCTACACCGTTTAAAATTAATATTCTTTGCCTTATAGTATCATCTATACCTTTAATGTTTTTTACTTTTCTATATTTCTTTGCGTCTTCTTGATTTCGTTCTATAATATGCATTACTTGACAATGTTCACAATCACAAGTTGTACCGTCTGATTCATCATAACCAAATTTAGCGTGTATTAACTCCCAAAATCTTTCTTTAGTTATTTTCATTTAATATTCTCCATTTCTTGGCATCTTCTTTTGCTTCTTGTTCTTTCTTGCTTTTCTTCATTATCTATTCAAATAATATTATGCGTTATATAAACTATTAGGCATTTTTTTTACGTGGTGCCCGACCACGGACTTTAACGAGTATTTGCGTTCTTGTCATGGAAAGCTCGAATCTCAAATACCAGTATAATTTAACACTATACGTAATATAAACCTAATCTCCTCCCACAGTTACCCAATGGAACCCTTGACGCAATTTTGTACCTTGAAGACTGTAAATGCAACTAGCCAAACTATCCGCAGGGTGCGAAAAAGTTTTACGAGCTGTTTGTCTTTTGTCAATTTCGGCTTCCTCTAATTCTTCAGGCAAATCAGTTCTAACTAATTGTGTCCAATCATGAAATATGAAATCAATTTGTGTTCTACTGTCCGGGTGATTCGGTATCATAAACCTTAATCTTTGATAATCTTCTACAAATGGATTACTTGGATGTGGTACGTATTCTTCCAAAAAGTCTATGAACTCTTGTATAATCTGTGTTTTGTCTAGCTTGATGTGTGGATTTTGTTTGCCATGTTCGTCTTGTTTCTCAGTGAACTCCATTAGTGGTTTTGTTTCATCGCCTATTGTTCTTGAACCATAGAATTTATTTGCTCCTACACCAGTATATCTAATACCTGTTTGTCTATTATGACCTCCTTCTTGTATACTCATTATTTGATTTGCACCATAACCAAGATCCCCGATTCCAATATCACATTTCGCGGTCTTAAACATCCAGTTGATATATTCTGCCTGATCAAGTTGGTTTTCTGCAGGTCTTGGTTCTAATAATGCTAATTGAACTCTATGTGTGCTTGTTTGCATCTTATCGGATTCCTTTATCTTCCATATTATTAGAATACATATTACTGTTTGTGATGGACTTCCAGAACCAAAGTCAACTCCCATGGATATAAACACGTTATTTCCATATGTATCCTTAATCTCACCAATTTGTTCGGGTGTTAATAACCTCATGTAATGATATGGTTTCATGCAATTCTCAATCATTTCATTGGTAATTGGTCTACGCTCTGCCTTATAGAATGTTCCCATAACGTGAGAAGTGTACAATGCTCTGTTCATGTGTTTTCTTTTGTATTCTATTGAATAAATTGGATCTACATCATAATCGTTAATTGCGGATTCTATTGTTAATGGTATTGTTGGAAATATGTATTGTGGAAGATAATATCCATGCCAATGTGTTGCTCTTGGATTTGTTATTTCCCAATGCCCACGCAAAACTTCCTTTAGGTATTCGCCGACTATAAGTCCATGCTTTTCCCTGCCTCTATGATCCTTTATCAACCCAAACTGTAATTTATCTCTCCAATTTAAATCATCATAAATCCATTTTCGCTGATCTGTTCTACGCCATAATTCTTCATATGGTGAACCTGATTCTCCACCAATTCCTAACACAGTAATTTTACCCATGGTTTGTGTCATGGTTAAAGTAACCCTGTCAAAGTGTTGTATATCTTGGTATTGTGCCTCATCGAGCATTACGTGATCCAGTGACTTTCCTTCAACGTGCCTGTATTGTCCATGATCAGTTGTAATGTAAATTGTACTTCCGTTCTTTAATGATATTTCTCCTACGTTGCCGAGATTATGCCTTGGAAATTGCTTTAGCATTTGGTTTTGTTCGAAAGTACCATATTGTAGTTTTTGCCTTGAAAAGCCGGCTTTATTAACATCGTCAAAAGTAACATAACAAACTTGTGATTTTGGAAATGCTGTAGTTTCATGGGCTAGTATATCAGTGGTATATGTTGATTTAAATGTTTGCCTTCCAGCGATAATGAATTTATGTGTATTATTATCCCTGTAGATATCATCCCAAAACGGTGCTACTAAGAAGCCTCGCGGTCTCCCTTCTACGAATGGTCTAGACTTTTCTATCCAGTTTATTGGATCTATTGGTAAAACTGGTAATACATCAGTTGGTGTTGCTGTATTATCAACAACGAATTTCTCGGCATTTTTATCTATTTTAAAATCCTTCAATTTTTCTTCGCCTCGTTTTCTTCTACAATCTTCTTTATTCCTTGGTAGAATGCATGTTTAGAGCCCACTTCTATTATGTTATTTTCGGTGGTAGTTATCTCCTTTTGATATGCTAGCCTCATTTCTGGATCAGTTTGACTATCACGCATTCTATAAAGCCATGCTAGGTTATTCTTCATTCTAGTTTCATATTCCATGGTATTTGATAAGAATCCATGTTTAGCTAGTATGTTTACCCATTCGTGTGGTCTGTCTGTTTTACACCAATGTTTATCCCTAGTAATGGTTCTTATTTCTACATTATGTTTTTTTGCCATGTCTTTATCTAGTATTCGTTCTATTGGCGGTTTACACATGTTTTCATATACTTCTTCCCTTCGCTTGCGTATAGTTATCTCTGCTTCTGACATTCCTTCTATATCAAAAAATGTCGCGTTTTCTTCATTTTGTTCGTAATTATCATCTTGACTAGACATATTTCCTTCGTGAACTGGACATTCACTATTAATTACCATATAAGCATATATTACCTTTTAGGCATGAGTATAGGTGTATAGATACCTGTATAGTTAATTATAATTAGCTTAGCCTAATTCCAACCAGATGCGGTTGAGAATTGGTCATACTAATGGTGTGACTAATTGAAATGGTCATACTAATGGTATGACTATATTGCTATTTGGGCTCTTTATAGCAAATTATGGTAGTTTTGTCCGAGGTGTTATAGACTGTAGGTATTACTACCAACCGTTGCCTCCCGTGTCTACCTGTTACAATTAAGAATTTGGATTCCATTCACCTCACCTAGGAAGGCTGTACATCTTATCTAATGTATATTCTGTATTATAAACTTTGCTTTGATGTTATATTTGGAACCCCCGATTTTCTCGATTTAAGTTCTTTTTATCTAGCACTGAATCTATACCATTTGCATTTAATACATTGTCTTAATTCCCTTTCCACGAATTCTTTATTTCTTCCCTTATGGCTTTTTCTTAGATATAATTGCTCTAGTGTTATTTGAACTATTCCCCCGCAAATCGGGCATACTCCTAGCTTTATCATAGTGTAAGAATATGTTCATTTTACTTACGTATAGGTAGTATATAAAGTTGTATGACTAAAAATAGTTGCACTAATAGAGCAACTAATTGAAATAGTTGCACTAATAGGGTAACTAATTGAAATACTAAAACATGGTAAGACAGAAGAGCTGACCAACTCCCCCGTTTATCCTCCCACAGCATGTAAAAGTCACTCTACATGGATCTTTACTTACGTGTTATTAGAATATAAGCTTTAAAAAAAAAGTAAATGGTTTAGCCGAATAGTTTCTTACCTATTACAAAGCCAAACCCAACTAATTGTGCTCCAATGAGTGTAAATAAAGTTGTTGCCTCATTTATTACTCCTGTAGCCAATCCTGCTAGTCCTAATGCGGTTGTTGAACCAATTAGTGCTAGTTCTACGTTGCTATTGCCGTTTGTTGCCATTGTAGGTTCCTTATGAATAAGGGGTAATTTAAACTATTGGATTGATTTTACTATTGGTTTGTGTATGATTTCATTAGCTATATGCATTTGTTTTATCATATTAGCTTGTACTATTGTTTCGGTTTCCCATGACCGTTCACAATGAAGGTAACATTTTCCGCTTTTATTGTTATCACACACTTCCTTGCTATGTTTGCATGTTATTTTAAAGTGTTTTTCTGCCATTTATTCCCTACCGCTTCTAACTCTTAATTTACCATTAAGACCGCAATAATTAATGAATTCATTATACAACCAAAAATCATAATCATCTGGTTTCATACGTGGATGACAATGACCAAACAATTCGTGTAACCGATCATATTCCATTATAGAATCATTTTGTGGTTTCACTTCATTTATTAGGTTTTTCACATCTTTTATTGTCTGCCTAGTTTTCATTGATTCATTGTAATAACGTTCTTCATCAAAATGTTTGTGGAATTCACAGCTTTTGTCTGTGCATTTTTTAAATGGTGGTTTGAACATGTCTTCTACGCCTTTTTCATGTTCTTCACAATGAGTAATAGCCATCCAATCTAAACTATATCCTCTATATGTTACAACATCCACGGGTTTACCACATTCAACACATGGTCTAATTGTTCCTATACTTACAATATAGTCTTCTGTCATGTGTTTTTTGCCATTTTCCATTTCTGCACATTCCTTCAAACCTTCTTCTAATGTCCACTTTTTATCTTTTAGATCGCCAAACATATTGTTATATTAGTAATGTATGCCTATATATACTTTCACTTATAATATTTATTGAATAATTTAATGCATTTTTCACAATTCGTATGAATACTATCAAATCGTGCCAATGCAAAGTTTTCAAATTTTTCCTCATCTGTTACTCTAGCACCGCAACTTGAACAATGATGTGAATATGGTTTATGCTCTTTTTCTAGCTTATCTAATAATTTCCAAGTCTTTTTTGTTAATCCACAAGTGATACATGTTGTATGACCTTTGAATATTCTGTGTTCATGTTCGTATTTCATTTT
>Ga0187893_10004240_pt1 | contig 27599 bp, 28 predicted proteins | sample MA1701074metaG_FD_139574 | JGI IMG/M metagenome (GOLD analysis project Ga0187893, IMG submission 139574) | White microbial mat communities from a basaltic lava cave in the Kipuka Kanohina Cave System on the Island of Hawaii, USA - MA170107-4 metaG ... | reverse complement strand
GAACAAACGCGAGCAGATACTAGCGCGCTTTAAGGTCGAGGCCAGGTCCGCCGGCCGCCTGATTCACCCGAAGATCGTCGCGGTCCACGGCTTCGGCGAAGAACAAGGCATACCCTATATTGTAATGGAATACGCACCGGGGCCCACTTTGCAGGACTGCCTGGATAAACGAGTGCGCTACGACCTCAAAACAGTCGCCCATATCATGCTGCAACTTCTAGACGCCCTTGATTTCGCGCATCGCCATCATATCGTGCACCGGGATATCAGCTCATCCAACATCATCGTCATGCAAGATGGGTCGATTAAGATCACCGATTTTGGGATCGCGAAGATCGATACCTCTTACCTAACCCATATCGGAGACGTGTTGGGAACGCCGAATTACATGTCGCCCGAACAGTGGCTGGGCGAGCCTCTGGACCATCGCACTGATATCTTCTCGGCAGGGGTCATTTTCTATCAACTGCTAGTCGGTGAGAAACCGTTTGCAGGCGAGGATAAAATGACCGTCAGGCGGCGGACGATCGGTCTCAAACCGCTGCCGCCATCCAAGCTTAATCCGCAGGTGCCGGTGGCATTTGATGCTATCGTGTCGAAGGCGATGGCTAAGGATCCCCGCCGTCGCTTCAGGAGCGCGATCGAGTTCTTAGAAGCTATACGCTCAACCCTTGGGACGCTCGGGAACCGAGCTGATGACACGACTTTGATTTCTTGGCGTTCCCCAATTGAGCGGTGGCAAGCGCACAATGGCAAGCTGCTTATCGGTATTGGCGCAGCCTTGATGATCGCGCTAGGGATGGCAATGCACTCTGGTCTGTTCAAGAACACGCCCGACAAGGGATATCTGCGGATTAGCTCACGCCCTGCTGGTGCGGTTGCCCTATTGGCGAGCGGGGAATTCATCGGCGTCACCCCAACCCATGTCGGATTCGCTCCAGGCGAATACGAGATGGTATTAAAAAAAGATGGCTACCATGATCTGCAGGTGATGGTCGAAGTCGAGTCCAGCGCCGATATCCCGGTGGACCTCGTGCTCGATCCCGTGGAGATCACGTTGGAATAAAGGGCATTTGGAAAAATTGCCGTCCGTGGAATTTCGCATCCCAGGCCCAGAGCACTAGGGCAGGGGCGGCGACGTTTTCGGTGCTCCCTTAAGCCAGAATTGAACCTCTTGTGCCTGTGGTGACTTTGGATCGAGTTCCAAGAACCGCAGAAACGATCGGCGTGCCGATTCCCTATCACCGAATCCCTGTTGATAGACGATACCGAGATTAAGGTATGCGAGGGCATATTGAGGATTGAGGGTGATGGCCTTGATGAGCATCTGCTTCGCTTTATGGTGTTCGCCGATCTTGTGCAGCACCAGACCCAGATTCGTATACGCCTGGTAATAGTCGGGACGCTGGCGCACGGCGGCTATGTAGTGTTGCTGCGCCCGCGCATAGTCGCCCGCTTCGAGATAGGCGGTCCCCTGGTTATAGACGGCTTCCGTAAGCCAGGGAGCAAGGCGAGCGATCTCTTGGTAGAGCGCGATTCGGGTGTTTGGATCAGTGGCGGCGGTCGCCTGTTGCCACAGTCCAGCGATCCCAGCGGCACTCGAGCGTTTCTTATTAAGGCCGATTTGCTCCATCAGGGCGATCACTTCGCGCACGGGTATCGCGAGGCCGCCCTGTTGCATCGAAGCGGTGCCTTCCTCAGAGACCGCGGAGAAATGGGTTCCCTTGGTTTCTTTCAGGAATCCATGCACGAGTCCGAGCACAGCGCCGCTGCTATTCATCAGCGGTCCACCACTGTTGCCGGGGTTAATCAGTGTATTCGTTTGGATCAAGGACTTGCCATTTATAAGGCGGTCCGGATCGCTCACGATACCTTGGGTGACCGTGTGATGGAGCCCAAACGGACAACCTATTGTAAAGACAACCTCCCCTGAGCTTGGGGGGTCCGTCTCTAACGAGAGATCTGCCCCCGTGCGCTTAGGGATAGTCAGCAGGGCGACATCGGATCCGGGCGCGCTGGCCCAGAGCTTGGCTTCCTGTGTCTTGTCCTCTAAGAAGTGGACGACGATTCGACTTGCCGCGTTGATCTGGTGGGAGACGGTCGCAATCACTCCCGGGGCGACCACAAAGCCGCTGCCCATTCGCACCACACCTTTGCGGTAAAAACTTTCGATACAAACAACAGAAGCGTCTATATCGCTCAAAGCCTCCACCGACGGTCCTCCCAGACAAACCCTGCTAGCCAGCGTAACGAGCAGCGCAAGCACGCGCAACGCAGGACGCTTAATGTTCATGGCTCATGAGCCGGCAGGTTTTGAAGGTCGTGCTCTCGGGGCGGATCGAGCTACGAGTCGCTTTGGTGGTCGCTAGCTCGACAAAAAGGGAGGCGTTAGCGGTTGCTTGTTAGAAAACTCGGACCATCGAAGCGCGCGCAATTGGCGCATCATGCGGATAGCGGCTTCCTGGGCTCTGTAATATCGGGGGAGCAAACCCACCTCACGGTAGCCGAGCGAGCGATAGAAGGCGTGTGCGGCCAGATTGCCGGCCCGCAACTCCAGGTGGATTGCGGAAATGCCGGCCACTTCTGCCGATTTTTCCAGCCACCGCACCAACCGGTGCCCAATTCCGCACCGCTGATAGGACGGGGATACGGCAAGCAAGGCGAGGTGCGCATCCTCTTCCAGGAATTCCATGATCGCAAATCCGACCAGCGCACCCGGGACTTTGGCGGTGAGCACCAGGGTTTCTCGGGCCTGGATGCGGCTTTTAACTCTTGCGGGGATCCACGACCAACCTAAACCCTCTTCGATGAGGTCACGAGACATGCGGGCGATGCGCTCAGCATCTTCTGGATTCGCCAGCCGTAGTTTTAGTGTATTGTTCATGTGCTACTCGCCGTATATGCAAACCATATCCCCCCCACGATCGCACTTCCCTTTATCTTCGCCCGCTTTGAAGCGCTGCGCAATAGTTTGTTCGTTGAAATTCCACCAAGTGAATTCTGGGCACTTCGATTAATTCGAAGCCCGGCGGTATAGGGACATACCGGACATGGTTCAAACAGGCAACGGTTTGAACCATGCAGCAAAGCAAAAAACCGCGTTTTTTGCTTTGCGATTCGACATATTACAAGGACGCAATTTATCGAAGTGCCCTTCTGTTAAAGCACGGTTTCCGTTTTGGCGGCGTACTTGTTTGCCACATAGTCATCCACGATGCGCTGAAACTCCTGCGCGATATTATCACCGCGCAGAATTAGTGCCTTCTCCCCATCGATGAAGACCGGAGCCACAGGCGCCTCGCCGGTACCTGGTAGGCTGATCCCGATATCGGCATGCTTGCTTTCACCGGGGCCGTTGACCACGCATCCCATCACCGCCAAGCTCATGTCCTCCACCCCCAGGTATTTTTGGCGCCAGATGGGCATTCGGCTGCGCACGTACGCCTGTATGTTGTCGGCCAATTCTTGGAAAACGGTGCTCGTGGTGCGCCCACAGCCAGGGCAAGCAATAACGAGCGGGGTGAAGGAGCGCAGCCCCATGGTCTGCAGGATTTCCTGGGCCACGATCACCTCCTTGCTGCGGTCCCCCCCCGGCTCCGGCGTCAAGGATACGCGTATGGTGTCACCTATCCCGTGCTGCAAGAGCACCGCCATGGCCGCCGTGGAAGCGACGATGCCTTTTGATCCCATCCCTGCTTCGGTAAGTCCGAGGTGCAAGGCATAGTCACAACGTGCGGCCAGATCGCGGTAAACGGCGATCAATTCCTGCACCCCGCTGACCTTGCAGGAGAGCACGATTCTGTCTCGCGGCAGTCCGATTTCCTCCGCCCTGGCCGCGCTTTCCAAGGCCGACGCGATCAGCGCCCGGCGGGTGACCGCTGCGGCGTCTTGCGGCTCGGGCAGGCGGGCATTTTCGTCCATCATGCGCGTGATCAGCTCCCCGTCCAGGCTGCCCCAATTCACGCCGATGCGGATCGGCTTTGCATAGCGGATCGCCGCTTCTATCATGCTCACAAACTGCGCATCTTTCTTTTTGCCGAAGCCGACGTTGCCGGGATTGATACGGTATTTCGCGAGGGCTTCAGCGCAGTCCGGGTATTTTCCGAGCAGCTTGTGGCCGATGTAATGAAAATCGCCGATCAAGGGCACACGGCAGCCGGCGGTATCCAGCATCTCGCGTATACGTCCCACCTGTTTTGCCGCCTCTTCCGTATTTACCGTGATCCGCACTAGCTCGGAACCCGCGGCGGCGAGTTGTTGTACTTGCTTAACCGTAGCGACAGCCTCGGCGGTGTCGGTGTTGGTCATGGACTGTACGACAACAGGCGCCCCACCTCCTATCATCACCGATCCGACCTTAACACCCACGCTCACGCGACGCTGGGCGGAGCCATAGGTAGGCGGCTTATCCGCAGTTTCCGTGATTTCCGGTCTTAGGGTTTGTTGCATAATGAGCCCTGCTAAATTTGCCGCGTGCCTCGATCTTAACCCAAGCTTTTCTCAGCCCCAACATAAGGGCACTTCGATTAATTCGGAGTGCCGGCCTTCAGCGCCTTCAGGGAATTGGTCATCCTTAATTATCGCTACTCGTTCTGGTATTGCACGAAGAAAGATAACTCTATAATATTAGAGATATGGAAAAGATTAAAGCCCTGGGGGCGCTCGCGGCGCTGGCACAGGAAACCCGCTTGGACATCTTTCGGCGCTTAGTGGAGGTGGGTCCCCGGGGTCTGCCGGCCGGTGCGATCGGCGAACATTTCACGCTGCCCTCGGCCACGCTGTCTTTTCATCTCAAGGAGATGCGCAGGGCCGGATTAGTGCGCGCCCATCGCCATGGCCGCCAGATCATCTATGCGGCAGATTTACGTACCATGAATAATTTGATCGCCTATCTGACAGAGCATTGCTGTCAGGACCAAGGAGAGGCGGCCATCCATTGTTTGACCCACTCCGTGAGCTGCGAAGGGAATGATCAAGGTGCTGACCGCGAATCGAGAACAATCCGACCCAAACGCTCCGCCTCTGCGAACCGCAACGTTGAACCCTTAGCCAATGGCTGACAAACGAGGTAGCGCAATGACCGGCAACAGCCATAACGCGCTTTTCCTGTGCAGCGGTAACTCGGCGCGCAGCATCATGGCCGAATGCATCCTCAACCGCCTCGGCCGCGGCAAGTTTAAGGCCTACAGCGCGGGCAGCCATCCCCAGGGCGAGGTGCACCCATACGCGCTTGAGTTACTCAAGCGGGAGAATTTCATCACCGATAAGCTGCGTTCCAAAGACTGGGAAGAATTCGCGAGACCCGGTGCGCCTCCGCTTGCTTTCGTCTTCACCGTCTGCGACAAGGCCGCGGCCGAGGTCTGCCCAGTGTGGCCAGGTCAACCGATGTCGGCGCATTGGGGCCTACCGGATCCCACGGCCGCAGAAGGTTCGGAGATAGAGAAAAGGCTGGCGTTCGCGGATGTCTATCGCATGCTAACACAGCGGATCAGCATTTTCGTCAACCTACCGATGACCTCGCTCGATAAGATCAGCCTGCAAAGGCGGCTCCATGAGATCGGACAGAAGCTCCCGTATGGCGCGCAGCGTGGGCGCGGGTGGCCGCCGACTCAGTCGTCGTGGTCCTGGTCGGGCGCTATGTAGCCTGCCAGGTCGCCGGGACCCGTCTTGTAAGCGTGCAGCACCCCGGGGATCAGTGCGTGGCCCTCGGGGATGGGCCCGACCTCGACGCCGTTTAGTCGCGTCGGTCGGTCGATGTCGCGCTGGACGCTATTGCCCTCAAAATCGACATAGACGTCGAATTGGACATTGCCGGCATCCTGCGTGACCGAGTAATCGTTGTCCGTGCCGGCGAGGATCAGATAGGAGCCATCCTTTAACCGTGGGCCGATCGCGAGACCTTCCCATTTCTCGGCCTTCTTGTCCGACGGTAGCACCGTGTCGGCGGCGAGATCGATGAAGGGGTCGATCTCCTCCTTCTCGACCGGCGTGATCCCCGTACCGCTCAGGTCCCCGCTAGGCAGCGCCATCCCTGTGATATTGGTCGCGACCTGGGGGTCAATCGTGGCCTTGTAGACGCGTTTCGTCCCAATAACCCCATCGCCTTCGGGATCATCGACGCCCAGACCGCGGTTATCGCGTTCGAGCACCAGGAACTCCTGCTCATTGATCGCCACGATGGCTGATAAACCGATGTTACGACCTTGGCGCGGGTCTGTGTCGCTGGCTTCGCCGCCGGCGTCGAGAATGCGCTGCCGCACGTTGGCCTGTAGCTCGAGCGGGTAGGCGTACTGCGCAATGCTCTTGCCGTAGGAGGCGCTGTGCGGATCGTTGTCGAAGACCACGATGCGCACGTTGCGACCATCGCGCCCGCCCTCGTCGAAGAGCGGATCCTGCAAAACCGCGAATAGCTTCTTGCCGTCGGGCGTTACCGCGAGTCCTTCAAAACCGCGATTGTCCTGGCGGCCATTCTGAACGACATCACGGTTACCCACGTAGTCCATGGTGTCGTCCCCCGGATCAAGGGTGCTGTTCGTGCGAGTCGGGATCAGGTTGGCCGGCGTTTCGAACACTTTTTTTAGCCTGCCATTGCGCCGGAACTCGTATATCGATGGGCCGTATTCGTCGAAGATGATCAGGTTCGCGTTGCGGGGATTAATCACGATGCCCTCGGGATCGAAACTGCGCCCGAGCACGGACACATTATCATTGAGCTGCTCCGGGTTCAGCCCGTTCAACGCGCGCGGCTTGGTAACGGTGACGCCAACCGCGGGCGTCGGCGCAGACAGCAGGCCCTCAGGGTCGCGGAACTGTACGGTCTCGACGACCCTAAATCTGGAAATTGTTCCTGTCTTTTGATCGACCTTGAGCCTGAAGCGCTGTACGCGGGTCGCGTAGTCGAGCACACCTCCCCCCGGGCCCCGATCCGAAAGACCCCACCATTCTTCTCGCCCGGGGTCGTAATAAATATCCGAGAACATCCCAAGCCGGCCGGCATTGGCACCCGGTTGTTCGGTCGCATCGAGCTTGCCGCCCGGTATCGTAAGGCCGTTGACGAAGACGGGATTAGCCGCGGTGGCGGCTGTGTGGGTAGCGATAACGACCGCCGTCGTGACCGCAAGAATAGTTCGAATCATAGTGGTGCCCTTTCTTAAAACCCTTCGGGATGACGTAGGCGTGCGCGAAGCCCTATAACGACTCGCACGCCGAATGCTATCTGCGTAATGTGACAGAAACGTTACCTGACCCTTGAGATGGGGAGAGAAGTTCTGATTTATTGCCCGCGCGCCTCGCAAGGTGCGGGCATTATTTCCCAGACAACCACTACCTCATTTTTTATCCAGTTTTTTTACGAGCTTATTACTCGGCTGTTACGCGTTCATCGATTTCCTGACGCGACAACAGATGCGGCAAGTGAATTTGGTCCTGCAGAAAACGGGCGAAATGTTTCTTGAGCTTGGGTAGCCGTACCAGCATTTCAATGCTGCGTTTTTTGGTTCTACGAATGAGCGCCGAGGGATCGAAATACTCTTTCGCGTTGTCGACCGTGAGGACAAAAGGAGGTTGTCCTTCCCGTGTCAAGAGATAGCTCATGACGAGCGCGCCCGTGCGATGGTTGCCTTCAATATACAACTGCGGTTGGCTTAGGATCCGGATATATACTCCCGCCGCCCGCTGCCACACCGATTCATTTTTGTGCGACTCGTACCACTCAAGCATGTCTCCGATCCCGCCTTCGTTCTGCTCATACAATCGCTCCTCGCTCGCCCGAATTTGTTTAGAAAACAGCTTCCGCTGCTCGCCTTTCGGGCCATAGAGCACGATGTTATTCAGCTCCAACAAGTATGCCGAGTAACCCATGGCGAATAGATTGGTTCTATTGGCGATGGCGGCGTCGACGAAGGCGTAACCCGACATCATGTTTTCCACCATTTCATCGTTTAGGGTATCTCGATGCGAGCTCAGGTGTTCATTGATCCGGGGAAAGTCCTTCTGAACCGCGCGCGAAGAGCATTCGATGGCTGCAAGATTCAATCGATACTCAGCCATCTCTCGCGGGTAAGCTTCGGTGAAGAGCCGCTAGAGTGATGGTGGTTCGTGAGCGCCACATAAATGCGAGGCACGCTCGGATCCCCGCAAGACGCCCGGATCATATTTGCGGTTAGTCAACCACGATTCACGACTTCCAAGGCCCGAGACACCACGTTCTGCGGTAGCGGGATATAGCCTAGCTCCTCAGCATAGTTCTGGCCTTCGGTCAGTCCCCAGGCCACGATATCCTTTAGAGCTTTCGCCTTTTCCGAGTCGGGATATTGCTCATACAGAAGTAACCAACTGAAACTCACGATGGGATAAGAGCCCTCGCCGTCCGGATCCGGGACAAATGATTGAAGCGTGTGGGGCATGTCCACGGAGCTCGCGGTCAACGCGACCCGCCCGCTCTGCAGCTCCGGTTTGATAAATTGGCCTGCCTTATTTTCAAGACTAGCCACACGCAGGCCGAGACGCTTGGCGAAACCGTATTCCACATAACCGATCGATCCTTCGCTGAGCTTGATCCGCTGGGCGACGCCCTCATTGCCTCGCGCGACCATCGTGGGACCCGGCCAATCGATAAGCTTGCCCACACCGGGCCCATCCTTCCACTGTGCGCTGATGGCGCTCAAGTGGTTGGTCAAGGCATAGGTGGTCCCACTGCTGTCCAAGCGCGATACCGTGGTAATGTCCATGCTGGGAAGCGTGAGCTCCGGGTTGGCCTCCCTGATCCGAGGGTCATTCCACTTGCGTATTCTCCCGGCGAAGATGTCCACATAGACGTCGCGCTTAAGCTTCAGGTCCCCCTCCACTCCCCAGAGGTTGTAAGCAAGCACCACCATACCGGCGGTGGCAGGCACCAGTCGCACCCCGCGTTTCACTTGAGCGATCTCGCTGTCTTTGATGGCCGCGTCGCTGGCTGCAAAATCCACGGACTCTGCGATGAAGCGCTTGATTCCTTCACCGCTGCCGACGCTTTCATAGTGGAGCTCGAGCTCTCGATTTCGTCCCCTATAGGTCTCGATCCACTTTTCATAGAGAGGCGCCGGGAACGTCGCTCCGGCCCCTCGGACCTGCATTTTGCCTGCTGTTACCGAAGGCGCTTCCTCCCGCCCGCAGGAAGACAAAGGAAGAGCGAATCCTACGACGGACGCCGTAATGGCGATACGACAAAGCGATTTCATGGCCTTCTGGGCGTAGCCTTTTAACTGAACTCGCCCGACACATATTGTCTGGTCAGCTCTTCCTTCGGATCCCTGAAAATCTGCTCAGTCTCTCCCATCTCTACGAGATAACCCGTGCGCCCGCCGCGGGAGATGTCTACGCCGAAAAACGCCGTCTTATCGGCCACGCGAATCGCTTGATGCATGTTATGTGTCACCAGGGCGATGGTGTAGTTTTTCTTGAGACCCAACATCAATTCCTCCACGCGGCGGGTCGCGACCGGATCCAGCGCGGAGCAGGGCTCGTCCATCAAGAGCACCGAAGGATCGGTGGCGATGGCCCGTGCGATACAAAGCCGCTGTTGCTGACCGCCGGAAAGCGAAAGACCATTGTTCTTGAGCTTGTCCTTCACCTCGTCCCACACCGCGGCGCGGCGCAATGCGGTCTCCACTTTCCCGTCTAGGTCGCCCCTAAAGCGATTCAAACGTAACCCAAAGGCCACATTGTCGAAGATGCTGATGGAGAATGGATTGGGCTGCTGGAAGACCATGCCGATGTAACGCCGCACCACCACCGGGTCTACATTTTTTGCGTAGATATCCTGTCCATTGAATCGGACATGACCCTCAAAGCGAAATCCCATGACCAAATCGTTCATGCGATTGAGGCTGCGCAAGACGGTGCTTTTTCCGCAACCAGAGGGGCCGATAAAACCGGTGATGCTCCCTTTCTCAATCGCGACGTTACTGTCTCGGACGGCGAGGAAATCGCCGTAAAATACCTTCTCGAGATTACAGTGAATAGCGATCTCTGATGCGGCAGCGTTTGGCGGCGCAGAAGTCCTTCGGGCTGTTTCTGTCATCGTGTTCATTTCGTGTCTCCTCGAATACGTTCAGGCCCTCGGTTGGCCAAAGAGGCGGCTGATGATATTGAAAACCAGCACTATCATGACCAACACTAGAGATGCGGCCCACGCCAGCTCGATCTGGTTCTCAAACGGCATACTTGAGAAGTTGTAGATCAATATTGAAAGCGAAGCTGTCGGCTCGTTCAGACCGCTCAGATAGTAATTGCTGAACAGTGCGGTAAACAGCAGCGGTGCCGATTCACCGGTGGCGCGCGCCACTGCCAGCATCACCCCGGTGAGGATCCCGGGAAGCCCAGTCGGCAATACCACCTTCCAGATCACCTGGGTGCGGGTACAGCCCATCCCGTATGCGGCATCCTTCATGATCTGGGGCACCATCTTTATGGCCTCCTCGGCCGTCAACACCACCGTGGGCAATATGAGCACAGCAAGGGCTATCCCTCCCGCGTAGGCCGAGTAGTTTCCCGTCAACAATACGACGGTCGCGTAAGCAAACACCCCGGTCAGGATCGACGGCATTCCGGTCAAGGTCTTAGCAAGGAACCGCGCCGCGTTGGCGAGCCTGCTCTTCGGATCGATCTCCGCTAAGTAAACTGCCGCCAGGATGCCGATGGGAATGCTGATCAGGGCGGCGATAGCGACCATCACCAACGTGCCCACGATGGCGTTGCCAAACCCTCCGCCCAGCTCGAAACCGGCCGGCGGGAACTCCGTGAGCACTTCCAACTTGAGCCGCGATCCGCCGCGCACGATGAGCATATAAAGCACCGAAAACAGGGGAATACTGGCGATGATGGCGGCCACCCATGTTCCCAGGGTGAGCAGGGTATTGCGCAGCGCCCGTGGCTCCAAGAATGATCGCTTTAACCTTGGCAGCTCGACGGCACCAGAATCGTTGGCGAAGAGAGTTTGATCGCTCATTTCTTACCCTCAAACCTCCGCGCGGATAGGTTCATGATGTACAGGCCGATGGTATTGACTATCATCGTGATCGCTAGAAGCGCCATGGCCGCATACATCAATGCTTCGATTTCGATCTGCCCCGCTTCGGGGAAGTTTGAGGCCAGCAAAGAGGCCAGGGTATTTGCAGGAGAGAAAAGCGACAGGCTGATCTGGTTGGCGTTACCGATCAGCATGGCCAGCGCCATCGTCTCACCGAGCGCTCGACCGAAGCCCAGAACCATGGCGCCGAAGATCCCTGAGGAAGCGCTGGGGAGCATGACCCGAAAGATCGCCTCACATCGCGTCGCGCCCATGCCGTAGGCCGCCTCCTTCACTTTGTAGGGAACACGACGCAGGGCGTCTTGGGAGACGGCTGCGATCGTGGGTAGGATCATGATGGCGAGCACGATCGCTGCGGGAAGCATCCCAGGGCCGCATAGGGAGGTACCGAAGAAGGGGATCCAACCGAGCTCGCTGTTGAGCCAGTTGGCTAGCGGTCGCAGGGTAGGGATCACCACATAGATCCCCCAAAGGCCATAAACCACACTGGGGATGGCGGCTAACAGATCGACGATGGTGCGAAAGATCGCGGCCAACCTCGGCGCCAGAAAGTCCTGGGTCAGAAAAATGGCGATGGTGACACCAAAGAACCCGCCGATGATCAGAGACAGGATCGAGCTATACAAGGTGCCCCAGATCTCCGGAAGGACACCGAACTGTTCTTTATTGACGTCCCAGGTCGAGGACGTGACAAAGCTCAGGCCATACTTGGTTATGGCCGGCAACGCTTGACCACCGATCTTCCACAGGATGTACGCCACCAGGGCGAGGATGATCCACGCGCCTGCCCACGCCACGAAGCGGAATCCGCGATCCCAGAGATAATCCCCTGTGGAGGGGGGCCCTGAGATGGAATGGCCGGCGTAGATTCCTTCGAATGCCTTCAAAGCCATGGAGCTTTCGGCCTACTGGATCTGCTGAGCGGCTACCTGCACCTTTTCGACCACGTTCTCCGGCAGCGGGATATAGCCCATTTGGTCGGCTATCTTCTGTCCCTCGGTCAGGCAGTATTGAACGACATCGCGTAGTGCCTCCGCTTTCTTGGGATCCTGTTTCTTGTAGAAGAGCATCCAGGTGAAGCTGGCAATGGGATAAGAATTCTCACCATCCGGGTCGTCCACCCACATGCGCAGGTCCTCGCTTAGCTGGGCATTGGCCAGCGCGGCCTTGCCGGTTTCTCCGCCCACTGCGACGAAGTTGCCAGCCTTATTCTGCAGCAGCGCGGTATTCATCTTGGTAAGCTTGGCATAGCTATATTCGATATAACCGATAGCGCCCGGGGTCTGCTTGATGGTGGCGGTGACGCCGTCGTTCTTGGGTGCGGCCACGAACTTGTCACTGCGCGGCCACTGCACGGTCTTCCCGGTCCCCGGACCGTTTTTCCATTCCTCACTGACGGCACTCAGGTGTCTGCTGAAGACATAGGTGGTGCCGCTGCTGTCGGCGCGACTCACGACGGTGATGGGCATGTCTGGCAGCGACAGATCCGGGTTGGCCTGCGCGATGCGCGGATCGTTCCACTTTGTGATCTTACCGAGCAGGATATCGGGATAGACATCGCGAGGCAGCTTGAGACCCTGAGGATCGCCCGGCAGATTGTAGGCGAGAACGATCTCCCCAGCCGTCATCGGCAGCAATACCACGCCCTTCTCGACCTTGGCGATCTCCTCGTCGCTCATGGCCGCATCGCTGGCGGCAAAGTCCACCGTGCCATTGATGAAGTCCTGTATACCTGCGCCGCTTCCCTTGGCCTGGTAATCCACAATGACCCCTTCCCGGGACCCGCTGTACTGCTTGAACCAGGTTGCATAGATCGGGAACGGGAAGCTCGCACCCGATCCAATGAGCCGCATATTTTCGGCGCGAGCAGGGGCCAATGATATCGCGGCGGCGATCAAAAGGACGAAAACAAACGCGGCCTTTATAAAAGCGCTATTTTTCATCTCGAAACCTCCGAGCAGGTGAACCAGTTTTCAGGTCACGATACGATCTTTTGTTTACATTCTTGTGACAGCCCATGACTGTTACAGGCGTGTTTTAGCACTACAGGCTGGTAATGTATGCAGCACGTTCGAACCAGCGTCACCGCCGCATCACGTTAAGGTCATCGTTTTGTCACAATTGTGCGTTAACGTGTAACTCCTGCTGCGGTCTGGTTCGTTGGCAGAGTTTGAAACATGTCCGTACAGAGACTGCGCGGAATCACACGCCAGGGATGGCACCTCCTTCTTTCTTTTGAGTTCTGCAGACTGCCCACCATGGATACAAAGACGACTGTGGAGCCGGCCAATCGACCGGCTAGACGATCACTTAAGCTCAAGGCAGTCGAGACCGATCCTCTTTCCAATGAGGCCCTTGCGATCCGCTCCAAGACCTTTGATCTCGATGCGCCCGAGTGGTATCTCAATCGCGAGCTGACCTGGCTCGCATTTAACCGGCGCGTGTTGCATGAGGCCGCAGATGAGCGCACTCCGCTGTTGGAGCGGATGAAGTTCCTCGCCATCGTTCATTCCAACCTGGACGAGTTTTTCATGAAACGTATTGGCGGACTTAAACAACAAGTAGGTGCGGGGCTACAAGAACCCTTTGTGGATGGACGCACGCCGGCAGAGCAGATCAAGGAGTGTTTTGTGGTTGTTTGGGACCTCGCGAGGCAATTGCGCCAGCTTGGGAACGAATTGTTTCAGTTGCTTGAAAAAGAAGGGATCCGTATCACCTGCTTTGAGGCCTTGGGTAGCGAGGAGCAGGCAGCCTTGCGCGATCACTACCGCAAGAACTTATTCCCACTGCTTACGCCCTTAGCCATCGATCCGGCACACCCATTTCCCTTCATCTCAAATCTATCCCTAAACCTCTTGGTCACGGTACGCTGTCTGGAGACAGGGCAGAGGACCCTGGTGCGCATCAAGGTACCCACCGCTACCGGCGTGCCGCGCTTTATCCAAGTCGGTAACGCGACCGTGTTTGTGCCGCTGGAAGATCTGATGGCCCAGCATCTCGACTGGCTCTTTCCGGGCATGGCCGTGGAGTCCTGTGAGCTGTTTCGCATTACTCGTAACGCCATAGCGGAAAAATCAGAAGAGCAGGCCGATGACTTATTGGCGCTCATCGAGTCCGAGCTGCGGGATCGCAAATTCGCCCCCATCGTGCGCTTAGAGGTCGCTAAGGGCATGAGTCCACAGCACCGTGGGATATGCTGGCAGCGGAACTGGGCCTGGACGAGGAGGCCGACTTACAGGGCGACGTATTCGAAGTCGAAGGGCTGATGGCGGGACGGGATTTGTTCCAGATCGCGGCTCTTGATCGGCCCAACCTGCGCGATCCGCCACACCATCCGTTGGACCACTGGTTGCTCGCGAACGCGCCGAATATCTTTCATGCCATCCGCGAGCATGGCTCGCTGCTTGTGCAGCATCCCTACGAGTCGTTCGCGACCTCGGTAGAGCGTTTCCTTAAGGAGGCGAGCCGTGACTCCAAGGTGCTTGCCATCAAGATCACTCTGTATCGAACCGCCGCGCAGTCCAAGATCATCGACTTCCTCATCGAAGCCGCCCAGAACGGCAAGCACGTAGCGGTGGTGGTCGAGCTTAAGGCGCGCTTCGATGAATCCGCGAATATCCGCTGGGCCAATCACTTGGAAGAGGTGGGGATCCATGTCTCGTACGGGGTGGTAGGATATAAGACCCACTGCAAGGTGATTTTTGTGCTCCGCCGCGACTACGACGGCCTGCGGCGCTATGCGCACCTCGGCACGGGCAACTACCATGCAGGCACGGCCCGGATCTATAGCGATCTCGGAATGTTTACCTGCGATCCCGAGATCGGCCGGGACCTCACCGAGCTTTTCAACTTCCTCACCAGCGGCCAAGCCGGTAAGCGCGCTTACGTTAAGCTTTTGCCCGCGCCTGTCCTTATGAAACGCAGCCTGCTCGACAAAATCGAGCGGGAGATCGAAAAGCATTCGCAGGATTCAGGGGGATTGATCCAGCTCAAGACCAATGCCTTGGAAGACAAGGATATCACCAAAGCCCTTTATCAGGCTTCCCAAGCCGGGGTGAAGGTAGATCTGCTCGTTCGGGATAGCTGCCGAGTACGGCCCGGTATTCCCGGGCTGTCGGAGAAGATACGGGTGGTCAGCATCGTCGGGCGGTTTCTCGAGCACGCGCGAATTTATTACTTCAAGAACGGCGGCGAAGAGGAGTATTTCATCGGCTCGGCTGATCTCATGAAGCGCAATCTGGAGAGCCGCGTCGAAGTGCTAGCCCCAGTGGAGAAACCGGAGCTGCGAGCGCTGCTGCGCCAATGCTTGGACGTGCAGTTGCAGGATAGGCGCAGCGCCTGGGAGATGCAGTCCGACGGAAGCTATCGCCAACTCCGGCCTGGGCCCGAAGAAGACGGACGTGGGGCACAGCAGGTGTTGACGGATCTCGCCACACAGCGATGGCAAGACCACGTGCGCAACAGCGCGCGCGATCTCTTTTCGCGCCGCACGGCTATCACATCGTGGAGTAGAGAATGAATGCAATCGCAGAGTCTTTAGTTAAAGAGTCTTTCCTTAACGAAGCCCGGAGGGATCGAGAGGCCCGCGTCCAGGCAGGGAAGCGGTTCGCGCAAGACAGCGCCCGCTATTTTCAAACCGTGGGCAATCTGCTGGCGCAGCACCTCCAAAACATCCCGCGCGGGCACGCTGAGGAGCTTGCGAATAGATTTGCGGATCTGCAGGCGATCCTGAGCACAGCGACCGCACGCTCCCCGCAGGCCTTACAATTGGCGCGCGAATATGTACTAGACGCCAACCAGCGCTGGGTCTTGTATGTGGACGCCCTGCGTCAGCGTGGCAATGCCTACCTGGCCCACGAAGCTGCCGGTTGTCCGCCGGTCTTGGCTTACGACTTCGAGGTGATCGTCGACGGCCGCCAACTGGCGCGGCCGGTCAATTACTCGCTGGTTCGCATTATTCCGCCGCACGGGACCTTGGTGCGCGAGGACGGCCGCCCCTACGTCATCATCGACCCGCGCGCCGGGCACGGCTCGGGGATCGGAGGCTTTAAGAGCCAAAGCGAAGTGGGGGTTGCGCTGGACCATGGCCATCCTGTGTACTTTGTCATCTTTCGCCCGCAACCCGAGCCCGGTCAGACCCTGACCGATGTGTGCGCCGCCGAAGCCCATTTCGTGCGCGAGGTGATCGCGAGGCATCCGGACGCACCTAAGCCCATCATCGTGGGCAACTGCCAGGGCGGTTGGGCGGCGATGTTGCTTGCGGCCTCCACCCCCGACATTACCGGCCCTCTAGTGCTCAACGGTTCACCGCTTTCCTATTGGGCCGGCGCGCGGGGGAAGAATCCCTTGCGCTACATGGGCGGGCTGTTTGGCGGTACCCTGCCCGCGCTCATCACCGCGGATCTCGGCGCGGGAAAGTTTGACGGCGCGCACTTGGTCCTCAACTTCGAGGGGCTCAATCCTGCCGCCACGTGGTGGCGAAAGTACTACGATCTCTACTCCAAAGCCGATACCGAGATCCCGCGGTTTCTCGAGTTCGAGCGCTGGTGGAGCGGCTTCTACTTCATGAATGCGGCGGAGATCCGTTGGATCCTGGAGGATCTCTTCATCGGCAACAAGCTCCCCAGGGGCCGCGCCCGCTTCGACGATGGCGGGGCGATCGATCTGCGCAAAATTCGCTCGCCCATCATCGTCTTCGCCTTGGAGGGCGACAACATCACTCCTCCCCCGCAGGCACTGAACTGGATCGCCGATCTGTACAGCAATGTGAGGCAGATCAAGCTGCGCGGACAGCGGATCCTATACACGCTGCATTCGGCAATCGGACACCTCGGGATCTTCGTCTCGGCCAAGATCGCGCAGAAAGAGCCCGAGGAGATCGGCTCGACCTTGAAGAGCATCGAGGCTTTACCGCCAGGACTCTATGAGCTGGTGATCACCGAAGAGACATCCAATGGGGCGTCGCTTCAGTATTCGGTCAGCTTCGAGGAACGAACGATCGCAGATCTGGTGGCTCTCTATGACGACGATCGCGAAGACGAGCAACAGTTCAAGTCCGTCGCGCGCCTCTCGGAGCTTGCTACCGATCTCTATGATTTAAGCCTGCGTCCGTTCGTCCAAGCCATGTCCACGCCCGCAGCGGCTACGATGTTATTCGAGTCCCATCCCTTGCGTCAGCGGCGCTATATCTTGAGCGACAAAAACCCTGGCCTATGGGGTGTTCCGGCCCTCGCCGCGAAGGTACGCGAACACCGGCGGCCCGCAGCCGAGGACAATCCGTTCATACGGCTCGAACGATTCAATGCCGCTCTGATCGAGCAAGGCTTCAACCTCTTTCGAGATGTCCGCGATGCCTGGTACGAGCTGATTTTCCATGGCATCTACAGCCTGCCTATGATGCACCGCGTGACCGAGCACGAGAGCCTCAAGCGCGGAATCGACCGGGATGAAGACTTGCGGCATAAGCCGGAAGTCCTGGAGGTCTTGTCCCGCATAGAGCAGGGGCAATTCCCCGAGGCGGTGATCCGCATGCTGATCTTGATGGCGCACGCGCGAGGTTCGGTGCGACGTAGCCGGCTCGAGCGCTCTAACGCGATCCTGCGCTCACACGAACCGTTCGCCGGCCTGGCTAGCGAAACGCGCGCCCGGCTGATCTCTGAGCAATCGCTGATCGTGGACCTCGAGCCCGAGCGGGCTTTGGCCGCACTGCCCAAGCTTCTGCCAGACTCCGACCAGCGCGAACGTGCGGTGGCGTTGGTCGAGGAGATCGCCGGTCCTCTGGAAGAGATGAATGAACCCACGCTCATGATGCTAGCGGAATTGGGGGCGATCCTGGGCGTCGGTGCGACCCAATCCCCCAGTCAGGCGTCCCCCCGGCGGCGCCAATCTTCCACTGCTAAGACTCAAACCGTGAGGGAGGCATCCTGATGGCTGCGAACAAGACCTATGATGAGATCCGCGTCGGTGACGAGGCCTCGCTCACCCGCGTGTGCACGGCCAACGACCTGTTCATCTTCGCCCATGCCTCGGGAAATCTAAATCCCTTACACCTGCCCAAGGCACAAAGCGACGGGGAGCCGGAAGCGATCGCGCCAAGCATGTGGGTCGGCTCCTTGTTTTCCGCCCTGCTGGGTAATGTGCTGCCAGGCGTGGGGACGCTGTACCAGGGGCAGACCTTGCGCTTCCATGAGCGCGCCCGGGTGGGTGACGAGCTGACGGCGACGGTGCGCGTCACCGAGAAAAAGCCCAAAAGGGTCGTGCTGCTAGAGACCCGCGTGAGCAATCAGAGCGGCGCGCTCATCGCCGACGGTTATGCCGAGGTCATCGCGCCGGAGAAGAAGCTTGAGCTTGAGGTCGACGAGCTGCCCAACTTGGTCCTTAAAAGCCATCAGCATTTCGACCGTCTGCTGGATATCGCCGATGATCTGGATCCGCTACCAACGGCCGTCGTCTGTCCGGAAGAGGAAAAGGCCTTGAGTGGGACCTTGCTCGCGCGTGAGCACGGCCTCATTGAGCCCCTGCTGGTGGGGGCGAGCGCGCGCATTCGGGAGACCGCGGAGAAGTTAGGAAAGTCGCTGTCCGGGATCGAGATCATCGAGGCCGCCGATCACGGTGAGGCCGGCGCCAAGGCGGTCGCGCTGGTGCATGCGGGACGCGCATCGGCCTTGATGAAGGGTTACCTGCATACCGATGAGCTCCTGCGCCATGTAGTGAAATCCAACGGCGGGTTGCGCACCTCGCGCCGCGCGTCGCTCTCTTGTCGGCGGTAGAGACCGTGAACACCAAGATCCCTTCGACCTTGGATGCCGCGATCCTGTCCAAGATGGCCGAGCGTGGTCAGATCAAGGGCGGGCTGGTGGACGGACCGCTGGCCATGGATAACGCCATCGATATCGAAGCCGCGCGCACCAAGGGCGTTACCTCCCTGGTCGCGGGCCGGGCGGAGGTGCTGGTCGCGCCGAATCTGGAGGCCGGGAACATGCTCGCCAAGGAGTTGACCTTTGTCGCCCAAGCCGAGTGTGCGGGTCTGGTCTTGGGCGCACAAGTGCCGGTGATCTTGACTAGCCGTGCAGACAGCGACCAATCGCGCCTAGACTCCTGCGCCGTGGCCGTGCTTTATCAGCATTGGCGCACGAGCGGCCGGCCCGCCGCCAAGACCCAGCAGGAGATGGCGGCGTGAGCGAGTCTATCCTGACCCTCAATGCGGGATCGTCCAGCTTCAAGTTTGCGCTTTTCGAGGCCGATGATGACGCTCCCCTAGAACAAGCGCGGGGACAGATCGAAGGCTTGGGCGCCAAGCCACGGATGGTGATCGCGGATCCGCACGGAGCCGTGCTCAAGGAGGAACAGTGGTCCCGTGAGCCTGGCCCCCATTCCGCGCAGGAGGCCCTGATCCACGTGCTCGCGTGGTTTGAGGCCACCTATCCCCGGCTCCGCATGCTCGCTGTGGGGCATCGGATCGTGCACGGCGGCCCGGATCACGCGGCGCCCTTAGCGCTTGACGACCGGGTCATCGCCACCCTAAAGCAATTGAGTCCGCTCGCCCCCTTGCATCAGCCGCATAATCTCACAGGGGTGGAAGCAGCTCGGGCGGCGTTTCCGGAAGCGCTGCAAGTAGGCTGCTTCGATACCGCCTTTCATCGCGCCCATCCCTGGGTGAACGATGTCTTTGCCATCCCGAGACAGCTCTACGATGAGGGAGTGCGCCGCTACGGTTTTCACGGTTTATCGTATGAGTACGTCACCCGTGAGCTGGCGCATATCGCACCTCAGCACGCAGCCGGACGCGTGGCGATAGCCCATCTGGGTAGCGGCGCCAGCATGTGTGCGGTGCGCGATGGCCACAGCGTAGGCTCCACCATGGGCTTCTCGGCGCTGGATGGCTTGCCCATGGGGACGCGCACCGGGCAGATCGATCCGGGCGTGCTGCTTTATCTGTTGCAAGACAAAGGCATGTCGCCGGATGAGCTGAGCCAGATGCTCTACTATCAATCCGGGCTCAAGGGCCTATCGGGGATCAGTCACGACATGCGCGTTTTGGAGGCATCCGACGTCCCGGAGGCCGCTCAGGCCATCGATTATTTCGTATTTCGTGTCCGCCGGGAGCTGGGCGCGATGGCCGTGATCCTGGGCGGCATCGACGCCCTGGTCTTCTGCGGTGGCATCGGCGAGAACGCGCATCGCGTCCGGGAGCGGGTAGCGAGCGGGTTCGAGTGGCTCGGCATCGAGTTGGATCACCACCGCAATCGCATCAGCGAGACGGTGATCTCCTCCGACCGATCGCGCTGTCGCGTGTTCGTGATCAAGACCAATGAAGAACGCATGATCGCGGAACACACACTAAGCCTGTTGCGCAGTCAGACCCAGAGTGATCCGCTCGCGGAGGACGCCGCATGAAAGAATGCATCAAAGTAGAGCAGGCTGTGGCGCTTATTCCCGATGGGGCGGTGCTCATGTCTTGTGAGTTGGTGCGCCGGTAAAATAGGCAATGTCCGCATCTCCGGAGGCGTCGATGACTCGTCTGGCACGGACGGCGCCCCGACCCGCTTTGCTATGGGTGATGATCCCCTGGATCGTGTGGCCGTCCATCATGACGTCAATCGCGACGCTGTGCATCAGCGGGATAACGCCCGATTCCTGGACCAGCTTATCCGCCACGTACTTGAACAGGTCGGCATTAAGTGCTTCGCTCTTGGACTGGGGCTCCGGGCTGCTTGCACCCATCTCCTTCGCCCGTCTTTCGAACTCAATCCCTATCCCTTCTACATCGACGGTGCCCTCGCGCCGGTACCAGCCAATGCCTTCCACGCCCACATGCGTGATATTGCCTCCCAGGCAACCCTAACGCTCGACCAGGATCGTCTTCACCCCTTCACGGGCCGCACTCAACGCCGCAGCAAGACCCGCAGGACCGCTGCCAACGACCAAAACGTCCGTCTCCGCGATGACGGGCACTTTTCTGGAAACCTCAGAGACATATTCCATCGTACGTTACCTGTGAGCCGTTAGGCGCGATCACCGCTAGTACGTCCTCGGTGCAGGTTATCTGGAAGGGTCGCTGCGTTCATCTCTTTCGTTCGTGCAAAACACCAAGGTTAACCTAATGCGACCCTTCATAAGCATCGACGTAACATGCTTGTAACATTGGACTTCTATACTCGATTGTTCGCCGCACGTTGCGCTCATCAGGAGAACCTTTCATGACCGACGCAATCATCGCGACCAAGGGGCCAGTGACGCGCGAGCGGCACGCACCGACGCGGCCCATGCTTGACGTCGGGTTCGACGCGCGCTCGGCGGTCATCTTTTTCAGTATACTCGGCCTTACGCTGTTCTTCATCGCGTGCAACGTGTATGTCGACGTGACCGAGACCGGAGTGCGGACCACGAACTGGTTGCCCTTCTTGTTGCTGGGCGTGGCGTTGTTCATCGCTCTTGAGTTCGTCAACGGATTTCACGACACGGCGAACGCATTTCTTGGAGGCCGGGATAGGACCGGTGCCCATAATCGCCCGGTCCAGAGAACTTAATTAATTTATTCCTAGCCTTGCAAGAGTCCTTCCGCGAGCAGGATGATATCGGTCGACATCGATTTTTGAGCTGAATATCGAGCCACCGCAAATGCAACGCCCGGAAGTTGCAATCTTCAAGTCAATCTCAATAAGAAAGGATAAATTAACATGGTTATAGATATGTTTAAGGACGTTATCGTCCCGGTCATTGGAGGCTTAGGCATTTTCATGCTTGGCCTGCTGTTCATGGAAGAAGGCATCCAAGCTCTGGCGGTCAACAAAATGCGAGCGATACTTGCCAAATTCACTGGTTCACCGATTAAAGGTCTGCTCGCGGGAACGCTGATCACTGGGATCATCCAATCCAGTACCGCCATGACGGTGATGACCGTGGGTTTGGTCAATGCGGGGGTGCTTGGACTTAAGCCGGCGATCAGCGTCGTCATGGGCGCCAATATCGGCACCACGCTCACTAACTCGCTTATTGCGCTACCACTCGGCCTCTACGGCCTTTTGGTCGCCGGCTTGTCGGCATTGGTATACGTGTTCAGCAATAAGGAAAAGGTACGTAACATTGCGCTCGCCGTGATGGGTTTCGCGCTTATCTTCTTTGGCCTGAACATGATGACCGGCGGCCTCAAGCCATTGAAAGGGATCCCCGAAGTCATGAGTGTGATCCAAGGCTTGTCCGCCGATAGTTTCATGGGCGTTTTAATGTGCGTGGTCACCGCCGCGATTATCACGGCACTCATCCACTCCTCATCTGCAACCATCGGCATCGTTATGGGCTTGGGTGCATCTGGGGTGCTCGATTGGCAGACTTGCCTTGCGTTCTCGCTAGGTGCTGACCTTGGCACCACCATCACCTCGTTTATTGCGTCGCTCAACTTGTCACGTAACGCCAAGCGCACGGCCTACGCCCACATAGCGTTTAACTTTATTGGGGTTGCGGTAATGTTACCGCTTTTCCCCGTTGGTTTATGGCTCGTCCAGTCCCTCCTTGGCGATCCGGGTGTGATGAAGGTGATTGATGGTGTCGAAATGTACCCGCTGGTTCCGCTCGCCGTAGGCGTCTATTCCACCGCCTTCAACATTTTCAACACCGTTTTGCTGTTCCCGTTTATCGGCTGGTTCGAGCGCATCTTGTCGAAGATTGGCCACCATGCTGTGGAGGATAAAGAGGATTATTCCCAGCCGCGTTTCCTTGACCCGAGCAAACAACACTACCTCGCACAAGCAGCGCCAGCCGTAGAAAGTGAGATCAACCGCTATCTGGAGGCTACGGATTTGTTCCTTGCGACCGCCCGCGGATTGCCGAACGCTCCCGAAGACAATGCCGAACATTACACCACAACGGACATCCTTAGCCGCGAAATCCGTCAGTACACAGCAGGCATGTTCGACAACCAGTTGCCGTACCACGAAGCGGATTTGGTCGCCAGCCTGATCGAGGAAGCTGATTTTGCTGCCAGCCTTGGCAGCACCTTGTATCAGCTCGCCCGCCGCATTGAGCGTGTCGAATTCTCACAAGCCGGACGTAAGCTCGTCGATGAAATGCTCGACCAAATCAGCGACGCAATGGATGCCATTACCGGCAATGCCCAAGGCCGGGCTTCAGCCGCCGCCAATGTTCCAGCCCAACTGGCCACTATTGCCGACTTCCGCAAACGTTGCCTTAAGTTGGGAGCAGAAATGCCGTCAGCAGATCGTGGCGCTTTCCTGGCCCTGCTGGGCAGTGCGGAACGTGCTTACCTACAGATCGAGCGCATTAGTGCTGAGCGTCGTTCAGTCTCACGTGTGGTAAGCGAAGAGCAGGCTGACGCCACTAGCGCTACGAATTTGCAGCCGGCGACTGCCTAGAGGCGGCTTACATGCTATCGCAATCGGGATTGAAGCAAAACATGACTATCCCGCTCACGTTGCTCACAGCGCTCATTCCCTTGAGCGGATGCATAGACACGCAAGCACCTGAGACGGGTTCCGTCCAAGTGGTTGGCTCAGAAACCGTGCGCCCGCTCGCGGAGGCTTGCGCATCAGAATTTATGAGCAAACACCCGGAATCGGACGTTGTGGTGCGGGGTGGCGGTTCCGGCGACGGCATTGCTGCTTTGCTGCACGGCATGACGGATATTGGCATGGCTTCGCGTGATATATCGGCCAAAGAGCGTGAAGCCGCCGCCAGCAAGGGCATCGAGCTTACGGAATTTGATCTTGCCCTCGACGGCATCGCCGTGATCGTGCACAACACCAATCCAGTCGGCACTTTGGACGTCAAGCAATTACGTGCCATCTATTCCTCTACCCAACCACAAACCTGGAAGGATTTTAACGGCGAAGCAAGAGAAATCTTGATGTTCGGACGCGGCGGCAGTTCGGGAACTGCGGCAATGTTCCAACAACGGGTGTTGGGCGAAGCAGGGTACTCAGGCCTAGTGCGCAGGTTACTGGACAACGATGCCATTGTTGCCGCAGTTGCAACGCAACCAGGTGCAATTGGCTATACCGGCCTCAGTGCACTGAAACACGCACGCGGGAAAGTAAGGGTTGTGGTGCTACGGGAAAACCCACAGGCCGCATCTGTTTTACCCACCCCTGAAACAATACGTTCAGGTGCTTACCCTGTCATCCGTAAGCTTCACTTTTATACAGCTGGTAAACCTTCAGGAACCGTGAAATCCTTCATTAACGCCTGCCAGGATATGGGCAAGCATGGGTTGGTTGAAAAAGTGGGTTACGTCAGCTTGGCGGATCCGGTCGCAAAATGAGCTTATGTCCAGAACCTCCTGATGGTTCTTATCCATCGGGGTGGTTTACCACTGCTTATCACGCCTGCCTGCGGGCAGGCTGCCACTGGCAGCGAAGTCCCCGATAGCAAGATAGCAGCTCAGAGCATACACGGCTACTGGCGCAATTAACTTCTTAAGTCACCCACATTCGGGAATACACATGAACGCCAAACCTTACATTGATATTGAGAAGAATTATCCAATAAAAGACTTTATTGCAAAAATCCGTAGGCTTGCTGATTGCCTTGAAAACGGTGAGCGTTTTGATATACAGATTGCGGGCGAGAGGATCTACATCCCTGTCCATGCAAGCTATAGTATCGAGCACGAAAGAGAAGGCGGAATGGAGGAGATTGAGTTTCAGATTAAGTGGCCGAACGAGCTTGCATGAGCTTCGGCAGTCAGCCAGATCGATAAATCGACGAGAAATACTATGGCGACCTACATTCTACTCAGCACTCTAACCCCAAAAGGACGAAAGACTTGCATAAGAATCCAGACCGTTTTACAACAGGTCAACAAAGAAATTGAAGTCTTGGGCTGCAAGGTCGTTAATCAATACGCCGTCGTCGTAGGGCTTTGTGATTTTGTTAGCGTCGTGGAGGCACCGGATAAAGAGACGGCGGTCCAATTGTCTGTCGATCTCGGCTCTCGCGGCAATATGATGACCTTGCCGGCGATGACTGTGGATGAGTTGCGCAAGATGCTGAAGGAGTTGGGGAAGAAATAATCCGTGTTGAGCCGATCGTGCAATGGTAACTCTTAGCCAGTCAACTTGGATCGGACAGATAGCGCTTGTGTTTGCCTCCGTCATTCCGGCCAGAGCCTGCCCCGTACTCGATACGGGGGATTGGCTGGAATCCAGAGCTCAGGAGGGCATCCATGCGACTGGATTCCGGTACAATCCATGTACGGAATGACGATCCTTCTGAATCATGTTGACTGCCTACTCTGCTCGGTCATGGGTATGGATTCAACGCTAAGCCAGCGTCCCTACGACGAGGATGCTCGAGGGCATGGGCTAGTTTACGCCTTTCTGATCGGTCCCGACCGACGTGTCGATGAGCTGAGTTGGAGCGACCTCGGTACGGTTTTCGCACAGCCAGAGGGATGTACGTGGTTTCATTTCGATGCGGCGAAGCGTCACGCCAGAGAGTGGATCCAAGGTTGTGAGCGTTTGCCTTTAGCCTTGCGCGAGTTCCTGCTTGATTTTAATCAGCGACACCGTTTGGAGAGAGTGGGAGAAGCCGTCATTGGCGCCATCAGCGACGTGCAATACCGCTTCGATTTCGATCCCGACCATATAGCAACGTTACGTTTTTATGTTGACCCCCGTTGCCTCATCAGTACGCGCCTACAACCGCTGAGCGCCCCGGATCAGCTCCGCCGAGCTATTCGCGAGCGTTGGCCATTCGACAGCACCGCGACTCTCATGACCAACCTATTCCGACTTCAAACAGAGATCTTGGTGAACGTCAACACATGCGTAAGCGAGGAGCTTGGTGAGGTCGAGGATCTGATCCTGGCACATCGGATCGAGGACCAACGGGGTCAACTTGGCAAGATCAGACGTCTCACAGCGGGCTTGCATAGGCATTTCGCCCCTGAGCACCGAGCGTTACACGCATTAGCGCAACGCTTGCCCACCTGGTTCAATGACCAAGACAGAGCCGTGTTTCTTGACACCGTTGAGGAGCTTGGCCTTGCCCTTCATGACCTAGATGCGATCCAAGAACGCGCCAAGCTTTTGCAAGAAGAGCTAGCGGCGCGGGTAGCGGAAGAGATCAACCATAGCCTTTTCAGATTGTCGGTCGTCATGACGGTTTTTCTACCCATGACCTTGATCACCGGTATCTTCGGCATGAACGTCGCCGGCCTGCCTGGTTTAGAAGACGGATCCGCATTTCTCTGGGTCACGCTTATCATGGTCGCTGCGGGTCTACTTACCCTAGTGATTCTGCACTGGAAGCGATTGTTTTGACATACCTACCACTGGTCGAGAACTGGTCTCTGTGCCTACGGCCAGGCGTAATGCACGACACAAGATCTAAACTCCCTCCTAAGTCCACCCCAATAGCTTGTTGAAAAGAAACAACAGACCAAATAGACTAAGGCTGTTAGCTAAAGGAATTGGAGGACGTTGTGACTACTACCGTCAACATCCACGAAGCCAAAACCCAACTCTCCCGCCTCTTGCTCCGGGTGCAGGAAGGGGAGGAGATCACCATTGCCAAGGCCGGCAAACCCCAGGCCAAATTGGTGCCGATTCAGGAACGGGTCGAGCGGCGGCCTGGTCTCGCACGGGGTGCAGTGACCGAGGCATTCTTCGAGCCACTGCCCGAAAACGAGCTGTCCTCTTGGGGCGGGCCATGATCCTCGATACCCATATCTTTCTCTGGTGGCTGTTCGACGATCCGCGCTTATCGCCACGCTTGCGGCTTGCCCTGAGCGACCCCGGCCAGCGGGTTCTGGCCAGCAGCGCCTCGGTCCGGGGAATCGCCACCAAAGTCCGTGTTGACAGGTTGCCGGAAGCGGCTGAAGTGGCTAACAACGTGCCAGATTGGATCATCAGGGCGGGGTTTTCTGTGCTTCCCATCAACCCCGGTCACGCCCCGTTAGCAGGCGCCTGGAATCATGCTCATCGCGATCCCTTCGGCCGCATGCTCGCTGCTGCCCAAGCCAGCATCGAGGTATGCCTCTCGCCACCGACGATGGCGCGCTGAAGACCTTCGACATCCGAACCGTAAGCTGAGTCGAAAACCGGCACCTCATTACGCTGACAGATCGCGCAAGGCCAGAAAAATCATCTAAGATGTTCACCCGTTACCATGTGTCGGAACTACACGGGCTGGGTGGATTTGGCTGCTCACGGAGTTACTAACAATTGGCAACGTGGCCCGTATGCAGCCCTTCGGCTAGCTCAGGACAGGCGCAGCGGAATACGGGGAACCCAATGCCATACCCGTTCCCCGAAGCGGTGGTGACAAATCGACGCAACGCCGTGATATCAAGCGGGCCAAGGCGATGGTTCGCGATCTGGAGGAATGAGTCATGAAAGAGAAGATCAGCGAGTTTGACGCAAGCGCTTATCTATACAGGAGGCGATCGCGGAGTATTAATCGTTGCGCAAGTCTCAGCATAATGGCATACTGACAAGATGTCCAGTAAGATGATTTCAAGGTAGCGGCCCCATTATGAGTAGAGCGGAACTGCGTTATGAGCGACGCGAGACGG
>Ga0187893_10004237_pt1 | contig 27609 bp, 25 predicted proteins | sample MA1701074metaG_FD_139574 | JGI IMG/M metagenome (GOLD analysis project Ga0187893, IMG submission 139574) | White microbial mat communities from a basaltic lava cave in the Kipuka Kanohina Cave System on the Island of Hawaii, USA - MA170107-4 metaG ... | reverse complement strand
GGAGCAGGCGCGGCGCAACCGCGAAGCAGCCGAAGCGGCGGCGCTGGAGAAGGCGCGCCAGGAACGCGACGCGCAGGAAGCGGCGGCGCGCGAGCGGGCCCGGCGCGAGCAGCAGGCTCGCGAGGCGGCTGCACGCGAGCAGGCGCGGCTGGAACAGGAAGCGCGCGAGCGGATCGAACGCGAACGCGCCGCGCTCGAGCAGGCACAGCGCGAACGCGAGGCGCTGGTGCAGGCGGCGCGCGAGGCGGCGGCCCGCGAACGCGCACGCCAGGAACAGGAAGCGCGCGAACGCGAAGCCCGCGACGCGGCGGCGCGCGAACGGGAACTGCGCGAACGGGCGGAACGCGAAGCGGCAGCGCGCGAACAGGCGCGCCGCGAGCAGGCGGCCCGGGAGGCTGCAGTCCGCGAGCAGGCGCGGCGCGAGCAGGAAGCGCGCGAAGTGGCTGCTCGCGAACAAGCCCGCCTGGAACAGGAGATGCGCGAACGGGCCGAACGGGAACGGCTCGCACTCGAACGGGCGCAGCGCGAACGCGAAGCGCTGCTGCAGGCGGCGCGCGAGGCGGCGGCACTGGAGACGGCCCGCCGCGAGCAGGAGGCGCGCGAACGGGCCGCCCGCGAGGCCGCCGAACGCGAGCAGGCGCGGCTCGAACGGGAAGCGCGGGAGCGGGAAGCAAGCGAGGCTGCGGCGCGCAAGCAGGCGCGACGCGAGCAGAAAGCGCGCGAAGCCGCGGCCCTCGAACGGGCGCGGAAGGAGCAGGAAGCCCGCGAATGGGCCGCGCGCGAAGCGGCAGCCCTCGAACAAGCGCGGCGCGACAAGGCGGCCCGCGAAGCTGCCGCGCGCGAGAAGGCGCGCAAGGAGCAGGAAGAACGCGACAAGGCGGCCCGCGAGGCTGCCGCCCGCGAGAAGGCGCGCAAGGAACAGGAAGCGCGCGAGCAGGCGGCGCGTGAGGCTGCCCGCGAACGGACGCGCCGGGAGCAGGATGCGAAAGATCAGGCCCGCCGCGAGGCCGCGCTGCGCGACCAAGCCCTGCGCGAGCAGCGGGCCCGCGAGGCGGCCGCACGCCAGCGCGCGCTCCGCGAGAAAGAAATGCGCGACCGGCAGATTCGCGATGGCCTGGCGCGCATCCCCGCCAACGACGCGCCCGCACATGCGATCGACGAACGCGAGGGGAGCGTCGTGCCGGCCGCGGCGGCGAACGACGCTGCCAACGACGAGCACGAGCGGCCGATCCGACTCAAGGTCGCGCGCGCCACGGTTCACATCGCGACCGGCGAGCAGGGCAATGCCGACGGTGTGCCGCGCTATGTGCCCGGCGCCAACCAGCCGTCGGTGCCGAAAGAGGAATGGCTGCCGCCGGCCTGGCAGATGGAAGCCTGGATGTCCCGCGCCGGCGAAGTCGCCGGCAAGCGCGTGGAACCGTGGCATTCCGAAGAATGGGTGAAGGCGGCCTGGTCGATGGACGATCCGCCGCCGATTCCGGAACCGCCGGAGATGCCGGCATCGGTCGCGGCGGAACTGGCCGGCGAGATGCCGGCGGCCGCTGCCGCCAAGGCCAGGCGCTCGCGCTTCGCCGCGATGCGTGCGCCCGTTGCAACCTTCATTGCGGTGTTCGCGGTCGCGACCGGCGCCCTGATCTTCTTCGGTGCGCCGACACCGGCGCCGGTGCCGCCGCCATCGACGCCGGTCCTGCCGGTGCCGCATGCCGCGCTGGTAACGCCGCAGCCGCATCCGATGATGGGCCCGCTCGGTTTCGGACCGCGCGAGGCCGAAAACTCGGTGTTGCCGGAGCCGCCGGCGTCCGCCCCGACGCTGGACGGGTCCGACCTGGTGCAGGCGATCCAGGAGCGGCTGGCGGCGCTCGGTTTCGATCCGGGCACGGCGGACGGCGTGGTTGGCTTCAAGACCAAGCAGGCGATCGCCGACTATCAGCGCCACGCCGATCTCGAACCGACCGGCGAACCGTCGGTGGCGCTGCTCATGCACATGCAGGGTGCCGGCGGGTCGGGCACCGGCTCCGCCAACTGATCGGACCGGCGCGTTTCAGGCGAGCTTGCGCAGCAGCGCGAGCAGTCGTTCCCGTTCGGTCGGATCGAGCGGCGCCAGCGTCTCGGCGCTGACGGCTTCGGCGTGCGGAATGGCCCGCTCGACCAGGCGGCGCCCCGCCGCCGTGATCGCAACCAGCCGCCGCCGCGCATCCTGCGGATCGGGTCTGATCTCGACCAGGCCGCGGGTTCTCAGACGGTCGACGACGCCCTTGATCGTCGCGGCATCCATCGCCGTTGCGCGACCGAGCGAGTTCTGCGCACTGGCGCCCGTTTCGTGGAGCTTCGACAGCGCCGCCCATTGCATCGGCGTGAGCGCGCCGCCCTTGCCGCCGGTCGCGGCCGCCATGCCGAGGGCGAAGATCGCCAGGTGCCGCTGGCTCGCGCGCCGCAGCATGAAGCCGATCTGCTCGTCGAGCCGGTAGGTCTCGTCGCGCGCGACGGGATCCGCCGTCGGTTCGGGCGCGGGCTGGCGAACGAGACGGTTGGTCACCGGAGCCCGTCCTCGCCCTTGATCTCGTTCTTGGAGAGCCCGCCGACGCGCGGCAGCGGACGTCCGCTGTCGGTGACGGCGACCGCCACCATGATCTCGTCGGCGCGCGGCGCGTCGTTGATGCGCACTTCCATGCCGTCGAAATGGCTGCGCACGAAGGCGGCGTCCTTGTGGCCGAGCGGAATGTCGAGCGCGACACCGGGGCCGCCGCGCTTCTTGGAGGAGGGGATCAGCGCCGCGCCCTTGCCCAGCACCCTGCGGAACGGTGCGCCGAGCTTGGGGTGCAGGATCGCGGCGGCATGCTCGAGCTCGCCGTTCTCGCCGACGGCGGCGGCCTTGCCGTAGCTCTCGACCCGGTCGCCGGCAATGCCGAGGGCCGCAACCGCGCGTTCGGCCAAAAGCCCGCCCAACTCTTCGCCGATATCGATCAAACCGGTGAGGTCTTCGACGTATTTGCCCGCGTGCGGATTGGCGATCACCGCGATGGCGGCGGCGCGCCGCACCGGCGGGTCGATCTGGCGGTCCATCTCGCGATCGGTTTCCTCGACGACCGTGACGATCTTTCGGATCTGCGCTTTCATCGCAAGCCATCCTCTCCCTTGATCTCGTTTGCGGCGAGCCCGCCGACGCGCGCATGAACGCGCGGGCCTGTCGTCATCGCCAGCGCCAGCAGCAACTCGTCGGCGCGTGGCGCATCGGCGATGCCGACCTCGATCGCGTCGAAATGGCTGCGCACATAGGAGGCGTCGATATGGGTGACCGGCACGTCGAGCCGCGTGCCGGGACCGCCGACCTTCTTGGTCGAAGCGACGATCGCCTTGGCGCCGCCGAGCGCCTCGCGCATCGCATAGCCGCCGGGCACGTGCCAGAGCGCACCGTGCTCGAGCTCGCCCGCCTCGCCGACGATGGCGCCCTTGCCGTAGCCCTCGATCGCGCGCGGATCGCCGCCGAGCGCGGCAATGAGCGTCTTCGCCATTTCAAGACCGAGCGGCTTGAGATCGTCCATGAAGGGCGCGATTTCCTCGACATAGCGGCCGGCGAACGGGTTGCGGACGATTGCCAGCGCCGAGGCGCGTTTCTGCGGGCGCGCCGGCGCGGGGCCGCGCTCGTGGAAAATCTCCTCGACCGTCAGGATGCGCTTGCGGACGGTGACATCAGCCATGGGCCTGCCTTCTCATCGCGGAACGAGATTCGGTGCGGTCGGGAGGCGTTGCGGCGCGATCGGCGGGCAGGCCGGTGCGGCGCGCGATACCCTGCAGAAGGAGCGAGGCGGCTTCGATCAGGCCGCGCGCCAGGCATTGCTCGGCCAATGCGATGCCGCGTCCAAGAGCGTTGTCGATCTCGGCGAACGACAGGACCGGCACCTCGCGGGTGACGCGGCGCGCGCCGAGATCGCTGTCGGGCTGAAGTTCGTTCGCCGACACCCGGACGATGCCGGGATGATCCGGCAGGTCGATCGCATTGGCGATCGCAGTCGCGGCCGCGTCGGCGGCCGGCGCGCTGGCCGCAAGAACCGTCACCGCATCGGCAATGCCGAACGAGAAACTGCGGCCGCGCCAGCCGCTGGTCGCGATGCCGCGCACACCGTCAGCGGCCCGGATTGTCGCGGTGCCGATCTGCGTCGGACGGTCCGGCCGGTCGATCAGCGCGACGGCAAACTCCGTGCCGGCGCCGAGATGGAGCGCAATGTCGCCGCCATTGTTGACATAGGCGCGCGAGAGATCCCGCGCGGCTTTTTTCATGGCGGCAAGGATCGCTTCGGCCACCGCACCGGCAACAGCCGCCATGGGCGTGATGAACGTATCGGCGGCGAAGGGCGCGGTTGCCGCCCACATACGCCGCGCGACCGCACCGTCGAGCGCGCAGGGCCGACCGGGATCGAGGGGCGTACGCAGGGCCGGCAGTTCGGCGCAGAGCTCGTCGAGAATGGTCGCGAAGCGCGCAACGGCGGCGGCGTAGGCGGCGCGAACCTCCGAGGGCGTGCCAAAGGCCTCGACGATCAGGTCGATCGGCCCGTCCTGCAGATGCAGGCGGCGGCGGTCGGGCAGGATGGCGATCTGCTGCCTCATTGCGCGCCACCCTTGTCGGCCGGCATCATCGGCCAGGGGTTTCCGGGATGCGGCGCGACCGCCCGGCGTTCGACATTGCCCGGCGCCATGAAGCGGCCGAGCGTGTCGAGCGAGCGCACCTGGTCGAGATGACCGCCGAGCGCCGCATAGTCTTGGCGCCGCATGGTGAACTCGATGGGCGCCACGAGCGCGGGTGTCGGCACGTAGCCGAATCCGTTGGCCGGCACGCGCGTGACATCGACCATGATCGTGATGCCGCCGCCCGGCCAGACATAGCTGGGTGCGCCGCCGCAGGTGACGTTGGTTAGCGCCTCCTTGACCGAGCGGGTGAGGCCGACCGGGTTCTCGGTGACGCCGGCACGCAGACTGCCGCCGGCGCCGCCCATGAAGAGCACGCTGCACAAAGCTGGTTCGCAGTTTTCCCTGATGCGTTCGACCGAGACGCGGAGTTCGTCGGGCAGTTCCTCCTCGACGGGCCTGAGCGTCTCGTCGAGCCGGTAGAACGAGAATTGCTCGCCGGTCGTGCTGACCATCAACATGGTCAGACCCGGCCGCGATTTCTTCGGATCGAACGGCTCGAGGATGCTCAGCGGGTCGGAAATGTCGGTGCCGCCCCAGCCGGTGCCGGGCTCGGCGACCTGAAAATAGCGGCCGGGCGTCGAGCGCCGTCCCTTGATACGGATGCCGGTGTCGCGTGCGCCGAGATAGCGGCCGGCCTGGTGCTCCGACAGCACGCCGGTGATGTGATCGTCGACCACGACCACCTCGTCGACCTTGCCGAACCATTGCCTGGCGAACATGCCGATGGTGGCCGAGCCGCAGCCGACGCGCATGCGCTCCTCGGTGACGCCGTTGACGATCGGCGCCCGGCCGGCCTGCACGACGACCGTGGCACCTTCGTCGACGGTAAGCTCGACCGCTCGGCCGTTGCAGAGCGCCAGCAGCGTGTCGCAGGTGACGCGGCCTTCCTTCTTGCTGCCGCCGGTCAAATGATGCACGCCGCCGAGCGAAAGCATCTGCGAGCCGTATTCGCCGGTCGTCACATGGCCGACCGCTTCGCCCGAAGCGCGCACGCTGTTCTGCTCGGGGCCGAGATGGCGGTCGGTGTCGATCTTTATCTTGACGCCGCAATAGCTGAAGATTCCCTCGGTGACGACCGTCACCATGTCGGCGCCGTCGATTTCGGAGGCGACGATGAAGGGTGCCGGCTTGTAGTCGGGATAGGTCGTGCCGGCGCCGATCGCGGTCACGAAGGCACGGCTGCCGTCGAGGATCGTGCCGTCCCATGGTTTCGCGGTGTCGAAGGGCACGACGGCGCCGCCCTGGCCGACCGTGCGGTCGAGCAGCACATGCGGATCGACGCGCACGATCTCGCCGTCGATATTGGCGTAGCGGTCGCAGGCGCCGGTGGCGCCCGGCTTGACGTAGCACATGACCGGGCAGGCGTCGCAGCGGATCTTGTCGCCGAGCTTCGCGGCCTCGGGCGATGCGTCGCTGGCCGTCGCGGGTGTCGTGTCGGCGTGCGTGTGCGGCGCGTTCCGGCTCATGCGGGCTTCCCCCGGACGGAGAGGATCGCGGCGCGCACGCGGTCGGGCGTTGCCGGCACGCGCGTCAGGCGCACGCCGATGGCGTCCTTGAGCGCGTTCATGATGGCGGGCGCGGTCGGAATCAGCGCCTGCTCGCCGATGCCCTTGGCGCCGAACGGGCCGACGGGCGAGGCGTCCTCGATCAGGATCGATTCGACGCGCGGCAGGTCGCCGGCGGTCGGGATCAGATAGTCGTGCAGATTCTCGCCCTTGCCGGGAAAGAACTCCTCCATCAGCGCCATGCCGAGACCCTGCGCGGCACCGCCCTCGATCTGGCCTTCGACCAGCGTCGGGTTGATGGCGTGGCCGACATCGTGCGCGGCGACGAGGCGCAGCACCCTGATCGTGCCGAGCTCCATGTCGACCTCGATCTCCGCCAGGTGCGCGCCGAACCCGTAGACGGCATAGGGGCTGCCTTGGCCATCGGCATCGAGCGCGCTGGTCGGCGGATTGAAGGTCGCCTCGCCGGCGAGCACGTAGCCGCGCGCATCGGCGGGCATGTGCCCAAGCTCGAGCCGCCGGTCGTGGCCGCGTTCGGCGACGATGACCGCCCGGTCGGCGAAACGCAGCGTCGCGTCCTCGCCGGCGTTGGCGGCACGCCGGATCGCGGCGCGGAGTTCCTCGGCGGCGAGTGCGGCCGCCCGTCCGGTGACGAAGGTTTGCCGCGAGGCCGAGGTCTTGCCGCAATCGGCCGTGATGTCGGTATCGGCACCGACGAGATCGAGCCGGTCGATCGCGACACCGAGCGCGTCGGCGGCGATCTGCGCGATGACAGTGTTCGAGCCCTGGCCGATATCGACCGCGCCCTGATGGAGTGCGATCCGCCCGTCGGGCTTGAGGCCGATCAGGATCGTCGAGGGATTCGGCAACGAGGTGTTGCCGCAGCCGTACCACATGCCGGCAACGCCGATGCCGCGACGCAAGGGCGGCTGCGTGCCATCGGCCCGCGATGCGTTGAACGATTGTGCCGCCGCACGCGCCGCCTGCCAGTGCGGACGCAGCGCTTCGAAACATTGCCGGATGCCGACGCCGGCGCCAATGACCTGACCGGTCGCGGTCGGCTGGTCGGGGCGGAGCGCGTTTTCGATGCGGAACTCGAGCCGGTCGATCGCGAGCCGGTCGGCGAGCTCGTCGAAGAGCTGCTCCTGCGCCAAGGTCGCCTGCGGCACGCCGAATCCGCGGAAGGCGCCGGCCGGCACCAGATGCGTGTGGATCGCGCGCGTCACCGCGCGATAGTGCGGCACATAGTAGGGGCCGGAGGCGTGGACGGGCACGCGGTTGGCCACCGTCGGGCCCCAGGAGGCGTAGGCGCCGGTATTGAAATCGCCGCTGAAGTCGATGGCGGTGAGCTTGCCTGCGCGGTCGGCACCGATGCGGATGTGTATGTCCGATGGGTGGCGCTTGGTCGAGCACATGATCGACTCGTTGCGCGAATAGACCATGCGGACCGGCCGGCGCGTCACCCAGGCGGCGAGCGCGACGAAGGGCTGCACCGACATGTCGAGCTTCGAGCCGAATCCGCCGCCGACGGCGGTCGGCACGATGCGCACGTCCTCGGGCGCGATGCCGAGAATCGTCGCGACATCGTCGCGGTGCATGTAGGGCGCCTGGGTCGCGACCTGCATCTCGATCCGGTTGCCGACGCGGCGCGCGAAACCGGCCTCGGGCTCGATATAGGCATGCTCGACGAAGCCGGTTTCGAAGCGGCCTTCGACGATGGCGTGCGCGTCGGCGAAGCCGCGTGCGAGGTCGCCGCGCGCGACACGGCCGCCGGTGAGGACATTGTCGGGCCGGTCGCGATGGACGAGCGACGCGTCGGCCGCCAGCGCGGCATCGAGCGTTTCGATCGACGCCAGCGGTTCCCAGAAGACCGGGACGCTGCCGAGGTCGAGCGCCTCGACAACCGATGGATCGCCGACGACGGCGGCGACCGCTTCGCCGCGAAACAGCGCCTCGTGCTCGGGGAAGACCGGCTGGTCGGCGAAGGGCGGGATGACGCCGTAGCAGTTGGTGCCCGGCACGTCGCGCGCGGTCAGAACGCGCTCGACGCCGGGATGCGCCGCGACCCAGGCAGCGAGATCGCCGAAGGTGAAACGCGCGCGGTTATGCGGACTGCGCACGGCGCGCAGCAGCAGGCAGCCGGACGGCGTCTCGTCGGCGCCGAAAATGTCCGTGCCTGCCACTTTTCTTTGACCATCGAGCCTTCGAAGACGCTTGCCGACCGCATCGCCGGCATCCGGTGCCGCCTCGACGCTCGGCGGCTGCGCGGCATCGAGCACCGCGGCGACGATCTTGCGGTAGCCGGTGCAACGGCAGAGCACGCCGCCGATCGCGTCGAGTGCCTGCTGCTCGCTCGGTTGTTCGGTGCGTTCGAGCAGTTCCGTCGCCGCGACCAGCATACCGGGCGTGCAGATGCCGCATTGCGCCGCGCCATGGCGCAGGAACGCATCCTGCAGCCGGCGCGTCGCGGGCGAGGCGTCGGTCAGGCCTTCGATGGTTTCGATCGCTGCGTTGCCGACCTGGCCGATCGCGACCAGGCAGGCACAGGCGCTCTCGCCGTCGATGCGCACGGTGCAGGCACCGCAATCGCCGGCATCGCAGCCGACCTTGGTGCCGGTCAGACCCAGCTCGTCGCGCAGCACCTTGCTCAGACGGGTGGCGGGCGGCGAGAAGGACGTCGCCGACACGCCGTTGAGCGTGAACATCGTTCCGATCGCGGCGCGGTTCATGCCGCGCCCCGCAAGGCATGCGTTTCGCCGCCGCGCGCGATGCAGCGTTCGATGGCGCGCATAACCAGCGTGCGCGCCGCGTCGAGCCGGTAGGCGGCCGTCGCCCGCACGTCGTCGATGGGCGCGAGTTTGTTCAGGTGCCGCGCCTCGACGATCGCGCCGGCGCCGGGCGTGAAGGAACGACCGATCAGCTCGCGCTCGAGCTGTTCGAGTCGCTGCGCGACGGCAGAGCAGGAACCGACGGCGATGCGGGCCTCGCCGATGCGCCCGTCGCGATCCGCTTCGAGGATCGCCGCCACCATCGCGATTGAAATCACCAGATAGCGGCGCGCGCCGAGTTTCAGGAAGGCGGAGGGGCCGGCGATCGTGCGCGGCACGACGATGGCGGTCAGGATCTCGTCGGGCGCGCGCTCGGTGCGGCGGTTGCCGGCGACGAAGCGCGCCAGCTTCAGGGTGCGCGTGCCGCGAAGCGAGACCAGCTCGACGCTGGCATCGAGCGCGAGCAATGGCGGTACGCCGTCGGCGGCCGGCGAGGCGTTGCAGAGATTGCCGGCGACGGTCGCGCGATTCTGGATCTGCACCGAGCCGACCTCGCGGGCGGCTTCCTTCAGCGCGTCGAACTCCCTTGGCAAGGGAGAGGTTGCGATCTGGGTCCAGGTCGTGCAGGCGCCGATGCGAATCTCCTCGCGACCGATGGCAATGCCGCCGAGCTCCGCGATGCCGGTCAGGTCGAGCACCGGCTCCGTCACGACCCCGTCGCCGAGCGCCGGGAAAAAATCCGTGCCGCCGGCGAGGATCCTTATGCCCGGCGTCGCGAGCGCGGCAAGCGCGTCGGCGAAGGTGGCGGGTCGGATGAAGGGCGGCGGGTTCACGGCTTGCACGCTCGTCTCGGCAGCGACGCGGGGCAGGGATCGATCACGCGCGACCGGCCGCCCTGGTGCCCGGCTCCCCGGCGTCCGGCGGTCGATCGTTCGTACACAAATGATCGAACCGCCGGGGCGGCGGAGTCAACGGGATTGGCGGCAGAAACCGCGACCGGTCGCGGTATCGGAGCGAAGGCAGGGCGCGGCCTTGCGGCGACAGCTCACCGCAGCCCTCACCCAACCGCGCGGCGCATCCGCCGGCATCGTTATGGCCATGGCTCCGGTGCCGTCGACGGCCCCCGCGTATGCCACCGAGCGCGGGTTCGTGCCGCTGCCGCCGACCGGCTGCTACCTTGCCGGCGGTATGGCGGCCGTCGCGGTCGGTTTCCTGCTGCCGTTTCCGGCGCCGCTGCCGCGCTATCCGGAGCGGCTCGGCTGCTGGCCGGCATTTGCGCTCTTTCCCGCCTTCGCCCGGTTCGGGACGATCGACATTGCGCCCGACAATCTGCCGCGGCTGGTCCGGGCGGTTGCGATCTACAGGAGCATGACGTTCGCTTCGATGCTGCCGTTCGGCGAGCGAAATTGGCGCGCGGCGAGTGCTTCCCGCTGTTCTTCGGTTTGGTGGCGCGGCTGGCGCCGTTGCGGGCGGCAGGGGACGCGCGCGGCCGCCGCTTGCGGCCGGTCGCGCCGGGCGTCGGCGCGCCGACGCCGGTTTCGCGGGGCGAGGTCGCCTTCGTGCTGCCGACGCTTGCGACCGGTGCCGTCGACGGGTTCTCGACGACGTTTCTCCGGCTCGATGCGACCGGCATCGACCCGCTGGAACTCTCCGGCCGGAGCGCGGTCGCGCTCGACAGCAGTATTGGCCTGATCGCGTTCCGGATTATGTCGCCGGCGTGGTGCCCGGCCATGTGATGGCGCTGGCCCATGCGGTTGCGGTCGATCGCATCGGCGAGCCGCGCCCCGCCCCGGTTGCGCAGATGCCGCGCTCGCGGTGCTGATGGTCGCCTGCACGATGTTCGGGCTCTGGCTTTTGGCGCCGCCGACCGCGGGATAACGGCTCAATATGCCGGCTTGTTGTCAGCGCCCGTCCGAAATGCCTAAGCTTTCCGCAATCGCACGTTGGGAAGCCCGAGACCCGATGACCGGCGCCGCCGGCCGGAACGGGCACCGACAAAAAGGGAGAGCGATATGACCGGGACGACGAAGGGTTCGGTTATCGGGCGCGCGCGGACCAGCCGGCGCAATGTCATCAAGGGGCTCGGGCTTGCGGCGGGCGCCGCGGCGACGGTCCCGCTGACGTCGCGCTTTGCCCAGGCGCAATCCTCCGAGCCGATCCGCATCGGCTTCCAGGCCCATCGCACGGGCATCGGTGCCGCCTACGGCCGCTGGTACGAGCAGACCACCAACGCGACGGTCGCGCTGATCAACGAGGCCGGCGGCATCAACGGACGGCCGATCGAGCTGATCATCGAGGACGACGGCACCGATCCGAAGCGCGGCGCGGAGCTCGTGCAGAAATTTGCGACCGAGTACAAGACCGATGTCGTGTTCGGCACGCTGTTCTCGCATGTCGTGATCGGCTCGGCGCCGGCGGCCGGCGAGGCGAAGATGCCGTACTATGTAGTGAGCGAAGGCCATCACGTCGCCTCGGGCATGCTCAACCGCTACTGCTTCCAGCCGGGCATCACCGACGTGAAGTCGCAGGTGATCGCGATGGCGCCGTGGATCGCCAACAATATCGGCAAGAAGGTCACGATGATCTTCCCGGACTTCGCGTTCGGCCACGATCACCGCGACTATTTCTCGGCCGCGATCGAAATGCAGGGCGGGTCGATTTCGGCGCTGATTCCGATCGCACCGACCGAGACCTCGTTCACGCAGTATTTCGCACAAATCCCGTCCGACACCGAGGTGATCTATCACGTCATGGTCGGGCCGGGCGTGCTGACCTTCGTCAAGGAGATGGGCGAGCATTTCGGCTCGTCGCGGCCGGAAATCTTCGGCTTCATCGATTCGCTGGAAGCGGTCGACATGGCAACGCCGGGGCTCGAGTTCCTCGAGGGCACGTATTTCTGGGAGGCTTATCCGCGCTATGCGCAGACCGACCAGAGCGAGTTCGACAAGTTCTATCGCGCCGCAGTCGGCGTCGACGATAGCGGCGCGTCGGTCGACGATGCGGCGGACGTCTCGACCTATTCGCACATGTTCGGCTGCTGGGAGACGCTCTACGTCATCAAGCAGGCGATGGAAGCGAGCGGCTACCAGGGCCCGGACCAGAAAGCGGCGCTGATCGAGGCGACCGAAGCGATCGTCGATTTCACCGAGAGCAACGAGCACCCGCAGGGCAGCAAGACCTTCAACGGCAAGACCCACCAGGCGTTCGGGCACCAGTCGATCTCGAAGGTCGAAAGCGGCCGGCTCAACACCGTGCATCGCACGGCGATCGAGGACGGATTCTACGACGACGAGGCCGATTACCCGTCGCAGCCGTTCTAGGCGCCGTGCGGTGAGATTGATCGCTGCGGCGCCGATAGCGCCCGCGAGATATCGTCGGACGGGGAGGGCACGCGCGGCCCTCCCCGTTTGCTGAGCGCTCCGTCGTGGATTTCTTCCCGCATCTGCTGCTGGCCCTGATGGAGGGCGTGGTCGGCGCCTGCGTGCTGGCGCTGACGGCGCTCGGCCTCTCGCTGGTGTTCGGCGTGATGCGCGTCGTCAATGTCGCGCATGGCGAGTTCTACATGCTGGGCGCCGTGCTGGCCTGGGCGTTTGCGAGCCTGGTGCCCGGATTGCCGGCGATCGGATTCCTGCTCGCGCTGGTCGGCAGTCCCATTGTCGTTGGCGCGGTTGCGGTTGCGGCCGACCGGCTGGTGCTGCGGCGGCTCGACTACGCGCCGGAAGCGACCATCGTCGCGACCATCGGCCTGCTCTACATCATCCAGCAATCGGTGCTGGCCCTCTACGGACCGAACGCGAATGCGGTGGTGGCGCCGATCGATTTCCGCATCCTGCTGCCTTGGTTCGGATATTCCGGCTACAAACTGGTCGTGGTCGCGGCGTCGATCGCGGTCCTGGTCGGCGCTTGGTACGTGACGATGAAGACCCGCATCGGTATCGTGATGCGCGCGACGCAATACGACCGCGAGACCGCGCAGAATTTCGGCATCCCCGTCGACCGCGTCTATTCGATGATCTTCGCGCTCGGCGCGATGACGGCGGCGATCGCCGGCGTGCTGATCGTTCCGATCCAGCAGGCGCATTATCTGATGGGGCTCGACCCGCTGCTGCTTTCCTTCATCGTGGTGATCGTCGGCGGACTCGGCAGCCTGCGCGGCACCGTCGTCGCGGCCTTCGTGATCGGCATCGGCAAGGGCATCGTGGCGGTGTTCTTCTCGCCCAATCTCGCCAGCATCATCGCGACCGTGCTGGTGGCGCTGGTGCTGGTGTTCTGGCCGAACGGATTGTTCGGGAAAGTCAGCCGATGAGCGGGCCGGTTCGGCATCGCGAGGATCGGCGCGGCATCGCGCTGCAGGCGGGCGCGATCCTGATCCTGCTGCTGCTGCAGTTCGTGCTGCCGGACTATCACCATACCAATGTCGCGCGCATCCTGGTGCTGGCGACCTTCGCCGCCGGATACAATTTGCTGCTCGGCTATACCGGCCTGTTGAGCCTCGGCCATGCGATGTTCTTCGCGGCCGGGCTCTATGGCGCCGGCTTGAGCGCGCAGCATCTCGGTCTGCCGATGCCGGCCGCGTTCCTCGCCGGCGTGCTGGCGGGGCTGACCTTCTCGATCCTGGTCGGGCTGGTTGCGCTGCGCACCACCGGCGTCGCCTTCATGATCGTGACCCTGATGCTGGCGCAGGCCTGTTTCCTGATCATCCTCTATTTCAACGATTTCACGCGCGGCGATGAGGGCTTCGTGCTGTCGGCGGAAATGCGCCGCGGCACGATTTTCGGATTCGGGTACGATCTCAGCGATCCGAACGTGAGATACGGGCTTGCGCTGCTGCTGTTCGCGGTCGCGAGCACGGGTTGCTACCGGCTGGTGCGCTCGCCGGTCGGGCGCGTGCTGGTCGCGATCCGCGAGAACGAGGCGCGGACCGCGATGCTCGGCTACCGCACCTTCCTCTACAAGCTGTTCGCGCTCGGCCTGTCGGGCACGATCTCGGCGTCGGCGGGCGCGGCCTACGGGCTGCTCTTCTCCTATGTCGGCGCGACCTTCGCGTCGATCCAGTACTCGATCCTGCCGCTGCTCTGGGTGCTGCTCGGCGGCGCCGGCACGATCCTCGGCCCGCTGCTCGGCGCGCTGCTGATGTTCTACATCGTCGAGTTCGCCAGCGAGCAGACTTCGTCCTACATGCTGGTCGTCGGCGCAGCACTGCTGCTGCTGGTGATGTTCTTCCCGAAGGGCATTCTCGGCACGCTGCGCGACAGATACTGGCGGTGGCTGCCATGACGCTGCTCACCGCGCACGGCCTCACGCGGCGGTTCGGCGGCATCCACGCGGTCGAGAATGTCGATTTCGCGCTCGGCGAGGGCGAGATCCGCGCCATCATCGGGCCGAACGGCGCCGGCAAGACCACCTTCGTCGGCATGATCTGCGGCCGCATCGAGCCGAGCGAAGGCCGCATCGAGTTCGCCGGGGCCGACATCACGGGGCTCGGTCCCTGGGACCGGGTCGCCGCCGGCATCGCCTACACGTTCCAGATCACCAGCATCTTCCGCAATCTGAGTTGCTTCGAGAATGTCGCGCTCGGCGTGCAGCGCAGCCGCTCGCACCGCGGCGGGCGCTGGTGGCCGAAGCGTGCCGAAATCGCCGATGGCGTGGCGGCGTCGCTCGCCACGGTGGGGCTCGCGGAACGGGCAGAACAGACCGCCGGGTCGCTAGCCTATGGGCACCAGCGGCTGCTCGAGATCGCCATCGGGCTCGCGCTGGCGCCGCGGCTCCTGATCCTCGACGAGCCGACGCAGGGCCTCTCGGACCGCGAGATCGAGAGTTTCTGCGCGCTGATGAAACGCCTGTCGGCGGAAACCACGATCCTGCTCATCGAACACAACATGCCGGTCGTGATGGCGCTCGCCGACCGGATCACCGTCATGGATAACGGGCGCATCCTCGCCGAGGGCACGGCGGATGCGGTGCGCAACAATCCGCGGGTGCGGGAGGCCTATCTCGGCACATGAGCCTGCGCATCGACTCCATCGATTGTTTCTACGATGCGGTGCAGGCGTTGCGCGGCTTCTCGCTGGAGCTGCGCCAGGCCGAGATTCTGTGCCTGATGGGTCACAACGGTGCCGGCAAGTCGACCCTGCTGAAATCGATCATGGGCACGATGAAGCCGAAAACGGGCTCGATCCGGCTCGGCGACACGGAGCTCACGGCGCTGCCGGCCTTCGCGATCCCGAAGCAGGGCATCGCCTATGTGCCGCAGGGCCGGCGGTTGTTTGCCGAGCTGACGGTCGCGGAGAATCTCGACATCGGGTTGATGGTGCGCGGCAGCGGCGCCGACGTGCGCGACCGCGTGCTCGATCTCTTCCCGGTGCTGCGCCCGCGGCTCGGGCAGGTGGCAGGCACGCTCTCCGGCGGCGAGCAGGAGATGCTGGCGATCGGCCGTGCGCTCGCGACCGAGCCGCGCGTGTTGCTGCTCGACGAGCCGACCGAGGGTTTGATGCCGACGATGATCGCCGCGATCCTCGACGCGCTGCGGGGCCTGCGCGCGTCGGGTGTTTCAATCCTTCTGGTCGAGCAGCGGGTCGAGAGCGCGCTGGCGGTGGCCGATCGGGTCGCCTTCATCGAGCACGGACAGTCGCGCGAGGTTGCGACGCCGGGCGCGCTGCGCCGCGATCCCTCGCTGCTGCACCGCTATGTGGGTGTCGGGCTGGCGGCACGCTAGAGCAAATCCCGCCCTTGCGGAATCGCCGGCGATTTCGCAAGGACGCATGAATTTGCTCTGAACATTGACGGATAGAGCGGATCCGCTCGATCGGGCGCCAGTGCCGGCGCTTCCACCTGATCGCGATCCGCTCTATGCCGCTTTCTCCAGCTTCACGCCGGCCGCGCGCATCTGCTTTTCGGACTCCGCCAGCGAGCCGTTGAGGTCGATGGCGCGGCAGGCATCGGTGCGCACCGTCGCATGGAAGCCGAGCCGCGCCGCATCGAGCGCGGAGTAGCCGACGCAGAAATCGGTCGCGAGACCGACGAAGGTGAGATCGGTGAGCCCGCGTTCTTTCAGGTAGCCGTTGAGACCGGTTGGCGTCGTGCGGTCGTTCTCGAAGAAGGCCGAGTAGGAGTCGATGTGGCGGCGGAAGCCCTTGCGGATCACCAGCTCGGCCTTGCCCCACATGAGTTCGGCGTGGAACTCGGCGCCTTCGGTTTCCTGCACGCAATGATCGGGCCACAGCGTCTGCTCGCCATAGTGCAGCGTGGTGCTTTCGAACGGCGACTTGCCCTCGTGGCTCGAGGCGAAACTGTGATGGTCTTCCGGATGCCAGTCCTGCGTCAGGATCACATGGTCGAAGCGGTCGATCAGGCTGTTGACCAGCGGCACGATCGAATGCCCGTCCGGCACCGCGAGCGCGCCGCCCGGGCAGAAATCGTTCTGCAGATCGACGACGATCAGCGCCTTGTTGGATGTCCCGCTCGTTGCCATGGCAGGCCTCCGGTCAGTCGCGTTCGAGCAGCGCCACCAGTTTCGTCTTGCCGTCGCCGGCGATCAACGGCAGTTCGGCGACGCCGTCCTTGAGCGCGGGCAGCAGCGCGGTGTCGGCCTGCTGCGCCATCGCGATGCCGCGGGCGCCGCGCAGGCCGATGCGCAGCCAGCTTCCCGCGGGCCGTTTTTCGGGCAGATCGAGCGCGATCCGGTGCGGCGTCATTTCGATGCGCGAGAGGCGGCCGGGCAGGTTGCTCTGCAGCAACACGGTGTCGCCCTGGCGCAGGGTGACGATGCGATCGGCGCGTTCGAGCGTCGCGCGGCCGGCCGGCGTCACCAGCGGGCCGAGCGAGACACTGTCGCCGTTGGCGATCTGCCAGCCCTGCCAGGGCGAAATGTCCATGATTTCCGCCGCGATCATCCAGGGCAGCAGCGCCGACCAGCTGTAGAACCCGTCCGTGTCGGCTTGGTCGAGCCCGACACCGGTCTCGGCGTTGTAGTTTTCCGGGCAGAGCCGCTCCTCGTGCCAGTTGCGCTCGAACATCCACCAGCCCTTGGTGGCGAGTTCGAGCGCCTTCGCGTCCTTGCCGGCACGGCGCAGCCCCTGCCAGACCAGCCAGTTGAGGATCGGCCAGATGCGGCCGCGCCAGTAGACATTGTCGCCGTAGGCGGGGTGCGACCGCGCGACCGAGGGCAGGCCGAAGGCGCCGCCGAAACTCTTCGGATCGTCTAGATGCTTGAGGAGTGCCGCGGTCTGCGCGGCATTCGCGGCGCCGGCGAGCAGCGGATAGAAGCTCGTCGGCGCCAGCGCGTCGATGAACTTGCCGGACCAGAGACGGCTCGCGAAAATCTGCCGCTTCTCGTCCCAGAAATACGTGCCGATCGCCGCGCGCATCCGCTCGGCGATGGCGGCATGGCGCGACGCGGCCGCGTGCTCGCCGAGCTCGGTCGCCATCAGCGCCAGTATCTCGGCATCGACGCAGACGAGGCAGTTGAGCCCGACATCCTCGCAATCGAGCGTGCGGCTTTCCTCGTTCCAGCGCGCCTCGTCGTGCAGCGGCGAATTGTCCATGAAGGATTCGTCCTTCGCCGCCAGCTTGGTGCCGATATAGAGGCCCATGCCGGTCTTCGACGAGCCGAACTCGAGGATGCCGTTGCCGTTGCCGTCGCGGGCGCGCTGCCACCAATCCTGGTTGCGCGCGAGCACCGGAAACGCCTGTTCGAGCAGGGCGCGGTCGCCGGTGCGCTGGTAGACCTGCCAGATGATCAGCGAAACCAGCGGGCTCTGCGTGCGGTCGACCCAGCTGTCGTTGCCGGTCAAAAGGCAGGGCAGATTGCCCTCCGGCGTCGAGCCGTTGAGGAAGGTTGCGACGTTTTCGCGCGCCTGCCCGGCGTCGAACGGCGACAGCATCAACGCGTTGACGGCGGTGTCGTTGAGCCAGAAACCGAAGCCGCCGAACTTCTTGAGGTCCCAGTTGCGGCTGCAGGTGACATAGGGCCGGTGGTTGACGCGGTCCCAGACGGCATTCCAGCCCATCACGTCGCGCACCGCGTCGATCGCACCGGCCGCATGGCCCTTCTGCTGCGGCAGCGCGGGCTCGGGCAGGTGTGCGGCGGCCAGCGCGATGGCGCGCTCGACGGCGAGGTCCGCGCGGTCGGCGATGGCGGCGGCGAAACGGCCCTGCGGCATCTCGTCGAAATTGAAGCGCAGCGCGAGCATCGTGGATTCGGTCGCGCGCGATTCCAGATACCAGTAGCCGTAGCCTTCGTATTCGGCCGCCAGCGCGTCGATCGTGTCGTGCCCTGTCGCCAGCAGCGGGGCGGGGGCGGTCGCCAGCGCCAGCGTGCGCGGCCCGACGGTCGCCGTCGCAACGTTGCGCGTGGCATCGAAGCGCCAGGTTTCGCCCCCCTCGGCGGTCAGACACAGCGCGAACCAGAAGCGCAGGCCCCATTCGCCGAGCTCGGTCGCATTCCAGGCGCCGCAAAGATCGTAGTCGCTGGCCTTGGCGTAGCGCAGGTCGATCGATGTGCCGGCATGGCTGAGATGCGCCTCGACGACGCTTCCGTCGGTCGCGTGCCGACCGAAGCGGATGTTCGGACCGGACGGAAAGAGCGTCGCCTTGCCGATACTGGCGGCATAACCGAAGGGCACGATCGAGATGCCGAGCGGCGGGAACGACATGGCGGCGGGGCGGCCGACTTCCCAGGTGTTCCAGGCGCGCGCGAGCGGCACGTTCGGCGTCAGCAGCCGGTGGCGGCTCTCGGCAACGGTGCGATCTTGCGTATCGGTCATGGGCGCCAGTTCGCGAGCAGGGTCGCGGTATCGGCGATCTCGATCTGCATCTCGTAGCGCGCCATGACGGTGTCGAGCGCGGCATGGTGGCTGGCGCGGTTGCTGCTGGCGACCGCATCGCTCGCAACCAGGACGCGATAGCCGCGATCGACGGCGCCGAGCAGCGTCGCGAACACGCAGACGTCGGTCTCGACTCCGGTGAAGATCAGCGACGTCGCGCCCATGCGGTCCAGCGCCCGGCCGAACTCCGCCGCCTCGAAGGCGTTGTAGGTCGTCTTGTCGATCTCGAGCGCCGGCGGCACGAAGCGGTGGAAGTCGGTCACGATGCCGAACATGTCCTCCGGCATGCGGGCGGCGAGCACCTCGTTCCAGCGTTCGTAATAGGGCTTCCACTGGCCCAGCGCCTCCTTTGCCGTGTTGGGCGTGCGGAAGCGCGTGAAGACGGTACGCGAAGGCGCGTGCCCGATAATGCGCGCGGTATTGGCGACGATGGCGGCGAGGTCGGGCGTGTGCCACTGGGTTTTTTCGCCGAACAGGCGTTGCATGTCGATGCAGGCGTGCGCCGTCTCGGCGCCGAGCGGGCCGAACCTGAGCGTGCCGGCCTTCGCGTCCGCGCTCATGCCGTCACCGTCACGGTATGGGCGGCGGACCATCCGGCCACGATGCGGGTTCCGGGCTGAAGCACGTCACCCTCCTGGTTCTGCATGAAAGCAAGCAACGGATCCTTGAGCCCCGGCACGTCGATCCGATAGGTCACGCTGGCACCCGAGAATACCGCCTGGAGGATCGTGCCTTCGAGCCGATTGTCGAAGCCCGCCGCGCGCCCGTCGCCGGCCGGCAGCACGGTCAGCTTCTCGGGCCGGACGATGGCGGCCGCACCGGCGGGGCCGGCGGTCCGGATCGTATCGCCGCCCGCAAGCTGCAGACGATCGCCCGCCTGCGTGCCGGCGAACAGGTTCGCATCGCCGAGAAACTGGGCGGCGAAGACCGTGCCCGGCCGCTCGTAGACCGACTTCGGTGCGCCGACCTGGATCAGCTTTCCCTGGTCGATGATCGCGATCCGGTCGGAGAGGGTGAGGGCTTCTTCCTGGTCGTGCGTGACGAAAATGGTCGTAATCCCGGTCGTACGCTGGATCTCGCGCAGCTCGACCTGCATCGCCTGGCGCAGCCGCCGGTCGAGCGCGCCGAGCGGCTCGTCGAGCAGCAGCACCTTGGGCCGTGTCACCAGCGCGCGGGCGAGTGCGATGCGCTGCTGCTGCCCGCCCGAAAGCTGCCGCGGCTTGCGGGCGCCGAGCCCTTCGAGCCGCACCAGGGCGAGCATCTCCCGCACGCGCTTCGCCGCGTCGTCGCGCGACGTACCGCGTACGGTCAGGCCGAAGGCGACATTCTCCTCGACCGTCAGATGCGGGAACAGCGCGTAGTTCTGGAACACCATGCCGATCTGGCGACGGTGCACCGGCACGTTCTCGACCCGCTCGCCGTCGAAGCGGATCGAGCCGGCATCGGGAATGACGAAGCCCGCGATCGCGCGCAGCAGCGTGGTCTTGCCGCTGCCCGACGGACCCAGCAAGCCGAAAAACTCGCCGTTCTCGAAGGCGATCGAGACGCCGTCGAGCGCCGCAACAGCTCCGTAGCGTTTGACCAGATTTTCGATGTCGACGCGGCTCATCGCTCACCGCCAAAGCGATAGTTGCGTACTACCAGAAGCAACAATCCCATCGAGACCAGGATGATGATCGAGGAAATCGCATTGATCTCGGGCGTGAAGCCCTTGCGGATCGAGGTATAGATCTCGACCGGCAATGTCGAGACGCCGGGCGGCGCCAGGAAATAAGAGATCACGAACTGGTCGAAGGAGACCGCGAAGGCAAAGAGCGAAGCCGCCACGATGCCGGGTGCGAGGATCGGCACCGTGACACGGAAGAAAGCCTGGCCGGGTTTCGCGCCCAGGGTCGCGGCCGCTTCCTCGAGCTCGGGCCCGAAGCTTGCCAGACGCGCGCCGACCACGACGATCACGTAGGGCAGCGAGAGCGCGACATGGCCGAGCAGGATCGCATGCAGGCCGCGGCCGATGCCGGTCCAGAAGAAGAAGACCAGCATCGACGTGCCGATGATCAGCCAGGGAATCGTGATCGGCGGGAAGAGAAGCATCTGAAGCAGGCGCCTGCCGCGGAAGCTGTAGCGCGCGAAGGCGAGCGCCGCGAGCGTGCCGAGCGCGGTCGCGACGACCGCGTTGATCGCGGCAATGACCACGCTGTTGAGGCTTGCGGTCAGCAGCCGCTGGTTCGAGGCCAGCTTCTCGAACCAGATCGTGTCGAAGACGAAGGGCAGCTCGTAGAGTGCCGAACTGTTGAATGCCATCAGCATCATGACGGCGATCGGCAGATAGAGAAAGATCAGCACCAGGCCCAGATAGGCCCGGACGATCCAGCACGTGGCGGTCGGTTCCATGATCGCGATCCCTACGCCGTTGCGCCGAGATGCCGGCGCAGCACGGGCGAAGCGGCGGCCATGACGATCAGAACGATCGCCAGCATGATGAATGAAAGCGCCGAGCCGAGCGGCCAGTTGAACGCCGCGATGAACTGGTTCTCGATGATCGGCCCGAGCATGATCGCGTCCTTGCCGCCGAGGATGCGCGGCTCCATGAACGAGCCGATCACCGGCACGAAAATCAGGAACACGGCGGCGAGAACGCCGGGAATGCTGAGCGGCAGGGTTACCCTGCGGAAGGCCTGCAGGCGCGAAGCGCCGAGACTGCGCGCCGCCTCGATCAGCGCGTCGTCGACCGCCTGCAGCGAGATATAGATCGTCAGGATCGCGTAGGGCAGGTAGGCATGCACCAGCCCGACCACGATCGCCGGGTAGGTGAACAGGATGTCGAGCTGCATGCCCGCCGGCAGCAGCGGGTTGATCGGCCCGAAGACGGGTCCATCGCCGCGCAACACCATGGTCCAGGAGAAGGTCCGCACCAGCGCATTGCTCCAGAAGGGCAGGATGACGAGCAGGAACAATGCCTCGCGCCAGCGGCCGCGGACGTGCTTCGCCAGCATGAGGGCCGCCGGATAGGCGATCAGCAGGCAGAGCAAGGTCACATGCACGCCGAGCTCGAGCGAGCGGCGCGCGTTGAACCAGTAGATCGACTTGGTGAAGAAATCGACGTAGTTGTCGAACGTAAAATGCGCCTCGCGGCCGCCGACCGGCGTCGCGCTGAGGAAGGAGAAATAAAGCATGGCGGACAGCGGCAGAAAGACCGCGACCGCCAGCCAGATATAGGCCGGCGCCGTCAGGCCCGCGATGGCCAGCCGGCGCCGCGCTGCTGCTTTCATGCTCCTACTGGACGAAGCTCGTCTTGACCTCGTCCCACAGCTCCTGGTTCGTCTGGAGCCGCTCGTCCGAGACCGGTGCCATCCATTGCAGCCGCTCGGCGACGGCGGGATCGCCGAGGATGGTGCGGTTCATCGCGTCCTCGGGCAGCGCGAGATTGGCCTCGATGTTGGCGGAGGCCGGTGCGCCGATCTGGTTGTCCCACGGCACGTAGAAGGCCGGATCGACCATGTAGTCGATGAACTGTGCGGCGCCCTCGGGATTCGGCGCGCCGGACGCAATGCAGAGACCGTCGAACCAGCCGATCGCGCCTTCCTTCGGCACCACGAACTCGACCGGCAGGCCCATCGCCTTCTTCGAACGCGCCGCGGAACCCGACCAGTAGACGGCGATGTCGTAGTCGCCGGCCGCCATGTACTTGTTCCACTCGTCCTCGGAGGACCAGAAGGTCGCGATCTGCGGCTTCAGCGCCATCAGTTTTTGCTTGATCAGCTCCATGTCGCCCGGATCGTTCATGTCCTGGCCCGTCGCGATGGCGCCGAGCTGGACCGATTCCAGCGCATCGTCGCGCCAGCCGACCTTGCCGGCATGCTCGGGCGCCCAGAGCGCCTCGATCGAATCGGGTCGCGTCGCGATCCGCTCGGTGTTGTAGGCGAACGAGGTCACGCCCCAGACCCAGGAGATCGCGTAGTACTGCCCGCCCCGGACGAAGCGGTCGCTGTCGCGCAGCGGCGGCGAAAGATCCTGGAAATTCGAGATCGCGCCGGGATCGATCGGCTGGATCAGCCCTTCGTCGGCGGCCGTCATCACGTAGATGTTGTTGACCAGCACGACGTCGTAGGTGCCGGGCGCGGTGCGCAGCTTGGTGAGCATCTCCTGCTCGGAGTTGAAGTAATCGTGCACCACCTCGATGCCCGTGTCGGCGGCGAACGCCTCGAGTGCCCAGGCTTCGTCGGTGCCGTAGCCCTGCCAGTTGAGAACGGTGATCGAACCGGCGGCCCTGGCGGGACGCGGTGCGGTCGCGGCAAGTGCGGCGGTGCTGGCGATGCCGGCGAGCGCTGTCCGGCGGCTGATCGGTTTCCTGATCATTGTGAAATCTCCCTGCAGAAGGTGCCGAAAACTCTAACCAAAGGGCCGAAACCCCGCAATCGACGGGGCTCAGCCGTGCGCCAGCAGGGCTTCCACCTCGGCCCGGGCGGGGGCCGAAGCGGCCGCCCCATAGCGGGTCGTCGCGAGCGCCCCGCAGGCGGCGGCGAAACGCAGGGCGGCGTGCAGGGCGCTGCCTCGCGCCAGCGCATCGGCCAGCCCGGCATTGAAACAGTCGCCGGCCCCGACGCTGTCGACCGACCGGACCGGGAAGGGCGGCACGAACGCTTCGCCGGCCGGCCCCTTCGCATAGACGCCGTTCGCTCCCATCTTGACCACGACCGTCCGTGCGCCGCGCGCGATCAGGAGATCGGCCGCGCGTGCCGCCTCGCCGCGGTTCGCGGGGCGGATGCCGGTCAGCGCCTCGCATTCGCCCTCGTTCGGCGTCAGCAGGTCGAATTGGCGCAGCATCGCATCGGACAGGCCGGCTTTCGGCGCGGGCGCCGGATCGTGGATCGCGATGGCGCGGGCCGCCCGCGCCTGACGGCATGCGGCGAGCGTCACCGGTTCGGGAATCTCGCGCTGCGTCAGCAGCACCTTGCAGCGGCCGAGCGCGCCGCTCCCGCGCGCGAGGTCGGTTTCGTCGAGCGCCATATTGGCGCCCGCGACGACGCTGATCGCATTCTCGCCGCGCGCATCGACGCCGATGATTGCGATGCCGGTGGCTCCATCCGGATCGCGAAGCACGCCGTCGGTTTCCACGCCGAACCCGTTTAGCGCCGCCAGCGCCTGCTCGCCGAACGCGTCGCTGCCGACGCGACCGATCATCGCGACTGTGTTGCCGAGCCGCGCGGCGGCCGCCGCCTGGTTGGCGCCCTTGCCGCCGAGCCCGGTGGCGTAGCGCTCGCTGTGCACGGTTTCGCCCGGCCGCGGCAGTTTCTCGCCATAGCTCGCGATGTCGAGATTGATGCTGCCGACGACGACGATGCTCATGCGCCCCTATCTCCCCTCCGGCCGCCGAGCGTTTCGATCATGCGGTCGACGAACGCGTCGCGATCGACGCCGGTCAGGATGCGGTGCCGCCCGTCGGGGTCCGGCCGGAACAGAGTGCGGCCGAACTGGTCGCCGGCGCGCGCGACCACGGAGACGATGCCGGTCTCGCCGTCGAACAGTTCGGGCCAGAGCAGCCAGCCGACGGTCGCGGCATCGTGGATCGAACTCGGGTGATTGTCGCTGCCGGCGAGCGGCAGCAGCTTCGCCGAAAGACGCGCGGACGGCGCGGTCGCGTGTTCAAGCCGTGCGGTCTGGGTTGCATCGACGACGATGTGCCGCGTCAGATCGTAGGGCACGACCACGGCGGGGCAGGATGCTTCGAATACGCGTTTGGCCGCGGCCGGATCGAACCAGATATTGAACTCGGCATGATCGGTGACATTGCCGCCGCGGATGGCACCCCCCATGACAACCAGCCGCGCGATGCGGTCGACGAGATCGGGCCTCCGGTCGAACAGGATCGCAAGATTGCTGAGCGGCCCGATCGGGCAGAGCGTGACCGAGGCAGGCGGCGCGGCATCGAGGCGGCGCGTCAGAAAATCGACGGCGTCGCCCGCCGGCCTCCGCTTTGCGGCGGCGAGGCCGAGACTGCCGTCGCCGCCCCAAAGCACGTTGCCGTAGCGCTGCGCGGCATCGGGCGGGCCGGCGTCGCCGCGATAGACCGGCACGTCGAGGCCGAGCGCCTCGACGGTCGCCAGCGCATTCTCGGTCGTCATGTCGATCGGGCAATTGCCGGCGACAGTCGTCACCGCCTCGATCGACAGCGACGGCGCTGCGGCGGCCAATGCAATCGCCACCGCATCGTCCATGCCGGCATCGCAATCGACGATGATCGAGGTCGCCGCCATCGTTCCTGTCTCCCGGGCCGGCCGGATCATGGCACGGAACGGTGCCGGCGGGGCAGCGCTTGCCGCAACGGCGGCGGCTCGGCCAGTATGACGGAATGACCTCCCGGATCCGCGCCGAGCTCGGTATCGCGCAGCCCTTCGCAGCACCGGCGACCGACACCGAGGTTGCCCTCGCCGAGATCGTCGCCGAGTTCCTGAAAATCGATCATGTCGGCCGCGACGATCCGTTCGGCGATCTCGGGCTCGATTCTTTTTCCGCGCTCCAGGTCTCGATCGCCGCCGAAGAGCGGCTCGGGTTCGCGATCAACACGGGCTGGATGACCGGGGAGGCGACGTTGCGCACGCTGTGCGCGCGCCTGCCTCAACATTGACGATTACCGGGCGGCGCGCCGTTCCAGAAACTCCCTTACGATCGCGACCTCGCCCTCGGTCATCAGGCGCGGCGCATGGCCGGCTCCGGGAATCTCGACATACTCGACCCGCCGGTCGTCACGGCGAAGGCTCTGCACGGTTGCCGAGTCCCGGAACGGGCTGTGCTCGCCGAACATCAGCATGATCCGGTCGGCACGCAGGGATGCCATGACGGTGCGGTAGTCCGGATAGGATCCGGGAACGATACGTCCGCGTCGCATGAATGCGCGATCGTAGTTGAAGCGATATTTGCCTGCGAACGTGCGACCGATATGCGCGTTCAAATGGCGTCGCATGACATTCGGATCGATACGGTCGTTGTCCCGTTGCCGGAACAGCACGTGGTTGCGTGCCATCAGTTGCCGGCGCGCCTCTTCGAGCGACGAGAATCGTCGATCCCATTCCTTCCTGAGAAACCTGGTATAGCGATCGAGATAGGGGTCGTACTCGAACGCGATGTCGTTCACGATCAGCGCGCGCACCCGCAGGCGGTAGGCGGCGAGGAAAAGCAGGATCGCGGCGCCTCCCCATGATGCGCCGAGAACGGAAACCGGCTCGCTGCCGCGTGCATAGATGCCGGAGAGCGCTGCGAGGGCCCGCGACATGTGCCCCGTGGCGTACGCCTCTGAATTTTTGAAATGCGTGCTGCGACCGTGGCCCGGCAGATCGGGACAGATCACCTGCCAGCCAGCGCCCGCGAGCCGCTGGGCCATGAACTCGAAATCCATTCCGCTCCCGGTCAGCCCGTGGATCGCGATCAGGATCGGGCCGGTTCCGCTTTTCGGCAGCCACTGCCGCACGAAAAGCCGGCCCTTGTGCGGGCCCATGACGACGTCGTGCCCGGCGGTGCGGTGAATGAACGGTGAGCCAGGATCGGCTCGGCGCGGCGACAACGGCATGAGACCTCATAACCCACCGGACGCGTGCCTCCAAGCGCCGCGGATACGACACCGCCCTCGCGCACCGGACGACCTGCCTTCGAGAAAGGCGCGCACGGTGTCGACTTCCGATCGGGCCAGAAGACGCGGCGGATGACCCGATCCCTCGACGACCCGACGCTCGATGTTGCGGCACGCCCGCAGCAGCCGATCGATCGTCTTCGCACGCCGGAACGGGCTGTGCTCGCCGAGCGTCAACGGAATCCGCTTCGCCTTGATCATTGAAACGACCGGAAAGAAGTCGGGATAAAGCCCTTCCGCAAACCCCGGTCCTTCGAGGAATGCCGGATCGAAATCGAACCGGAATCCGCCACCGGTCGTTCGACCCGCGAACGAAGATGCTGAAACACGATACGGGTATCGATCCGGCCGTTGTCGGCCTGGTGGAACAATTCGCGATTTTGCAATACCAGCCGCGTCATTGCATTCTTCTCGGTCCGAAAGACCGCGGTTCGTTCCGCAGGTACTCGAGGCAGCGCATGAGGTAGGCATCGAATTCCAGCGCGTTGTCGTTGGGGATCACGGCCGCCGCCGGTAGCTTGCGCACCGCCAGATAGGCGGCCAGCAAGCCGCTGCCCACCGACGAGCCGAGAAAGCAGACCGGCAAGTGCCGCCCGTTGAAATGTCCGGGCACGGCATCGAACGTCAACGTCAGATTGTTGAGGTTGAGGCTGTAGGCGCTCGAACTTCCGGCCTTGCTGCTCAACCCGCGTCCGGGCAGGTCGGGCGCGCAGACCTGCCATCCGGTCGCGGCGAGATTTCCTGCGAGGTAGCGGAAGTCCGGGCCGGTACCGGTCAGCCCGTGAATGGCGAACAGCAATCTTTCCGGATCCTGGCCCTCCCGGTGCCGGTGCCGCACGAGCACGCGGCCGGGCGTGTTGCCCCATGACGCAGGAATCCGGTGATGTTTCCGGATCGGCCTGCCGGCCGTCGGCGCCGATCGTCTGGGGGCCAATGGGTCTGCCGGTTTGTGCTCGCCCGGTTTCACATGGAAGATAGCGCCCGTGAGCCCGGCCGGAATATCCGAGAATCTGTTCGACGTGGTGGCGCAGGTCGCGGCGGCGCGAACGGATCGTGATGCATTGATCTTCGGATCGGAGCGGCGCTCGCGGGATTCGCTTCTGGCCGAGGCCGACCGGGTCGCGGGCGGGCTAGTGGCCGACGGATTGCGGCCGGGAGACGCCGTCTCGGCCCTGTCGGTCAACCGCCCGGAGCTGCTGATC
>Ga0187893_10004236_pt1 | contig 27617 bp, 26 predicted proteins | sample MA1701074metaG_FD_139574 | JGI IMG/M metagenome (GOLD analysis project Ga0187893, IMG submission 139574) | White microbial mat communities from a basaltic lava cave in the Kipuka Kanohina Cave System on the Island of Hawaii, USA - MA170107-4 metaG ... | reverse complement strand
TTGAGGCCGATTTTCTGGAAGACTCTTACGGATTCCGGCCGAATCGGAGTCCGCACCAAGCTCTTGGCGAGGTCGACCGGGCCGTCATGACAAAACCGGTCAACTGGATCGTGGACATGGATAAGGAGAAATTAAGATGTCTACTCGACAAAAAGAGGAGACGATTTCAATGGCATTGAGGCAATGGAAACGACTCGGAATCATCCAAGAGGCCCTCACAAAAAGGCTCAAACAAAGGGAGGCGGCCCGTCGCCCGCCTCTTGGACCTTTCCCTCCGCCAAGTCCAGAGAATCGTAAGACGGGTGAGAATCGAGGGAGAAAAGGGAATCCTTCACAAGCTCAAAGGAAGGATTTCCAACCGCCGCCATCCCGATTCCTTCCGTACCAGAGTCCTCCGGCTTTACGAGACCCGCTACCGGGGCTTTGGCCCCACGCTTGCCCAGGAGAAACTCCTCGAGCGGGAAAAGATCAGGATTGGAAGAGAAACGTTGCGGGGATGGCTCCTTGAGAAAAAACTCTGGGAGCCCTGCAAGAAACCTCGCAGACACCGGGCTCCCACCACGACTGGCTCGAAGGAAGGGGGCCTTGGCTTGTTTTGATGGGTTACATTGACGATGCCACTGGTCAGGTCTTCGCCCGTTTCGTATGACTACGAGGGGACCTTTCCAGCCATGGAGAGCTTCCTTCACTACACCCGCCGCTACGGCCTCCCGCAATCGGTCTATGTCGATCGTCATACAACCTATCTTTATCCCAAGAGCTTGCCCCTTATGGCGGACAGGGAGATCTTTGAGATACGAAAGGCTTGTACTGCCATCTGTATTGAGTTCAGAACCTTTTGCGATATAGCGATTCGCAAAAGCTTGGGCATCAACTTTATTTTCGGAGTTCACCACCGCAGTTTTGGCGAATCCGGCCCTTTGTTTCTTCCGGCCTTTCTCGTCTATCCACTCTTTGGTCTCTACAGCCACAAGGACTGTTTTTTGATTTCCAGCCCTTCTCCGGCCAAAAGTTGTTCCGTCCAACTCAATGAGCCGCTGTAATTCGTGGTCGTAGCTTTGATCCCGGGGAGTTTCGAGTGCTCGAAAATCGTTCCAGCCCTCAAACGTGTTTGTTTAAGGCATTGGCTACAGGTGCGAATCTCTGGTTTGCTTCGATGTTGATAAAATTTGGAAACACCGCAGGCGCGGCATTTAAAGCTGTCTTTTCCGAATTTGGTTTGCCAAACCCACTGCCTAGCTTTTTCCTCACTATCGACTACCTTGAAAAATTCGGGTCCTTTTAAACGTTGGTATGCCATGTAAGTGTGCTCCTTCACAAAAGTTACAAAACCGACATTAGGCTGATTCCCCCTCTAAAGGTGCCTAATTTACTTAATCATGGCATAGCACGCAATAATATCCTTAATCTGGTCATTGACTTAAAAAGTTCTGCGTGCCATACTTTTTTTGAAGATTCAAAAATTCAAATTAAGGAGAAATAAATGGATAATAAATTGATAATAAATGGATTAATGATTAGCAAAAAAGCCATGGTTCTAACAGTTGCCTTAGCTTTATCTTTTGTTGCAATGCCGGTTGCAATCGTGTTTGCAGAAGGGGAAATGGCTCCAGGACCTGTTCCGACAGAGCAGACAATGGGTGAGGTTCCTGCGGTTGAGGTTCCTGCAGACCAGCAGCAATGGTCACCACTGAACCTGTTGTCCAAGAGTCAGTTAACCAGCACAGAAACACTCGCTGCCGGTCCATTAGACACACCCAAAATCAAACCAGTGGAAAATGGACCAGCGGTTGCAAATGTTGGGGGTATCTTTGTAGACGGAAACGGACATATGACAAATATCATTAGGAGTGACGTCCCTCATTATGGCGATGGCGGCAAAGCGGATGTAAATAAACCACCAGCGGTTGTAAATGTTTATGGTATCTATTACGACGCAAACGGACAGATGACAAATGTCATTGGGAGTGACGTCCCTCATTATGGCGGCAAAAGTGGCAACCCGGTTCCTCCTGAGTATGAGGATACAGACGGAGATGGTGTTCTTAATGCATTTGACGCAGATCCCAACAACCCCTTTTATTGGGGGCCGGATGACTACGCAGATCCGAACCGCAAGTAACTGAAATTCTAAAAATCAGTGAATTCCGGGGACACTTAATTAGCTGAGGTTTCGGACCGGCCTTTGCTTTTCAAACCGGCGGCACGCTCTAAAAACCAAATGAAGGCGCTACAAAGCCCGCCTTGAAATCTTCGCCCCGCGCGGAGGGATAGTCCCCTTAAAATAAAAAATCTCCGGACAGCAAAAATGCTATCCAGGGATTTGGTGTCCTCAAGGGGAGGGTGGATTCGGCGCCGCCGCCCCCCATTGAGCATCCGGCGGGCTCCGGTCGGCCACTCGCACGCAAACGTGACATTAAGTCGCGTTTGCAACCGGTGCTCACTTCGAATCCCATTTGAACAAAAAAAGTTTCCGGCTAACAAAAGTTAGCCGGGAATTTTGCTGTCCCTAAGCATTTTGGATTGGAGCCAAATTTATGACTGGCTGCAGGAAGCCGGTCTTCTCAGGGAAGCTTGCGCTCAGACCACTTCCACGGCTGATTGGAATCTTTAAAGCCAGGAGCGATCTTTGGTGCAGATTAATTTTTTAGGCATGGTTCTGTATCGGCTTAACTCAATTTGTTCATAATTTCTTGCGCATACGCTTTGGCCGTGTTTTCTAGTTCTGCCTGCGACGTTTTTTCCGCTTCGGCGCGAACTTCATCGAGCGGTTTCTGAGAATCCGCCTTTTTAAAGACTGCATAAAAAAACGCCCAAAAGATTTTGTTCATTTTGATGGTTCTCCTTTGTTTGAATAAATGTTGAGAAATCAATAGCGGAGGGTGTTTTGTTTATGGTAACGGATTCATTACAAATTACAATACTTATTTAACTTATGAAAAAGACGGTAGAACTAAAGAGGATTTTTTAGGATTTTTTCGTTTGTTCTTGCGCTTTAATTGTCCTTGCTGGGTCCGGGACTCGGCAAATAAGTGCGCGGGAGAAAAAAAGTCCTTCCGTCGTCGAACAGAGGTTTCTGATTTTTGCACATCCTCTACTTTGGGTGCTGGTTCCGATTCCGGTTCAGTCCCTGGCAAAATTTTATCATGCTGAATCTTTCTCAGGTAGAGACTGAATTGTTGGGGCTCAGTTGTTAGGGTACCGGGCGGAGGAGGGTCTTTCAAATACACAAGATGATCTTCGTAAATCCAGCCTTTAAAGGTTTCGGGAGTAAAAGGCATGCCTGTCATATGATTCCACAGCCGCCATTCTCCTGGCCTATGCTCCTCGACCGGATTTCCATTCTTATCTAACTTATAAAGCGTATCGGCATCAACGACATAGATTTCTCCCTCGTCATTAACATAACGGGTACCTTTCACAGAATCTGGTCCCAATGGAACCACCTGGCTAAGAAAATTATCAGAATTGATTTCAAGCGGAGCAACTTGAGGGGTTGGTACTGCTTCCTGAACAGATTCATTTTTCCCATTAAAAGCCACAACAGGAATCAAAGATTCCTGTTCTTCGCTCATTGGCACGCTGGCTGCTTCGAGAGAAATATTAGAAGTACAAAACAAAACCACTATTAAAATAGCCAAAAATCGATTGCCCCTGCTGAACCAGAAAGTCATTTGATTCTCCTTGGAATACTGAATTACTTCCTAAAAGATAACAGCCCATGCACTTTCTTTACAAGAAGCTCGTGCAAACTTGCATTAGCAAAATAGAACTTTAGTTAACATGGCTTGAATTCAGGAATGCAATAGAGTAGGCCAGTGACCCGCTCCCTTAAAACTGGACCATTCCCAGGTTGAGAAATTTGCTAAACCGGGTCCTCCAAAATCGAGGAGGAAGCCATGAAAAAGCGGTTCACCGAGGAGCAAATCGCCTACGCTTTAAAGCGTCATGAGGCGGGCACGCCGTCCAGGGAAATTACCCGTGAAATGGGTGTCTCCGAAGCCTCTTTCTACAACTGGAAGCGGAAATATGCCGGCATGGGCGTCTCGGAGCTTCGTCAGCTCAAAAGTCTTGAGGATGAAAACCGGCGCCTTAAAAAATTAGTTGCTGATCTGAGCCTGGATCAACATATGCTCCAGGAGGTGCTCGCAAAAAAGTTCTGAAGCCCGCAAGAAAGCGGGAGCTTGCGACAAGGCTCTGCGAGGCTTTTAAGATCAGTTCCCGCCGCTCCTGCAGGCTGGTGAGACTCAATCGGGCCAGCTGGTATTACAAGAGCCGGGCCAAAGACGCAACGGCTCTTGTGATGCGGCTTAAAGAACTGGCCCGGGTGCGGATTCGATACGGCTGCCGTAGGCTCTATGAGCTCCTGCGCCGTGAAGGCTGGAAGGTCAATCACAAGCGGATCCACCGGCTCTATGTCCTCTTGGGACTTCAAGTGAGAATACGCAGGAAGACGAAACGGGCAAGCCACATTCGGGTGCCTCTGCCAAAACCATCATCGATTAACGAGCATTGGAGTATGGACTTCATGCAGGATGTCTTGGATAATGGCAGGCGGTTTCGCATCTTGACGGTGGTCGATCACTTTAGTCGGGAATGTCCCGTGGTAGAGGCTGATCTTTCGATGGATGCCGGCAGAGTCATTGCTTGCCTGGATCGGGTGAAACTCACACGCGGATTGCCGCGGGCCATTACCGTCGATAACGGCACGGAGTTTTACTCCCGGGCCATGGATTCCTGGGCCGACCGCAACCGGGTGCAGCTCGATTTCATCCGGCCCGGAAAGCCCGTCGAGAATGCGTTTATCGAAAGCTTCAACGGCCGGCTGCGGGATGAATGCTTGAACGCAAATTTATTTTTTTCGCTTGAAGATGCCCGTGAAAAACTTGAAGCCTGGAGGGTCGACTACAACACCGAGAGGCCCCACAGCGCGATCGGGAATCTGGCGCCCGAAGAATTCGCCAGACAACAAAAACAGGACCCTGAAAAAGCCGATTTTCTCAACCTTCAAACGGTCTAGTTTTTGAGAGCAGGTCAGGAATTCTCTACTTGACATGAAGGAGTCTTCTGATACAATTTCGCCCGTTTTGCGACCGATGAAACGTTTTCCCGAATGGTTGAGACGGCAAATTCCCGCCCAGTCTTCCGGGAAAACGTGGGGCGTTTTGGAAAAATACCGGCTCAACACGGTCTGCGAATCCGCTCTTTGTCCGAACCGGAGTGAATGTTATTCGCGGAAGACCGCGACTTTCATGATCCTGGGCGACCGCTGCACCCGCCGGTGCGGATTTTGCGCCATCGACACGGGGGCCGGCGAGACGGTCGAGCGGGACGAGCCGGAGCGGGTGGCCCGCGCGGCGGAGGAATTGGGGCTCCGTTATGTGGTGGTGACTTCCGTGGCCCGGGACGATCTCGAAGACGAAGGGGCCGGACATTTTTATGAGTGCATTCAGGCCCTCAAATCCCGGATCCCCGGCGTGGAAATCGAGGTTTTGACCCCGGATTTTCATGCGCGGGAAGAGCTGATCACGCGGGTCTGTGAAGCGGGCCCCACGGTGTATAACCATAATATCGAAACCGTGGAGCGGCTTCAGCGCCTGGTGCGCCCCCAGGCGCAATACCGGCGCTCGCTTGAGGTGATTGCCGCCGTAAAGCGCCTTTTCCCCCAAATTTTGACAAAGAGCGGACTCATGCTAGGATTAGGGGAAGAGGAGGAGGAAGTCCTCCGGACGGCCCTCGATCTTCGGAAGGCCGGCTGCGAAATCCTGACCCTGGGCCAGTATTTGAGCCCCGGCGAAAGACATTTGGAGGTTCGAAAGTTCGTCCCCCCAGAAGTTTTTCAAGAGTTGGCCGATACAATACGGCAAATGGGGTTCGGAGAAGTTTACGCCGGTCCTTATGTCCGAAGTTCTTTTCATGCAGCGGAAACGTTTTACTCTGTGAGGGATGTTTGAACGATGGTTGAAGTGGTTTTAAATAATCTGCCCGCGGGAGCGGGGGAAGCGATCATTCAGACCTGGTATTTTGAAGAGGGAGACGCCGTTATCAAAGGGGACGAGATCGTTGAGCTGACAACCGAGGAAGGAAGCGTGACGGTGGTGGCTCCCGCAGGAGGGATCCTCGCCGAAGTCTATTATGACGAAGGCGAATCCGTAGGAGCAGGAGAAGTCCTCTGCCTTATCGAAGATGAAGACATCCCTAAAGGCGGTAAGGCGGCGAAAGAAGAGTCACAGGAGGAAGAGGAATAGCGGAGTTCGTGTAATTCCGGTTCTTTAAAGTTTTTGATGCAAGAAGCAAATCGAATGAAGAGGCTGCCACCCTACCTCTTTACGGTGGTGGACAGCCTGAAGCGTGAAGTAAAGAGTCTCGGCGTCGATGTCATTGACTTCAGCATGGGGAATCCCGACTTCGATCCGCCGGCCCATGCGACGAAAGCCCTCCGGGAAGCTTTAAGCCTTCCCAATATCCACCGGTATTCCAAATCCGACCTCGAAATTGAGCGGAATTTCCGCAAGGCCATCGCCCAGTGGTACTACGAAAAGTTCCGCGTCCACCTGGACCCCGAGTCCGAAGTCGTCCCCTGCATCGGCTCCAAAGAGGGGATTGCTCATCTGGCCCTCGCGTTTATGAATAATGACGACCTGGCCTTGATCCCTTCTCCGGCTTACCCCGTGCACTTCAACGGCGTCATCATGGCGGGCGGCATTCTTTATAATATTCCGCTCCGCGAAGAAAAAAAATATCTTCCCGATCTTTTTTCCCTTCCCAAGGAAACAACGAGGCTTTCGAAACTTCTCATGTTAAGTTATCCCCACAATCCGACGGGCGCCACCTGCGACCTTGAGTTTTATCAGAAGGTCATCCACTGGGCCCGCGACAAACAAATCATCATCGCTTCCGACCTCGCTTATTCCGATTTTGTCTTCCGGGGAAAACGCGCCTACAGCATCCTGGAAGTGAAAGACGCCATCGAGCAGTCGATCGAATTCCATACCTTCTCCAAGTCCTACAGCATGCCGGGCTGGCGCATTGCCTTTGCGGTGGGGAACCGGGAGGTTTTGGCGAGCCTTTCCAAGACGAAAAGCTACTGCGATTTCGGGATATTCCGCGCCATTCAATACGCCGCCACCAAGACGCTTCTCGGGCCCCAGACTTATGTCAAAAAAATCGTGCAGATGTATAAGAAACGGGTGGATGTGCTGGTGGACGGCCTCAACCGGATCGGCTGGCCGACCCAAAAGCCCGATGCCACGTTTTATGTCTGGACCCGGATCCCCATGAAGTATGACGAGCACACGTCCATGGCCTTTACCGAACTTTTGATCCGCGAGACGGGAGTGGCCGTGGCCCCGGGAACGGGTTTCGGGGAATACGGAGAGGGTTATGTCCGTTTTGCCCTGGTGATTCCCGAGGAACGGATCAAGGAAGCTTTGAAGCGCATCGAGCGGTTTTTGCAGGACGGCGGTTCTGCCAAAAAATCGAAGCGAAAGCAGACCAAAGTTAAAATTCATTCAGGAGGGAGGTGATTCGAGCATGCCGGAAGGAAAGGTGAAGTGGTTCAATAACCAGAAAGGTTACGGCTTCATCGAGCTGGAGCCCGGAAAGGACATCTTCGTCCACTATTCCGCGATTCAGGGGGACGGTTTCAAGACCCTGAACGAGGGAGAGACGGTCAAATTTGACGTGGCCGACGGTCCCAAAGGACAGCACGCCGTTAACGTAACTCGAGTGTAACTCTCAAGGGTGAGTTAGTGAACGACCAAGCCATTGGTGTATTTGATTCCGGGCTGGGGGGACTGACCGTGGTGCGCGAGCTCCGCCGCCAACTCCCTGACGAATCGATTGTCTATTTTGGGGACATCGCCCGGCTCCCTTACGGGACCAAATCCAGGGACCAAATCCAAAGGTTCTCTTTGGACAATACCCGATTTCTCCTGGGGAAAGGAGTGAAGGCGCTTGTGATCGCCTGCAATTCCTCTTCCAGCGCGGCCTTCCCTCTTCTCAAGAGAAAATTTCCCCTTCCCATGGTCAGTGTCATCGAGCCCGCCGTCGACGAGGCGCTCTCGCGGACCCGGAACCGCCGCGTGGGGGTGATCGGCACAAGCGCCACCATCGAAAGCGGGGTCTATGAAGAGGCCCTGAAAAAAGGGGACTCCCGGGTCAAAGTTTTCAAGCAGAGCTGTCCTCTTTTTGTTCCGCTTGTGGAGGAGGGATGGCTCAACGGGGGGGTCACGGAGAGGGTGATCAAGAAATATCTCGGGCCCCTTGCGGAAGAAAAGATCGACACGCTGATTCTCGGATGCACGCATTACCCCCTTCTAAAAAATGAGATCCGGACTTTCTTCGGGCCGGAGGTGACCCTGATCGATTCGGCCGCGCCGACCGTGAAAAAGCTCGCTTCCCTTTTGGGCGGGAAAAAGCTACTTTATCAGGGGGAGAAAAAGCCCAAGTTTGAAATTTTCACAAGCGACCTCCCGCGGAATTTTCTCAACGTGGGGGAAAGATTTTTGGGGGAGAAGCTTCCCTCCATCAAGGTGGTCCGATGAAATTATCCATCCGTCATTGCGAGGAGGTGCGAAGCACCGACGAAGCAATCTATGAACGCAGATTGCTTCGCCCCGCTTCGCGGGGCTCGCAATGACGAAAGCGATTGTTCTTCTGTCTGGTGGTTTAGATTCGACAACCACGCTCTATGTTGCTCTTCGAGACGGATTTCAGCCGATTGTCCTAAGCTTTCATTACGGCCAGCTCCACGAAAAGGAGCTTTTCTCCGCAAAAAGAATCGCGGCCGCGCTCAAATTGGAACACTGGATCATCCCGCTTTCGCTTCCCTGGGGCGGGAGCGCTTTGACCGACAGCCAGTACGTGATTCCCAAGGGAAGGGACGAGAAAGAAATCACAAACGAGATCCCTGTGACCTATGTCCCCGCGCGGAACAGCATTTTTCTCTCCCTGGCCGCTTCGCTTGCGGAAACAAAAGAAGCTTCCGCCATTTTCATCGGCGCCAATGCACTCGACTATTCCGGTTATCCCGATTGCCGGCCCGAATTTCTCAAGGCTTTTGAAACTCTGATCCGGCGTGGCACGAGAGCCGGCGTTGAAGGCAAGAGGATCCGCGTGATCGCGCCTCTTTTGGAACTCACCAAAGCCGAGATTGTCCGGCTCGCGCGGGAACTCAAAGTTCCCTTTGAATGGACCTGGTCCTGTTACGACGGAAAGGAAATTCCCTGCGGCGAATGCGATTCCTGCATTTTGCGGGCCAAGGGGTTCCGCGAGGCGGGAATGAGCGATCCTCTTTTGGAAGTCCATCATGCGTAATCCCCCGACCGCCCACGAAGCCAGAATTTCAGAAATTTTTTCTTCCCTCCAGGGGGAGGGGACACACATGGGCGAGCGGCATCTTTTCATCCGCTTCGAAGAGTGCCACATTGGCTGCGAATATTGCGACGAGCTGGACAAACCGGGCCGCACGATGTCCCTTGACGAAGTGATGGAGACGGTGCGGCGCATCGAAAAAGAAGAAGGCCCTCATACTTTTGTCAGCCTCACCGGCGGGGAGCCCCTCCTTTACGTCAATTTTCTTTCGCCGCTTCTTCTCCGGCTGAAAGCTTTGGGATACCGCACTTATCTCGAGACCAACGGCATTCTCTGGCAGGCCCTCACGGAAGTCATCGGCTGGTGTGATGTGATCGCGATGGACCTCAAACCCGCAAGCGTCACCAAGGAGCGGAGTTTTCTCAAAGAACACCGGCAATTTCTGGACATCGCCCGGTCGAAGGAACTCTTCATCAAAATCGTTCTTTCCAAAGAAATCGAAGTCCAAGAATTTCAATCCCTCATTCTTCTGGTCCGTGATTTGGCGCGCCAGACCCCCGTGATTCTCCAGCCGGTGAGTGCGCCCGATTCGGAAGGCCACGAAGATCCGGAACTCATGCAGCTGATGAGCGAACTTCAGCGAATGGCCGGGCGGATGATCCCGCATGTGCGGATCATGCCCCGGCTCCACCGCATCCTCAAAATCCGGTAGTCATGAGGTCCGACGGCCGCCGTCCGCAACAGCTTAGAAAAGTGGTCATCCGCAAGGGCTATCTCAAATTTGCCCTGGGCTCCTGTTTGATCGAGATGGGAGATACCCGTGTCATTTGTTCGGCCAGCGTGGAAGAAAAAGTTCCCGCCTTTCTCAAAGACAAGGGCAGAGGCTGGGTCACGGCGGAGTACGGAATGCTTCCGGGCTCCTGCACCGAGCGGATCCAGCGGGAGGCGAGCCGGGGAAAATTAAGCGGCCGGACCCAGGAGATCCAGAGGCTGATCGGCCGGAGCCTCCGGGCCGTGGTCGAGCTGGAAGCGCTGGGGGAAAAATCAATTTGGATCGATGCCGACGTGATTCAGGGAGACGGCGGGACGCGCACCGCGGCCATCACCGGAAGTTTTATCGCATTGGCCGAGGCGGTGGAGAAACTTTTGAAAAAGGGCCTCCTTCTTGAAAATCCCATCTGCGATTACGTGGCCGCCGTCAGTGTCGGCATGGTGGAAGGGGAGCCGAGGATGGACCTCAATTACGAAGAGGACGCCCGGGCCTCGGTCGATATGAATATTGTCATGACCGGCACGGGCAAGCTCGTGGAAGTCCAGGGGACCGCGGAAGGCCATCCCTTTACCAAGAAAGAAATGGACGGGCTCCTTGGTCTCGCCCAAAAGGGAATCGGCGAACTCGTCCGTCTTCAAAAAGCCAACATCCCGCTCGTCATTGCGAGGAGTCCCCAAGGGGCGATCCCTCGCCCGTCATTGCGAGGCCCGCGAAGCGGGCCGCGGCAATCTTGAAGGCTCGGGACAGGCTCCGCAATCCACGCAATGGAGATTGCTTCGCTCACTTCGTTCGCTCGCAATGACAAAGCTCCTCCTCGGCACGGGCAACCGGAAAAAATTGGAGGAATTGATCTCCCTCTTAAAAGGGCTTCCGTTTGAATTCGTGACCCCCAAAGATTTTCCCAATGTCCGTGAAATTGAGGAGGATGGAAAAACTTTTGAGGAAAATGCGGTAAAAAAAGCCGTGGGCTTTGCCAAGCAAACCGGCCTTTTGACCCTGGGGGAGGACTCGGGGCTCACGGTCGACGCCCTGGAAGGAAACCCGGGCGTTTACTCGGCGCGGTTCGCGGGACCCGAAAAAAACGATGTCAAGAATTGTGAGAAGGTGCTGCGGCTCATGGAAAGCCTGCCCGAAAATTGCCGCGGCGCCGCTTTTAAATCAGTCGTGGCAATTGCCAGCCCCTCACCCTTAACCCTCTCCCCGCAAGCGGGGAGAGGGAACACTACTTCTCTTCCCTCTCCCCTTTGGGGAGAGGGTGGGGGTGAGGGGAGCATCAAACTGATTGGTGTCACACAAGGGGAAGTGCGGGGCGCGATCGCTCACGAGATGCGCGGCTCAAGCGGCTTCGGTTATGACCCCATTTTTATTTACGGTCCCTACGGCGGCAAGACCTTCGGCGAGGTGCCTTCGGAGATGAAGCACAAGGTTTCCCACCGCGCCCAGGCCATTCAAAAGATGAGAAAAATCCTCGAAGAGTTTGCTAAAATAAATCTTTCCCCGGGCGGTTAGCTCAGCTGGTTAGAGCACTACCTTGACATGGTAGGGGTCACAGGTTCGAGTCCTGTACCGCCCAGATTTTATATAACCACTTGAGGTTAATTAAGTTATGAATTTTGCTTGACATTCAGGGGAGAACAGTTGAAAATTAACGCTCTTTTATGAGTCGAGACTGGGACAAACGCAAAAAAAGAAGCAGAAGGAAAGCTTATATCCAGCGGCTCAAAGCCCGCAAAAAAGGCCAAAAAGGAAAGCATCAGCCCGCAGGCACAGGCCAGTCTTCGCCAACTCCCCAACCCGCATAAGCATGGTTTCCTCAAAAAACGAGGACCTTATCCGCCTCCGTCATTCCGCCTCTCACGTTCTTGCGCAAGCCGTTCAATCGCTTTTCCCGGGGACAAAATTAGCCATCGGCCCTGCCATCGAAACCGGTTTCTATTATGACTTTGACCGTGAAGAGGCTTTTACGGATGAGGACCTGACCCGGATCGAATCCAAGATGAGGCAAATTATCCAGGAGGGGCAGGAATTCAGCCGGGAAGAAATTTCGAAAAAAGAGGCCCTGGATTTTTTCAAAAAAAGGGGCGAAATTTACAAGTGTCAGATCCTCGACGATATCCCGGACCCCAAAGTCTCGCTTTATAAAAACGGGCCCTTCATCGATCTCTGCCGCGGCAATCATATCAACAATACGAAAGAAATCCGCGCCGTGAAGCTCCTTTCCGTGGCCGGCGCCTACTGGCGGGGAGACGAACGGAACAAGATGCTTCAGCGGATTTACGGAACGGCCTTTTTTTCGGACGACGAGCTTCAAAAATATTTAAAACAGCTTGAGGAAGCCAAAAAAAGGGACCACCGGAAGCTCGGCAAAGAGCTCGGCCTTTTCACGTTTCATCCCGAGGCCGCCGGAATCCCCTTTTATCATCCCAAAGGCGCGGTCCTTTATGATCTTTTGATCCAGTACTGGCGTGGCGAGCATGCGAAGGAAGGCTATCAGGAGATCCGCACCCCCATGATTTTGCGGGAGGAACTCTGGAAGCAAAGCGGTCATTACGAGCATTATCACGAGAATATGTTTTTCTGTAAGACGGACGAAGGCATGATGGCCGTCAAGCCCATGAATTGCCCCGGAAGCACTTTCGTTTACCGGAGCGGAATTCGTTCCTACCGTGATCTTCCGATCAAACTGGCCGAACTCGGTCTGGTCCACCGCTATGAACGTTCCGGCGTCATGCACGGGCTTTTCCGGGTGAAGGCCTTCACGATCGACGATGCCCACATCTATTGCCGGGAGGACCAGATCGAAGAGGAAATCACGGGCGTCATCCGGCTCATCCTGCGCGTCTACAAAACCTTCGGTTTCGAGAAAGTGGACATGAGTTTATCGACCCGGCCCGAGGATTCCATGGGGTCGGCGGAGCTTTGGGAGCGGGCTACAGAAAGCTTGAAGAGAGCCCTCGAACGGAATAAAATTGAGTATGAAATCCAGGAGGGCGGGGGGGCTTTTTACGGCCCCAAGATCGATTTCGAAATCACGGACTCGATCGGCCGCGAGTGGCAGTGCGGCACCATCCAGTTGGATTTTCAGATGCCGGAACGCTTTGAATTAAACTATGTGGACCCAAGCGGCAAGGAGAAAAGGCCGGTCATGGTGCACCGCGCCGTTTTCGGATCCATCGAGCGGTTCCTTGGAATTTTAATCGAGCATTACGGAGGCGCCTTTCCCCTCTGGCTGGCCCCGGTTCAGGTCCGGGTGGCCACCATTTCCGAAAAACACGAGGCAAAAGCCCAAGAGATCCATCAAAAGCTCCGGGGGGAGGGTTTTCGGGCCGAGCTGGATATTCGCCCTGAAAAAATCGGCTATAAAATCCGGGAGGCTGAAATAGAAAAAGTCCCTTACATGGTAGTGATCGGCGACAAAGAGGTCCAAGAGGACCGTCTTGCAGTCCGCGGCCGGGGCCGTAAAGATTTGGGTGAAACACCTTTGGATGAATTCGTGAAATCCCTTCGCCGCGAAATCGCGGAACGCCATTGATTCCCTTCAGCCCCCGATATAAGCCCAAAATCCGCATCAATCAGTGGATCCGGGCCGCCCAAATCCGCTTGATCGGTTCCAAGGGCGAACAATACGGGGTCGTGGACGTGAAAGAGGGCCTTCGCCGGGCCCAGGAGGAGGGGCTGGATCTGGTCGAAGTCGCGCCGACGGCCCAACCGCCCGTCTGCCGGATTCTTGATTTTGGTAAATATCTTTACGCCTTAAATAAGAAGGAAAAGGAATCACGCAAAAAGCACAAGGTCATCGAGGTCAAGGAGATCAAGCTGACCAGCAAGATCGACGACCACGATTACCAGACCAAGCTGAATCACGCGCGCCGGTTCCTCGAAAAGGGGAACAAGGTCAAATTGTCCCTTTGGTTCCGGGGAAGGGAGATCACCCACGTTGATTTGGGACAAAAAGTGATCCAACGTTTTACCCAGGACCTCGTAGAATATGCTGAAATTGAGAGAAATTCAGGACTTGAAGGAAAAGTGATTCACGTTTATCTTACCTCCAAGCCCAATAAGACCCATAAGAAGGGGGGAGCACCCAAAAATGCCGAAACTCAAGACAAACAAAGCGGCCCGGAAAAGGTTTAAGGTCACTGGAAAAGGGAAAGTCTTACGGACTAAAACCGCCCGCCGCCATCTTCTGACGGACAAGAGCTCCAATGACAAGCGGGGTCTTCGCGGATGGCAGCCCGTGGACAAGACCGATCAGAAGCGCTTTGACACCCTTCTGCCTTACGAATAATTCCAAATAAGAGGTTTTTAAGATGCCCAGAGCAACCAATGTCCCCGCAACCAGGAAACGACGCAAAAAGTGGCTGAACCGCGCCAAAGGCTTTTTCCAAGGCCGGCGCAGGCTTTATCGCAGTGCCCGCGAGACCGCCCAACGGGCCATGCGGTTTGCCACCGCCCACCGCCGCCGCAAAAAGCGGGATTTTCGAAGGCTTTGGACCACCCGGATCAACGCGGCCTGCCGCATCGAAGGGGTCTCTTACTCACGCTTTATTTCGGGTCTCAAACGGGCCAAAATCGAGCTGGACCGGAAATCGCTGGCCGATCTCGCCGTTCGGGACGGGAAGGCTTTCAAAAAACTGGCAGCCCTGGCCAAAGGGCAAAAGTGAAATTCCATTGCAAGAAACTTTTCCTGTGAAACTTGAAGATCTTCGAACACTGGCCCAAGAGGCCTCCTCCCGCCTGGAGGACGTCAATTCTCCGGAGTCTCTCGAAGAATTCCGGGTGGCCTATCTCGGCCGGAAGGGGAAAGTCACCCGCCTTTTTGACTCCTTAAAAGCCCTCGGGTCGGAAGAGCGCCGGAGTTTCGGTCAGGAGCTGAACGAGCTCAAAACCGATCTTGAAAGTAAATTTGAGGCCAAACGCTCCTCGCTTCTCGGGAGGGGGGCTTCCGCCGACGGGTCCTTTGATCCCACGCTTCCCGGCATCCTGCGGGTCCGCGGAAGGGTCCACCCTTTAATCCAAACCATCCGGGAAATTACGGGCATCTTCGAGCGCCTCGGGTTTGAGACGGTCGAAGGCCCGGAAATTGAAAACGAGTTTTACAATTTCACGGCCTTGAATATCCCGGCGGACCATCCGTCGCGGGACAGTTTCGCCACTTTTTATACCCAAGAGGAAGTCTCGCGGGAGACCCCTTTTCTTCTCCGCTCGCAAACCTCCACCGTCCAAATCCGCGTCATGCAGAAAAGAAAACCCCCTCTGCGGATTGTGGCGCCGGGAAGGGTGTACCGGCCGGACCAGGTCGATGCCAGCCACTCCTTCATGTTTCACCAAATCGAGGGGCTGATGGTGGACGACAAGACCACTTTCAGCGAACTCAAGGGAATCCTCCAATTTTTCATCAAGCAGCTTTTCGGCCCCGACACAAAAATCCGGTTTCGCCCCCATTACTTCCCCTTTACCGAGCCCTCGGCCGAAGTCGATGTGAATTGCTTCCTCTGCCAAAGCAAGGGCTGCAGTGTCTGCGGCGGCAAGGGATGGCTCGAAGTTTTGGGCGCGGGGAGTGTGGACCCTCACGTTTTTGAGCAGGTGGGGTACGACCCCAAACGGGTCCAGGGATTTGCCTTCGGACTCGGGGTGGAGCGGATCACGATGCTCCGCCACGGGATTCCGGACATAAGAATGTTCTTCGAAAATGATTTGAGGTTTTTGAAACAATTTTAGCAACCGTCATTGCGAGTCCTTGGCACCGGCGTAGCCGGTGACAAGGGCGAAGCAATCTCGTAGTTTTCGGATTGCTTCGTCGGCCTTGCGGCCTCCTCGCAATGACGAGAGGTCTAACGGGATGAAGATCAGCACGAACTGGCTTAGAGAATTTGTGACCCTCAAACCTCCCCTGGAGGAGCTCGCCGACCGGCTCACCTGGGCCGGGCTTGAGGTGAAAAAGGTGGAATCCAAGCCGGAATTCAAAGACACCGTCTTTGAGGTGGAGATCACGACCAACCGGCCGGATTGGCTTTCCCATTTGGGCATTGCCCGCGAAATCCGCGCGGTGGACAACACCGGCATCAAAATCCCCCCCTTTGAGAATCCGGCCCACCGGCCCATGCCCCCGAGCTGGCGGATTGATTTAAAAGAGCCCGAAGGCTGTCCTTATTATTCCGCCTGTTTGATCGAGGGAATTCAAAATTTCGAAACACCGGACTGGATTGTGGAAAGGCTCCAGGCCTGCGGCCTCCGTTCCGTCAATCTCATCGTGGATATCACCAATTATGTTCTCCTCGAAGCAGGCCAGCCCCTTCACGCTTTTGATGCCGACATCCTCCGCGGCCGGGAAATCGCCATCCGTCGGGCAAAACCCGGGGAAAATTTCACCGCGATCAACGGGAGCCGTTACACTCTCCATCAGGATGATTTGGTGATTGCGGACAAAGAGCGGCCCGTGGCCCTGGCCGGTGTCATGGGCGGGCAGGAAACCGAAGTCGGCATCCGGACCCGGAATATCATTCTGGAATCGGCTTTTTTCAATCCCCGCTGGGTGAGGCGCACCGCCGTCCGCCACGCTTTAGCGAGTGAATCCTCGTACCGGTTCGAAAGGCGCGTGGATCCCGAAGGGGTGGATCTCGGCATGGAAAGGGCGATCCGTCTTTTCCGGGAACTGACGGGGGCGCGCACCGTTTATGCCGTCATGAGGGCCGGGAGAAAACCCACCCTTGAAAAATCCCGCATTCATCTTTCGCTGGAGCACGTGAAGAAAATTCTGGGGGCGGACATCAAGCCCCATCAGGTCCATTCCGTCCTCACCCGGCTCGGCCTCGAAGTCCGGAATGAAGGGCCGGAGACGTGGGTGGTGGGGATCCCGAGCTACCGGTCCGATCTGGAGCGGCCCGTGGACCTCGTGGAAGAGGTGGCGCGGCTTGTGGGTTATGACGCCATCCCGGAAACCCTGCCCGTCCGTCCGCCGATTGAAATTTTACCGAATCCCTCCCGTGATCTCGAGGAAAAAACCCGCAATTTTATGTCCGGGCTCGATCTTTTTGAAACCATCACCTTCAGCTTGGTGAGCCCCGAATTTTTTGAGACGGCCGGTTTTAATTTTAAGGAGCTGGTGCGGATCCACAATCCGATCCATCAGGAACTGACGCTCCTTCGCCCCTCCTTTCTGGAAAGTCTTTTGGAGGTGGCGGCCCGCAATGAGCGTTACGGCAGCCGGTCGGCCGGGCTTTTTGAAATTGCCAATCTTTATTCGCGGAAGTCGAAAGACGACCCTCCGCGGGAGGAAAAAAGCCTCGGCATTTTGCTGGCCGGGGAGCGGCCCGCCGGATGGAGCGATTCCAAGAGGGCCTTTAATTTCTTCGACCTCAAGGGGATTTTAGAAAGTTATTTTCAATTTTTAGGGATCGAGGACGTTTCTTTTTCTCCCAAAGATTTTTCCTTTTTCGAAGGCGGGGCGGAAATCCGGATCGGCGGGGAAGCCGTGGGCCGGCTCGGCGAAGTGTCCGCGGCCGCGAAAGAAAAGTGGGACCTTGCCTCCCCGGCGGCCTTTGCCGAACTTCGTTTGGAGCCCCTCGTCTCGAAGCTTCCCAAAGAAAAAAAGCTCAAAGAAATTTCCCGTTTTCCCTCCGCGCAAAGGGACCTTTCCCTGGTGGTGGATGAATCGGTGAAGGTGGGCGAGATCGCGGGGGAGGCGGAGCGTCTCGGCAAAGGATTCGTCCGCCGCGTCGAACTTTTTGATCTCTTCCGCGGGGGGAGGATCCCCAAGGGAAAAAAGAATCTCGCCTTCCGCTTGAGCTACCAGTCGCTCGAGCGCACGCTCCTTTCCGAGGAAGTCCAGCGCCTCCATGAGGAAATCGCCCGGGAACTCATCAAAAAATTTCAGGGCGCCTTCCAAGAAGAATAGTGCTATACTCGGCGTCAGCCCTGTGCTACGCGCGATTCGGAGGCTTGTTTCTAGAACCAACACACTGACGAGGGGAGTTTGAAAGCGTTTCGGCGTGCCGAGCGACTACGACTCCCTTGGTAAAAACCGAGGGTTCTTAGAAAGGGTCTCCACACGGTAGCGTGGGGCATTTTTTTTCATGAAAAATAAGAAAACAAAGCCCGCCGGTCAGGAACTCTTCCAAGGGGAAACTTTTAAGCCCGCAGAATCTGTCTCTGCCCACGCCCCTTTGGCCGTCCGGATGCGCCCCCAAAGCCTCGAAGAAATCGTGGGCCAGGACCATCTCCTGGGGGGAGACAAACTGCTCCGCAGGACCCTTTTGGCCGACCGGCTGCGTTCCCTCATTTTCTACGGGCCCCCCGGAAGCGGAAAGACCACGCTGGCCCACACCATCTCCCGGATGACCCGCTCCCACTTTGTCCGGCTGAACGCCGTGACTTCCAATGTGGGAGAAGTCCGCGGAATCATTGAGGAGGCGAAAAGGCTCCACGAGACCAGCGGGATGCGCACCATTCTTTTCATTGACGAAATCCACCGTTTTAATAAGGCCCAGCAGGATGTCCTTCTTCCCGATGTGGAGGAGGGGAATGTGATTTTGATCGGGGCGACCGTTCACAATCCTTCCTTTGCGATCACGGGGCCCCTGCTTTCCCGTTCTCTCATTTTTGAACTCCGTCCTCTGGAAGAGGAGGAACTCGTCAAACTCCTCAAAAGGGCACTTGAGGACAAAAAGAGGGGCCTCGGAGAAATTAAGACGGAGGTCAAAGAAGGGGCCTTCAGGCATTTGGCCCGGAGCGCCTCGGGAGACGCGCGCCGCGCCTTAAACGCCTTGGAAGTCGCCGTCCTGACCACCGTTCCCGATGCTTCCGGCGTGGTCCGGGTGGACGAGGCGGTCGCCGAGGAATCCTGCCAGCGAAGGATCGTCTATTACGATAAAGACGAGGATTATCATTACGACACGGCAAGCGCCTTCATCAAAAGCATGCGGGGGTCCGACCCCGATGCGGCAGTCTATTGGCTTGCCAAGATGATCTATGCGGGCGAAGACCCGCGCTTTATCATCCGGAGGATCCTGATTTTGGCCAGTGAAGATATCGGAAATGCGGACCCGCAGGCTTTGGTTCTGGCCTCGGCCGGCCTTCAGGCGATCGAGTTTGTGGGGATGCCCGAGGCGCAGCTGATCCTCGCCCAGCTGGTCACCTATATGGCGCTCGCTCCCAAAAGCAATGCGAGCTACGTGGCTCTCCAAGAGGCCCTGGAGGATGTAAAAAAAGAGGCCGCCCAAGAGGTGCCTAACCACCTCCGGGACCGGAGTTATCAGGGCGCCAAGCGTCTCGCCCACGGAGAGGCCTATAAATATGCCCATCATTTTGAAGGTCACTACGTAGAACAGGAGTATGTGAAGGTAAAAAAAGAGTATTACCGGCCAACTCTCTTCGGATTCGAGAAAATTCACTCCTCAAGAAAGTCGGAACTCGCTAAAAAATCAAAGAATTCCTAGCCCAAACGCCCACGAATACCCACCTCACTTATGCGCCTATTCTCAACCTTATAGACGATTTTGGATAGTTTTAATGCATAAAAAGATTAATATTGATATTTATTAATATATAAAGTTATAAAAAGATATTAGAATTATACTTATGATTATAAAGGGGTTATTTTGATTTGACTTTTTATAATTGCATGTTAAACTTCATTTCAGGAGAAAAAAAGACCTTTTTGAACCCTATGGACCCATTCAGCTTTCTGTGGAGAAAGATTGGCGGAGTGAACATCTTCGAGTTACGCGGAAAGCTCGCGGAACCGTGGGTGGATCAATTGGGGGAGGAGATGTCCAAAGTGCTCAATGTGCATCCGGCAAGGGGGCTTTTAATGAATTTCCTTCAAGTGGAGGAGGAAGACGACTTGGGTGCCCAAGTGGTCCTGGAGACGCTTCGGCGGTCGAAAAAACCCGGAATCTTAATTCATGAACATTCAAATTGTTTCGTCTTGAGGCGTATGAACGATCATTCCCAGGACCGCATTCCTCTCTTTAAAAATACCCATGAAGCGGTGAGTTATTTCGAAAAGGAGTTTGTGCTTGATGATTTTGAAGAAAGGCGGCAGTACCCGCGCATTAAAACGGCCTTGCCGGTCCAATTCCGTTTGGAGGATGGAAAAACGGGCGGCCTGCAATTTGAAGCCATTGTAACGAATATGAGTTTGGGGGGACTCTTGACCAAGTTTTTAGACTCCCATACCGAGGCGCTGGTGAAGAAACAATTAGATCCCTTTGATCTTCGTCTTCTGCGGATGCAACTCGAGCTTCCGGATGGCGAAGTGGTGGAAGTTGAGGGGAAAGCCCTCCGGATGCAGAACGGGGCCATAGCCGTCGAGTTTTATAAACTGGCCCCCGGAAACAAAGGAAAACTCGAGATATTTTTAGATCGCTTTATGGAATCTCAAAAATTGGAGGATAACTAATGAAGAAGAAAGGAGGCGCTGGCCTTCCGCCCCGCTCGATGCGTGATGCGCTTTTAACGGAGCATTTGGGACCCGCCATGCTTGCAAAACTAGGCCGGGTTTACCGGTCGCGGAAAGGGCGCGGTGCAGAATGATTATGAGTCAATTGCGTTTAACCACAAGGGAAATCGGAAGCGTGAAAATCTTTGATCTGATGGGGGACACCACCCACGATTCCCTCCAGGAAGTGGCCTGGAAAATCCAGCGGAGCATCCGCCGTCACCGGTTGCAAAGAGTCATTCTCAATGTTCAAAAAATTAAATCTTTGGACGAAATCGGAGTGAGAAAACTCGTCGCCGCATTCCTTCGTCCCCAAAAGAGCGCTTTTTACGGCGCTTCGGGGAGCGTGAAAGACCTTTTGGAAGACACCTATCTGCCCCACAATATCCGGATCTGCCCCACCGAAAAGGAAGTGGCCGAGGATTTCGGGCCGTTCCTTTTCAATAAAGATGAAAGAGGAAAAATTTTGGGCGAGAAAGACCGGGCGGACAACGGTCACGGTCAGCCTGGGCCGGGGATCCTTCTGGAACGCCGGCGCGCCAAACGGATGCACGTGGCCATTCCTTTGGAGATGACGCTTCATCCCAAGGGCCAGGACCCCGTTGCCACCCGGGCCATTTCCACCAATATCAGTGAGGGGGGCATTTTTGTTGAGTTCCTGGATCTCGATGCGATCAAACTGGTAGAGAAACTCGATCCCCAGGGCCTCAAGGTCGAAGTCCAGATTCATCCCAGCGAGAACTTTCCGGAGGAATATCATTTGGAAGGAATCGTCCGCCGGCGAGAAGTCCATAAGGGGGGACTGGGGCTCGCCGTGGAATTTGTGTCAGCAGCTTAACCCTGCCCAGAGCAAACCCTTTGAATTTCGTCGCAATTTAATATAGCAAAAACTATCAGAATTTATCTATTTCAGTCTTGTCTGGATAATTAATATAGACATTTATAAAGTATGATATAATTCCTTATGAAATTGGTGGGGCACGGTGTTATCACATAACTTCAAGAAAATCATCGCGTTCGGTACGGCGTTTATCTTTGCCTGGACCAACTCGTTCTGGGGCAGTCCAGTCGTTTCTGCCGAGGTGCCCTCTCAAGCGCGCCCACCTATCGATTCATCCAAGCTGGCCGTGCCTGCCGAATTCGGAAAAATCGAAGAGCGTTATCGGCCCGCCGGCTCCCATTCGGCGCCCCACATTATTTACATTCAAGACGCCCACGCCGTTTACGATGCCCAGAAAAGTATCTGGGGGATCATTCGCCACCTTCAGGAAAATTATTCCGTTCCCCTTGTTGCGGTCGAGGGCGCGGCCGGACCTCTGGACCCGGTGCTTTTCCGGACCTTTCCCATCGAAGACATCAAGCATAGAATTTTCGATTCCCTGATGCGCAAGGGAGAAATTTCCGGAGTCGACGCCTCGGCGGTTCTCAACCGCGGATGGAGCGATTTCGTGGGCGTGGAGGACAAGAAACTTTATCAAGAGGACAGGGAGGCCTATATCGCGGCCGTTCAGATGAGGCCCCAGGCCGAGCTCGAACTCTCCGGACGGATCCTGACGAACCGCGAACGGAAAAGGAAAACTTATTCCCCGGAACTGATCGAGCTCGACCGGCGCCTGGAAGCCTTCCAGGAAAATTCCGAAGAACTCTTAAGTTTCCTCTCCTGGATTTCTCAATTCGAAATCAAGGCCCTGGATTACCCCCACCTTCAACCCCTCATCAAAGAGCTTCAATTTGACCGTCAAAGCGAGGCCCATGAAAAAGAACATGGCGATGTGGATTTGATGAAATTGGCAAGGGCGGTTAAAACCAAACTCGGGCGGGAAGAAATCGCCGAATACCGCAAGCAGCAGAAGGCGTTCCTCACCGGAGGGAACCGCCAGGCCTTCATCGAATTTCTTTGGAAAAAATCCAAGGAAAAGAAAATGGACCTCAAATCCTACAACGCCTTTCTTCTAAGAGAGGTGAGGCGGGACAAACTCGAAAGGCTGGCCGGAGACAAGTTTTTTAGAGACCTTCACGCCTTTATCCAAAACCGGAAAAATTCTCTTTTCAAATCGGAGGAAGAGCGAAAATTAGACGCGGAAGCCCACCAGCTCCAACTGCTCAAGAAATTAGTTGCTCTCGAAGTCACACGGGAGGAACTTGCCGAAGTGCAAAGTTTCTCTTCTCATCGCGTTGCTCGGGGACCCCACCAAGTCCACACACCAACCGACGGTGCGAAAAAAGTCCCGGGGGAAGTCCCATCTTCCCTCGGGACGAGAAGAGAATTTTTGGAGCCCGCGCTCCGTTTTTACGAACTCGCTCTCCGGCGCGACCAGGCCCTTTTTGAGAACCTGGTGAAAGAGATCAAAGAGAGAAAAATCTCTCTGGCGGTGATGGTGACCGGAGGTTTCCACGAAGAAGGGGTGAAGGCCCTCCTCAAGGAAAAAGGTTATCCCTACGTTGTCATCACGCCCCTGATTCGCGAGATCGGCGAAAGCCCCTATCTTGACGTGATGCTCGGAAAGGGCCTTTCTTATTCCGATTTTCTCAAAAAAGAAACCCCCTCTCCAAAAACTTCTCAAATCGCTTTGATGGACCTTCTTTCACCCGGCATCACCGGCCAAGAGAGGAGACGGGCGGTGGACCGGGCCTGGAGCCGGACGATGATGGAAGCGGGAATGCGCACCGGCGCCGCGCCTTCGCTTCCGGCCCTTGTCCGCATGTGGGAAGAGGCGGTCCGGAAGTTTATTGTCGAAAGCCGGTGGGGAGACGATTCGGGAAAATATTCGGAGATTCTTAGCGAGGCCCAAGAAACCCTGGCCGGTCTTTTCCCCATGGAACCGGCCCAGCAAGAAGCGGCCGAGAAAATAGCCGGCCTTCTTCAGGGTTTCATCAAGGAGAGATTCAATCCTTCCCAACTCTTTCAGGCTTACGAAAAGTTTTTCGAGCAAGTCCGCTCGCTCCGCGAAGAAGGTTTAAGCGCCGAAGCTGCGGTCCGTCAGGCGTTGAAAAGCCTGGGCTACGAAGCCCCGGCACCCGCCCAAGTCGAGCCCGGCTCTCCCATCCCGCTGGGATTATTGGCCAAAGAGGAACCCCCGGATCTCTATGAGGAGGAAATGATTGCCGAATTAAAAGGTTTGTTGGCGGGGAGGGGAATAGCCGTTGAGGGCGATGTGGAGAATTTTATTGGGGAGCTTCAAACCGAACTTCAAGGCAATCCAAAATATCAAAAAATGAATTCCGATGTTTTACGCAGGCTTGTAAGGCGGGCTGCGTTGGAGGTCCTTAATGGGGATGGGAACGTCGGGAGCGATGTTCCGAGTAGCGGTCGTAAAGAGCAATTCCGAGAAGGACCAGTGCAAAAAATCCCAGAAGCGAATAGACGTACCAGATCCAGTCGACCGACTCCATTTGACGCCTCCTTACCGGTCCAGGACGAGGGTGACCACCTTCAAGGCAATCGCTATTATGGCACAGCAAATCAGGATCGTCAACCGATTGGCCTCATCCCCGACGAAATACCGGGCGACCAAGGTCCCCAGGTCCAAGTTGATGGCATTGATCGTGATTCGGGACAAACTCCCCCTTCGGCGGGGAGTCAGCATGACGGAGGAAACCGTATCACGGGTAACGTTTCCGCCGCCCCTGCGCCCTCCCGCGCCGAGGTGCGGATAGATAGAGAAACTTTTCTTAAGGAAGTTAAAGTAAAATTTCCACGCTTGCCGGCCGATCCCCTGGAATCGTTAGTAAAGGATGAATTCCTAAGCCTTGACTCCCTCAACGAAGCCTTTGCCAGAGATCCCTGGGGCTTTGCCCGTGCCGTCCGGGCCGCGGGAGAAAATCCCCAGGCTTTTGAGATGCTTAAAAATTCCCTCTCCCGGGACTCCTTTGACCAGGGCTTTGCCGGAGATCCATCGGGCTTTGCCGATGCCGTCCAGGCCGCGGGAGAAAATCCCCAGGCTTTTGAGATGCTTAAAAATTCCCTCTCCCAGGACTCCTTTAACCAGGGCTTTGCCGGAGATCCCTGGGGCTTTGCCCGTGCCGTCCGGGCCGCGGGAGAAAATCCCCAGGCTTTTGAGATGCTTAAAAATTCCCTCTCCCAGGACTCCTTTAACCAGGGCTTTGCCGGAGATTCATCGGGCTTTGCCGATGCCGTCCAGGCCGCGGGAGAATATTCCAAGGCTTTTGAGATGCTTAAAAATTCCCTCTCCCAGGACTCCTTTAACCAGGGCTTTGCCAGAGATCCCCGGGGCTTTGCCGATGCCGTCCAGGCCGCGGGAGAAAATCCCGAGGCTTTTGAGAAAGGGCTTCCTCTGGTGAAGAATTCCCTCTCCCAGGACTCCTTTGACCAGGGCTTTGCCGGAGATCCCCGGGGCTTTGCCCGTGCCGTCCGGGCCGCGGGAGAAAATCCCCGGGTTTTTAATCAAAAATTAACCCTTGCCGGGGAAAAGGGCCTTGACGATCAGATTTTAAGGCGGATCTTTGGGGCAAGCCCTTCTTATTGGACAGAAGCCTTGGAAGTCCTCTCCGGAAACCGGACTACCCCGGGGGAAGAGGATGAGCGTTTTCTTCAAACCCTCCGTCTCTTTTATGGGAAGCTTTTTCTCCCGGGCCTTAGTCTGGACTCCCAGCAGTTTGTGAAGATGTGGATCTATGGAAGGCTCGGGAAGGAAAGAGACGAAGCCAAGCTTCTCCGGGAGTTTCAAGAACAGGTCCTGCCGGGGCTTCAGGCCCTTAAAGGGTTTCAAGACCTCCCCACCCTGGGGGCTGAATTTATTCTTGATCCGGACTCTAGCGAAAACCCCCGCCGGATCCGCCTGTCCAATTTCTTCACTCAACTGACCCGCTCGACCGGCCTTCGCCCGAGCCAGGGCAATGAGATGCGGGTACACCCGGCCAAGCTCCCCATCTTTTACCTGATGCTGATGATGCACTTGAGAGGGGAGCTCATCGGCCCCGAGACCCAGGTTGCCCTCACGGTGGAAGATACCTTGGACGAGGAGACCGTCTTTCTCCTGGTGCCCCTTCTTTTTGGGATAGGCCTCATCCCGGACATACGCTTCGATAAGCCCCTCACGGGCGATGTCATTTCCATTGCCAACGCCTATCAATCCTATCTTGGACAGACACTGGGGCCTCAGGGAGAGATCCTTCAAGACAAATCCCAGACTTATTTTGCCCTCCTGGCCCCCACCTGGATCCCCTATGTCGTAGAAAATGCAAAGAGATTTAATCCTGATTTGACCAAGGAGCTTCTTTTTACCGGTGCCCTCCGTTTTCAGCTCGAATGGCTGAGTTACGGCTCCCTTGGCGCCTTCCGGAATCTGGGAAAACAGGAGGGATTGCCAGAGATAAAGCAGAAGTATCTGGAAATCAAAAAGAAGTTTTATTCCTTTTACGAGGGCCTTCAAGAGGGGGACCGAGCGCTTTTCACGCCTCGAGAAATCAAGGTGCTGATGGGCCAGGAGGATGTGTTTGACCGCTCCCTAAAGCGCACTCCTTACAAACTGGATCAGGAGAAAGCCCGGCCGGTGCTTGAAAAACTCAGGGCTTATTTTTTAGAGAAAAAGAATCGCTCCTTGCTTTGGAATTATCAGGGCTTGGCAAAAAAGGCCGTAGAAGAGCTTAAGGCCGTCTATTACAAAGGCCATCCCGGGGCAGAAGAGTCCTTTGAGAAGGCCTTTGATAAGGCCTTCCTTACCGGTTTTCCTCCCTCCCGCGCCGAGGTGCGGCCGGCGGCGGATTATCTGGCCAGCAACCAGGTAGGGTATCACTTTTATGGCACCCTTCCGCCCTCCCTTTATGTTGAGAGGATGGAGACCGGTGAAGTGAAGGCCGAAATAGGCGCAGCACGCCTCGGCCCCCGTTCGTCAAACTACGCTACTTGGGCTTCTCAAAATATGCGGTATTTCGGAGATACGGCATTTATCGGGGGTGTGAAGCAGGCCATGAAGTTGAATGATGAGGTGGCTAGATATGTCGCGGATCACGTGGGCGCGATGCTCATTGCCTACGAGCCGGGTGATTCTTTTTTTGATTTGACGGGAAACGACAGGGGAAAAGGCGAAAAAGCCGTTGTTGTGGCACTTGTTCTTCCGGCAAGAGAAGCAAACCCCGCGCTTGGAAAAGATCCGCAGGCACCTTCCTTTGCCCGTCGCGGGCATTTTTATTTTAATCTCGTGATTCCAAAAAGTGCCGCAGCGGGGGTGCTTCGAGCATTGGATCAGGATCCGATGTTGATTTACGATGTTGTCCAAAAACGGGCTCCTCTTTTAAGCAGGTACCTTCTCGACGCCGTTTCCCGTGATCCCGAAGTGAAGCAGGAAGCGTCTTTTAGAAAACATTTTCCCGTCCCTGTCAAGATGGGCTCTTCTCAAATTAACGGGCCGCTTCAAGTCCTTCCTTTGGATCAGAATACTATTTCTCAAATTAAAAATGCCTTCCAAGATTTCATCGAAAAGAATCAATTGCCCGATTTTTACACCGGACTTCTCCAAAAAAGAAGATCACCCCAAACACCCAATTCTTATAAGGTCAACGAAGGGTTTTATCCGGGTTCAACTGCAAAGTTTATGCCGCTCTGGAGGTTCAGACAGATGCAGGAGGGGAGGGGCTTGGCGAAAACTGCCCCGGCCGTGCCAATCTCCAAGCCGACTGCCGGACCGGCGCAGACTCAAATGTTAAAGCCTCCGCAACCGAGAATACCGCCCCCTCCGGCTCCGCCAACAGCTGCACCGGGTCAAAATATTGACCCCGCTTTGTCCGAGCACCTTCTGGAAATTTTGGAGAAGTCCCTCAAGCCGACGGCCGAGGTCTATCCGAGGGAGCGAGCGGAAAAAATGTTGGACTATCTTTTAAGAAATCTTAATCCCGATTCTTCGAGCGGCCTTGACTGGAAAGCGGCGTCGAGTCTGGAATTCGCCTTAAAAAATCCTTCAGCTTTTGATCCCATCATCGAACTCATCAAGAGGATCAACCCCTCCTCCCGCGCCGAGGTGCGGGCGAATCTGGAATATCAGGGAAGCATTTCGCCTGCGGGGATCAAATTGGCTTTTCACGTCAGAGACAACCGGCTGAGAATCGGCAGCGCAAGATATAATCTCGATT